>Ga0308165_1006207_pt1 | contig 10665 bp, 13 predicted proteins | sample PhyWR2_FD_201032 | JGI IMG/M metagenome (GOLD analysis project Ga0308165, IMG submission 201032) | Phyllosphere microbial communities from UC Gill Tract Community Farm, Albany, California, United States - DLSLW.R2 | ecosystem: Host-associated > Plants > Phyllosphere > Unclassified | place: USA... | reverse complement strand
ACCTCCCCTGTCTTGGCTATTATGCACTTCATGCTTGGTGGAAATGGCATGATGATTTCATGATGGCCTGTGATATGTGCCTTCGCTGGGATGAGATAAGTAAACAAAACGCGTTGTGGTAAGCGCGTAGTGCCGGGGCTGTCTGCAATATATGAGCGGGCAGCCCTACTGTAAGTATTCCTGCAAAAGAGCCCATTTACTTTTAGAGATCTTCCGCCACACTGATAACGCTGGCCCAAGGAGATCGCCATGCGCAAAGCCCGGTTTACTGAGCACCAGATCATCACCGTACTGAAGTCGGTTGAGGCAGGCATTTCTCAAGCCAGCTACTTCAACTGGAAGACAAAATACGGCGGGATAGAAGCCGCTGATATTAAAAAGCCTAAGGACCCTTTGCGAATAAACAGAGTTTCACCGGGCACCAGGCGGCTGATAATCAACGACAACCTGATGGCAAGCCGGTATATCGCCGTTACTGAAGCGCCATGAAAGATTTCTCCTGAGAAGTTAACTCTCTGAATTGAAAATGATTACTCTAAAGGAAGAGGTGGGCAGGGTATGGACAATATCGGAACTATTTTTTATGGGCAGCCCGGCTTGTGGGCGCTTATCTGACAGATAATAATGAAAAAGGAGTCAGACGATTTCTCATCTAACTCCTTGTTTAGTTTGGTGGCCCCTGCTGGGTTTGAACCAGCGACCAAGCGATTATGAGAAAGTTATTACGATGCTATAAATCAATTACTTAAATAAAAATCAATAACTTATCCAACAAATAAAGGGCAGTGTAAGGCTATAATCCTAACTTGCTGCGACACTTTTGCGACACTTTGCTAGGGGGTTGAGCTTAAGCGCATCTTCCAAATGGTCGGGGGCAAAGTGTGCGTAGCGCATTGTCATTTTTATATCAGTATGACCAAGCAGCCTTTGAAGAACTAATATATTTCCGCCGTTCATCATAAAATGAGATGCAAACGTGTGTCGGAGAACGTGAGTTAATTGTCCTGGAGGTAATTCTATTTCTGCCCGGTCAAGCGCCGAGCGAAAAGCGTAATAGCAAGGCTCAAACAACGTCCCGTTTTTTTTCGGGATGTCGGATAGGATGTCATTACTAACAGGTACTGTCCGGTTACGCTTACCCTTTGTTTTAATAAAGGTGATTTTACCGGCCGCGATTTGGCTCTTTTTTAGATCCTGAGCCTCGCTCCAGCGCGCGCCGGTCACCAGACAAATTTTCACTACCATTTCTAAATCTTTAGCAGAACTGGCTCGGCACTCTGCTAACAGGTTGTCGATCTGCTCGGATGTCAAAAACGCCATTTCCCCTTCTTCCGTGCGGAACTGACGCACGGTTTCCAATGGGTTTGGCGGCGACCACTCCCCAAGCCGTTTCAGTTCGTTGAAAACAGCAAGAAAATACGCATGTTCAAGGTTGATTGTCCGAGGTGAAATTTTGGCGATTCGTTTTGTTCGCGCGAACTTACCTTCGAGCCTTTTCGCCCGGTAGACGGTGAAAAGCTTTGCGTTGAATTCGGTAGCCGTTGGGGAACCCATACATTCCGCAGCCCAAAGCATGGCATCTTTGCGCCTGGTGCCATCACGCAATGTGATGCCGTGGCGGTCGTACCAGAGATGAACCATGTCAGACAGCCTCCGCTTATCCTTCTCATCGCCAAGCCAAGGTAAATCCTGATGTTTCTGCAGGGTGTAGGTTTCATACGCCAGCGCCTCACCTTTGGTGGCAAATTTCTTGCGCATCCGCTGGCCGTCTTTGCCGCTTTTGCGATCGACGGTGTAAAAGTCAGCTATCCAGCTGCCGTTAGAAAGTTTTCTTACAGGCATGTCTATTACTCATCTACTTAGATTTCTGCTGCTGAAAATCATCTTTTAGTTATTCGGCTGAACCTTTCTTACAATTAATTACCATAATTATCTGATGGTTAAAGATACTCGTCCAAGAATTTTTATGTCTTCAATTGAGCAATCAAAAGAGACACCCGGTCCGCTTACCTTGACCTTTTTCACAGGAATGCGCGTAAGTGTTCTGACACTTGTTTTACCTTCAACTTCAACCAGCCAGTCACCGTCGTATGCTTCTGTGAACTGCCTGTCGACGATTCGCTGTTCTGGGCCATCAATGACGCAGATAGGGTCTAGTGGAGGTGTTACGCCAGGAAGAAAAGTTGTGTGATCGATGAGGAGAATACCGGCTTCATTAAGCTGACCATCAACGATTTTAAAGCGGGGCACTCTCAGCAGCGAAAAATCTTCGCCCTCATGTTTTGGGCCTACCCCTGTGGCTATCCACTCTAGCGTTGCGCCAGTTTCTGCCATACACCTAACCACGATATCGGCAGGAAAGCCGCCACGTTTGTACCGGCCCGCCAAGCTGCTTGAGGCGATGCCTAAGTGATCGGCCAGCATGATTTTTGTAGGGAAACCGTAGGCTTCAATTACGCGGTCGAGTACAGCTGTGCTGTCGCCTGTCATATCAATTTTTAGTTTTTTCATGGTTGGTAGACTAGGGAAAAGCTACTTGTCATTGACGTGTAGTTTTTTACGAGTTAGTCTGTCTCCGTTGTGTTGTATTAACCTATATTGCCGGATATTGCCGTATCCGATAAACGAGAGAGAGTCTGCCTTATGCGCCCAAACATTACAATCATCATCCCTGAGCCTTACCTGCCACTTGATGAGTACTGCCGCCGTACTGGAACCAACAAAGAAACCGCTAAGAATCTGATTGAATACGGAAAACTTCCAATTAAGCCCAAAGGTCAGCAGAAAAAAGGCCTTGTAGAGGTAAACATGGCTGCACTAACCATTCAGGCATTAAGCGAATGCGATATATCGCTTCAGGCTTAATCCAGGCTACCAATTAGGATGGAACGAATCATGTTTGATTATCAGATTTCCAAACAACCGCACTTTGATAACGCCTGCCGGGTGTTTGCCGGCCGCCACAATATGCGTGAGCTGGCCGAAGCGCTGGGAATGAACCAGCAAACCCTGCGCAACAAACTCAACCCGGAGCAGGTTCACCAACTAACCGCGATGGATATCGTTGTGATAACTGATGTTACGGAAGATGCCACGCTGATCGATGGCCTGCTGGCGCAAATGATATGCATGCCAGCGGTACCAATGAACGAGGCAAAGGCCGAGAACGTCACGAACTATGTTCTGCAGGCAACGGCGGAGATAGGCAAGGTTGCGGCGGCGGCGGTATCTGGCAAAAAAATGACGCCATCTTGTAAAAGCGCATTCATGGAAAACGTTAATGCCGGTATCCGCTGCCTGTCGCTAATTGGGCTAAGTATTCACGCGCGCGTGCAATCAAACCCCGCCTTGGCTAATACCGTGGATGCCTTAAGTGGTATCAGTGCATCTTTCGGAATCAGCTAAATGAGCAGCGTAATTTCAATCGCGCCATTGTTAAAGCGTCAAAGTCAGTCCCAATCATACGGCCACGGCTGGATTATGGGTGAGGCTGGTAAGCGTTGGCATCCGAGCAACGATCAATCTGAACTCCTGCACGGTATGACCACTGTATATCGGAAAAAACTACTTGCCCGCTTGGCTGGCATTTTCAGGGGTTGATATGGTTCGTTCTTCAACAGTATTAAAAAGCAGCATTGGTAATATGCCGGTCGCACCTGCGCAAATTTATCTGGTTCATGCGCGCATTGATAAAATGCCGTTTGAAGAGTTTCGCGCGCGTCGTGCGGAAATGTTTTCTAAATGTCGTAACAGAAATCGGGCGAGAGATTTTTTTAATCGTCAAAGCGACGATTATAAATTCTGTATTCTGACATTGGTAAATCGCCGTAATCCGGGGATGTTTTCAGTAGGAGAGGTTGGAGAAGACTTCGAGGTTTTTGATCTACACCGTCGTGAATTAATCATCCATGCAATGAACCTGATTAACCGTTGGGGGGAACTGTTGCCCGGCAAGTTCAAGTTGTCTGATAGCATAATTTAAACCTGAAAAATATTAATGGCGTAAACCCGCCGGGCATTTTTTTGCTTGAATCTGGAGAGATATATGAAAAACATTGCGACTCAAAAAATGACAGCTTCAGAAGATGCTGTTTTGGTTTTGCTAAATAAGGCTCGTAATGAGCAGCGCAAAGACGATGCGCTTTCTGTATCAATTCGTCTGGAGGCTATCGCAATTCATGCGCAAAAAAACGAGCTTAGCGCAGGGGAAATAATCGATCTTATTCGGCAGGACGCGGCCCGCTATGAAAATTCAGCGCAGGAGCTGCACTAATGGCCGATTCTATGGATTTAGTTCAGCAGCGTGTTGCTGAGAATCTTGCTCGTAATCTCGCTAATGCTATCAAGCGCCCGGCGTTGCCGAGCGCATTTTTCTGTGAATGCTGTGATGCGCCAATACCAGAAGAGCGCCGAAAGGCACTTGATGGAGTGACGCTTTGCGTAACCTGTAAGGAACTGGACGAACTGAAGTCCGCCCATTATGGCAGGGCTGCAATATGAATACTGTTCTGAAATGGGTTGGCAGCAAGGCTCGTATTATGCCGAAGATTATTGAGCACCCGCCAGCGGGTCGTCGTCTTGTGGAGCCTTTCGCAGGCTCCTGCGCTGTTATGATGAGCACTGATTTTGACGAATATATGATCGCAGATGTTAACGCCGACCTGATTAACATGTATCAGCAGATTAAGAGCCATTCTGAGCAATTCATTCTCCTGGCTAAATCGGTGTTTAGTGAGAATAATTCCGAAGAGGCTTATTATCGTATACGGAAAGAGTTCAATAAAAGCGCTGGGCTAACTCTGCTTGTGCGCGCTGTATACTTCCTTTATCTGAATCGGAATGGTTATCGTGGAATGTGTCGCTATAACCAAAAGGGTGATTTCAACGTGCCCTATGGTAACTATCGTCATCCATATTTCCCGTTGGAAGAAATTAAAGCATTCGCCATCAAGTCGCAACGGGCGCAAATAGTTTGCGCTGACTTCAAACAGACTTTATCAGAAGTTATTTCAGGTGATGTAGTTTATTGCGACCCTCCATATGACGGTACATTTACCGGATACAGCGCCGATGGATTTAATGCAGGCGATCAAGCGTGTCTAGCTGGGATGCTTGTTCATCTATCAAAGGATGTGGTTCCGGTAGTGGTTTCGAACAGCGATACGCAACTGGTGCGAGAACTGTATGCAGGTTTTTATATTCAGCAGATTGAAGCGCCACGCAGCATTGGCGTGGTTGCCGGTAAGGGTAAAAGTGCGGTGGAGATTATTGCGGTTGCCTCGCCCGCTGCTGCTCTATGGGTTGGATATGACCCTGCTCAGGGTGATTTATCAGCATTTGTAGTGAGCGGGGTCATGGCGTGACCTTCAAACATGCCTACCCGTGGAACGTTCCACGGGAGGCCATCAGCAAGCCTTATCTAACCCATTCTTATCTCCAACGCCGCGCGCAGATGTTCGCGGCGCTTTCTCGTGCGCAGGATTTACTGGCCGCGCAGCCAGTGCTGATCCAAATGGATGTAAAGCGGCGAATGAACGATTTGGAGCGCAAAGAAGGACCAGCGCGTGCCAATGCGTACTTAACGAAAACATTCGTCGAGCGCACATTGCCGCGTGTTGAAAGCGTTAATGCTCAGTACCGGGTTAATGATATGCATCCCGATATGTTTGGCATGCTGGCGGGTATAGCGTCTGCCGGTGATCGGGGTGTAGGCGCGGCGGCTTTACTCTGGGAGATTATCAGACGATTTAACCGCCTTGCCGATATGTCGCGCGCTGATGTGGATTTGCTAGCCGGTGATATTGCTAATTTTATCCTGGCGGAAATGGTGCAGGCCCATGAGCAGGTAAAAAGCGAATCTGATTACAAACACGTCTGGCGTACCTACATGACGGCAGCGGCCATCACCAGGCAGCTGGGCCAGACCCCGCCGCTATGGGATAAGGTCAGTACTAAGTTTTTATGCCCGGATGACGTTGTACCAGCCATTCACCGCATGAAAACAGAGAAGTGGTGGAAAGGCCGCCTGCGCCGCTTGGCTGCATCATGGCGGGAGCATCTGCAAATCGCACTGACTAACGTCAGCAAAAAGCACACGCCTTATGCCAGTACCATGACCGTGATCGAGTGGCGCGAACAGAAGCTCCGCACCCGCGAATTTCTCAAAGGGATGGAGCTGGAGGACGATGACGGCAACCGAATCAGCCTGATCGAAAAGTATGACGGCAGCGTGGCTAACCCGGCTATCCGCCGTTGTGAGCTGATGACCCGCATCCGCGGCTTTGAAAATATCTGCAATGAAATGGGCTTCGTGGGAGAGTTCTACACCATCACCGCACCATCCCGTTTTCACGCCAATATCAAGACCGGGCACCGTAACCGCAAATGGAACGGTGCCTGCCCTGCAGACACTCAGCGCTACCTGTGCAGCGTCTGGCAGAAAGTGCGCGCCAAGCTGCACCGCGAAGAGATACGCATCTTCGGTATACGAGTGGCCGAGCCTCACCACGACGCAACCCCACACTGGCACATGCTGATGTTTATGCTGCCGGAAGACGTGCAGCGTGTGCGAGAAATTCTCCGTGACTACGCATTCCAGGAAGACGCGCACGAGCTAATTTCTGATAAATCCCGCAAAGCCCGTTTTCATGCCGAAGCTATCGATCCTGAGAAGGGCAGTGCTACCGGCTATGTGGCGAAATATATCTCTAAAAATATCGACGGCTACGCATTGGATAGTGAGCTGGACGACGAAAGCGGAAAGGCGCTGAAAGATACCGCCCCTGCGGTTTCGGCTTGGGCGGCGCGCTGGCACATCCGGCAGTTTCAGTTTGTTGGTGGCGCGCCGGTAACGGTTTATCGCGAGCTGCGCCGCATGGCTGACAGTGAAGTGGCACACGGCCTGAGTGTTGAGTTTGCAGCTGTGCATGATGCTGCCGATCAGGGGCAGTGGGCTGAATATGTTAACGCCCAGGGCGGTCCGTTTGTGCGCCGTGACGATCTGGCCGTGCGCACCTGGTACCAGCCCGGCAATGAGCTAAACGAGTACGGCGAAGAAACAATCCGTATCAAAGGCGTCTACTCCACGCAGGTTGGCGAAGACACGCCAATACTTACCCGCCTCACCCAATGGAAGATAGTGCCGAAAAAAGCGGTAAACCTGCCCGCTGACAGCGCCGCCAGCTTGCCGTCGGTGTTGTCAGTAGATTCTGCCTTTAATTTTGTTTTTGACGTTGAGGGCGCGCCCGCGTCCTCTCGGAGTTCTGTCAATAACTGTACGGGAAGATCGGGATCTGAGGATGCGACGAAGCTGAAAAGTTTTGCTGATCTGGACTTTGATGCAATGACCCGGCAGCAGAGGAGACAGCTATTAAGGCGGGTAAGGGGCGAGGCGGTAGAAAAAATACCCCTCAAGCTTGATCGAGGGGAAAAGATTGAGTATGCCTGTGGAAGAGCGATTGCAAGTATTAGGGATTTGACCGGCGAAACCATCAGTCGCGGCTTGGCGTTCCGCCTGCTGAAAGGGGGGGAGATCGAGGTTGGCTCATTGCGTTTCGCTGCAACTGCTCTCGGCGAGCTATTGCCAGCCGAAAAAACATGTAAAAAAGAAGCCCTTTTAATGCGATTCGCAAACCTGAGAACATTGCGGCCTGTACCGCAACTGGCTGAAGGCATGCAGAAAATTCCTATTGAACCGTAAAAAACAGTTCACATTTCGGAAAACTTTATATACTGTATGTATAAACAGTAATTACTTTTGGGGAGGACGAATGCAAGATTTTTTCATGGAGTCGATTAAGCTCCAGCGTATTGATTTTTTTATGAAACTTGTGGCTGCTAGTGACTGTAGTGAAGAAGAGAAAGCACTAGCCATCCAATGGGTTTCAGAGCTTATTGACCAGCTTATGCACAAGCTTAAAAGATATGAGCATGAGCGTTTGATCGACTAAAGTTTGTTTAACTTTGTGCCGGTTTAGCTGTGTTTGAAAATGATGGTTGTCTGAAAAAATCAACACATTGATTTTAAATGACTATTTTTGTTTTTCATTTTTTTTTTTTTTTCAATTAAAACTCGAGTCAAGATGATTTTGACGTTATAATGTGGGCATCTTTAAGTTGGAGATAAGAATGTCTGTCAAGGTAATAGATCTATTTTGTGGCGCTGGTGGTTTGACTCATGGCCTTGAAAAAGCAGGGCTGAATGTTGTTGCAGGTTATGATATTGAGAATGTTTGCAAAACAGCATATGAATCGAATAATCATGCACAATTTATTGAAAAAAATGTCGTGCAAGTTACAAAGAATGAGATCGATAGCTTATTTTCAGATGCGACTATTCGAGTTTTAGCTGGGTGTGCACCTTGCCAACCTTTTTCAAAGTACACTCAAGGTTTAAGTAAAGAAAATGACAAGAAATGGCCTTTGTTGTATGAGTTTGAACGGCTTATAAAAGAAACATTACCTGAAATTGTTACGATGGAAAACGTACCTGAAGTAACTAAACATAAGGTTTACGACGATTTTTTTAGCTCTTTAGAATCAATGGGGTATAAAATTTGGGCTAAGAGAGTCGAATGTATAGATTTAGGTATTCCCCAGAAGAGAGCTAGGCATGTATTATTAGCATCAAGATTGGGTAACATAGAATTAAATTACCAAAAACGAAAATCATTAACCACAGTCAGAGATTGTATTGGTAATCTTCCCTCTATCAATGATGGGGAAACACATAAAGATGATCCTATGCATAGGTCTAGTAAGCTCAATGAGCTTAATAAAAGAAGGATTATCCATTCTATTCCCGGTGGTTCATGGAAAGATTGGCCAGAAAATCTAGTGGCTGCGTGTCATCTTAAGAAGAGTGGTGCTGGATATGGCAGTGTATATGGACGAATGGAATGGGATAAACCAAGTCCCACAATAACAACTTTATGTTATGGTTTTGGTAACGGGCGATTTGGGCACCCTGAACAAAACCGAGCAATTTCTTTGCGTGAGGCAGCTCTTTTACAAACATTTCCTCTTGATTACAGGTTTTTTAATAATGCTGAAGACTTTAGTATGAGTAGGATTGGTAAAATGATAGGGAATGCTGTACCGGTTGAGCTTGGAAGGGTTATTGGAGAGTCAATAAAATCACATATAAATTTATATAGTTAAAATAAGCCTGCTCAACGCAGGCTGATTTTGTTAGGCTAAATATTTTGCTGAATTAATGTATGAGTCAATATTCGCGGAGATGGAATCTAGGTAAGCTATAATCTCTAATGAAACATCTTCAAGGTCTTGATATGTAACGTTTTTTCCTATCTCTGAAAAAGAGGTGTTTCCGTGTGCTAAATCATTTCTATGCTGCCTGACTGTTCCCAGTTTTTCTCCATGCTTTGTATGTGCATAGATTGTGTTTGTTGAAAAACCATAAATTTTTGACTTGCTCTCAATCTCATCTCTATCAATGTTACCAGAGAAAAGCTTTCTTTTGTTAAAGCTACTTTGGGATAAACTAACAGAAATTCCTTTAGTGAGTCCACTTAAAACGGAATCAACACCAACCGCGTCACTTTTTATTCTGCGGATTATTTCTTTTCTTAGTGTACTGTTTAAATTATCAAATTCAATATTTTTATCATGTAATGAGTCATGTATGTAGCATATTGCTTCACGCATGGTTGACTCAACAAGATTATATAAAAGTATATAAACAGCACCCTTTAGAGTTTTTCTCGTTTCAGCAGTTATAATATAAGTAGATTGTGGGGTTGTGGAAGATTGAATGACAGATCCAGCCCCTTCAAGAAATTTCAATAAATCTAAATAGGCCAGTATCTCGCCTGACTTAGTATCGAAGTCTTCTCTGAAATCTTCCATTTTATACCCCTAGAAGCATATCCCTTACATATTCAATGCGCTCAATAACTTTTGTTCTGCTATTGGCTCCATCTGACGTTGTTAGTATTTTAAATTTCTCTGAGTTAATCCAAGAAACATCAAGCGGGACTAGGGATTTATCCGCTCTAAGTGCTAAAGCCACTCCTACAGCCAGAGACTCGAAACGTACGCGAGGGGTCGATTTCGCAGAGGTGGTTTTTTTGAACCCGGTTGGGAAATATTTATCGACAAAGTCAAGCATTTCGGAAAATTCATTTTTCATCAATTCTTGCGAAGCATCATCTACGTTCCGCTTTTGAGACATATATTCGTTCAGAAATTCTCTGACAGAATGTTCAAAGTTAAGGTAATTATCTAAATAAGCAAAAAATCTAAGCGTAAACTCAAGTCTTTCATCGCGCTTTTCTTTTGTCAAAGACAATGGGGCTAGCTCTTTGAATTTTTCAATGCTAGAACATGGTTTGACAACTTTATTATATAGGTCGGTTGAACCAAGTTCAGAGCCTTTTCTTACTTCCATATCCTTCAATATATCGCTACCAGAGTTTATTCTTTCAAACAAATCTCTTCTGGTTTCCTCTGAACATTTAGAGCTAAGTTCAATAACGCGAACAGGTATCCTTAAAAATCTGCGCTGTCTTGATGCGGGTAAGTCTCTAAAATAAAAACCATTGATTGAGCTTAGAGATTTTAGTTCACTAAGTTGAAGTTCATTATTAACAAAAGCATGTAGAGTTCGGACACGTTGCGAACCATCAACGATTTCGATACGCCCGT
>Ga0308165_1006204_pt1 | contig 10671 bp, 2 predicted proteins | sample PhyWR2_FD_201032 | JGI IMG/M metagenome (GOLD analysis project Ga0308165, IMG submission 201032) | Phyllosphere microbial communities from UC Gill Tract Community Farm, Albany, California, United States - DLSLW.R2 | ecosystem: Host-associated > Plants > Phyllosphere > Unclassified | place: USA... | reverse complement strand
GTTAGTTCAGTCGCACTTGCCACATTCCAGCAATTTATTAAAACAAGTGGTTGGTCTTTTTTATGTGCTTTTCTAAATTGCTCTACTTTATTTTCCAGCATTGATCATCCGCTCCTTCATTTTATATCTTTAGTTTACTGCGGATAGATCAATGCTTCTTTCGAAAAATGAACATCAATTTTTTTCTAGTGATCCTTCTCTTTATTTTCTTGAAGTCATAACTTACTGGTGATTCTCTTGTATGGTAACTTCGCTCCCTTTGGTCGCCAAGTATTGCTCATCATCTGCTCTGGCAAAGCCTATCGTGCTATGCTTCTTTCTGGTTATCCTTCTCTGTACTTTTGTAAAGTGAGAACTTGTTGGTGATTCTCTTGTATGGAAACTTCGCTCCCTTTGGTCGCCAAGTATTGTTCATCATCTGCTCTGGCAAAGCCTATCGTGCTATGCTTCTTTCTGGTTATCCTTCTCTGTACTTTTGTAAAGTGAGAACTTGTTGGTGATTCTCTTGTATGGAAACTTCGCTCCCTTTGGTCGCCAAGTATTGCTCATCATCTGCTCTGGCAAAGCCTATCGTGCTATGGTCTTTTCTGGTTATCCTTCTCTGTACTTTTGTGAAGTGAGAACTTGTTGGTGATTCTCTTGTATGGAAACTTCGCTCCCTTTGGTCGCCAAGTATTGTTCATCATCTGCTCTGGTAAAGCCAGTCGCAGTGATTCACAACAAATAACCCACTCTTCGGGGAAAGAGTGGGAAAAGGAGTTAAAAAATGAAAAAGTGTTTGGTTAGGGTTGTTTGTTTGGTATGACTATATATTATCGCGAAATTGTGATAATTTTGTGTTGAAAGTTTGGATTATTTAGTACAACTATTTATTTAAAGTATGAATTTTTTCATGTTTTATTGCTTTTTCTATTCTTATTTTAAGTTTTCGAGAGATTTTCTTTTCATTAACAGAATCCCAATAGTTCCGATTAATATAGCTATCCCCATAAAATAATAATTTTGTGGTTGTTCACCTGTTCTTGGTAATTTATTTCTATTTGTTTCATTCCGTTCAGAATTTTTGCTCATAGGATAAGAGGAACTCGTAGAATTGTTCCCTTCAATTGGGCTTATTTTTTCTTCACTAGCATTATTTGAACTACTCGTTGATTCACCTGTCGTTTCTTCAGTATCACTGGAATTGGGTTCTTTCTCAGTATCATCACCGATATAGGTATTGGTAATCGTTAAGCTTGTATGGTCGACCTCACTTGTATAGTTTACCGGAACATCAACTTCTTTCATTGTATAACTATATTTTTGATCGCTTTGTACCTTATATTCTGGTAATCCTTCTAGCGAAAATGACCATTCATCTGTCTGATTCGAGTTTACTATGAACGGATTCCCGTAAGCTTGTCCATCTTGATATACTTGAACCTTGATTGATTGAGGCCGTTCACTTTTTTTATTTTTATCCCCTTTCCAAATTTTCTTTCCTTCAATTTTTGTATATGTCGGCAGCGCTAATAATAAGCCTAAATCCCACTCACCATTGCGGCCTTTTGTCACTTTTATACTATCTGTTTTCCCATTAAGATTAAATTTAGAAACTTGTTTTTCCGTTCCTTCTCCTTTGATTGTCGGGACGTAATCAACCGGAATCTCTGCTTGAATCTGGTAATCTCCAGGTTTGATATCTGAACCTGTAAAATAATATTTGCCATTTGCACCAGTTTGAACCTTTTTTACAAATAAGTTTTGTCTATTATTATCTACTCGATAAAGAGAAACGGTGATATCATTCGTAGGAGCTTCACCAGCCGATTGTCGCCCGTCACGATCACTATCATACCAGATATATCCATCAATCGTAGTTGGTTCCGTGTATCCGCCATCAATATCCAGCGGTTTTTCTTCTGTTGGTAGGTCAACAAAAGCTTCTCCGTACTGTTTGGCTCCATCTAGTTCTAAAAAATCATTGTCAATCGTTTTATCGGAACCCGCTTGATACGTTGTTAAGTTGAAATTTGAATTGACTCGTTTAATTGTTATTCGATATTTTTTATTGTACAATCGATTAAATTCATAGGATCCATCTTCTTTTGTTTTTGTTGTTTCAACCAAATCATTATTCCAGTCATAAAGATTAACCTCAGCATCAGGAATTCTTATCTCAGACTCTTCTCTTAGTCCATTCATATTTTCATCTGCCCAAAGAATGCCTGCTATTTGTTTAGTTGGTTCGTCTGCAGCAAGGTATGCACCAGATTTTACAGGTTCTCCGACTTCTAAAGTTGTATTGGTTGTACCGTCGACATAACTACCACCAACAGCAAAACTATTCCAAAGTGTCTCTAGATCATTTGTTGCTTTTGGAATATGATATGACAAGCGGAAGGAAACGAGCTGATTGCTCTCTAATCCATCCTTTTTGATGATTTTAATTGCTGAAACGGCCTTATCCAAAGGCGTTTGACCATCCCAAGACTGCCATATAGATTGATCGTTTGTTAAATTATTTAATTCCCTTAGATTATTTTCAGCTGTCGTATTTAATGAGTAAAATAATTCATAATTTCCATCTAGATAAGAGCCATCAGCTAATGTGATCGATTTCAGCTGTCCCCCTATCGTAGAATGACGGCCATCCGCTGAGATAGTCATGGTATCCTGAGGATTCGGAAGGTTATCAATGACATGCAATTCATTGATTTTAACATTACCATTGTTTGGAACCGTTAGTCGATACGTTACATCTGTTCCTGTACCTTGTTGATCTAACAGGTGAATAAAACGAGAAAAATCAGCACCGTTGTTGGAAATTTCCATTTTACTATCTAACCCAACTGAACGATTGAATTGAACTACTCGATTTTTCGACATTGCTGCTACAACATTTCCCACACCAGGAACACCTGTAACCCAGTCGGCTCCACCGTCATAATTTTGTTTGGCATCTCCTGATACTAAATAATTATTGAATTCCTCCATGCTATTTACATTTTTGGAGCCATTTGCGGTGATTTTTATCTCGTGATCAGCGTTATAGTTTTCATTGTTGCGCCAATCATTATTGTAGCGAATCGTCACCAGTTGTATGGTATTACTCACTTGTTTGATTTCAATTTGCGCATCTGGATCATTCTGTGGATTCGTTAATGCTACATTTTCAATAGTGATACTCGAGGGTACAGTGATATATAAAATAGGATCTTTCAATTTCCCTGAGCCTAAGACATTATTGACACGAATTTTGTAGCTGAAGGTTGAACCAATGTCATTGATCCTCGGATAAAAAGGAGACTCCCATCCAGAATAGCCAGGATATGCACCTTCACCTGTAAAAATTGTCGTTGCTGTTTGCGTATTATTTTTATTATCCTGATTCGCTTCATAGCCACCTTGTACAAAAGGCTCATAGGAACTTTCAGATGCATTCGCATGTTTGCGGTCTCCGTAAATATACAACGTATTGGTCAAACCATCTACTAGTGAAAGAGTAGGATCTTTCACTCCTTCCATGGTTTTACCAACTGCTGAAATTGACACCTTCCCAGCATCTTTAGGGATGTTCTTTGACCCTTGATAAGTAAATACATACTTTACAGTGGTAATATAATCATCCGCAGCCAGACCTAAACTTGATACTTGAATTGTATTGCCTAGACTTGTGGGTCCCATCGAAACCCAGTTGTTATTTTTTTTAGTTTGGTAAAATAATTCTGTACTAATCAATCCTGTGATTCCCGGATTTTTGCTTTTTTGTGCTGACCAAGAAAAACTTTGATAGCGGAAACCTTCAAAAAAATCTATCTCATCTGAACTTCTGAGAGGATCGTCCACTAAATAACTATTTCTCATATCCAATTTCGGTGAAAATGAAAGTGTATAAGCCAATGTTTGATCTTTCTCTTTAAGCATTCTGTTAGGCGCTGTTTTTGTAAAAAATTTAATGCCAGGGTAACCGCTTAAATCTCCTAAAGCTGGCACTGTTTCTGATAAAATGACCTCATCATTTACAAATGTACCGTCCAAACGTTCCCCCTTCAGAGTTGCTTTGATTTCATGATTTTTGGGCATTCCCGTTGTAGAATACGGGTATTCGTAGGTTAAATCCACCGTAGTCACTGCACCTTCAACATTGATATCTCCAACTGGAATAACTACGTTGTAAAGTCCATTTTCAGGTCCAACTACAGGATAATTCATTCCTTGATAGGTTACACTATAGAGCTCAATTTCAGCTGGGAATTCAATATGCAAATTGCCATTTTTAATATTGACACCGCCGACTTCTGATTCAGGAACGATCTTTATTTTAGATGTATGGATCTCTATAGGTTCCGCGTCTGGATCTTTTTCGGCAATCAAATGATTCACGCTTTCATTGATTTTTGGGTGAATACCATCTAGCGTTTTTTCTTTTCCATTTGCATTATTTGCACTCACTTTGATTAACCCACTCAATGTTGTTGTAGGCAAACTAACGCCTCTTTTAAAACGCAAACCAAAAGGTAGTGTCAGCATCTTTCCAACGGATAACTCTTTTAAATAGTTAATCGTTATTTGTTTATTTAAACCTACATTTTCCGTGGTTACTTGATAAACATTACTTTCTAGTACTGAAATAATTTCTATAGTATCAGGTAAAGTAACAATAATTTTGGTGTTTTTAATTGGTGCATCTGATTCACCAATACTACCGCTATTGATCCGAACAGTCATATCAAAGTATTCACCTGCCAATGGCGTACGGTTAGAGTAGACTTCTGAAATGGAAAGATTGGCTACAGGTTGATTATTATTTTTGATATCCGGTAATTCACGAATAATTGGGGATAATCCTTGTTGTTCAGGTTTTATTTCAGGGATTTTTTGTGTTTCTTCCTCTTCAGTTGGGATAGTCAAGACTAAGGTTAATGGTTTTACTTCTTCTCTACTCTCCCCATAAATTAACTGAATAGAATTAAATTCGAAACTACTTTTCTGATTGTTCATCTCTTTTTTTTCAAGTACCACATCTATTTCTTCACAATACTCTGTTGCTTCATCTAATAATGACGTACTGATGATTTCCCATTGTCCATTTTGAGGCAGATTATGTACACCTACTTCAGGATTTTTACTGGATAATGTTCCATTAAAATCACTACCCATGTCAATAATATAGCGTATTTCAGCATGATCTTCCCTTGGAACAGTTCCGCTAACGCGTAATAGCCCTTTCCAATATTCTTGTGTAAAAATTTCGTTCAAATAATTAGTCTCTGTTCCATCGACGCCTACCCATGTAACATTGAGTTGATTCTTTTTTTCTGCATCAGGATTTGACAGTTGATGCTCCTCCTCTACAGCCTCTACATGTGTACTAGACATACTCGTTTCGTCTAGTGGTTCATTTCTCAGTAAATTTTGGGTATTTGCACTAGTTGACTCAACTCCCTCTACATCCATAGCCAGTCCATAGGCATTTATCGGCCCTAAAAAAATAGGTACTAGTAAACACACAAGCATCAATACATTTATTTTCCTCTTTTTCACTCTATCGCTCCTCTTTAAAAGATATTTCAAGCCTTTATATATTCAAACTTTATCATTTTTTACATAAGAATACAAATATGTTATAAAAAGAGTTATACTATTAATAGAAAGATTGGTTATAATGCCTTTTTCTAATTACTATTTTTTTTAAGAAGGAGAATTTTTTTACTTACATAAACAAAACCTGCCCTTTAGGCAACGACGGGACAAGAAGTTAAACAATGAAAAAATGTTTTGTTAGGGTTGTTTGATCTGGATTTATACTAACAAACACTGTTCATCATTATATTTACGAAAGTTTTGATTTTTTACTATATTAACATTATTACAAAAAAGGAAGGTAAGTGTGCTTTAATGAATGACTCATGGAAAAAAGGTTCATTTAAATTTATATTATTTTCAAGTACGGTTCTAATCGGCTCTGGTAGCTCAGTACACGCATTAGCTGCAGCAGTTGAGCAGACCCGATCTGTTCAAGCAACGTTGGAAAAAGATTATAAGAGTATATTAGAAGAATATACAACTGCAAAAAAAGAATACGAGGATACAAAAGAAGCGTACGATACTGCATTAGAAGACTATGATACCCATAAAAACCAAGCTGATAAAACGTATGCTGCAGCAAATCAACTTAAAACAACTTTAGACGAACTAAAAGAAACCTACCAAACACAGTTAACGATTTTTGAAGCAGCGGCTAAGACTTATAACACACATAAAGCTACATATGAAACAAACAAATCCAGCTACGAAGCACATATTGAAACTTATAATGAAGCCAAAGCGGCTTACGAAACAGAAAAAGCCCTTTATCAAAGGGCGGAAGCAACTTTTTTGGATAAGCAAATAAAGTATGTAGATGCGCAAGCTAAATATGAAGCCTTGAACAAAGATGCTGAAGCAAAAAGAATACTCTACGAAAATTTACGAAGTAAGTACGAAACGAATCGAAAAATTTACGAAGATGCTGCAACAGCTTACCAAACCGTTCAAACAGCATACAATGAGGAAAAAAATAAATACAACACTCAACTAACAAACTATAACGCACAAAAAATTTCTTATGGAACGCTGCTTAGCAATTACAATACTGAAAAAACAGTTTATGATACCAAAGCAACAGAATTAAACGGAGCAACACAGGTATACAACACCTTAAAAATAGAATTTGAAACAGCCAAAACGGACTATATTAAAGTAAAATCTGATTATGATAAAGACCTTGAAAAATATAACGAACTATTAACAGAATATAATGAGGCGAACACAAGTTATATGACTGATAAAACAGTTTACGAAAAACAGCTGTCCGATTTAACGATATCAATCAATGATTATGCGCGAAAACTAGCGGGGTATAATCAAATCAAAGAAAATTACGTTACTACGAAACAAGTATACGAAGAAGCGAAAACAACTTATAAGACTTTATCTAGTCAATTAAAAGAAATCGCAACTCAATATGAAACGGAACGCACAACGTACGAAACAAAAAAAACGACCTTCGATCAACAAACCAAAGCATATGAGACAACTAAAACAGCCTATGATCAACAAAAAGCTGAATACGATGCTACACTCACTACTTATGAAACTGATTTGACTATCTATAACGAAAAAAGAGCAGACGCAGAGGTAATTTTAAAACAGTATAAAGAAGGGGCTGCAGAATATACCGCCGCCCTAGCAGCCTATAACGAAAATAATGCTCGCTATATCGAAGTAAGCAAAAAATACCAACAAGTAAAAGAACAAGGAGAGCTACTCACTACGAAATTTAAAGAAATTCAAACAGTATATGAAACAGCAAGCGCTGACTATCATCTGTTTGCTGCATCTTACCAGTCGCTCAAACAAAAGCATGATACTCTTGTAACACAATGTAATCAAGCAACTGCTGACTATCAACAATTAGAAAAAGACTACCATGCACTCAGTATTGAATACAAACAAGCAACGAGTGTCTATGCTGAAACAGAAAGCGCCTATCAAGCGGCGCTCACAGAATCTGCTGAAGTAAAAGTCCAGTATGATCAGTTAAAAGAAGCCTATGATGCCCTATCAGAGAAATTTATAAATGGATCAGAAGCCTTCAAGACTATTGAGACGAACTATCTTAAGGTGAACGAAAAATATAAAGAAGCGCGGCTAAAATATGAAGCAGCACGTACCAAATATGATCTTATTTTACCGGAATATCACGTATTAGCAGAGCATTTAATCAAGCTAAAAACCGACCTGACTATAGCTGAAACATCTTTCGCCAAACTAGGTGAAACATTGAACGTAACCCAAAAACAATACACATCTTTAGAAACACAATACACTGAAACAAAAGTAAATTACGATAAGATAACGAAACAATTTGCTGATTTAAACACCGAATACATTGTTGCTGAAACGGCTTATACAACAGCCACAACAGCTATTTCTAAAGCCAAAGAAACGTTTATACTACGCGAGGAAGAATATGCAGATCTAGCTGCTTACTATGCTGGTCTAAAAACTAAATATGGCGAAACTTTAGAAATTTACACCGCGACTTTGACTAAATTAAGCGAAGCGAAAAATGAGCAACAAGTCCACGAAAAAGAATTCACGGCTGTTTCAAAAGAGTATACAGAATCAGAAAATGCATTTAAAACACTTCATGAAAAGTATAAGGAGGTTGGTAAAGCATACGATGCCGCCAATGGTGCATGGAAAGTGGCTGATGCTGACTATAAAATAGCTAACGGAAAATTAAACACTGTTAATGCAGACTATGATACCGCCCTAGCACTCTTTACTAAACTAAAAACCAAGTATGATCTTGCAAAAGAAAGCTTCCTTACAGCTGGAAAACCCTACGAAGATGCACTTGATGCTTATCAGAAAGCTGTTACTGCTGCAAGTGAAATCAATGCTGCCAAAATGGGAATGGATAACATTCTTAATGACTTTCCAGCTGATAACATTACATTTGAAAACCTTGATAATATTCCTGCTGATTTAGCACTATGGCAAACGAAATATGACACAGCTAAACTAGCTTTAACTAAAGCTTTAAATGAGTCCTGGCCAATCATTGAAGAATATCAAACTAAAAATGAGCTTTACAATGCTAGTTCTATTAAACCAGAAATCGTTCATGACCTTATTTATGGACCAGAAAATTTTCAAACTACTTTAATGAACTATATTGCGGAAGCTGAACAGGTGATGGAAACTAATAAAAACAGTGCTAGCGCCTATCAGCAATATTACCAATCATACAAAAACTATTCTGAGGCTTTCGATGCATACACTAAAGGGTGGTCTAAAGGAAATGCTGGAGATCCTAACGAAGAATTAGATTCTTGGCTTGACATTATTAACACCACAGGAAACCGTGATTATACTCCTATTGGCTATCCAACTGAACGTTTAGAATCATTAAATACATCAGAAGACGGGGCTGAATTTGTATCAACCTATAAGTCAATTACAGGTGAAGCAATTGATAAACTTAAGAAGTATGCTGATTACCTAAAAGATGTTTCTACTAAATGGAAAGAAGCCAATTCGACCATGGCTACTGCTATTAAAGAATTCAATTTAGCAACGGGCAATAATGTTAAACTACCCCGAAACTTAGATCGAATTCCAGATTCTGTTAATCACATTCTTGCGACTATAATAAGTGCTTATGAAAAAAATTTAGAAACTTTTTATGAATATCCTTATAATAAAGATGATTTTTACTCTCTCTACCCCTGGATAGAATGGGCTGTTTTACCTATAGGAGTTTCTTGGGAATTATCCACACAATATACTATTGGCACGGTCATCCTTCCACCTATTAACCTAGAAACAATTAAAACTGAATTAGACACGCTAGTACTCAAAAAAATTAATGCTCCAGAAATTCCCGAAGTTCCTGATATGTCTTTGACTCCTACAAAACCTGTAGGAATCAATATGCCGAAGAAAGTACAAAATGGAGCAAAACAACCTAATCCAGTATCTGCGCCAGCTGTTGCTTCAACTAAAATAATTGAACCAATCACAGGAATTAATCTACCTACTCTAACAGAAAAGCGTGCGTCTACTCCTCCGGATTCAATTGTAGAATTAGGTATTTCTGATGATGTAACAAATGTGGCATTAGATAGTGAAAAAGCTGAGGAAAGCAGCCATCCTAATGGTCCTGTTGCACTAGACGACTTGGAAGATGTTAAGGATATAGCTCCTTTAGAACAACCTAAAGAATTTGAAAAAGCTCCCATCGTTGACACCCCAATTATTCCAGAAATTGTAACACCAGAAATAATTGATCCGGTAATACCTCCGATAGAACAGCCAATTGAGCTTACTGCACCAACTAAACCTAATACACTAGAAGCACCTGTTGCAGTCCAGCTAACCGAGGCACCAGCAGCATTAGTAGAACCTAAGAAGAAACTTGAGGAGAAAGAAACAACTGTTGTCATAAGTAAAAAAATAGACACAACTTCAGCTCCTACAAACAGTAAACTACCAAATACTCGTTCTGAAAGAAGATTACCAAATACAGGTACAGAAACTTCTTTATTGGGACAAGGACTAGGTGCTTTTATAACAGGCACAGCCGGGTCCCTCCTTTTCTGGAAGAGAAGAAAAGGAAAACATACTAAATAGTAATATAAAAAATGAACGATACTCTGGTAAAGCTTATCGTGCTATTGTCTTTTCTGGTTATCCTTCTCTGTACTTTCGTGAAGTCATTACTTGCTGGTGATTCTCTTGTATGGAAACTTCGCTCCCTTTGGTCGCTAAGTATTGTTCATCATCTGCTCTGGCAAAGCCAGTCGTGCTATGATTTTTCCGGTTATCCTCTTCTGTACTTTCGTGAAGTCATAACTTGCTGGTGATTCTCTTGTATGGAAACTTCGCTCCCTTTGGTCGCCAAGTATTGTTCATCATCTACTCTGGCAAAGCCAGTCGTGCTATGATTTTTCCGGTTATCCTCTTCTGTACTTTCGTGAAGTCATAACTTGCTGGTGATTCTCTTGTATGGAAACTTCGCTCCCTTTGGTCGCCAAGTATTGCTCATCTTCTGCTCTGGCAAAGCCAGTCGTGCTATGATTTTTCCGGTTATCCTCTTCTGTACTTTCGTGAAGTCATAACTTGCTGGTGATTCTCTTG
>Ga0308165_1006203_pt1 | contig 10672 bp, 5 predicted proteins | sample PhyWR2_FD_201032 | JGI IMG/M metagenome (GOLD analysis project Ga0308165, IMG submission 201032) | Phyllosphere microbial communities from UC Gill Tract Community Farm, Albany, California, United States - DLSLW.R2 | ecosystem: Host-associated > Plants > Phyllosphere > Unclassified | place: USA... | reverse complement strand
GTGGAGTTGGCGCTGTAGCCACTGCTGCACATCAAGAAGTGTTCAAAAAAGACAATGGGGTTGCTGCCAAAAGAGGATTGGGACGCGATTCGTCTGATTCAGCATCTGTCAGTGCCGCACTTCGCAAGACGGTTGGCGATTCTTTTAAATATGGTTATTCTGAAACTGCCGGTCAATCCTATGTCCAGACTGCTGCTGTCAATAAAGATTTGACGGGCCTGGCAAGGAGTGTTGAAAAGGGCTATGGCGATCAGAATGGAAAAGATATGCGAGAGGGACTTGCCTTTAATAAATCAGTTTTGACAACGAATGGTCAGTTTTCGGCACGAGACATAAAAGCTGCTGAGATGAAGACCAAAGATGTCATGTCAGGATATGTATTTAATTCGACCACCCCTGGCGTTAGTTCTGAGGAAGTCAGAACAGGGGTTTCAAATGCTCTGTTCCAGCAATTCTTGACGAACAAGGTTCAAACGTCATTTAATTCACCGAATCCGCAAGCTGCTGGAAGCGATTTGATGCAGGAAGCACCGCACCTGAAAACGCCCGATAGTGCGCCAGTTGCTCAAGCTGGACAAAGCCATAGGAAAGCAGCCCTTGGTGCCGCAGCGGCCCCTGCAAAAAAACCATTTCTGGTGGACGCCCGCAATGGTGAGGTATCGAACGTGCCTGATGACAAAACAATTGTGCAAAAGGTGGACGGCGCAGTTGACAGCATCAAAGGCCTGTTCACAGGCGAAAAATCATCAGAGCAGGCACCGGTGCCAGTATCTACTGGACCCAACAGCACAGGAAAGCCCGCAGTCAACCCCAACAAGGCCAACTCCAAGCCCGCACCGCGACAGTCGGCTACCACATCAACAGCCAACGTGCCTGCCAACCAAGCCGACAATCTATCCGCACTTGATCCTGCCAATCCGGCGAACTATGTGTTTGATCGACAACCAGCTACCGACTTTTCACACTTACCTTCGTTTGTGAATCAAACAAGTGCAGATCGGGAAAAATTTGTGAATAGTGGCGCTGGACGAATCAAAAGCGTGGTCGATGCGGCATCCAGGAAGCAAGAAGGTGATTTGGCTAAATCCGCAAATCCCAATGCAACACTTGCCAATTGGAATGTTTCCGGCCAATACAGTGAGGGGGCCGCTGGTCAGCAATCACTTGTGAATGACGCTGTAGTAACGGCTTTGGGTGTCGGATTGGCGGCAACCGCAGTAGGAGGTATTGCGGAACTTCTAGGGCAGGGTGGGAACAAGGCTCCTACAACAAAAGGCAACCCTCCAAGCACCACCCCAGGCGCACCAAATAACTCAACACCTGGTGCTGCAAGCTCACCAAGTACGTCTGGCACTCCTGGTACGGGGACTCCTGGCAGAACACCTGTTAACCGAAGAACTTTTGAGAACCGCTCACAAGTTCCGCGCTTCAAACGCGGAAAATAATTTAAAGATGACTGTTTCAAAAAAGCCACTTTTTTAGTGGCTTTTTTTATTTGCGGTTATTTTTTTAATAAAACTTTATTAGTTTGCGTTATATTTAATGCAACGCCGGATCAGAACCCTGGCATTAATTTAAACGAGTGCAACACCAGCTCATGCTCTTGAAAGAGCAGGTAGTGTCATGGTTAATTTTACCAAAAATGTGTTTCATGGGTTCTTCTGTTTTCCAGGTGTGGTAGTAAACTTCGTTTATGCCATTCTGGCTTTCATTTTCAAAATGGTTTGCATAGTTGCTGTTGTTACGGCACCTTTTGCATTCCTTTTATATGAAATGAGGCACGAAAGCCCATTTTTCATTTTTTATCTGATAGGTGCCTGCATCTGGCCTGCATTTTGTTATGCAGTGGTATTTTTGTTTATCAAAAAATTTGGTACTGCTTCAAGGCTTCGTTCCAACCATTTGGATACGCCAAATTCTTTTGATGCTGCTGACGATTTTCTGTACGGTTCAAACCAGCCGTTCTACTCGCCACAGGCCTTGGTAAATGTTGAACTACCCTACACTACTGAGCATCTTGCAAAATACGGTTCCCTCGATTAACTCGTGAGGCTTGACCTTGCAAGAGGTAAACCCAATAAAAATTATGTCTATTAATTTCAAATTTATCGCATCCCTCGCACTTACTGAATTGACAACTATTCATGCACCTTTTGCCCAGGCAGGGTTTTTTGACGAACTCAAAACAGCCGTTGCAGACGGCCTGGATACACCGAAACAAAACCTCAATGCTTATGCCTCAGTGGAAGATAAGCAGCTTGTAGATGCTTTTTATTTCATTTCGGACGATGGCGCGGAGCAGGGCGTTGCTAGAGATATTTTTGCCGTTCGCAAATACAAGTTTGTGAAAATAACTTTCGGTTCGCTGACGTTCAGTGACTTGTTCAAAAAGCAATCAATGGTTTCGATTGTTCGTGACATGGAAAGCTATTCGTTTTCCCCATTGGATATTTTCGGCAAGAAGTATGTCGCACTTGCCAATGCTCGCGGCAACCAAATAAGCAATACAGTCCCAAACTGAGCGGTGTGTTGAATACCATGCTCAAGCAAGACTTTATGTTCAAGCCAGCGCCGAACGTGATCAATGCCGTTAAGTTAAACCTTGAGTCACCGAAAGAAGGCTCGTAAGTTATTGATTCATAAGAGTCTGGAACACTGATTTCGGCTTAACTTAATGGCAATGCCACCGGGCCAGCGTGGGCGTTACTCAAAATCGTGACATCTAACCCCAAAGCCACTGAGGCGCTGCATACGTGATGAAGACGACCGAGTTTAATTAAATAAAATCTAGCCACATTACACAGGTCACAACAGTACGACCTCATCACTAAACGTATCCTCAACTCTGGAGCCTGCGCAAAGCACGGAATAAACCATGCAGTTCAGGATTTCTTTTTTAGTTATCACGGTTTTCGTGAACTCTGGCGGCAAACTGCAATCGCCATCAGAAATCATCAGCACGTCAGCTTTTTTATAGTCCTTTTGTGAAGCAATGATTTCAAAGGCGTGCTTGAGCGGTGTTTCAAAATCGGTACCACCACCAAAACCTTGCTTCAAGAATTTCAATAAACCGACAGAATCATTTTGCCCAACCATTGAAAATTCGCGAATCTCGCCCGTCGAGCCAAACAATACGAGGTGCAGCGAACGATCTTCTTTTTTCAGAATATTGGCTATCGCCAGCAATAATGCTTTGGCTTTCAGGAGTGGCGCGCCTTGCATGCTTCCCGACGTATCCAGACATGCGACAACCGGCCCGGTGCGTTTTTTGGTGGTTTCGGTTTCTTCGCAGTTAACGTAGGTCACGCCTTGCAGCTCGTAGGTCAGCAGGTTTTTTTCCAGCAGGCGAGCATAAAACAAAACTTCCAGCGTTTCATCTTCCAGGTTCAATAATTCACTGGATAGCATTCGCATCACGTCATCGCTGCGGTGTGTGCCGTAAATTTCGCTTTTGCTGGCTTGCGGAATTTTGACTTGTTTCTTTTTTTCTTCTGAAATGTACTCGCGACCCATTTTGTGGGTAAGTTCCTTGATCTTTGCGTTATTTTCCAGTGTATGGGCCAGAGCCGCAAAATCATCACCACACGCTATCAACTCGTTATACGAAAAATTCGCGCCGGGGCACAAAGCCAGAAAGTCTTTAACCGCTTCGTATTTTTGCGAAATATCCGTCAGCGTTTGGCGAAAAATATCTAATCGCTGACGAATATTCTCAGGGATGTTTTCATCGCTTATTTCGGCTTCATAGGCTTGTGTGGCAGCGAGTTCAGCACGGATTTTTTCAATGCTTTCAAGATTAAGTGCCTGATTTTGAAAAAAATCACTGTGCGCCTGCCAGTCAGGTTCAGGCGGCGGGTTATTTTTTGCCTCGTTATCCCAATCCCACAAGCGCCATTTTGTTGCACCAAGTTGGTTTCGTGCCGTATCCTTTAAAACACCTAGAGTTGGTTCCCAAGTTTCACTTGGAACCTTCGACCACAAATCCTCCCATATTGAGCTATCAATATTATCCCGCTTCGCATAATTCACGCATTTGGTTGAAAACTGGTGACAATTTTTGATGAGCAAACCATAAAACGCTCGTTCGCCTACATGAGCATCTGCGCCCTGCGACACCATAGAATGGCCAACCGCGCCGTGACGATCACAAGAAACATAAATTTTTCGCCCCAACATGCTTTTGGACGTAAAACTTTGCGGGCTGCTGTGACTCACGGTGCTTTCAGCTAAACCATCGACCACGATATTCGAGATTTTATTCTCTCCTATATAAATGCCCGAGTGTTCTACCGCAACCCACAAATCGCAATACAGCACACTGCCCGGCACCGGAACCACCTTGTCCCGAAAAGCATTGTCCACAAAATACTTGAACGCTTTTAATCCCAACGGGATAGCAGCCTTGAATATATTCATTCCAGACTGAGCTATATTGGCAATGGCGAAGAACATCAGGCGATTTCTCTTACAGCCAGATGTTGGCGCTTATTTGCTGGGTGAGCAAGTCCGCCATGTTGGCTTGTTGCGCTACGGGTTTGGGCTCTTGCGACGTTGCGTCGACACCGACTGAACGCAATGCGGGCCTGTCTTCGTTATCATCTCATTGCCACACCGTATCAAAATCCCAACCCAAAGTGTTTTCAAAGTAACGCTGCTTAAACAAGGCTGCCGCAACGGCAGTGCCGTTATTACTCTTGAAATTGCTCCTTTTATCAAGCCCAGATTGAAGCATTAAAGATAACGTCATTAAACTAGCGTCGTTATTGATGCCATCTTTATCGCTGTTGCTTTCAATAGAAATATTATTTTCCAATGTGACATAAGATTTAATTTGCTGTACAACATGGGAAAGCATTACCCGATGCAATCTCCGCTCCAATCGACCTAATGCACATTGGCGAATAATGCTATGTTCACAGCTTGATGCAATACCAGAAAAGTAAAAACTTCCATTTCCTTGATATTCACATCTTCCTGTAATAAAACATCGTTCAACTACACTATCTTTGGTTAAATGAAGAGCTATCCCACCGCGATCTTCGTTTAAAGATCCCGTCAAATTGATCACCACTAAACAATTTGTGATAGTACAGTTAGTTGCTACGGCATATATTAAGCTTGCTCCTGACTGGCAGGCTGTAATGGTGCAGTTACTTGCTGTGTTTCCTACCAAACTAGTACCTGCTTGGCAAGTTGTAATCTTACAGTTGCTTGCTGTTCCTATCAAGTTATAACCTGACTGGCAAGATGCAATAGCACAATTATTTGCTTTATTTATTAAATGAAAATTTGAAAAACAATGTGCTATATAACTACCCTCAATGGTTAAAGAAAGTGATAAGTTTTCCAACTTGAGTTTTGTGATACTGGATTGATCCTGAATAATGTTGAAAAGCGAGATACATCCGCCATTTTGTGATAGCTTATATTTGATAAGGTATCCATCGCCGTCGTAATGTCCTTTAAAAGAAATGTTCGACCAAAAACTGAGCGCAGTGCAATCAATATCAGCGGTTTGCCGAAAGTAATAACCTTTCAAACCCACTTCCGTGCGGCTTAAATCCATCAGGTCTTCGACGGTTTGAATCAACAGCGGATCTTGTGCGGTGCCGCCGCCTTTAAACCCTTTGACTAAGGCATCAAGTTTTGCACTGGTTTTGGTAAGGAGTGTCGGAGTAGATGCCGCTGCTTTCACTTCTAATATTAAGATAACGTCTCCTTTCGATAATTTGTCATCAATTTTGACTTTTATTTCTTTGACTCTGCCTCCTTCGGTAGCAGGAATTTCAATTGATACTTTGTCGGATTCAACTGTAATCAGCGATTGGCCTTTCTCGATCACATCGCCAGGTTTGATCAGCAGTTCAATGACTTTAACTTCATCATAGTCGCCGATGTCAAGTATCTTCACTTCAAAAGTGTTACTCAGTTTTAAATTGTGAGACTGTTGGCTAAAGTCAGTATTTCTTTCCCAATAGATGGCTGCACCATGACTTAACTGCAATGTATTCAGAATCAGATCACGCACCTTGAGCGCATTGTCCTGATGATTCCACAGGCAATCTTTCAGCAAAAACACATCGGACAAATCAACTTCGTTACGCCCATTCGTGGCAGCAGACACGCAAAGCAGATTGATGACTTTCTTTAACCGGCGATCAGACAAGCTTTCGCGGCGGTCTTCCTTGAAGGTTTCTTTATGCTGTATCCAGATGCGCTGCACGGCCTTAACAATCTCTGGAGGAATGGTGACGGATTCAGCGGCATTTTTAATGCTTTCCAATTCTGTTGCCGTGAGTTGGGTCAGTGTAGGCATTGGCCCGGCATTCTCAAACAAGCGCAGCAGATTGTCTTGACTGACGTAATCCACAAATCCCCGCACCAGAAAGCGGTCATACAGCGCGCTAAGTTCTTCCTGGTCGGTGGGCAATTCGTTGGAGGCAGCAATCAAGGCCTGCATAGGCACCCGTTGTGGCTCTGATCCATTGTGATAAATGCGCTCGTTCAAAATCGTCAGCAGCGCGTTGAGGATGGACGAACTGGCTTTGAAAATCTCATCGAGAAACGCTATTTTCACGGTCGGCAAATAACCTGCCGTGTTGCGACTGAAACGGTCTGCCTTGAGTGCAGTAATCGACAACGGCCCAAAAATCTCCTCTGGCGTTGAAAACTTGGTCAGCAGGTACTCGAAATAACTGTTGCTCTTGCTATGTGCAAAACTTTCGGCAATACGCCGCGCAATGAGGCTTTTGCCAGTGCCGGGCGGGCCAATCAGCACCAAATTTTCACCGGACAGCACGGTGAGCAGTGCGGTTTTCAGGGTGGCTTCACGTTCAACCAGACCGTGGTTGAGTTGCGTCAGCAGGGTTTGAATTTTTTGTTTCATGTTGTTATTGTCTTCTATCAAAATCTCATGGCGAACTGGGTGCGCGTCTTTCATAACGTAGCCAATGCCATTAAGTTAAGCCGCAGCGATAAGCCTTTCGAGGTCGCTGGGCGCCGCCGATGGCGTGCTTTATGGGAAATGTGTGACCTGGCCGGATTTGCTCCAGGCGGGTACATCATCAGTAACTCCTGCCAATGCATCGGCCTTAGCCCCTTCCCTGATGCAGCCAGAAAGCACCGTATCTCCTTTGCAAATCAGCAGAATCCAAGCGCTACAACAGTTGGCAGACCTGAAAAATCAGGCGCTCTGACCAACGACGAGTTCGCCAAGGAAATAAGCAAAATACTTTCTAACTGAGAGCGCGGCTGGCCTAAAAAGATCGTGAAATGAATCTGCCGGGGAACAGACGGTCCCGCCACTCAGTAAAGTAGGGAAGGTGGTTGTTGTGACAACGCAAATGTAGAAACTTGGATTCCAAAAACGCCGGACCTGAACCATCCAGCAAACCCTCGTTTTTTTGATGCCATTTGGAAGCGCGGCAACTAAAACAAACGCTGTGCATACTCCGGCTCTGCCTGCCAGTCATTCCGATCTAATAGCGTCAGCCAGCGCTATTACACAACAGCGCGCAAAAACCCTGAAATTTCACCTTCAGCATAAGACTGTTAGCGGGTACACACGACAGTCTGCTGTCCGGTGGTCCAGCTCAACAGCGGTTAGAAGTGGTTCGTGACTTCGCCATCGTGCCAAGACCGTCGGATGTGGCACTTCGGTGGTTCAGCGTGTTGTTGGCTGATGCTTGCGCCGACATGCACCCCGCAGTCGGTACACTTCGGGACATGCCCGTATCGGGCGCTCTGCAGCGAGAGGAAAAATGAAGTGAGTGAAAAACTTTTGGAAATTGATCCGGCGTCATCCATCCTGTTCCTAGGCTCAGGATTTTCCATCGGCGCGGAGAATATTCGGGGCGAAGCGATGCCTTCCGGCAGAGGACTGAAGGAGTTGTTCGCGAGCGCGCTGAAGGTGACCCCTGAAGACTACGACTTAATGACGCTTGCAGACGAATTTGCGCAGCGCGAGGACCTCAATCTCTACCAGACGGTCTATGAAATATTCACCACGAAGAAGGCGAAAGAGCACCAAACGGCGATCTTGGCAGACAAGTGGCGGCGTATTTACTCCACCAATTACGACGACCTTGTGGAGTGGAATCGCTTTGGTGTGGGTAGCGCAATCGATTCCTATAGCTTTGAAGAATCGAAGCCATCGCGGCTGAATGCAGGTGCAATTATTCACCTACACGGCTGCATCCGGAACGCGACCGAGCAAAACGTGCTCGCACAACTAGTGCTGAACGAAACTTCGTACGTTCGGCAGCACATCGAGAAATCGGTCTGGTACGACGAGTTTGTTCGGGATCTAACTTTCTGCACTAATTGTTTTTTCATCGGATACAGCCTTGCGGACATGCACATCACGGCCTTGCTGATGAAAAACGATCATTTACGCGAAAAGATATTCTTCGTCACGCGAGACTTGAATGACTCAATCTTTAATAGACGCGTGCAACCGTACGGAACCATCCTGCCGATAGGTGCCGAAGGCTTCGCTGACCTTTGCAAGACCTTACCGCGCCCAGCGAAAAATATGGATCCCACGCAGCTAAAAGCGTTCAAGTATCTCGACCCGCAGAAGGACAAGCGAACGCTTGCCCCGCCAACGCCCATCGAAATCATGAACTTGGTCGCCTTCGGAACGTTCAGCGAACAGCGTTGTCTGAGCACACTGCCAGAATCGAAGTATGTGATCGCGCGGACCAACACTGTTGCAGAAGCACAGCGACTGCTGGGCAGCCACAAGTGCATTCTGGTGCACTCACGGCTAGGTAATGGAAAGACGATTTTTCTCCACATCCTCGCCCACAAGTTGGCAGAGGACGGCTACAAGTGCTACATGTGCAAGGAGAATGCCGAGGTCCCGAATCACGATTTGGATGTGCTGGCGCAGGTGAAGAAGGCTGTCATTTTCTTCGATTCCTACAATACTTCGATCGACGTAATCCCACGCTGCTCCCATCTGGACAACGTCAAATTCGTTATCGCTGTGCGAACGGGCGTGCAGGAGGTTCGTCTGCACGAGATCCAATCGAAGCTGCCCGCGTCGCTGGCGCGCCTCAGCATCAACAAGCTTGAACCTGTCGATCGAGCTGATCTCAAGAAACTACTAGACTTGTCCGGTGTGCGTGTTGATGAACTCGAAAGAGGTATCGATAAGAGCCAGGAGATTCGGGAAGTAGTCGTATCGTTGTATAAGAACCGACTGATTCGAGAAAAGATCGTGACAGAGCTAGAGCCACTTTTGCGTATGGAGAAGACCCGGATGGTCATGATCTGTGCACATCTTGTGAAGTGGATCGGAGGCGATCTTGAGACTAGCTTCCTGCGCGCGGTGAGCGGCGAGGATCCGTACGCACTGCGATTGAATAACGGCGCGATAGCGGTCGATCTGCTGCAGTTCGATGATGACAACGTTCAGGCGCGTTCCGCCCTATTTTCCGAGTATCTCATCCAGAATCATTTTGAGACGGACTGGATCACCGATGCCGTGTACCGCCTTGTCGTGGAGGCTGTCCGCCGTAAGCGCGACCGCAACTACCAGAAGATCCTCGGCAGCCTAATGCGGTATTCGGCTCTCGACTGGGCACTAAGCCGCGACCCGAATAGGCATGGGGCCTTAAGGGAACTCTACGATCGTCTTCACCGCGATAGTTCCGTGAATGCGGAACCGCTGTTCTGGCTGCAGTATGCGATCTTCATGATGGACATCGATGATCTGGATGCCGCCGATGGCTTCCTACTTACGGCGTATAAGCGAGCAGATGATAGTCCTGGCTTCAAGACTTACCAGATCGACACCCAAGCCTTACGTTATGTGTTGGTGCGAGAAACGAAGGACTCGGCCACCTCTGTCACGCGCTACGATATTCTCATTGAGCGTCTCCGGCGGGTTGTTCCAATGCTGGCCGAAGTGAGCCACCGCTCGCACGCTGTCCACGTAATGCAAGACATCGAGCCGTTCGTCAAGGCCAGGGGGCGAGCATTGTCACTGGCTCAGAAGAACGAACTCGTAGCCGAACTCGACCAAGTTCTCGTTGCGTTGGGGCTATTTGACATGGCGGCGCAGGCTGAAACTGCCTCGATTCCCGTTAAGAGGAGCATCGAACACGCAAAGGGGGCAATCTGGATGAGCTGATTGCGCGCGCGACTGGTTTGAATGATCGCCTCGCGTTCGGAAGACTGAACTGGTATCGAGTGGCTAATTTGAACTTCTGTATGACTGGAATCGCTGCAAATCGGTAGTTCGCAGTAAATCTCAGGGTGCCTTTTTTGCTTATCCGACCTGAAATTTATTCTCAATTACTGCTGATTCGCGCCGATAGAATGCAAGTTCATTTGCAGTCATCTCTGGTTTAAGAGGGCTGTCAGTCACAGTAAATTTTGGTCGAAAAACTGTTGAATGCAGATTGCTACAGTTACCCATGCGTGGCAGGGCGGCATCAAACCCGTTCGGCAGACTTGGCACCTGAGCCTCTTCAATAGACGAGAGGATGGCCCTCAAGAATTCTCCAAGTCAACGTGATGTTGCTAGACACGATGTGAAGATAGTAAGCGGCCATGCCGAACATGATGAACAGGTTTGTCCAGGTTGCCTTGTTCTTTTGCATAGCCAAGATGAACACTGCCGCGACAACGAACTTGGCCGCCACCACAATCCACATCACATCAA
>Ga0308165_1006202_pt1 | contig 10672 bp, 8 predicted proteins | sample PhyWR2_FD_201032 | JGI IMG/M metagenome (GOLD analysis project Ga0308165, IMG submission 201032) | Phyllosphere microbial communities from UC Gill Tract Community Farm, Albany, California, United States - DLSLW.R2 | ecosystem: Host-associated > Plants > Phyllosphere > Unclassified | place: USA... | reverse complement strand
GATTAAAGCCTACTGGGGCAAGTCAACGCTCGTCACCAGTAACGCCGCTGGCGGCTGGAACATCGCGGATATTCCCTCCACGTTCAGCAACGATAACCTGACCGGTAAATTCACTGAAACGCCTCTGATCCTCACCAGCACCGGCGCGGATATCTCGATCACCATTCAACTGGATGAAGCCATTCTTCCTGAAGGCAAAGCCTATGACCTCAATACGCTGACGCTGGTGGACGCAGACGGCAACGCCTTTGCCGTGCTGTGCCTGCAGCAGGACACCGTATTCCGTGGTAAGGCCTACCGTCTTATCGTCACCATCGAACAGAAAACGGCGTAGCGCACATGAGCAGTAATGAAATTACCGATATCGGCGTTATGGCGGGGAAAGCGTATGGCACCGCGCCGCTGTCGGCGGATATGCAGTACCTGGAGACCTATACCAGTTCCGCGTTAAACCGCAAACTGAAGGGCATAGTGCGATCCGGCTTTTACCTGGGCTTTGCGCCGGTTGCCGGTTCCGGTCTGAATGTCGTCGTTACCTCCAAAGAGGCGGAAGGTGGGCAGGGCGCGGCCTCAATCGACGTAAACGCGCACCAGATCACCGTGCAGCACTTGGCCGATCTGACGTTGCCAGTCGTGGCGGGCAAAACTACCCGTATCGTGCTGGAAGCAAACTACAAGCTGGGAGTGAAGACAGATCAGGTAGATATCACCTCAACAGTTGAGGCCGCACGCGTCTTTGCGCAGGATATCTCAGTTGCGCTGATGCCGAACCAGCTGGAACTCTGCCGCGTACTGGTACCAACCGGTACCACGCAAGTTACACAGGCGATGATCGTCACCAACTACCGTATCAACCGGCAGGTCGGTATCACGCTGGATTCGATTTACACCAGCGACGATGAGCTGATTGCGGCTAACCTTAAGGGGCTGAAAATCCTTAAAGGCATGATTGATAACAACATGGTCATTGCCAATAACGGCTCGGATATTCACGACAAAGCGATGTTCCGTAAAAACATCGAGCTGGATCAGCTGGTCAACGATAAGCAGCTGGTTGCCAGTGAGAATCTGGCTGATCTGCCGGACGTGCAGGAGGCGCGTGAAAATCTCGATCTCGGTACCGCCGCGCAGGCGGATCAGCAGAAAAACCCGCTGGATATGACGGCAGGTGCGCTGATGGCCGTGGGTGCGTTTGGCCTGGGTGCGCCGTCGCTGGTACTGGACAGCAAAATCACCTTACTGGCTGACGTGTCTGTGACGGAGCAAAATGCCTTCTGGACACTGAGCGGCACCTTCAGTGATGGCCCGATTGATTTTGGCAAAACCACGCAGACGCTGCGTGGTCAGCTATTCAACATGCGCCGGAAATATGATGCTGACGCGTCACTGGTGCAGCTGCTGGCGGCGCAGGGTGGCGTAATGTATCTGCGTATTGCAGCTAAAGTTTCAGGCGACTGGGCGTGGTCCGGGCTGACAGTAGGAGCGGATCAGAACGGCTGGCGAAAGATGATGGACAGCGCCAGCATGACTCTTGCCGATCTGGTAAAAGCGGGCGCGGCACAGGCAGGTGATAACAACGATATTACCAGCACCAGCCAGCTATCCAGCATCAATACGCCAAAGCTGACAGTCTCAAAAAATCTGGAAGTTGGCTCTCAAATCAGTGCCGGATATCGTATTGGTGTGATTCGTTCTGAACCTTCAGTTCCGTCGATGACGTTTTTACGGACCGATCAGCTGGGTGATAAGCCGCCGACGTATGAAACGGACGTGATGCAGATTGTTGGTCGGGTTGCGGCATTAAGTGGTGATGCCTGGAGCGGCAGGATCCTCGGTGGCATTACCACTACAAACATGACGCATGGCGGCGGAAAAATTGTGGTAGATGCGCGCTCGTCTACCGGCGCAATTACCGCACGTCTCGCTCTAAACGGCGGAGACGGCTTAGCCACACTGCAGGGGGCTGGCGGACTGGCTATCATCGGTGGTGGAGGCCTGTCGTCGGATGGTGCTGGACTCTTTGCCGCTGACGCAACTACGCTGCAGCTGAAGCCCAAAACCAAAGACAAAGCCTACTATCTGCGCGGCAAAAAGTCAGATGACACGCTGCACTGGTATTTCGGCCAGTCCAGGGACAGTAACGATGCCGTTACCTGGGGTAACTCAATCACGAGTACATGGCTCACCCTGTCAGGCGACGGTACGGGCGAAACCAACGTTTCGACAATGAACTTCCTGAACAGCGCGGTTGTCGGTGGCAACCTTACGGTAAACAGGGGCGCTGACTTTACCGGGCCGGTAAACGTGCTTGCGAAGGGGGCAACAGCGGTAGGCGATCTGACCAATGCCGCGCTGGTGGTGACGGGCAGCAGTAGTGACGGCACCCAGGGGATCACTGTTAACAGCTTTGCGCCTACAATCACTTTTATCGATCGCGACGCAGATGCAGCGGGCTTCCGCCTGAGAGGCGAGGGCAGTAGCCTGCGTCTCGATGTGGATAACCGGAATAATGGCGTAACGTGGAACCAGAATATCGCGCTCTTCAGCGACAAAGGGCATCTAGCACTTGGCGGTAGCAGTGACAGCACTGGACGCATGCTGACGATTGGAAGCACAGCACCGGGCAAAGGTAATCTGACAGGAACCACCCAGATTGCTGCAATGGCTTACACTAATCTCGGTGCAGACGCGACAGTCCGTGGCATTGGTTTTGGTGTCGAAATGTCAGTAGGTGACGGAAACACCGGACAAAATTTGCCTGAAGTTGTCGAGTTTTGGGGTAACAGCACAGTTGTTAACGCCAATGCCACCGTAGGGCTAATGTCGTCTTTCCGCGTGTTTGATAAAGCCAATCTCAGCATTAAAGCGGCCTATGCATTTGAAGGGATGATGACGCAACGCGCAGGATTAAATCGGTGGAACCTGTATATGCAGGGAACGGCACCAAACTATCTGCGCGGACAGACGATCATTGGCGGAGTGGATACAGCCCTTCCGGCCAGTTATGTCGCGTTGTCGGTAAAAGGTGGGCTGGAAGTCAGCGATTTATTCAGGGCTTCCAACGCTGCGGAGTTCAGAAGCCAGGTCAGCATAATTTCAGCAAATCCGTATATCGACTTCAATTCATCAACTGCACAGATGAATGACTACGACGCCCGTATTCTGGTCGATCCGACTGATGCAACTGCTTCGGGGCAGGCAACAATGAATATCGTTGCCGGTCATCTCAATATCAATGCAGCGTCGCATTTAGTTGGGTCACTTGTTGTTGATAAAGATGCGCACTTTGAGAGTGATACCTTTGTCGGAGGCCGACTATTTACAACAACACATATAAGCATCGGAAATATCGGGACAGGTTCTTTTGCTGATAGTCATGGCTCGATCAATATTGGCGACTCCGATACAGGTTTATTATGTCCTGATGATGGAACGTTAGATGTTTATACAAACAACGTTAAAACGGCCCACTTTACCACGAACAAACTTTATGTATACGGAAAAATAGTTCAAGAAGACCCGGATTTCCGCATACGTCCGGTTGGTGGCAAAGGCATCGGAATGCTGCACCGGTTTGATGGCTCAAACTATTACATGCTGGTCACAAACCAGAATGATCCGGATGGGGGATTTAATACTCTAAGGCCGTTCAGCTTTAATGGCACCAATGGCGACGTTCTTATGAACCATAACGTCAACGTAGGCGCTAGCTTTTCCGCAAATGGAAATATCAATGCTGGTGGCGATGTTGTAGGTGGCAACTTTTCAGCACGAGGAAATGTTAGTGCTGCTGGAAATCTTTTTGCCGGTAATGTGGTGTATTCCGGTAATGGTCAGTCGGTCATGCATGCGGATGGCAATATCTATGGTCCGGTTTGGGGCGGATTTATCAATAACTACATCGCAGCACGATATGTTAGTGCCGTCAGATTTGCCGGTTTTAAGCAAGGATCAACCTGGAACGGCCCCGGTATTTCTGAAGAGAGCGGCTACGTTATAACGTCTGCCAGGAACGACAACCAGGACCAATATATCGACGTCGTGACGGCGCGATGCGTTCAGTACTGTATTAACGGTGGCTGGTATACAGCAGGCTTTGCGTAAGGATAAATATGTTAAATTTTGGACCATTTAAAAAATATACACCGAATGTGCCGGTCGTTACTGAATCTTCCACTGATGAAGAAAAAGTAGAGGCTGCCAGATTGCAGTCGCTCAATGACATGAATATCATTTTTGTCCGATGCAAAAGCGGTCAGGACTGGTATGAGTCGCAAAAACTGTATTCACCAGACACGATGAAAATTGTGTACGACGAAGCAGGTCGGGTAGTTAGCTTTGACACGGACGCTTCAAAGCTGTGGCCGATCAACTGCTGGGTGGCAGAGGTGGCCGCTTCGGATATTCCAGACGGCATGGATAGATTAGGTGGATGGATTTACCGTAATGGCAAAGTGGAGGTTTATAAACACTCTGCCGCAGAGCTGCAGGAAATGGCTGAGCGCACCAGAAGTTCACTGTTGGCAAAAGCGCGGGCCTTTATCAGTGACTGGCAGGCGGAGCTGGTGCTTGGCATCCTTCCGGATAACGACAAGGCGCAGCTGGTGGAGTGGATGGCTTACATCCGGCAGCTGAAAGAAACTGATATCGGCAACGTGCCGGAATCTGCCTGGCCTGCACCACCAGCAGCACTCTGATCTCCTTCCTAACAGCGCCTCCGGGCGCTGTTTTTCTTTACCTCTCTAAATTACAGACTCCGTACCCTCTCGCCACCTGATTACCAGGTGCTAAGGGGGGTATGTGACCGATGTAGAAAAAATGCTCGCGGTTTCGCTTCTACTGTCTTTGCTGAGTGGCACAGGCGTTTTCCTGCTGGGAGTGCGCGAATACCGGATCCGACCGACGGTTTTCAACTTTACCACCGAGCTTGTGCTGGCGCTGATTACGGGCCTCACGGCCTATTTCTTTGCCCGCCAGCAGGGACTGGACGAAATCGTGATTTACCTTGCCGTGTTAGTTGCAAGCAACAACTGGCGAGAACTCTCAACCGTGTTTAAAGAAAGACTCATTGCGGCAATAAATGGCGTATTTGGGTCAAAAGGAGGCTCCGGCCCATGATTGATTACCAGAACCTGTTTATCACAGCGATGGCGGCGGCGATGGTTGTCGATCGCTGCGCCTTTGCCCGTAAAAAAGTGTCTCTGCTGGGATGTGGCGTGGCCACTGTGCGCGGCAACGCGCTGGCATTCCCGGTCCGCCTCAACATTGCCTGCGTGGGTAAACTTGCAGGAGCCAAAATTGAGTACTGGCTGCGCGATAGTAATGATCCGACAGTGGTCATTTCCGGCAAGCAGCGCACGCTGGACCTCTCACCAAAAGGCGTGAGCGAAGAGTTTTTGCTGATTGATACGCGCTATCTGGAACCGGGCGAGTGGTCACTGACAGTGCGCGTGACCCACGGTAACAGCCGCCTGAACCCGCTTTATCGCATTTTCCCGCTTCAGGATACCGTCACCAGAACCTACCAGCTGAGCCAGTCAGAGCAGGGGGAATACCGTGTCGAATCCTAAGACCTACGTCCTGCTGAGCTTTGACGAGCTCAACGAGAAGGGGCTGGCAAAGCTGAAAAAGGCGATCGCCACCAGCGGCTTTGAAGTAGCCAAAATCACCGCCGCCGGCGCAGCCCGGAAAAAGGATGGCGTTCTCACTAAAACCTTCAGCCTCACCGGCATGGACGAGCAGGTTATGACCGTGCAGGTTAACGACAGCGGCGACATTTCCGGCCTGAAGCTGAACGGTAAAAACGTGCCATTTACCCACGTCACCACGATCCCCGACCTGGGACGCCAGCTGGCTGCGTTATTTAAAAAAGGCTCGACGGCATTCCAGAAGGCGCTGGCGCGCAAGATGGCACGCGTCGCCGCCAGCAAAGACGACTCACCGCAGCCAAAACGCGGCGTGAAATCGTCAGTTCAGCTGCTGGCCGAAGTGCGCCAGCAGCGTGACGCCTATAAAGCGGGTATCGCAGACACCCAGGCGAAGGCTGACCAGCTGACGCGGGATGCCGATGCGGCACAGAAAAACGCGGACAGCTTACAGACCGAGCTTAATCAGGAGCAGGCGATCACCCGCCAGCTGAAAGAGCAGATCGCCCAACTGGAAGAGGCAGCATGATGAATGAGATTTTAAGCAACCGTATGGTGCTGGACCTCCAGAACCGCACACCGGGCGCAGTGCTGGCGCAGGCGGTTTATGACGGCCTGATGACCGGCAGCAGCGCGGATATGATGCTGGAAAGCGTCACTATCGACGATATAGATCACACCTACCTGGGAAATGAAAGTTTGGTGCCGGGTGCGATGTTTGAGGCGATCAGCACCGAGCACATGCGTCTGGCGCAGACCATGCGCGCCTTTGTGAAAGCGTTAAACCGTGGCCTGAACGGGACCAATATCAGCGCCGGTACTGACGATGCAGGCGCTGATACTACCGGGCAAAAAACTGTGGGCGGCGCGGTGATTGGTAAAGTTCGCCGTGTGGCCAGCATACCGGTTATGAGTGCGCTGATTCCATTATCAGACGGGCAGAGCGTGTCGCTGGTGTTCCACTCTCCGACCGCTGACAACGGTAAGATCCGTAATCAGGATACGCTGGTGGCGTTTCAGTTCCTGATCAACAAGCGCGACGTGACACACATTGTGGCCCCGATTGGCGGACGGGATGTGTCGCTGCAGCAGGTCACGCAGGCGCTTTCCAACCTGATCGAAAAGAACAGCGGCAAGTTCACAAAGCAGAAGGATGCACAGACGAAGTTACGCACCGAAGTGGAGACCACACAGGCCGAAACGGACAAGCTGGCAGATCAGCAGTCTGCACTGCTGGAAGTGGTGGATACACAGACCGCACGCGTGCAGATGCAGCAGGATAATGAGCAGACGCTGCGCGGCAAAGTCGCAGCCCAGCGCCAGATCAATGCCGACCTTACCGGCCAGCTGGCGGCGCTGCAGCAGGCGAAAGCGAGTGAGTCTGAAAGCACGGACACTTTCAGCGATCGCACTATCCAGGTTAAAGCGCGCCTGAACATGGACGGACAGGCGACGCTGAGCAACGGCGCGACGGTCCGCTATCACAGCTATGACCAGGACGGAGAGCTTAAAGGTAAGGTGATCATCACCGAAGCGGATGGGACCACGTTTGAAATGCCGTCCAAATCCAGCCAGGGCGCGGAAATAGGTAAAGCCGCCACAAAACTGCTGAAGGCCTACCGCACCGGCGCGGCGGATAAATACCGCGTCAGTGCTGAGCCAGTTTTGACGCAGGAGCCACAACCTGAACCGGCGCCGCAACCAGAGCCACAGCCAGAACCACAGTCAGAACCACAGCCAGAGCCAGAACCACAACCTGTCGCACCCGCAGCCGTCTGGCGCTATGCGCTGGTAAACCGGCCAGTTGGTATCGGCGCGGTATCGCCAGAATATGCCTCCGTTGCAGACCAGCCAGCAGAAGGCCAGCCATACAGCGGCGTTGCGCGTAACGGCATCATTTCCTACGACCGTCCACTTACTGACAAAGAGATTGCTGACTTTGAGCTGAAGCTGATCCCGACGCATGCGGATCTCGATGCGCTGGCCATAACCGTGGCCGACAAGATGAGCGATTACGCCGCGCAGTATCTGGAAATGTCCGCAGAAGACCCTGAAACCTACGCAAAACAGGTGCGCATGGTTGCCCGTAAAAACCTGACTGGCGTTGCCTACCCCGAAGGCGAAGACCTGACCTACTTCAATCAGGCCATTGACGCCAGATTGCAGATCCTTGCAGCAGATGAGCCAAAGCAGGAAGAGACAGACGTGACTGACGATCGTGAAAGCACTGACCCATTATGGATAGCGGCGAAGCGCCTGGGCGATCTTGTAGGCTGGGCGTCTGACCTGGTAAATGCCTGGGCCGAAGCGCTGGGTTATGGCAGTGAGCAGATGAAGCAGGCGGCGGACTATGTGGAGGTTAATCAAAGCCCTGATTATCTGAAGGCTGTAGAAGCCGCGATGATCACCGGCAAGCGTATTCCGCTGGTGGAGGAACTAAGCACCTCTGAGCCAGAGCCAGCCCCGCAGCCAGAGCCACAACCAGAACCGCAGCCTGAGCCAGTGCCGGAAGCAGACACCCAGGCGCAGAAGGCGATTGATTACCTTCAGGGGCTGACTTCTCTCGATACCGACGATATGGACGTGATCCGTGCTGGCCGTACCCAGGTCCGTGAGGCCATTGCCGCACTGACGGCCGCGGGTGTATTCGATGAAAACGAATCGCTGGTCAATGACGCCGTGCAGCACCTTAGCGATCTGCTGGTGGCCGTGCAGCGTAACGGGGTGGCCGCATGACCTTAACCGCACTGCAAAAGCTGGATTTAGCCGACCAGCTGGACGAGCTGATTATCAAAGCCCCGACCGTTAAGGGGCTGGACCTTCTGGATCTCAATGACCAGATGGAGGCGATCATGCTCCAGCTGGGTTATGGCTTTGCGCCAGCACCCGCCACCAGCGAACCGGCACCCGCGCCGGTCACTGAGCCACAGCCGGAACCCGTGAAGGAAGATCAGCCCGTTCCCGAAGTTGTTACTGACTTTCTGGCCGGTAAGTTCATCAGCCAGGCGCAACTGGATTTTGTTGAGACGCTGCGCCGTGTCGGTGACTACATCGGCGTTTATCTGGAGCTCGACGACGCGAGACAACAGACCGCCAGCTGGATAGCAGCCAGCGGCCTCGCTGCTTAAACATCAACCCCGTTTCGGCGGGGTTTTTTATTCCTGGGAACAAAATGCTTAACGAGAAATTACGAAATCTGCTGAGAGACGCTGGCAGCATATTTGCCCTGATCGGGCTGGTGGGCTCACTGCGTAAAGCACAGACCACAACGGGGCGATCGTCATATGTCGTTACCGGCAAAGGGCAGGAGGTAAAGACGGCGTTTAAGGTGGTGGATGCGCGCCACCTGATTATTTCTAACAACCTCGACGGCACAATAAACCCGCTTTTCCCGGCTGAGTTGCAGCCACGCGACCGCACGCGCCTGACCAGTAAAGTACAGGTGTCCAAAATCGCGGGCAACCTCCGACCGGCAAAGCTGACTGATTCAGGCATGAGCAGCCACGGCGCGCCAATCGTGGGCGCAGATAACGTGGTTGAGTCGGGTAACGGGCGCTCAATGGGGATTACCCGTGCTTATGAGCAGGGGCAGGCCGACGAGTACCGCCAGTATCTGATTGAGCACGCAAAAGATTACGGCCTTAAAGCGTCGGATATCGCGCAGATGGATATGCCGGTACTGGTGCGTGAGCGCATTACCGACGTTGACCGTGCGCAGTTTGCGAAAGACTCCAACCTCTCCGATTTGCAGGAAATGGCGGCGAGTGAGAAGGCCTTTGTCGATGCCGAAATGCTCGATGAGCGTCTGATGGCCATCTTCAATCCGTCCGACGACGGTAACCTTCTGGCACGCTCAAATGACGGATTTATCCGGGCATTCATGAAAGAGATTGGCGACACAGCGACCGCAGGCCTGCTGACCGAAGACGGGCGCCCGACGAAGCAACTGATTGACCGTATGCAGAATGCGATCTTTGCCCGCGCCTACAAAGACGAGCGCCTGGTTAAGCTGGTATCCGAAGAGCCGGACCCGGAAATGCGCAACATTCTGACAGCGCTCAACACAGCGGCTAGCGAGTTTGCACAGATGCAGATGTTATCCGGAGACGTTCACCGGCAGGCCGTCACCGGGCTGGTGGATGGAGTGCAGTCGATTGATGGTCTCGATCAGAAGGCAATCGCTGCGTTGCAGGATGCTATCAAGCTGGTTCGCCAGGCTAAAGACAGCGGACAGGCCATACAGGAAGTACTGGCGCAGCAGGGATTATTTGAAGAATCCAGCAAAGAGGCCGAAGCGCTGGCGCTGTTTATTGTGGCAAACAACCGCAGCGCAAAACGTATCGGGGCCGCGTTTAAAAAGATGGCGCAGAAGATCAACGACGAGTTGTTACACCAACAGCAGGCGTTGGGGGATATGTTCGGTGGCGGTGAGCTGACGCTGAATGACGTGCTGACGGCGGTATCAGGAGAAATTGAGGAGGAATTTGGTGAAGGTAAGGGGTTAAGCTTTGCCATTTTCGAGTCTGTCAGCGCGCAGGCAACGAACTAATTTTACTGGTTCATAATATGCGTCAGCTCAGACCTGAGCTGACGGTTTTCACTGGCTGCACATCATTAAATCTGACCGTCTGCTTTGAGCGAAAAGCGGACGTCGATAATTTTCCTGCCGCACCTGAAGGTACCCCTGAGCCACCCTAAGTCAGCAGGGGAAAGTCTGTATTAAGGTTTTATTAAACTCAGTCGGTCAGAATAGGGCCACTCTTTTTCTGACCGGATTTAATATTTTATTATGAACAGCCTTGAGCTCCTGAACCGAAGCTGGTTTCTGTCCCTGAACGCAGGCCCGGGTACACCAGCTGGCTGGATAACTTTCGCCACTTTCTGCGCGCAGTACACGCTTTATATTATCCCGCTGACGCTTCTGGGACAGTGGTTTCTTGGGGGGAAGGCCAGACATCAGCGCGCACTCTTCTCCCTGGTCACCATCCTTATGGCGCTGGGCCTGGAATTTATCTGCACGGCCATCT
>Ga0308165_1006201_pt1 | contig 10673 bp, 7 predicted proteins | sample PhyWR2_FD_201032 | JGI IMG/M metagenome (GOLD analysis project Ga0308165, IMG submission 201032) | Phyllosphere microbial communities from UC Gill Tract Community Farm, Albany, California, United States - DLSLW.R2 | ecosystem: Host-associated > Plants > Phyllosphere > Unclassified | place: USA... | reverse complement strand
GGCGGCGGCGGCCCGCGAGGCCCGCCGTCGCTGCGACGCGATCGTCCTCTGCTCACCCCGTCTGGCCGAGCCGGAGCTTCGAGCGCTGCTCGCCGAACTCCACCCGGTCGTGCTCGTCAACCGCGAGCTCGCCGACTCGCCCGTGCCGTCGGTGTCCATCGACTACGCCAGCGGCATGGAGCAGGTGCTCGCCGAGCTGCACGCGCTCGGGCACCGGCGCATCCTGTACCTCGCGGGTCCCACCGCGAGTCAGGGCGATCGCCTCCGACGGGTCGGCATCGCCCGCGCGTGCTCGGACCACGACGACCTCTCCGTCGACATCGTGACGGCCGGATCAGCGCTGGTGGACGGCGCGACGGTCGTCGACACGGTGGTGCAGCACGACGCGACCGCCGTGGTCGCCTTCAACGACCTCGTCGCCCTCGGGCTCGTCTCGGCGCTCCGCGGTGCCGGTGTGTCCGTCCCCTCGGCGCTCAGTGTGGTCGGCTTCGACGACATCCCGTTCGCGGCGTTCGCGGTGCCGGCGCTCAGCACGGTGTCCGTCCCGCGACGCGAGCTCGGCGCCGAGGCGTGGACCAGACTGCGCGACACGATCGGCGGCGCGGAGGGTGGACACCCGCTCGTCTTCCGGCCCCGGTTCGTCGCCCGGGAGAGCGCCGCCGCCCGCCCGGCCGCGAGTCCGCCCGTCTGGCGTGGAACCGACCACCCCATTTCACCGGAGCTGACCGCCCGGCTCGGCGACCGCGAGGTCCTCGTCCTCCACGACGGCAGCGGCCTCGAACCGACAGACGCCCCGCGACCGTTCGCACACCCCGTCACGTCGCTCGGCGGGACCGTCGTCACGGAATCCGCTCCCGAGGACCACCCCCACCATGTCGGACTCTCGATGGCCGTCGCCGACGTCGACGGCGTCTCCTACTGGGGCGGTCGCACCTACGTCGCCGGGCAGGGGTCGACGATGCTCGACAACCACGGTGTCCAGCGCGTCACCGAGACCGAGGTGGACGCCGGTGTGCTGCGTCAGTCGCTCGACTGGATCGGACGCGACGGGACGACGCAGCTGAGGGAGTCGCGCCGCACGGTCGTCGAGGAGTTCGCCGTGCCTGGCGTCGGGAGCGGGAGGTCGGCGCTCCGCGTCGCCGTCTCCAGTGTCTTCCGGACGACGGGATCGACGGTGACGATCGGATCGCCGGCCACCAACGGCCGCGAAGGTGCCGGCTACGGCGGATGGTTCTGGCGGTTGCCCGCGGACGCCCACCGGTCCGTCCTCAGCGCTGACGGACCGGGGGAGTCGACCGCGCACGGCTCGCGTGCGGCCTGGGTCGCCTTCGTCCTCGACGCCGACGGGAGCGCTGACACACAGACGGACGACACCACCGAGCCCGCCCCGACGCCGCCTCGACGCCCCACCACGGTCCTGTTCCGACAGCCCGCAGCGAACGCCTTCCCCTGGTTCGTCCGTGCGGCCGAGTACCCGGGTATCGGGGTCTCGCTCGCCGCCACCAGCCGCACCACCATCACCGCCGACACCCCGCTCATCACCGGTCTGGAGGCGGTCGTCGTCGACGGCGCTCTGGACGCGCAGCAGGCGGACGCCATCCACCGCGCGCTCCTCACCGCCGAGGAACGCAGCACCGAACCGCGCAGTATTGAACCGCGCAGCACAGGGAGTGACGCATGACCAGCACCGACCACGCCACCGCCACCACCGCCCCGACCGTCGTGGTCGTCGGGATCCACGGCCATGGCGCCAGTCACGTGGCGGCAGCCAGGGCGCTCGCCGCGACCGGCGCGATCCGCCTCGTCGGACTCGTCGACCGGACCTTCACCGAGGAGGACCGCGCTGCCGGGGACGCGCCGCTCCGCGACTCGCTCGAGGAGTGCTTCGCCGCCGGGCGGGTGGACGTGGTCATCCTCTCGACCCCGATCCACACGCACCTGGACCTCGCCGTCGCCGCTCTCGAGCACGGCGCCGACGTCCTGCTCGAGAAGCCGCCGGTCACCTCGAACGACGAACTCGACCGGCTGCAGGCCACCGCCGCCCGGACCGGCGGGCTCGTCCAGGTCGGGTTCCAGAGCCTCGGATCGCACGCAATCGGTGAGATCGCCGACGTCGTCGCCGGCGCGGAGATCGGGGCCGTGACGGCGCTCGAGGCGAGGGGCACCTGGGTCCGCACCGTCGGGTACTGGACGCGTGCCGCGTGGTCGGGCAGGCGCACGCTCGACGGCACACCCGTCGTGGACGGCGTCGTCACCAACCCCTTCGCGCACGCGGTCCAGACCATGCTCCGACTCGGCGGCACGACCGACCGCGCGGCGATCGCCACCATCGACCTCGACCAGTACCGGGCGAACGACATCGAGGCCGACGACACCTCCGTCGTCCGCATCACCCCACAGCGCGGCCCGATCATGACCGCGGCGCTCACCCTGTGCGCGCAGGAGACGACCGACCCGGTGGTCACGGTCCACGGGGAGCGCGGTTCGATCCGGTTCCACTACACGCGCGACGAGGTCGAGCTGGTCGTCGACGGCGTCACCCTGCGACGCTGGACGACGGGCCGGACCGACCTGCTCCCCGACCTCCTCCGCGCGCGCGAGGCGGTCCGGGCCGGTCAGGACGCCGCACTCGTCAGCTCCCTGGCCGACGCGTCCGCCTTCACCGCCGTCCTCGACGCGGTCCGGTCGGCCCCAGCGCCGCACCGCATCCCCGCTGATCTCGTCGAGTGGCTCGGGGCGGGCGACGAGCGCCGCCCCGTCATTCCGAGGATCGAGGAGCTCGTCGCGGAAGCGGCCGCCACCGGCAGCACCTTCGCCGAGCTCGGGACCGATTGGGCCCGGCGATGAACCACGAGCGGCCCGGTCCGGACGAGGACGACCGCCGTCGCAAACACGCCCGACTCGCGTCGCTCCTGGAGGCCCGCGGAGCAGGCACGATCGTGCTGCGGTCCGCCGCAGCGGTCAGCTGGTACCTCGACGGCTCGCGCGTCCACGTGAGCTTCGCGGCCGACCCGATCGTCGCGGTCGTGGTCTCGCCGGGCGACGCGTGGCTCGTCGCGACCTCCAACGAGGTGGACCGGCTGCAGGCCGAGGAGCTGCCCGACATCCGCGTTCGGACGGTGCCGTGGCACACGCCGATCGACGCGGTGCTGCCGAGTGGGGACGGGGTGCTGCAGGAGGCCGACATCGCCGCCGAGCTGCGCGCCGCACGTGCGTCGCTCCTCCCGGCCGAACTCGCGCGCTTCCGTTCGCTCGGGCGGGAGACGACGTCGGCGCTCGAGACGCTCGTCGACGAGCTCGACCCCGCCCGGACGGAACGCGCGGTCGCTGCGGACCTCGCCGGGCGCCTCGTCGCAGCCGGGATCGACCCGCTCGTCCTCCTCGTCGCCGGGGAGGGCAGACTCGCCCACCGGCACCCGCTGCCGACCGATGGGCGACTCGGTTCCCGGGCGATGCTCGTCGCCTGCGGCCGCCGCGACGGGCTCATCGTGAACCTCACGCGGTGGTTCGACGAGGGCGGCACCCCGGCGGAGCCGTTCGCCACGGACATGCAGCGCATCCGGGCCGTCGAGCGCGCCTATCTCGACGCCACCGTGCCAGGTGCTTCGCTCGCCGACATCCTCCGCACGGGGAGTGCGGCCTACGCCGAGCAGGGCTTCGACGCCGACGAGTGGACGAGGCACCATCAGGGCGGTGCGGCCGGCTACGCGGGACGCGATCCGCGCGCCACGCCTGAGGCGACCGACGTCGTCCAGCTCTGGCAAGCTTTCGCCTGGAACCCGACCGCCCCCGGCGTGAAGGTCGAGGACACCGTCGTGGTCACGCCGGACGGTGTCGAGGTGCTGACGACGAGCACGGCCTCGACCCACCCGACCCCGTCCACCGTGGGAGGCTGAAGACATGACCCGGCACATCGTGATCGCACCGGACTCGTTCAAGGGCACGGCGACCGCCGCGGAGGTCGCCGAGGCGATCGCCGACGGGTGGCGGACCGTCCGGCCCGACGACCTCCTGCAATCGCTCCCCATGGCCGACGGCGGCGAGGGCACGCTCGACGCCTTCGCGGCCGCCGTGCCTGGCGCGCGTCGGCACCCGATCACGGTCACCGGCCCGGTCGGCGACCCGGTGGACGCCGAGTGGCTCGAGCTGCCCGACGGTTCGGCGGTCGTGGAGCTCGCCCAGACGAGCGGGCTGACCCTGCTCGACCCCCTGCAGCCGTTCGCGGCGCACACCGTCGGCTTCGGTGAGGCCATCGCGGCCGCCCTGGACCACGGTGCGCGACGCCTCCTGCTCGCGATCGGCGGAAGCTCCAGCACGGACGGTGGAGCCGGGCTGCTCACCGCGCTCGGAGCGCGGCTGGTGGACGCCGACGGTGGACCGGTGGCGCCCGGCAACGCCGGACTCGCGACGCTCCGCGACATCGACACCGCCGGACTCCGCGCGCTGCCGCCGGATGGCGCGGTCATCCTCAGCGACGTGACCAACCCGCTGCTCGGCGACCGCGGTGCCGCTGCGGTCTTCGGCCCGCAGAAGGGCGCGACCACCGCCGACGTCGCGGTCCTCGACACCAACCTGGCCCGGTTCGCGACCCGCGCTGCGGAGGCGTTCGGGCGGGACCACGCGGAACGCGCAGCGGTCGAACCCGGCGCCGGTGCCGCGGGCGGTGCGGGCTACGGCCTCCTGCTGTGGGGCGCCGCCGCCACCTCGGGCGCGCGCGGCGTCGGTGAGGCGATCGCCCTCCCGGAAGCGGCCGCGGCGGCGTCGATCGTGATCACGGGCGAGGGCCGCTTCGACGACCAGACGGCCGACGGCAAGGTCGCCTCCTGGGTCGCCGGGCTCGCGGCGGACCGGACCATGCTCGTCGCCGGGGCGATCCACGCGCCCACCGAGGGGATCTTCCTCGCGGCGGCATCGCTCACGGCGCTGGCCGGCGGCGTCGAGGCGGCGATGGCCGAACCGCTCGTCCACCTGCGTGCGGCAGGGGCGGCACTGGCCACCCAGTACCGCCCCTGATCAGGTCACGTCGACGCGCCGGTGGTCATGCCGTGACGTCGATGAGGACCTTCCCGACCGTGTCGTCCTCGACGGCGGCGTGGGCCGCAGCCGTCTCAGCGAGCGGGAACACCGTCAGCGCCAGACCGTGGTCTTCGCCGACGGCGAGCGCGCCGTCCTCGATCGCGGCGGTGATGTCCTCAGCGGCGGCGTGGAGCGCGGCGTCGCCGACCGTGTAGAGCAGCATGAACTGGAGCCGCGTGTTGAGCCCCATGTGCGGACGGATGTCGAGCGTGATCGAGTCACCGCCGTTGTTGGCGTAGCTGACGACCGTGCCGCGCGGGGCGAGGACCGCCTGGTCGAGGGGGAGGTTCTGCGCGATCGCGACCTCCACGACGAGGTCGACGCCGTCGGGTGCCACCTCACGGATCGCCGCGGCGGTGTCGCCCTCGCGGTAGTTCACGACGTGGTGCGCTCCCGCGGCGGTCGCGAGGCGGGCCTTCTCGTCGCTACTGATGGTGCTGATCACCGTCGCGCCGGCCCAGCGGGCGAGCTGGATCGCGGCGTTGCCGACCGCACCGGCGCCACCCTGGACGAGGACCGTCCGGCCGTCGAGGGCACCGGGGGAGAGCCGGGTCGGGCCGTCCTGCGCGACGGTGAGGGCGCGGTGCGCGGTCATCGCGGGGACACCGAGGCTGGCGCCGAGTTCGAATGACGCGGCGTCGGGCAGGGGGACCACACGGGAGACGGGCTGCACCGTGAACTCCTGGGCCGTGCCCAGCGGGCTCTCGTGCGCCGCGAGGTACACCCAGACGCGGTCGCCGACGGCGAAGGTGGTTGTGGACACCGCGTCGCCGGCGGCCGGGCCGACCGCGTCGATCACGCCGGCGCCGTCGAGGTTCGGGACGACCTCGGGGAAGGGCATGCCACCCGAGGGGCCGCCGCCGCGCCTGGTCTTCCAGTCGGTCGGGTTGACGCCGGAGAACGCGAGCTTGATGCGGACCTCGCCGGGGCCGGGCTCGGGGAGCTCGCGCTCGACGAGGTGGAGGACGGACGGGTCACCGTTGGTGGAGTAGACGATCGATCGCATACCGGGGCCAACGTCTCCGCCGCGCGGAAGATTCCGCGGTGGCACTTCGACAGGCTCAGTGACCGGGAGGGGTTCGCTCAGTGGCCGGGAGGGTTCGGCCCACCGACCGGGGAGGGGATATCCGTTCCCTGAGCTTGTCGAAGGGCCCCCGGGGTGACGTTGCGTCTCGGGAGGCTTCTGCGTGTGGCACTTCGACAGGCTCAGTGACCGGGAGGGTTCGGCTCACTGACCGGGAGGGGTCGGCTCAGAGACCGGGAGGGGTTCGCTCAGTGACCGAGGGAAGGGATATCCGTTCCCTGAGCTTGTCGAAGGGCCCCCGGGGAGCGTTGTAGGTCGGGAGGCTCCGGTGTGTGGCACTTCGACAGGCTCAGTGACCGGCGACCGGTGCCGCCTCAGGCTCGGGCGGCGTACTGCTCCCGCGCGATCCCGGACGCGTCCGCAGCGAGAGCGTCCGCATGGTCGGTGCCGTCGCCGGCCCCCACTGCAGCCCACGCCGGGCGAGTGCCGCTCAGCGCCCAGGCCGCCTGCACCGCGGCGCCGTCGGCGACGTACTCCCCGGGTGCCGGCACGACGACCGGCACGCCGAAGACCTCGCGAGCGATCGCCTGCACCGCCGGGTTCTGCGCCGCACCACCGATGAGGAGCACGCGCTCCGCCGTGACGCCCTGCGCGAGCACCGCGTCGAGGCCGTCGGCGAGTCCGCAGAGCAGCCCCTCGATCGCCGCTCGGGCGAGGCCCTCGCGCGTCGTCGACTCCAGGGTCATGCCGAAGAGGGTCGCCGTCGCGTCCGGCCGGTTCGGGGTGCGCTCGCCCTCGAAGTACGGCTGGAGCACGAGTCCACGTGCCCCGGCCGGGGCCTCGAGCGCGAGTCGACCGAGTTCCGTGTGGTCGACCCCGAGCAGCGCGGCCACCGCGTCGAGGATCCGGGCGGCGTTGAGTGTCGCGATGAGCGGCAGGAACGCGCCGTCGGCCGAGGCGAACCCGGCGACGGTGCCGGAGGTGTCGCGGACCACGGCCGGCGTCACGGCGAACACCGTCCCGCTCGTGCCGATCGACACGACGACGTCGCCGGCCGTCGCCCCGAGCCCGAGGGCGGCTCCCGCGTTGTCGCCGGCGCCCGCCCCGATGACGGTGTCCGGCCCGATGAGGCCGCCGTCGACACCGGTCCCTGTGGACTCCTCCGGCGCGAGCACGCGCGGGAGGATCGCATCGTGGCCGAGTGCTGCGACGAGCAGCTCGCGGTCGTACCCGCCGTCGGTGGGGGACCAGTACCCGGTGCCGGAGGCGTCGGAGCGGTCGGTCGTCAGCTCGGCGAGGTCCGCGCCGAGCGGGCTCTCGTCGGCCGGACCGAAGCCGCGCAGACGCCACGTCAGCCAGTCGTGGGGGAGTGCGACGGCGGCGACCTCGGCGGCGTTCCCGGGTTCGGCGTCGCGCAGCCAGCGCAGCTTCGTGATCGTGAAGGAGGCGACGGGGACGCACCCGGTCCGCTGGGCGAGTTCCGCAGCGCCGAACTCCGTGATGAGGTCAGACGCGGCCTGCGCGCTCCGGGTGTCGTTCCAGAGGAGTGCCGGACGGATGACGCGTCCGTCGACGTCGAGCGCGACCATGCCGTGCTGCTGGGCCGCGACCGACACCGCGGCGACATCGGCCAACCCGCCGGCGGCGGCGGCCGCCTCCTGCAGCGCCTGCCACCACGCGGCCGGGTCGACCTCGGTGCCGGCGGGGTGCGCCGCGCGTCCTTCGCGGACGAGCGCTCCGGTCTCGGCGTCGCGGATGACGACCTTGCAGCTCTGGGTGGACGAATCGATGCCGGCGACGAGCGTCATCGCTCTCCCTGTTCTCGGTGGTGGGCGGTCGGGTGACCGCCGGGTCTGCTGTGGGGTGGAACGCGGAACGGCGTTCCGCCCCCGATCCTCTCGGATCAGGAGACGGAACGCCAGGTTCGCAGGTGTCGGTTAGCGCGCACCCATGAGGTGGTCGACCGCCAGCTGCTGCAGGCGGACGAACCCGAAGCCCTTGCCGCCGAAGTAGGCGTCGGCGTCGAAGTCCTCGTACGACGAGCGGTCGGCGAGCAACTGCTCGACGGTCTCGCCGGGGTTGAGCGTCGGCTCGCGCAGCTCGGGCACGCGGGCGGCGGCCAGCGCCTCCTGCACCTCGGGGTCGGCGCGGAACGCCTCGGCGCGCTCCTTGAGCAGCAGGTACATGCGCATGTTGGCGGCTGCGGAGTCCCACACGCCCGTGATGTCCTCGGTGCGGCTCGGCTTGTAGTCGAAGTGACGCGGGCCGTCGTACGCGGGGCCGCCGTTCACGCCACCGTGCTCGAGGAGGTCGACGAGCGAGAACGCGTTCTGCAGGTCGCCGTGACCGAAGACGAGGTCCTGGTCGTACTTGATGCCCCGCTGGCCGTTGAGGTCGATGTGGTAGAGCTTGCCCTGGTAGAGCGCCTGGGCGATGCCGGCGGTGAAGTTGAGGCCCGCCATCTGCTCGTGGCCGACCTCGGGGTTGATGCCGACGAGCTCCGGGCGCTCGAGGGTCTCGATGAACGCCATCGCGTGGCCGAGCGTCGGGAGCAGGATGTCGCCGCGGGGCTCGTTGGGCTTCGGCTCGATCGCGAAGCGGATGTCGTAACCCTTGTCGGTCACGTAGTCACCGAGGAGGTTGACGGCCTCGCGGTAACGCTCGAGGGCCGCCTGCACGTCCTTCGCGGAGTCGTACTCGGCGCCCTCGCGGCCGCCCCACATGACGAAGGTCTTGGCGCCGAGTTCGGCGGCGAGGTCGAGGTTGCGGAGCACCTTGCGGAGGGCGAAGCGGCGGACGGCGCGGTCGTTCGAGGTGAAACCGCCGTCCTTGAAGACGGGCGCGCTGAACAGGTTGGTGGTCACCATCGGCACGATGACACCGGTGTCGGCGAGCGCCTGCTTGAGACGGTCGATCTGCTTCTGGCGTTCGGCGTCGGTCGAACCGAAGGCGAAGAGGTCGTCGTCGTGGAAGGTGAGGCCGTAGGCGCCGAGGTCGTTCAGGCGGGTGACGGCCTCGACCACGTCGAGGTCGGGGCGGGTGGGGCCACCGAACGGGTCGGTCCCGTTGTAGCCGATCGTCCAGAGGCCGAAGGAGAACCGATCGGCTTTGGTGGGGGTGAGGCTCATGCGTGCAGTCCTTCAACGTCGTTGGTGAGCGGATGATTTGTTGTTAACCACAACTTATGGTCGAGAATAGCAGATCGTCGGCCGCGCGTCACCGGTCGAGTGTCGCGAAATATTTCGTTAGCATGGGCAGAACTTCTCGCTGCAGAGACGGCCGTCCGGCCCGACGGAGCGGGATCGGAGGACTCGGATGAGCGACGACCCCGCGGCGCAGACCGCTGGACACGGTGCCGGTGGCGGGCGCGCGACCCTGTCGCGCATCGCCAGGGAGGCCTCCGTGTCGGTGTCGACCGCCTCGAAGGTGCTCAACGGGCGACCGGGGGTGTCGCCGGACACCCGGGAGATCGTCGAGCGACTCCTGGACCGCCACGGCTACAGTCGCCGCGGTGCCGAGCTCGCGCAAGGTTCGCTCATCGAGCTCGTCTTCGAGTACATCGACAGCTCCTGGTCGCTCGAGATCATCCGCGGTGTCGAGAAGGTCGCGCGTCAGCACGGCATGAGCGTCACCCTCACCGAGACGGGAGCCCGGCGTTCGACCGGCGAGGGTTGGGTCGAGAGCATCATCTCGCGGAAGCCGGTCGGGGTCATCCTCGTGTTCTCGGACATCGACCCGGCGTACCGGCGCCAGCTCCACACGCGCAACATCCCGGTCGTCGTGGTCGACCCGGCGGGGGACCCTGGCCCGGAGGTCGCCGCCATCGGCTCCACGAACTGGTCCGGCGGGATGGCCGCGACGCGCCACCTCATCGAGCTCGGACACCGCAGGATCGGGCTGATCTCGGGTCCGCAGGACCTCATGTGTTCGCGGGCGCGGGTCTCGGGCTACCGGTCCGCGCTCGAGGAGGCCGGGATCCCGCTCGACGAGACCATCCTGCGGCGCGGTGAGTTCATCCCGGAGGCCGGACGCGTCCTGGCGCTCGAACTGCTGCAGCTCGAGGACCGACCGACTGCGATCTTCGCCGGCAACGACATGCAGGCGTTCGGCGTCTACGAGGCGGCGCGCTCGCTCGGGATCTCGATCCCGGAGCAGCTGTCGGTCGTCGGGTACGACGACGTCCCGCCGGCCAAGTGGGTCGGCCCGGCCCTCACGACCATCCGGCAGCCGCTCATCGAGATGGCCGAGGAGGCGACCCGCCTGGTGCTGAAGCTCCGGTCCGAGACGGTCGACAACATCCGCCTCGACCTCGCCACCTCCCTCGTCGTCCGGGGTTCGACCGCAGCCCCGCCCACCCCGTAGCCCGCGAACTGTCACTCGCCGCTAGTCCCGGCGCGCGGGACTGTGTCGGAGTGACAGTTCGCGGGCAGGGGTGGGGTGGGTGCGTGCGCGTGCGAAAAGTTTCCAATGCGGGAGAGGGAAGTTGCGGGGAGACAGGCGGCGGGGCTAGCTTCAGGGCACCGCAGCGAAGCGATCCGGAACCCCGGGGCCGCAGCTGCGCGAGCAGCTCGGG
>Ga0308165_1006200_pt1 | contig 10673 bp, 11 predicted proteins | sample PhyWR2_FD_201032 | JGI IMG/M metagenome (GOLD analysis project Ga0308165, IMG submission 201032) | Phyllosphere microbial communities from UC Gill Tract Community Farm, Albany, California, United States - DLSLW.R2 | ecosystem: Host-associated > Plants > Phyllosphere > Unclassified | place: USA... | reverse complement strand
GGCGAGCTTCTGGTGGACTGCCGCTCCAGCACCTACGCGGCCGCCTGGGCCCCGCCGCCGGAGCGTACCGTCGCCGTGAACGTCTTCACCGAGGTCAACGGGGTGCGCAAGGTGGTCAGCCACTTCGCCAAGCACACCCGAGGCGAGCTGGCCCGGCATTTGCTGACCCGGCGCGGCAAGGCCCCGCAGACCCCGGCGCAGCTGCAGAAGGCGGCGGCCGAGAGGTGGCCGGCGGAACTGGTCCCCGGTACGACCCGGAAGCCGCACACGCTGAACCTGATCCTGCCGGGCTAAGAGCCGGTCAGGCCCATTCGGCGGAGCGGACCAGGATGCAGCCGGAGTCCGGGCAGAAGACGATGTCGTCCTCCGCGGCGGCCTTGATCTCGGCCAGGTCGCCGGGGCTCAGCTGCATGCCGGACCCCTCCGAGGTGCCGTGGAACAGCCGTGCGGCGCCGACTCCACGCTTGGCCAGGGTCTTTTCGTAGATCGCCAGCATGCCCTCGTCCAAGCCGGCCGCGAACTCTGCGCGCTGCCCGCGGACCACGGTGTGTTCCGCCGCGACCTCGGCGAGCTTCTCGTCGATCTCGGCGCGGATGCCGGCGAAGGAGCCCTGGATGTCGTCGACGATCTGCTGCTGCTCCGCCTGGCGCAGGCGCAGCGCATCGAGCCGCTCCAGGACTTCGAGCTCCACGTCTTCCAGGTCCGAGCGGCGCTTGTTCAGGGACGCGATGTCCTTTTGCAGCGCCACCAGGTCCTTGGACAGGCCGGTCCCGCTGTTCAGCCGGGCCTCGTCGCGGGTGATCCGGGAGGCCACCTGCTCAACGTCTGCCTCGGCGCGCTTGAGCTCCAGTTCTGCGTCGGCGACGGCCACCTTCGCCGCTCCGAGTTCTCCGTTGGCCACGCCCAGGGCGGCTTCCAGGTCGGTGATGCGGGAGTCGCCTTCGAGGCTGCGGCGGCGGTTGGAGAGTGACTTCAGTTTCGCGTCGAGCGCCTGCAGCTCGAGTAACTTCATCTGTTCCGCCGGGGCTGCCTTGGCCACTGTTTCCTCCGAATGTCTGTCGTCCGGCCGTGCCGGGCACCTGAACGGCGCTCCCTCGACTCTAGCGCGTGGCATGCCCTGCGCTCACCCGGGGCTCCCCGCAGACGGGGCGCATACGGGGCGAAGCCGGGCTCATCCGGGTGTGAGGATGAAGTCCCACGGGTCGCTGTTGGTTGTGCTGACCCGGATCTCGACGTCGTGGCCCTGGTCCGCCAGGACGTTGCCCAGCGCCTCGGCCGCCGCCGGGAGCCAGAGCCATTCGCTGGCGAAGTGCGAGACGTCGATCAGGTAGGGGCGATCGTTGAGCGCGGCCTCGCGGGCCTCGGAAGCCGGGTGGTGGCGCAGGTCGGCGGTGACATAGACGTCGGCGTTGCTGGCCCGCACCTGGTCGAAGAGCGAGTCGCCGGCACCGCCGCAGACCGCCACCCGGCGCACCAGGCCGTCGCGGTCGCCGGAGACGCGGACACCGCCGGCGACGGCGGGCAGGATGCCGAAGACGCGGGCGGCGAAGTCGCCCAGGGTCTCGACGTCGGCGAGGTCACCCACGCGGCCGATGCCTTCCTCCGGCAGCCCGTTCGCCGCCTGGGTCAGGGGCTGCACATCCTGCAAGCCGAGCGCGTCGGCCAGCACGTCGGAGACGCCCCCCACGGCGGAGTCGCCGTTGGTGTGCACGGTCAGCAGCGCGGTACCCGTCTCGATCAGGCGGTGCACCGCCCGGCCCTTGGGCGTGTTGGCCGCCACGGAGGTCACGCCCTTGAGAAGCAGGGGGTGGTGGGTGATGAGCAGTTCCGCGCCCCACTCCACGGCCTCCTCGATCACCTCGAGGGTGGGGTCGACGGCGAAGAGCACGCGGGTGACCGGCGCGGACGGGTGTCCTGCCACCAGGCCCACCTCGTCCCAGCCTTCGGCCAGGGATTCGGGCCAGAGTTCTTCGACGGCCACCTGGACGGCGCCGAGGGTGGCGCCGGTGTCCCCTGCGTCGTCAGTCTCATCGGTGCCCGCTGCGTCGGCGGTCCCGGCGGCGTCAGGGGCGTTCTCCCCGGGCGCTCCACCATCCGGGGCGGGGCCGGCGGCCGGGGCTGAAGCGTCCGTATCCTCTGGTTCCATACCCACATTCTTACCCTATTGGCCGTCCGCGACGCCCCTGCGGGAATGATCCGGATCGTTCATCCATTGAACAAGGAGGATCCCGTACGGACGATCCCGCACGGGCCGGAAGGAAACAGCATGCAGGAAACCAAGACAGGAGAACGCGTGGACACCGACGTCGTGAACGGCAGCAGCGAACGGACCTTTGTGCTGGGTGGCGGTTGCTTCTGGTGCCTGGACGCCGTGTACCAGAAGACCCGGGGCGTGACCTCGGTGGTCTCGGGTTACACCGGCGGCCACGACCGCAACCCCGACTACTACTCGGTCTGCTCCGGAACCACCGGCCACGCGGAAGTGGTGGCGGTCAGCTTCGACGAATCCGTCATCCCGGCGGAGGTCATCCTGGATATGTTCTTCGCCCTGCACGATCCCACCACGCTGAACCGGCAGGGGTACGACGTCGGCACGCAGTACCGCTCGTCCATGTTCTACGAGACCACGGAGGAGAAGATCCTGTTCGAGGAGGCGATCGAGCGGAACCAGGAGCTGTGGGCCAACCCGATCGTCACGGAGGTCAGCCGGCTGCCGGTCTTCCACGTGGCGGAGGATTTCCACCAGGATTACTTCGCGAAGAACCCGGACCAGGGCTACTGCCAGGTGATTATCAACCCCAAGCTGGCGAAGGCAAGGAAATATTACTCCGCATGGCTTAATGCTTAGCCGGGCTTCTCGCGCCCTCAATAAGCTGACCCTAGAATTCCCTCCTCACAGATAGGCACATTTCCCCATGGGACGAATCTATGACGACGTAACCCAGCTTGTCGGCGGCACCCCGCTGGTCCGCCTGAACCGGCTGTCCGAGGGCCTGGACGCAACCGTGGCCGTGAAGCTGGAGTTCTACAACCCGGCCAACAGTGTCAAGGACCGGATCGGCGTCGCCATCATCGACGCCGCGGAGAAGTCCGGCGCGCTCAAGCCCGGCGGCACGATCGTCGAGGGCACCTCCGGCAACACCGGCATCGCCCTGGCCATGGTCGGCGCGGCCCGCGGTTACAAAGTCATCCTCACCATGCCGGAGACCATGTCCACCGAGCGCCGCGTCATGCTGCGCGCCTACGGTGCCGAGATCGTCCTGACCCCGGGTTCCGAGGGCATGCGCGGCGCCGTCGAGAAGGCGCAGGAGATCGTCGCCAACACCGAGAACTCCATCTGGGCCCAGCAGTTCGCCAACGAGGCCAACCCCGCCGTCCACCGCCGCACCACGGCCGAGGAAGTCTGGGAGGACACCGACGGCAAGGTGGATATCTTCGTCGCCGGCGTCGGCACCGGCGGAACCGTCACCGGCGTCGGCCAGGTCCTCAAGGAGCGCAAGCCCGGCGTGCAGATCGTCGCCGTCGAACCCAAGGACTCCCCCATCCTCAACGGCGGCGCCCCCGGCCCGCACAAGATCCAGGGCCTGGGCGCGAACTTCGTCCCCGAGATCCTCGACACCACCATCTACGACGAGGTCATCGACGCCTCCCTCGAGGACTCCGTCCGGGTAGCCCGGGACCTCGGCGTCAAGGAAGGCATCCTCGGCGGCATCTCCTCCGGTGCGATCGTCTGGGCCGCGCTGGAACTGGCCAAGCGGCCGGAGAACGCCGGTAAGCTGATCGTTGCCGTGGTCTGCGACTTCGGGGAGCGCTACATCTCCACCGTGCTGTACGACGACATCCGCGGCTGACCCTAACGCGGCCGCATTCTCAGAAAGAATTTTGTGGGCTTTTTCGCACGACTCAGGGAAGACCTCGACACCGCCCGGTCCCACGACCCGGCGGCGCGGGGCTCTTTCGAAAACTTCTTCGCCTACTCGGGGCTGCATGCGATCTGGGCCCACCGGCTCACCCACCGCCTGTGGCAGAACCCGTCGCTGCGGTTCCCGGCCCGGCTGATCTCCCAGCTGGCCCGGTTCATGACCGGCATCGAGATCCATCCGGGCGCCACGGTCGGCCGGCGGTTCTTCATTGACCACGGCATGGGCGTGGTCATAGGCGAGACGGCGGAAATCGGCGAAGACGTGATGATCTACCACGGCGTCACCCTCGGTGGACGCTCGCTGGCGAAGATCAAGCGGCACCCCACCATCGAGGACCGCGTGGTGATCGGCGCCGGCGCCAAGGTGCTGGGCCCCATCACCATCGGCCGGGACAGCGCCATCGGTGCGAACGCTGTCGTCGTTAAGGACGCCCCGGCCGAATCGATCCTGACCGGTGTGCCCGCCACCTGGCGGCACCGCGACGCCCAGCGCGAGACCAAGAAGGCCGTCGACCCGGCCGAGTACCTGATCGAATACCGCATCTAGGGTTAAACCACTGCGGCCGCCGCCCCGGAAGTCCGGGACGGCGGCCGCAGCCGTTTAAGCGCTAGTGGGTGTCCACGGCCTCAACCTCGGACTTGTCCTCGCCCCAGAGGGTGTGGAACGTGCCCTCGGCGTCGACGCGGCCGTAGGTGTGGGCGCCGAACAGGTCGCGCTGGCCCTGGATCACGGCGGCCGGCAGGCGCTTGCGGCGCAGGCCGTCGTAATAGGCCAGCGAGGAGGAGAACACCGGCACCGGGATGCCCAGCTGCACCGCGGTGGCCACCACGCGGCGCCACGCCGGCAGGGCGTCGGCGATCGCGGCGGTGAACGCGGGGGCGAAGAGCAGGTTGGCCGGATTCTCCTCGGCGGAGTACGCCTTGGTGATGTCCTTGAGCAGTTCGGCGCGGATGATGCAGCCGCCCCGCCACAGAGAGGCGATCTCGTCCAGCTTCAGCTCCCAGCCGTATTCCTTCGCGGCGGAGGTCAGCATATCCAGGCCCTGCGCGTAGGAGACCAGCTTGGAAGCGTAGAGCGCCTGGCGCACGTCCTCCACAAAGGTCTCGGGGACCTCGACGTCGGCCTCTCCCCCGGCCAGCAGCTCCTGGGCCAGCTTCCGCTGGCCGGCCTGGGAGGACAGCGCCCGGGCGAACACGGACTCGGCGATGCCGGAGACCGGGGAGCCCAGCTCCAGGGCGGAGATGACGGTCCAGCGGCCGGTGCCCTTCTGGCCGGCGGCGTCCACGACGACGTCGACGAACGGCTTGCCCGTCTTCGCGTCGACGTGACCCAGGACCTCGGCGGAGATTTCGATCAGGAAGGAGGCGAGATCGCCCTTGTTCCATTCGGCGAAGATCTTGGACTGCTCGGCCGGCTCGATGCCCGCGCCGGAGCGGAGCAGGTCGAAAGCCTCGCCGATGACCTGCATGTCCGCGTATTCGATGCCGTTGTGGACCATCTTGACGAAGTGGCCGGCGCCGTCAGTACCAATCCAGGCGCAGCAGGGCTGGCCGTCCACGTGGGCGGAGATCTTCTCCAGGAGCGGACCGAGGGCCTCGTAGGACTCCTTGGAGCCGCCGGGCATGATCGAGGGGCCGTTGAGGGCACCCTCCTCGCCGCCGGAGACGCCGATGCCGACGAAGTGCAGGTCTTTCTTGGCGAGGGCGGCCTCGCGGCGGCGGGTGTCCTCGTAGTGGGAGTTGCCGGCGTCGATGATGATGTCGCCGGGTTCGAGCAGCGGCTCGAGCTGTTCGATGACGGAGTCGACCGGCTTGCCGGCCTTGACCATGATCAGGACGCGGCGGGGCTTCTCCAGCGAGTCCACGAGTTCCTGCAGTGTTTCGGTCCGGACGAAGTCGCCCTCGGAGCCGTGCTTCTCGAGGAGCGCGTCGGTCTTTTCCACCGAGCGGTTGTGGAGGGCGACCGTGAAGCCGTTACGGGCGAGGTTGCGGGCGAGGTTTGCCCCCATCACCGCAAGGCCGGTGACACCGATGTGTGCTGACATCAAATCTCCAATTCATTGGGTGCAACGAGTGCAGTTGGCTGGCCGAAGACGGCGCCTCCTAGACAGTCTATGATTTTCGGCCGGGACCGCGCCCGTTCGCGGCTCCTGTGACGGGCACGCCACTATGCTTACGACTATGTCGACCAGCCTCCATCATCAAGCCATCGAGCATCTGGGAACCCGGATTGTCAGGGGCGAGCTCCCGACCGGCCACGTGATGCTCGCCGAGCACCTGGAGGACGAACTCAAGGTCTCCCGCTCCGTGGTCCGCGAGGCGGTCCGGGTGCTGCAGTCCCTCGGCCTGGTCGAGACCATCAAGCGGGTGGGCATCCGGGTGCTGCCGGCCAACCGGTGGAACCCCTTCGATCCCTCCGTGATCCGTTGGCGCCTGGCCGGCGAGGGCCGGGGCGCCCAGCTCCGCTCGCTCGCGGAGCTGCGCACGGCGGTGGAACCCGTCGCAGCCGAGCTGGCCGCGGCCAACGCACCCGACGACATCCGCAGCGAGCTGGTAGAAATCTCCCACGCCATGCGGGAAGCCGGCGTGGCCGGGGACGTCCCGAGGTTCCTGGACCTCGACATCAGGTTCCACTCGCTGTTGCTCACCGGGTCCGGGAACGAGATGTTCGCCAACCTTGTGGGGCAGGTGGCGGAGACGCTCACCGGGCGGACGATGCACGGGCTGATGCCGGACCATCCGCAGACCTACGCGCTGCAGTGGCACGTGGATGTCGCGGAGGCCATCGCCACCGGCAATGGGCCGGCGGCGCGGGAGGCATCCGACAAGATCATGCGCGAGACCATCGCGGACATGGAGCCGAGCTGGCGGGACCAGCCCCGGGTTTTCGTCCCCGTCCGTCCGGCCTGATCCGGCGCCGGTGACTGGCCCCTCGAATTAGTCCCGACACTGGGCTAATTCAACCGCTTTCAGTTTCACATTTCGTCTCATTTCCGGTATCTTTTTCTCAAGCCCTCCACCGCGGCATCCCCCAATAGCCGCGGTGGAGGGCTTTTCCATGCCCGGGAAAACGGCCCGGAAGACCGCCCGGGCCAGGAGCTCAGGCCGCGTCGGCCACCAGGTCCCTGAGCCGCCACCCGCCGCCGAGGCCGTCGCGGACCAGTTCCATGGTGGTCAGCGCCGATCCGGCATTGCGGCCCAGCCGCGCCTGGACCTGCCAGACCTCTACGTCCACCCGGCCCAGGCCCCGCGGCATCCGCCGCTCGGCCTCCCACCAGCTCACCCGCTCAAACCAGCGGACCGGATCCGCGCCGATGATCCATTCCCTGCCGCCGCGGATCACGGTGTGGGGGCGCCCGTCCGGGCCGGCTGTGACGAGTACGTGTTCCATACCGCTGACCCTATGGGCGGGCACCGACATTTATCCGGGGCCGGCCGCGTCGTGGTTTCCGGCCTGACCTCCACGGTCCCCGGCCGGGACCCGGACAAAGAAAAACCCCGCCGCGGCTGCCTTTCGGCTCCCGCGACGGGGTTCATGATGGTGGGTCCTACCGGGATCGAACCGATGACATCCACGGTGTAAACGTGGCGCTCTACCAGCTGAGCTAAAGACCCATCACGCCGGTTTCCATGCCTCGGCACGTCAACCAACGAACATTGACCTTACCTGAAACGCGGGCTCCTGCGCCAATCGGCGCGGCCACGGAACACCGGGTCAGAGGGCGGGGAGTTCGGCCTCGAGCCAGGTCAGCGACTCGCTGACGCCGGCCTCCAGCTTGATGGTCGCCAGGTCGTCGCCGCGGGTCTGGCCGCGGTTGATGATCACGACCTCCTTGCCCTGCTTGATGGCGTGGCGGACGAAGCGCAGCCCGCTCATCACGGTCAGCGAGGAACCGGCCACCAGGAGCGCGCCGGCGGAGTCCACCATGGCGTAGGAACGCTCCACCCGGTCCTTGGGCACATTCTCGCCGAAGTAGACGAAGTCGGGTTTCAGGGTGCCGCCGCAGGCCGGGCAGTTCGCGACCACGAACTCGCTGATCAACGCCGCGTCCTCCACGGTGGCGTCCGCGTCCGGAGCGGCCTCCACCACGCCGCCGGCGAGGGCGGCATCGAGGAATCCGGGGTTGAGTTCTTCCAGCACCCCGGCCAACAGGGTCCGGCTGTAGCTGCGCCCGCAGGCCAGACACACCACCCGGTCGAAGCGGCCGTGCAGGTCCACGACGTTCCGGCTGCCGGCATCCTCGTGCAGCCGGTCCACGTTCTGGGTGATCAGGCCCGTGAGCAGCCCGCGCTGTTCCATCCGGGCCACGGCCGTGTGGCCGTCGTTGGGGTCGGCCCTGCGCAGGTGGGACCAGCCGATATGGTTCCGGGCCCAGTAGCGCTGCCGGTTGTCCGGCGATCCGATGAACTCCTGGTACGTCATGGGCGCACGCGGCGCCGCACCGGGGCCGCGGTAGTCGGGGATGCCAGAGTCGGTGCTGAGACCGGCGCCGGTGAGCAACGCGAAGCGTTTCCCGGCAAGGACCCCGTGGATCTCCTGCAGGACCTCGAGTTCGTCGCGGTCCGGCTCCGCGGGGGTGACGGGGGGAAGGCTCGCGAAGCCCGTCATCCCCACCCCGGGCCGCCGCTGCCTCATACCGTTTCCGGTCCCCGGTTGAAGGACGGGTCCGCGGGGGCGGTGGAGTCACCGGACAGTTCCGCGAGGGCCGACCGGTAACCGGCGAAGTCACGCGCCTGGCCCCGGGGGTTGACCACGACGTACCGGACGGTGCCGTCGGCGTCGATGATGAACGTCCCGCGCAGGGCCATGCCGCTCTCCGGATCGAACACCCCGTACCGCTCCGCCACCGCTCCGTGCGGCCAGAAGTCCGCCAGCAGGTCGAAGCTGTAGCCTTCCTTCTCGGCGTAGGCGCGCTGGGCGAACTTGCTGTCCACCGAGATGCCCAGCACCACGGCGGCGGCGTTCTCGAAGACGGACAGGTTGTCCCGCAATTCGCACAGTTCGCCCGTGCAGATGCCCGAGAAGGCGAACGGAAAGAAGACCAGCACCACGGCGCGGCCCCGCAGTTCGGAGAGCCGGACGGGTTCCCCGAACTGGTTAACCAGCTCGAAGTCCGGGGCCGGCTGCCCGACGGCGGGCACGTTGCCGGGCTGCCCGGCGGGAGCCTGCGCCGGCGCGGAACCGGTCACTTGTTCTTCCGGGTCACCAGCCGGGTGGCGCTCCAGTCCTGGGAGACCCCGGCGGAGGTGGTGCAGTGGAGGCCGGCGGTGGGCGCCGCTTCCTGCAGCTCCGAGGGCGAGACGTATCCGGTGCGGCCCTTCTTCGGGGTCAGCACCCAGACCACACCGCCGTCGGTCAGGGAGGTCAGGGAGTCCACCAGCGTGTCGACCAGGTCACCGTCACCGTCGCGCCACCAGAGGATGGCCGCGTCGACCACCTCGTGGTCGTCCTCATCGAAGATCTCGGACCCGGTGAGGTCCTCGATGTCATCACGCAAGTCGAAGTCGACGTCGTCGTCGTAACCGAACTCCTGAATCAGATCCCCGTTCTTGAAACCCAATTTTTCCGCCACATTTACCGAAGTGGCGGCGTCGGCCTCGCTCACGTGTTGCTCCTATGCTGTTGGTGCGTCTGTTGGTGCCTGCGGGCAGGATGCCCGCTGTGTCCGATAGTGACACATTCCATGGTCCTAGTGATTTCCATTACTCCAAGCCAACACCCTTTGTGCGTCCGCTTCAAGCTGTGGACCCCGCGATCCGCCATATTCTGCGTCACACCGGGGCGGCGGCGGCTACGCATCCGCGGACGCGCAAGGCTAGAGTGGCTGATGACGACCATGCCTGCGCGGACAACCGACCGCTCCCACTGTCAGGCCTGGTTGTGATTGGACCAAGCCCGGCGTACAGGACCGGGCTGCTGTTACCGATATGTCGCACACGTCGCGTTCACGCCAGGCAGTCACCCTGCCGGAGCTGAGGGTGCCGGTGAATGCGCTCAAAGAGAGGTTGGACGTGGCTGCAGGAGAAGATACCTCCCATATCCTCAGCGGGTTGACTAACCAGCTGCCTGATCGTGATCCGGAAGAGACCGCCGAATGGCTGGAGTCCCTGGACACCCTGATTCAGGAACAGGGCACGGAGCGTGCCCAGTACATCATGCGAAGCCTGCTTCAGCGGGCCGGCGCCCAGAGCGTGGGCGTGCCGATGGTGACCACCACGGACTACGTCAACACCATCCCGGTGGACCAGGAAGCCCCGTTCCCCGGCGATGAGGAAATCGAACGCAAGTACCGCGCCTGGCTGCGCTGGAACGCCGCGATCATGGTGCACCGCTCGCAGCGGCCCGAGATCGGCGTCGGCGGCCACATTTCCACCTACGCCGGTGCCGCGACCCTCTACGAAGTCGGCTTCAACCACTTCTTCCGCGGCAAGGACCACCCGGGCGGCGGCGACCAGGTCTTCTTCCAGGGCCACGCCTCCCCCGGTATGTACGCCCGTGCCTTCCTCGAGGGCCGGCTGAGCGAGGAAGACCTCGACGGCTTCCGCCAGGAGAAGTCCAAGGAGGGCCACGCCCTCTCCAGCTACCCGCACCCGCGCCTGATGCCGGAGTTCTGGGAGTTCCCCACCGTCTCCATGGGCATCGGCCCGATGAACGCCATCTACCAGGCACAGTCGAACCGCTACCTGCACAACCGCGGCATCAAGGACACCTCCGACCAGCAGGTCTGGGCGTTCCTGGGCGATGGCGAAA
>Ga0308165_1006196_pt1 | contig 10676 bp, 6 predicted proteins | sample PhyWR2_FD_201032 | JGI IMG/M metagenome (GOLD analysis project Ga0308165, IMG submission 201032) | Phyllosphere microbial communities from UC Gill Tract Community Farm, Albany, California, United States - DLSLW.R2 | ecosystem: Host-associated > Plants > Phyllosphere > Unclassified | place: USA... | reverse complement strand
AATCCTTCCGACCATTCGCCCGCTGGGCGATGTGGACGAGGACGCAGCTTTTTTCAACGCAGCCACAAGCGGCGTATTCGATCTTAATCCGCCAATTGGCAAGGCTGAACGGCTGTTGCTGCTGGCGAGGCTCATTCGTCCATGGCGTGAATCGCTGCCTGCGCATGTGCGAGCGCTGTTTGGCGTCGATGATGTTTCGGTTCCCGCAACAACCTCTGACGCGATTTGGCTTGCGCGTGACCTGGCTGGCCTGATGGATCAGGTCGAAACCGACAATGCCACATGGAGCGAGCTTGCCAGCATTGCGCCCGATGACCTTGCCGACTGGTGGCAGGTTACGCTCGGCTTTCTCGATATTGTCACGAAACTCTGGCCGGAAATTCTGGAAGAGCGCAAGCTGTCTAATCCGTCAGCGCACCGCAATGAACTGATCTGGGGTGAGGTGCGGCGACTGCGCGATCATCCGCCGCAAGGTCCTGTGATTGCGGCTGGTTCCACAGGCTCCATTCCCGCGACTGCCGAGCTTGTTTCAGTCATCGCCCGATTGCCGCTAGGTGCTGTTGTTCTGCCGGGGCTGGACCGTGATCTTGATGAAGGCGCGTGGAACTTGCTGGGGGCTTCGGATGATAATCCGTCCACCTTCGGCCATCCGCAATATGGTCTCCACAAGCTGTTGCAGGCTATTGGCGTATTACGCGAAGATGTCGAGCATATCGAAGATATGCCGGTTAACAAGCGTGTGCTGGAGCGTGTGGTCAGTGAAGCACTGCGCCCGGCGGAAACCACGGATGCATGGAGCCTGCTGAACCGCGATGCGGATATGCAGCCCCAACGATTGTTGCAATCGGCTCAAAAGATCGATCTGATTGAAACCGCCAATGAGCGCGAAGAAGCGCTGGCAGTGGCCCTGGCGCTTCGCGATGCGATCAGCGATGAAAACAAGACTGCAGCATTGGTTACTGCCGATAGAAATCTCGCACGCCGCGTGGTGGGCGAACTAGCGCGCTTTGGTATCGACGCCGATGATTCCGGCGGCCGCCATTTGCGCGATATCGAAACCGCGACGCTGATGCGTCTTATGGTCGAAACCGTGTTTACCCCCGGCGATCCGGTGGCTCTGTTAGCGTTGGTCAAGCACCCGATGCTACGGCTTGGCGGCAAGCGCATTGACCGGCGACTGGCTGCGGAAACGCTTGAACTGGTGGCGTTCCGTGGCGGTACGGGTAGGGCATCGATCATCGATCTTCCCGCCTTTTTTGATCGCCGCATGGAAGAAAGCGCCAGCCAGTCATGGCAACCGGCATGGCACGCGACTGTTACGCCTGACATGATCGAAGCGGCGCGCGCGCTTTGCGTGAGCTTGTCGGAAGCTGTTGCGCCGCTGGCACCTTTTGCCACCATTAACCGGCGAACGGATATTGGCGAGATTACACGGGCAACTGTGGAGGCACTCGAAAATCTGGCGCGTGATGAAAGCGAAAGCGTCACGCGTTATTATTCGGGTGAGCATGGCGAGAAGCTGGCTTCATTTCTGCGTCAGCTTGTGGCGAGCGAAGCGGGACTGGATTTTGAGGCTATTGAATGGCCCGCTATTCTTGAAGCTCTGATGTCGGGCGAAACCGTCAAGCCGCATCCGGGTGGCCATCCGCGCGTTTTCATCTGGGGTGCGCTGGAAGCGCGTTTGCAGACCATGGATACGTTGGTGATCGGTGGTCTTAACGAAGGCACATGGCCCGCCAAGACGCGCAACGACCCGTTCATGTCGCGCCCTATGAAGGCGATGATCGCGCTTGATCCACCTGAGCGCCGTACCGGCCTTGCAGCACACGATTTCCAGATGGCGCTTGGTATGGATCATGTCGTGCTTTCGCGTTCGCAGCGCTCTGATAATGCGCCGACGATTCCGTCGCGCTGGTTGCAGCGGCTTGAAACGGTGCTGGGTTCAGATGTGACCAAGGATATGCGCTCGCGTGGGCAACGTTTTATCCACTGGGCGCGTGAAATCGATCAGGCACCCGATGTGCCTTTTGTCAAACGCCCCGAACCGGCACCACCTGTAAGCGCGCGGCCCAAGCATTTTTCAGTGACGGAAATTGAAACCCTGCGTCGCGATCCTTATGCGATCTTTGCCAAAAAAATTCTGAAGTTGCGTCCGCTGGAGCCGCTGATCCGCGATCCGGCAGCAGCAGAACGTGGAACCCTTTTTCACGACATTCTTGGACATTTCACAGAAGAGGGCATCGATCCGCTGGCACCGGATGCGAGCGCGCAACTTGAAGAATTTGGCCGACATTTCTTTGGCGAAATGGATCTGCCCATTGAGATCGAGGCAGTCTGGTGGCCGCGTTTTACCGCTCTTATTCCGCAGTTCCTCGAATGGGAGCGGGAGCGAGCTTACAATGTTCAGACTCGCTTTGCCGAAATTTCGTCGGATAAGCGCGAGGTTGAAAGTCTTGGTATCACTTTGTCGGGTCGTGCCGATCGTATCGATCTGATGCGCGATGGAACTGCGGAAGTGATCGATTATAAGACCGGCTCCACGCCATCGCCACGACAGGCGCATGTCCTCTTGTCGCCACAGCTGGCGCTTGAAGCCGCTCTTCTCGTGCGCGGTGCGTTCCGCGAACTGGGTTCTGTTCGCGCGTCTGATCTGACCTATGTGCGATTGCGGGCAGGCGGAGAGGTGAAGCCGGAATCGATTTTGAAGATCGGTCGGCCTCCATCGGAAAAGACCGCACCCGCCCTTGGCGAAGAAGCCTGGCAACGATTGGCGCAGCTGCTTGCTGAATATCAGAATCCGGCTAAGGGTTATCTTTCCCGCGCGCTTCCTTTTCGTGAGACAGATTTGACTGGCGATTATGATCATCTTGCACGCGTGCTGGAATGGTCCGCTGGTGGTGATGCTGGCGGGGAGGGCGGCGAATGAAAAAACAACGTGTCATTCCAAAGGAAACAATCGACGCGCAGGCCAGTGCCGCCAATCCGCTGGCCTCTGTCTGGGTGTCGGCGAATGCCGGTTCGGGTAAGACTCACGTTCTGACCGAGCGCGTTATCCGGCTGCTGCTCGAAGGCACTGACCCGTCGAAAATTCTTTGTCTCACCTATACCAAGGCGGCAGCAGCCGTCATGCAGAACCGCGTCTTTGCGCGATTGTCCGAATGGGCAATGTTGCCGGATGAGGATTTGGCTGACAGGCTTATCAAGCTCGAAGGCAGGCGTCCGGGAGCGACACGGCTTGCCGTTGCACGCAGGCTTTTTGCGCGCGCGCTTGAAACGCCGGGCGGGTTGAAAATCCAGACCATCCACGCATTTTGCGAAGCCATCCTGCATCAGTTCCCGCTTGAGGCGAATATTGCAGGCCACTTCGAGATGATGGATGATCTCATGCAGGTGGCTCTTGTCGGCGAAGCGCGGCGCACACTGCTTGAGACCGCACATGGCGGCGGTGATCCGGAACTGGCAAACGCCTTTGCCGATGTCATGCAGGCAGCTGGCGAGATGGGTTTGCAGGCACTGCTTGATGAGGCTGTTGGTCGCCGCAATGGCTTGCAGCAATATATTTCGGCGCTTGGTAATGCTGATGAGCGCAGCGAGACTTTGCACAGGCATTTCCGCTTTCGGCCAGACACGCGCGAATCCGATTTGCTGGATGGTATGTGGCCGGTGCCGGAATTTTCCGACGATGCACTCGATCTCATTTTGTCGATCCAAAAGGGTGCGGCACGCGCACATGATTTTGCGTTGCAGCTCAAGCAATATGACAAGGTCAAAAGCAGCTTCGACAAGGAAGCCGTTCTGCGCGCTTCCTTCCTGAAGGCAACCGGCGAAGCAAAATCCGGTTCCTATGTCGGATCGAGCGCGGTCAAAAAGCTGCTGCCGGATTTCGAAGAAGATTTTAATGCCGCAGCTGCACGTGTTGAACTTGGTCTCGACAAGATCAAGGAGCTGCGTCTTATCCGGCTAAATCTGGCCGGGCTCACACTCATTGATAATCTCCTGCAGCGCTATCATGATTTGAAGCGCAAGCGCGGCCTGCTCGACTTTGAAGACCTGATTACCCGCACGGTGGCGCTTCTGGCGCGTGATGGGGCAGGGCAGTGGGTGCAGTATAAGCTTGATCGCGGCATTGATCATATTCTTGTCGATGAAGCACAGGATACCAGCCCCGATCAGTGGCAGGTTATTCGCATGTTGTCGGAAGAGTTTTTCTCAGGCCTCGGTCAGCGCAATGTGCAGCGCACACTGTTTGCCGTGGGTGATGAAAAGCAGTCGATCTATTCGTTTCAGGGTGCAGTTCCGGAAGACTTTGCTGCACAGGGCAGGGCGGTCAGCATCAGAGCGCAAGATGCAGAGCTTAAATTCGAGCGCGTCAGCCTCAACTTCTCGTTCCGCTCGGCACCTGACGTGTTGCAGGCCGTGGACGAGGTTTTTGCACGTCCCGAAGCCAATCGCGGCTTGTCCGGTGCCACTGTTCACTCCGCCATTCGCGATAATGAGCCGGGCGAGGTGGAAATCTGGGATATGCTGACGCCGGACGTGGTGGAGGAGCCCGACGACTGGCGCGTTCCGGTCGATCATTTGCAAGCTCCAGCTATCAAGCTGGCCGAACAGATAGCATCCACCATTCGCTACTGGCTTGATCGCGGCGAAACCATTCCGGGCCAGAACCGCAAACTTGCGCCGAAAGACATTATGGTGCTGGTGCGCAAGCGCGATCAGTTCATGCCAGCGCTTTCACGGGCACTTAAAAACCTCTCCGTGCCGGTTGCGGGTGCCGACCGGCTCAAGCTGACAAGCCACATCGCCATTCAGGATCTGATGGCGCTGGGGCGTTTCGTTTTGCAGCCGTCCGATGATTTGTCACTGGCGTCGCTTCTCAAAAGCCCGCTATTTGGTTGGGATGATGACAGGCTGTTTGCGCTGGCCCATCCGCGCAAGAGCGGCGAAACGCTGTTTGAGCGGCTTTATCATGCATCGCTTGAAGAACCGGCATTGATCGGCGTGCATAAGACGCTGAGCCGTTGGCGCAATATGGCCGACACCATGCCGATCTTCGAGTTCTATGCGCGGATTCTGAGTGCGGATGGAGCAAGGCGCAAGCTTCTGGCGCGGCTTGGACCGGAAGCAGGCGATATTATCGACGAATTCCAGAACTATGCGCTTTCGGCAGAACGCGCTGGTCTGCCGGGTATGCAGGCATTTTTGGAAACGCTTGATGCTGCTTCGCCGCAGATCAAGCGCGAACTGGATCAGGGCCGCAACGAAGTGCGTATTATGACGGTTCATGCGGCCAAGGGGCTTGAGGGTGCTGTGGTGTTTCTGGTTGATCCTGGTAACGCCGTGTGGAGCGGAACACGCGCGCCCAAGCTGATCCCGTTTGATCTCAGCAATGACGGGCCACAGGTCAAAGGCTATCTCTGGCAACCCAATGCTGGCTACCAGACCGGCTTCCTTGCCTCGCAGATTGAAGGTCTGAAGGCCCGTGCGGAAGAAGAATATCGCCGCCTGCTCTATGTTGGCATGACCCGTGCTGAAGATAAGCTAATTGTATGTGGTTATCGCGGTTCGCGTGAAAGCGGCGAGACATGGCACAGGCTGGTTGAGGATGCTTTGACCACAAAAGCCGAAACTTTCGTGCATCCGGTATCGGGCGTTGCCGCCCGACGCTATCGCAACACGCCGCGCGGTCTGACAGAGATTGCAGAGCCTGAAGTGGAAAAAATCGCAGAGTTGCCGCCGCTGCCGCTCGACTATCTCAAAGCAATAAAGCCGGAACCGGGTCTGCCGCGTCCGCTGGCACCATCGGGTGCATCAGCACTGATTGAAGCGGATGAGGAGCCACCGCTTGATACACTGTCGCCGGTGCTGGGATTGGGTGGCGAGACGTCTGCATTTGCTCTTCGTCGCGGTACGGCGATCCATATGCTGCTGCAATATCTGCCGGAAGTGGACGCGAATGAGCGTGAGAAGCTTGCACAGGATTATCTGGCGCGTATAGCGAGCGACTGGCCGGAAATCGAGCGTGAAAAAGCCTGGGCGAGTGTTGCAACCATTCTGGCCGATCCAAAATTTGCGCCGGTCTTCGCCAGCGGATCGCGTGGCGAAGTGGCCGTGATGGGGACGATCAATCTTGGCGGAAAAGATCATGCCGTCTCGGGGCAGATCGACCGCATCAGCGTTGATGAAAACCGCGTGCTGATTGTGGATTATAAAACCAATCGTCCGCCGCCAAAGACCGTTGAAGCCGTGCCTTTTGCCTATCGCGCACAGCTCGCGCTTTATCGGGAATTGCTTGCGCCTCTTTATCCCGAAAGGGTTGTTGAAGTGGCTTTGCTCTTCACGGAAGGCCCGTATTTGCTGCCATTGCCGGAAAACGTGCTCAATGAAGCAATGAAGGCGCTTGGTGACTCTCAAGGAAAGGTTACTAACCAGAACTTGACGGATGGCAGTCAACACGCCACATGATATGGTCAAAGGAGCGATTTCTTGATGAGTCTTTCGCTCTCAAACAGATATGAGGATAGCCCTATGGCAACCGTAAAGGTCGATAACAGCAATTTTCAGTCGGACGTTCTTCAGTCGAGCGAGCCAGTTGTCGTGGATTTCTGGGCTGAATGGTGCGGTCCTTGCAAGATGATCGCTCCTGCTTTGGACGAAATCGCTGCTGAAATGGCTGGTCAGGTTAAGATCGCCAAGGTCAATATCGACGAAAATCCAGAACTCGCAGCACAGTTTGGCGTTCGCTCGATCCCAACACTGCTGATGTTCAAGGATGGCGAACTTGCAGCCAACATGGTTGGTGCAGCTCCAAAGAGCCGCCTTGCCGATTGGATCAAGGCTTCTGCTGCTTAATCAGCAGAGTTTCTAAGATAAGAAAAACCCGGCCTTTAAGCCGGGCTTTTTTGTTAGTTTGGTGGTGTTCCATTGTCGCGCAGCACTTCACCTGCCAGATAAAGCGAACCACCAATCAGAATGCGCGGCGGGGCTTCATCAGGCGCCCATGTATCGCGTAGAATCTTGAGCGCGTTTTCAACCGAATGTACCGGTTCTGCCGAAAGCCCGGCCTTCTGTGCGCTGATTGCCAGCTCATTATTCGGGATGCCTGCATCGCTTGACGGGATCGGCACGGTAAAGACATGGCGTGCCATGCCCGCAAAGGCTTCAAAATAGCCGACAGGGTCTTTGGTGTTGATCATACCGGTAATCAGGAACAAAGGCCGTGTTGAGCGTTCCTCAAGGTCACCAAAGGCTTCCGCAATCACCATGCCCGCACCGGGATTATGCCCGCCATCAAGCCAGATTTCTGATGCCGTTGGTGCCAGATCAACAAGCGCGCCATGGGTCAGGCGCTGCATACGCGCAGGCCAGTCAACAACCATCATGGCCTTTTCAGCGGCCTTGTCGGTAATGGTGAAGCCAGCCATTTGCACTGCTTCAATGGCCGCAGCGGCATTGGCAAGCTGATGACGGCCCGGCAGACGCGGCAGCGGCAGATCAATCAGACCGTCTTCATTCTGGAACACCATCCGGCCATGTTCCTCAAAAGCGAGGAAATCCTGCCCATAGATCGAAAGCGGGCAATCAAGCCGGTCGGCGGTTGAGATCAGCACTTCACGCGCTTCATCAAACAGCTGAAAACCGATCACGACAGGGCAGTCTTTTTTGATGATCCCGGCTTTTTCAGCGGCAATCAGCTCAACGCGGTCGCCCAGAAATGCCTGATGATCGATAGAAATCGGCATGATCAGCGATACGGCTGGATCAGTAATCACATTGGTCGCATCAAAGCGTCCGCCAAGGCCAACTTCCATGATCACCACATCGGCGGGATGCTCGGCAAATAGCACAAAGGCAACGGCGGTGAGTATCTCGAAAACCGTGATGTACTGACCGTCATTGGCAGCTTCAACGCGCTCAATAGCTTCGGCCAGAACATCGTCGGATACGAATTTGCCGCCGTTCTTTGAAGCAAGGCGATAGCGCTCGTGCCAATTGACGAGATGCGGCGAGGTATGGACGTGAACGCCAAAGCCGCTTGCCTCCAGAAGCGCGCGGCAGAAGGCGGTGGCCGATCCTTTGCCGTTGGTTCCGGCAATATGGATAACAGGCGGCAGGTTCAGGTGCGGATTGCCGAGCTTTTCCAAAAGACCGCGAATGCGGTCCAGTGAAAGATCAAACCCTTTGGGATGCAATTGCATCAGCCGCTCGATGACGGCATCCGCTTTTCCTGTCACGATTAAGCCGCCTTGCTATCAGCTTCTGGCTTCTTTGGCGCAGGTGTCTTTACCGGCACATCACTGTTGGCTGGCTGCCGGGTCATGATTTTGAGCAGGCTTGCAATGGTTGATTTCAGCTCAAGGCGCGAGCAAACCATATCGACCATGCCATGTTCCATCAGATATTCAGCGCTCTGGAAGCCTTCTGGCAGCTTTTCGCGAATGGTCTGTTCGATCACACGTGGACCAGCAAAGCCGATAAGCGCGCCCGGTTCAGCAATGTGAATATCGCCAAGCATCGCATAGGAAGCTGTCACGCCGCCGGTGGTCGGATTGGTGAGAACGACGATATAAGGCAAACCGGCTTCTTTAAGCATTTCGACCGCAACAGTGGTGCGCGGAAGCTGCATGAGCGACAGAATACCTTCCTGCATACGTGCGCCGCCTGATGCTGCAAACAGAACCAGCGGGCGCTTCAATTCAATGGCTGTCATGAAGCCCTGAATGATGGCTTCGCCAGCGCCCATGCCGAGCGAGCCGCCCATAAAGCCGAAATCCTGAACGGTTGCGACAATCGGCAGACCTTCAATCGTGCCAAGACCATTGGTGATCGCGTCTTCCATACCGGTGCGCGCACGATAGTCTTTCAGACGATCAATATATTTCTTTTCGTCGCGGAATTTCAACGGATCGACCGGAACCTTCGGGCTTTCCAGCGTTGTGTATTCGCCATTGTCGAAGAAGAAACGCAGACGGTCCTTGCCCTTGATGCGCATGTGATGGCCCGAACCCGGAATCACGAACTGATTGCTTTCAAGGTCTTTATGGAACACCATTTCGCCGGTCGATGGATCCTTGATCCAAAGATTTTCCGGCATCTCGCGACGTCCGAGCATCGAATTGATCTTTGGACGAACGTAGTTGGTGATCCAGTTCATGACGTTTGCTTCCGTTTCTTGTTCTTCAAAAAACTCGTTATTTTACGCATGTCGTTATCGGAAAACCGTTTTCCACTTTTCCGCGACATGCTCTCTTGCTGCCTAAATGGACGATTTATTGGGCAGCTTCAAGGCGTGTTGCGCGAACACTTGCTGCCAATGCACTGACAAGTTTGGTCACAGCGGCTGCCGGATCACCCTTCACCTTGCCATTTTCATCGAGCTCGAGCGCCACTGCGTTGACGATTGCGGTACCCACAACCACGCCGTCAGCAGCTTCCGCAATGGCTGCGGCCTGTTCCGGGGTCTTCACACCAAAGCCCACACAAATTGGCAGATCGGTGCTTTTCTTGATGTGGCGTACAGCATCTGCGACGCGGCTTGTATCAGCAATCGCCGAGCCTGTAATGCCGTTCATTGAGACATAATAGACGAAGCCCGACGAATTATGCAGCACTTTGGGCAGGCGCTTGTCGTCGGTGGTTGGTGTCGTCAGGCGGATGAAATTGAGGCCCGCAGCCGTTGCCGGAATGCAGAGTTCCTTGTCCATTTCAGACGGCAGATCAACAATGATAAAGCCATCTATGCCTGATGTCTTGGCATCTGCCAGGAAGCGCTCGACGCCATAAATATAGATCGGATTGTAATAACCCATCAGCACGATTGGCGTGGTGTTGTCCTCCTTACGAAAGTCAGCAGCCAATTGCAGCGTCTTTTTTAGTGTTTGACCGGCATTAAGTGCGCGCAGACCAGCGGCCTGAATAGCAGGGCCATCGGCCATAGGATCAGAAAAAGGCATACCAAGCTCGATCACATCGGAGCCTGCTTTTGGCAGCGCCTTCATGACATTGAGCGATGTTTCATAATCGGGGTCGCCGCCCATGAAATAGGTAACCAGCGCCGGACGTCCTTCGGACTTAAGCGATGCAAATTTGGTGTCGATGCGTGTGGTCATACCGTGCCCCGTGGCAAAATGCGCGTAAGATAATCGGCGGTGGATTGGCCAGACATGGCCGTTTCCATCCAGGCGCGCCGTTCAAAGTCAATGATTCTCAGCTCCCAGACGCATGCCATTAAGAGAGGCTGCGCTGGCTCGAATTCGATCTCGTCTCCGAGCTCAGACTGCCAGAGAATCTGCGTTGCGATGCCGCCTTCCAGCCACCAGTGCAGAAGCAGCCACAGGCTTTCTTCACCCTGATGCAGAATGGCAAAGCCAGCACCAAGATGCGGCGTATGCTCAAGCTTTTCTGCAACAGATGCGATCTGCCTGCGGGCAATGCCGAGAGCTGATTCAGCCAGCGGATTGGAAGGATCGGCTTCGATGATGCTGAGCTTGATAGTTGCCGAACCACACTCCGTCAGTCCGTCGAACCATGCGGCGCGCGGTCTGTAAGAATTGGTGTCGACAACAGCCTTGCTCATGTAATCCTCACATATCCATGCCGAGCAGCTGCCCGACCGTGTGAACGTCCTTATCGCCGCGACCGGACAGATTGACGATCATCACCTGATCCGTGCCCAT
>Ga0308165_1006195_pt1 | contig 10677 bp, 7 predicted proteins | sample PhyWR2_FD_201032 | JGI IMG/M metagenome (GOLD analysis project Ga0308165, IMG submission 201032) | Phyllosphere microbial communities from UC Gill Tract Community Farm, Albany, California, United States - DLSLW.R2 | ecosystem: Host-associated > Plants > Phyllosphere > Unclassified | place: USA... | reverse complement strand
TGTATTTTAGAACCTGAATATGCTAGTTATAGGTCTCATAAAAGAAAGTGCGAAATTCGCATTGTCAGCATTAAAAGATAATCGTACACGAACGCTATTGTCCTTATTAGGTGTAACGATAGGTATTTTGACGATCATTGGCGTTTTTTCTGCTGTCGATACGTTACGGAATAATATCGAAAATTCGGTAAAAAAGATCGGATCCAATACTTTATATATCGAAAAATGGCCGTGGACAGGGGGACCCGATTTCCCTTGGTGGAAGTATCTGAACAGACCGGAACCGAAATATGAAGATTTTCTTGCACTTAAGGAACGGATTACCACTGCCGATAAAATAGCCTATATCATCAATATCGGTGGCTCTACTATTAAATATAAAAATAATAATGCCTCTGGGGTGATGATTTCTGCAGGTACCCAAGACCAATATAACATACAAAATTTCAATGTTGAAAAAGGAAGATATTTTGTGGAAAGCGAAACTCGTGCAGGGGCGTTGGTAGCGGTATTAGGAGCTACTATTGCCGAAGGACTGTTCCCCAACAGCGACCCACTTGGCAAATATGTCAATATGTTGGGGCGAAAAGTCCAAGTGGTCGGTGTTTTGAAAAAAGAAGGAGAGGGCGTTTTGATCAATACTTCGCCCGATAATAGTGCCTTTATTCCTTTTGAGCTCGCCCGAAATTTAGTCAATTATGATAATTTTTCTCCGAGCATTGCGATTCGGGTTCTGCCAAAATATTCCTTAGCAGAGGCAGAAAGTGAAATAAAAGTACTGATGCGTTCTATACATCGTATAGCACCACAGCGCGAAGATGATTTTTCTATCAATCAAACCACTATGATTACTTCACAATTGGATAAATTGTTTGGTATTGTTAATTTGGCTGGGTTTTGTATCGGTATCTTTTCCGTTTTAGTTGGCGGATTTGGTATCGCAAATATTATGTTTGTGAGTGTCAAAGAGCGTACCCATATTATTGGCATCCAAAAGGCTTTAGGAGCTAAAAACTTTTTTATACTATCTCAATTTTTGATCGAATCCATTATACTGTGTTTATTAGGAGGGGCTATTGGTCTCTCGATTGTATTTTTAATAACCTTGTTAGTAAAATTAGCAATCGGAATGACGATTGTCGTGAGTTTAAAGATGGTATTGTTAACCGTATTAATCTCCACATTAATAGGCTTGATATCAGGTATTGTACCAGCTTTGATGGCGTCAAGGCTAGATCCTGTAGAAGCAATACGTAGCAAATAAGCTATAAAATGAAAATAGTTTACTCTTTAATGTTTTAAGTAGTGAGTTTTTGTGTTATTTATTGTAATTTAAGTTCAGCTTAAACTGATTAAATTATTTAAAGAATAAATGCTATGGGAGACTCCATTAAAAAAGAGGAATTTGCAAGTGAATTATTAGGTGACGAGACATCCGATGGTACTGTTCACCATGTTAATAACCCTGTACTAGACCTACCGACTATAGAGAAAAAGTATCTGGCTCGAGTCAGATCCTACAGCAAAGATCGGAATACATTTTACTTTACTGATGGGGTCGCAAAAGTCGAAATACGTATTGTTTCAGATGAAATTATTCGTGTTCGTTTAGCACCACAAGGTTCTTTTTTGGATGACTTTTCCTATGCCGTTATCGATACCGATCAACATGCGGTATCCTTTTCTGTAGATGAGGATGAAACCAGTTTTTATGTAAAAACAAATAAAGTGATTTGTGCGATTCGCAAAGCAGACTTTTTGGTTTCATTTCAAGACTTATCCGGTAAAGTCTTTAGTGCCGATGACAAACCCATGCATTGGGAAGAAAATCCTGATTTTGGAGGCTACTATGTCTACTGTAGTAAAAAAGCACATGAAGATGAAGCATTCTTTGGTTTAGGAGATAAAGCCACGAATCTTAATCTGCGCGGGAAACGTTTTAAAAATTGGAATTCTGATACCTATGGGTATGCTTTTAATCAAGATCCTCTTTACAAAACAATTCCTTTTTATATTGGTGTGACGGGGGGTGAAGCATATGGTATTTTCTTTGATAATACGTTTAGGACATTCTTTGATTTTGCTTCTGAAAATAAACAACGTACGAGTTTTTGGTCTGAGGGGGGAGAGATGCAATATTATTATATCCATGGACCCAATATGATGGATGTAGTAAAACGTTATCACAGCATTACGGGTACCCATTTTATGCCTCCGCTCTGGGGTATCGGTTATCATCAGTGTCGTTGGAGTTATTACCCGGAGCAAAATGTAAGAGAAGTTACAGCTGAATTTAGAAAAAGAGAAATTCCTTGTGATGCCATTTATTTGGATATTGACTATATGGATGGATACCGCTGTTTTACTTGGAATAAACAATATTTTCCAGACCCTAAAAAAATGATTTCAGACTTGGCTGCCAATGGTTTTAAAACTGTAGTCATGATCGATCCCGGAATTAAGGTCGACGAAAATTACTGGGTATTTAAGGAAGGTCAGGAAAATCGGTACTTCTGTCGTCGTGGAGATGATTATTTTATGGAAGGTTTTGTATGGCCAGGTAGATGCCAGTTTCCTGATTTTACAAACCCAAGTGTAAGGGAATGGTGGGGCACTTTGTACAAAGGCTTGGTGGATGATGGTGTGGCTGGATTTTGGAATGACATGAATGAACCAGCCGTATTTGGAAGAGGTACTTTTCCGGATGATGTCCGCCACAATTACGATGGATACCGAGGATCTCACCGTAAAGCCCATAATGTATATGGTATGCAAATGGTTCGATCCACTTATGATGGCTTGAAAAAACTATATAAAAATAAACGCCCGTTTACGATCACTAGGGCAGCATATGCTGGCACCCAACGTTATTCATCCGTATGGACAGGAGATAATATTGCGACATGGGAGCATTTGCGTATAGGACTTCTTCAGTTACAAAGACTGTCTGTGTCAGGGTTATCTTTCTGCGGAACAGATATTGGAGGATTTACGGGTGAACCGGATGGTGAACTATTTACGCGTTGGATGCAATTTGGCGTCTTTTCTCCATTTATGCGTGTGCATTCTGCAGGTGATACGCGTGATCGCGAACCTTGGAGTTTTGGACCAGAGTGGGAAGCAATATGCAAGAAATTTATTGAAATGAGGTATAAGTTATTGCCTTATATCTATACGGTATTTTGGCAGCAACATCGTTACGGCGAACCGATATTAAGACCGATCTCTTTGGTTGAACAACATATTCCGAAAAATTTAATTCGGGAAGAAGAATTTTGTTTCGGTGATAAAATTTTAGTTTCACCAGTATTAAATCCGGGTCAAAAAAATAAAGTGGTTTACCTACCGGAAGGAGACTGGTATTATTATTTCAATTTGCAACCATACGCAGGTTCGCAGGAGCATACGATCGATACACCTTTGGATGAGATGCCTATTTTTGTTAAAGGTGGAAGTGTCATCCCAGAATATCCCGTTATGCAATATACCTTTGAGCACAAAATAGATGCACTGAAACTCAATGTATATTACAGCAAGGGCAAGTTTGACTCGTACATCTATGCAGACCATGGTGATACTTTTGCTTATGAACAGAGTGTCTATGCTGAAAAACACTTCCTGGTAGAAGGAACTGACAATAGTCTGGTGATATTGCAACAAGTAGAAGGGCTGTACAATGAAAGGTTCGATGATTATAAAATCTATTTAGTAGGAATTCCCTTTGAAATAAAAACAATCAAAGCAGATGGTGTCGAAGTTAGCCTGTCAAAAGATGAATTGGGCAACGAATACGTTTTGATAGAGAAAGATTTTAGAAATTTAATTATAGCATAATTTACGATTATTAAACCTCATCGAATCATGGGTCACCCAGTAGAAGTTTTTTCGTTGCTTACAGCATTTGATGTATCCTTATTTAGGGCTGGAAGACATTATAAATTGTATGAGAAATTTGGTTCTCATGTTGTTGAACACGGTGGCAATTCTGGTGTTTACTTTGCCGTTTGGGCTCCCAATGCCAGTGCGGTTTCGGTAACAGGAAATTTTAATGGTTGGAATCCACAAACCCATGGATTGCATGTGCGTTGGGATGGCAGTGGTATTTGGGAAGGTTTTATTCCTCATATCGGTATTGGAGAGGTCTATAAGTACCATATTCAGTCGACCAACGGCGAACGATTGGAAAAAGCAGATCCTTTTGCTCTGATCTGCGAATTACCCCCAAAGACTGCATCCATTGTCGGTACAACTTGGTATGAATGGGAAGACTCCAGTTGGATTTCGCAGCGCGCTGAATTCAATAGTTTGGACAAGCCAATGTCTGTTTATGAAATGCACTTAGGATCGTGGCAGCGCGACCCAGCGGATCCTGAACGGTTGCTGTCCTACCGTGAAATTGCAGACCGGTTGGTCCCCTATATCCTAGAGACAGGATTTACACATGTCGAGTTTTTGCCCGTTATGGAACATCCTTTTTATCCTTCTTGGGGATATCAGATAACCGGATATTTTGCTGCATCATCTCGCTATGGAGGGCCTCAAGATCTGATGTATTTGATTGAATCACTACACCGAAATCATATCGGTGTGATTCTGGACTGGGTTCCTTCGCATTATCCTGGTGATGCACATGGATTACATCGTTTTGATGGCAGCTGTCTTTATGAACATGAAGATCTAAGAAAAGGATTTCACCCAGACTGGAAATCGTATATCTTTAATTACGGAAGAAATGAAGTACGATCTTTTTTGATCAGTAATGCGCTCTTTTGGTTAGATCGCTATCATGTCGATGGACTGCGGGTAGATGCAGTTGCCTCCATGCTTTATTTGGATTATTCCCGAAATGAAGGAGAATGGGAAACGAACGAATTTGGGGGAAGAGAAAATCTTGAAGCAGTTCACTTTCTCAAAGAACTCAATGAAGCTGTATATCAGCATTATCCTGATGTACAGACGATAGCAGAGGAATCGACGTCATGGCCAGGAGTGAGTAAACCAACATTTGCAGGTGGCTTAGGCTTTGGAATGAAATGGATGATGGGATGGATGCATGATACCCTAGATTACTTCAAAGAAGATCCGATAAATCGGAGTTATCATCATCATAAATTAACTTTTGCGACGGTGTATGCCTATCATGAAAATTTTATGCTGCCTTTGTCACATGATGAAGTTGTACATGGAAAACAGTCTCTGTTAGACAAAATGCCAGGTGACGAATGGCAGAAATTTGCCAATTTGCGAGCTCTATATGTATATATGTTCACATTAACAGGTACAAAACTGTTATTTATGGGCGACGAATTTGCACAGACGGCAGAGTGGAATGAAAATAAATCCTTGGATTGGCATTTGTTGGAATATACACCCCATAGCGGTATGCTTAAATTTATCAGCCGATTAAATCATACCTACAAAAACCAGCCTGCGCTATATCAGAGAGCGTTTGTAGAAGAAGGGTTTCAATGGGTTGAACAGGGCGATGATAAAAATAGTGTGTATGCTTATCTCCGAAAAGGATATGAAGAAAAGGATGATTTATTGATCGTCTTAAATTTAACTCCTGTGGTGAGACAAGACTTTCGTGTGGGGGTTCCGAAGAATGGAATCTGGGAAGAAATTTTGAATTCGGACCAACGGGATTTTTATGGAAGTGGTGTAGGTGATCCAGTATATAATTCTAGTACAGTACACTGGATGGGTTTTGATCAATCCATAGTGATGACATTGCCTCCCTTGGGTGGCCTAATATTAAAACGAAAAGCATAATGAAAGTAATACATCTAAGTGTCGAATGTTTTCCTGTAGCCAAGGTTGGGGGATTGGCAGATGTAGTAGGCGCTTTGCCAAAATATCAACGTAAGCTGGGAATTGATGCATCTGTGGTGATGCCTTGGTACGATCGAAAATTTACGCAAGAAAATAAATTTGATCAGATTGCTATGGGTTCTTTCTATCAGGGATCGGAACAGTTGCATTATGAAATATGGAAAGAAGCAGGTGATCAACTTGGATTTCCCTTGTATCTCATCCGAATACCTGGTAAGTTAGATCGGGAAGAGGTGTATTGTTATCCAGATGAGGCGGAGCAGTGGCTGTCTTTTCAACATGCATTTTTACATTGGTTAAAAGCAGATCAGATCATGCCCGATTTGATCAATTGTCATGACCATCATGTTGGATTGGTTCCTTTCTTACTAAAATATAGTCATGACTTTCAACAATTTTCATCTGTAAAAACACTTTTTACAGTTCATAATGGACAGTACCAAGGTTGGATGAATTGGAATAAGGGAATTTTGATGCCAAGTTTTGATACGTGGCGATGGGGACTGCTGGATTGGGATGGTCTGATCAATCCAATGGCGGCGGCAGTTAAATGCTGCGACGCATTTTCTACGGTATCAGAAGGCTATTTGAAAGAATTGTTTGTTGATGCAAATGGATTGCAAGATTTATTTAAGGCTGAATCTCAAAAAGGTTATGGCATCGTGAACGGTATCGATACTGAATATTGGAATCCAATGTTGGATACGCTAATTCATACTCATTACGATTCTACTTCAGTCAAAAAAGGTAAGTATGAAAATAAAAAAGCCTTATGCGAGCAATACAAACTAGACCCTTCACTGCCTTTAATGTCGTTTATTGGTCGATTTGCTATTGAAAAAGGAGCAGATTTATTAGCAGAAATAATTGCTCAACTTTTAGGAAAAGTTAAGGCTAAAATGAGTATATTTATTTTAGGCTCTGGAGATCAAGATATACAGGCTGCATTGCAACAGGTCATGGAAAAATACCCGCAACAGTTAGCCGTTTATTTTGGTTATAACGAATCACTAGCACATCAGGTATATGCCGCAACAGACTTGTTGTTGATGCCTTCACGTGTGGAGCCTTGTGGATTAAACCAATTATATGCGCTTCAATACGGGACAATTCCTGTCGTTAGAGGGATCGGCGGTCTCCGAGATACGGTAATTGATATACAAGAGCCTAATGGTTATGGAATTGTATTTCCTGAAGCACGTGTTACCGATGCAACCGAAGGTGTGATCAGGGCTTTAAAAATTGTTGCTCAAGCCGATTTATTATCAGAAGTGAGAGATAAGGAAATGAATTTGGATTTTTCATGGCATAAGTCGGCTCAAAAATACTTGGATTTGTACACTAAATTATTGAATTAATATGTCACACAAAGTAGTCTCTATTGTTTTGGGGGGAGGGCGAGGTACTCGTTTGTACCCTTTGACGGAACAGCGCTCAAAACCAGCTGTACCAATTGCAGGTAAATACCGTTTGGTGGATATTCCGATTTCGAATTGTTTAAATTCTGGATATAATAAAATCTTTGTGCTGACACAGTATAACTCGGCATCTTTAAATAAGCACATTAAAAATGCATATAATTTCAGTATTTTTAGTAAAGGATTTGTAGACATCTTGGCGGCAGATCAGAATAATGAAGGTGATCGTTGGTTTGAAGGAACAGCTGATGCAGTGAGAAGAACCCAAAAGAATTTGTTGAATGTCGATTATGACTATGTGCTGATATTATCAGGAGATCAATTGTATCAAATGGATTACGCCGCGCTAGTCGACTTTCATGTGAAAAACAAGGGCGATGTCACGATTGCTACAATACCCGTAAGCGCTAAGGATGCAACGGGATTTGGCATACTCAAATCTGATGAAAATAATATCATTACTTCCTTTACCGAAAAACCCAATAAAGAAGAATTGGTAAACTGGAGCTCTGAAGTTTCCGAGGAGATGGACAAGCGTGGACGTCATTATTTAGCTTCTATGGGCATCTATGTTTTTTCAAAAGGGATCTTGGCCTCTTTGTTAAAAGAAAATCCAGGAATGGATTTTGGAAAAGAAATCATTCCGGAAAGTATCGATTCTAAAAATGTACTGAGTTACCAATTTGATGGATATTGGACAGATATTGGTACTATAAGTTCTTTCTTTGAAGCAAATATTGGTTTAACAGATGATGTTCCCGATTTCAATCTTTTTAATGAAACGGTGTATACGAGAGCGCGCATGCTGCCTCCCTCCAAAATATCGGGAACCACATTAAATAATACAATCGTAGCAGATGGATGTATTCTCAACGGGGATAAAATTCAACGCTCGCTGATCGGTATTCGTTCCCGTATAGGCCATGGCACAGTCATTAAAAATACGTACATGATGGGTAGTGACTATTATGAGCAATTGGAAGATGTATTAGAACTAGGGAGCACCCAAGCACCTCCACCTGTAGGCGTTGGTGAACGTTGCTATATCGAAAATGCAATCTTAGATAAAAATTGCCGTATTGGCAATAATGTCAGGATAAAGGGAGGAAAGCATCTGAAAGATGGTGATTTCGAGACCTATGCCGTTTGTGATGGTATAGTAGTGGTCAAAAAAGAAGCCGTTATCGTAAATGGTGTAACGATTGGATGTTAAGTTAAATTTCTAAATTAAGGTAATTAACCCTGATTAATTACCTTAATTCTATCAAGTGCTGATCATGATTTCGGACTGGAAAAATACCACCTATAATTTGGTTCTAATATTGATGTTTACATATAGTTGTATGTTGATGGGCGAGATCACATGGCGATATCGAAATTTTGAATTAGATGCCTCATTTTTACAAATTAAGCAAACCGAGGTTACACAGATTAGTTGGTATAAATATGCCTTTTATATCCATGTCATCTCTGCTGTGCTAGCATTGCCAGCTGGATTTACACAATTCAATAAAACTATATTAAGAAATTACCCCCGCGTACACCATGTACTGGGTTATCTGTATGTTGCTATCATTTTAGGTTGTGCAGCACCTTCAGGTTTTCTAATTGGCATGAAAGCAAATGGTGGACTTATAGCGCAAATTGCGTTTACCGTATTAGCCTGTTTATGGTTTTATTATACGCTCCAGGCTGTCCTAAGAGCAAAGATTGGAGATTTCAAAGCGCATAAAAATTTTATGATCAGAAGTTTTGCATTGACATGTTCGGCATTAACTTTGCGCTATTGGAAGGTCATATTAGTATATTTTTTTCACCCTAATCCCATGGATTTATATCAGCTAATTGCCTGGTTAGGTTGGATTCCAAATCTACTACTAGCAGAATGGATTATTAACCAAAATAAATAAGATGAAAAGACTTTTTTTTGCAGTGCTTGGATTTGCCGCACTCGCTTCTTGTCATAACAAAACGAATAAGAAATCTTCAATCCCAACTGATTCAGTTGCAGCTGTTGTTGAAAATGAGATTCACAAAGAATTGTATGGGAATTGGGTAGGTGACTTTACTGTCGATGAAAAGGTCTCTGAAGAAATTCTTCAAAATAAGGGAGAATTTCCAGCTGGATTTGATTACAGTCCTAAAATTAATTTGACAATCAAACGCATTACTGCCGATACGGTAATTGGTCAGAATGTCGTGAAAGGCAATTTAAGGCCATTGGTCGGAAAAATCGAAGAAAACGGAAATGTGATATCATTTATCTTGGATGAGCCAGGTGATAAAAAATCTGATGGACGATTTGAATTTAAATGGAAAAACGATACGCTGGTCGGATCTTGGACCGCTTTTGATCAAGGAGTACATGTTAGAAAGCGTAATTTTAAACTGACGAAAAAGCAGTTTGTATATAATGCCAACCTCATGTTGCCCAATGATGAGCATAGTGAACCATTAATAGATTGGTATGCCTCAAAAAAGGAAACTCAGACAGTTGAAGATGGTGACACAACGTATACCTACATCAATGATCTGTATCGGGCAGCATCTCCAGCAGTATTTAAATTGAATGGTTCAAAAATGAAGTTGACAGAAGGAGATCTGAAAAATCTCAAGAAGTTGGATTTAGAGATTATTCGAAATACAATTTTTGCGAGACACGGCTATGCTTTTACCAAAATTAATGTGCGTCAATTCTTTGATCCTGTAGATTGGTATGTGCCAGTTTCTAACGATGTAACCAAAGAGCTGTCAAAATTGGAACGGGATAACATCGCTATATTGACACGTTTTGAAAAATATGCTACAGATAATTACGATCAATTTGGACGTTAACTATGTTAATATTTCTGGATAATGGTGTATATCGTATAAAAATTATCTAAGTTTGATATCTAAATTTTAAGCATTGAGCACTATCCTAATCATCGACGACGAAGATAAGATTCGTACATTACTCGCTAGAATAATTACACTTGAAGGCTACGAGGTATTTCAGGCATCAGATCTCAAAAAGGGACTGAAGCGATTGGAAGAGCAAGATATTGATGTTGTTATTTGCGACGTCAAATTACCCGATGGGAGTGGCGTAGACAGCACAAAAGTAATCAAGCAGAAATACCCTTGTCTTGAAATTATTTTGTTGACAGCATATGGCAATATACCCGATGGTGTGCAAGCTATGAAAAATGGTGCTTTTGATTATATAACGAAAGGAGATGATAATAATAAGATCATCCCCTTGGTATACAATGCTAGTGAAAAGGTTGCATTGGCAAAACGGGTGCAACAGCTCGAAAGACAGCTTGGTGATCGCTTTTCTTTTGATCAGATTATAGGTAAATCTAAAGCGATCTTGAATGCTATAGATTTGGCTAAAAGGGTTGCTGTAACAGATACAACCGTGTTACTGACCGGCGATACGGGT
>Ga0308165_1006194_pt1 | contig 10679 bp, 6 predicted proteins | sample PhyWR2_FD_201032 | JGI IMG/M metagenome (GOLD analysis project Ga0308165, IMG submission 201032) | Phyllosphere microbial communities from UC Gill Tract Community Farm, Albany, California, United States - DLSLW.R2 | ecosystem: Host-associated > Plants > Phyllosphere > Unclassified | place: USA... | reverse complement strand
AGCTGTTCTCGCTTACGAAACGAAGAAGTAGCGGTACGCGGGGAGCAATCCCCGCCTATCCGATTGTCGGTCTGGTGCAGGCACCCATTTTTTTGCCCCGTCTGGTGATGAGCCGGACGGGGCATTTTTATTTCTACCATCTGTAAAACAAGGTCCATGCTTTCTGCGCAATCTAAACGTTTTCTGAAAGAGGTATTCCCATGAATAAACCTGTGGTGAAGATTCGATATGGTTTACAGCACAAGACTTTAAAACAAATAATCACAATAAAAATATGGTTAATGACGAACGGAAGCGTTTAACTATCAACCAGGTTCGTTAAAAAGCAGGGAAGCACGTCATTATGCTTATGCCGTCTGATTTAAAAACCATTCTTCATTCAAAACGAGCGAATATCTATTACTTGCAGTACTGCCGGGTGCTGGTGAATGGCGGGCGGGTGGAATATGTCACCGACGAGGGTAAAGAATCCCTCTACTGGAATATTCCCATCGCGAATACCACGGTCGTTATGTTGGGAACCGGCACTTCTGTTACTCAGGCGGCGATGCGGGAGTTTGCTCGTGCAGGTGTTCTGGTGGGATTTTGTGGCGGAGGCGGCACCCCGCTTTATGCAGGTACTGAAGTCGATATTGATGTCTCATGGCTTACCCCACAAAGTGAATACCGTCCGACGGAATACTTACAGAGCTGGGTATCATTTTGGTTTGATGACCAGAAACGACTTGAGGCAGCAAAGCATTTTCAAACGATTCGCCTGGCGCAAATTGAACGCCACTGGGGTGGTTCAAAAATGCAACGAGAGGCGCAATTTCAGCTACCGCTGACCCATTTGGCGGAAAAGCTCGACCGATTCCGGGACGGTATTCAGGCAGCCACTTCGCACATAGAGCTTGTGTTGCAGGAAGCACAGCTCACCAAAGCCCTTTATAAACTTGCAAGCCATGCCGTGCAGTACGGTGAATTTACGCGTGCGAAACGAGGGGGTGGAACCGATAACGCAAACCGGTTTCTCGATCACGGAAATTACCTTGCTTACGGGCAAGCTGCTGTTGCGGCCTGGGTCACAGGCATACCACATGGCCTTGCCGTTCTGCATGGGAAAACTCGCCGGGGTGGTTTAGTTTTCGACCTTGCTGATTTAATTAAAGACGCGCTGGTATTGCCGCAGGCATTTATTGCGGCAATGGCGGGAGAAGACGAACAGACTTTTCGTCAGCGCTGTATTAGTGGATTTCAACAGGCTGAAGCGCTTGATGTAATGATTACTTCGCTGCAGTCCACTGCGATGAAATTCGGGAAAAACAGCGGATGAACATTTTGCTTATTTCCCGGTGCAGTAAAAATGCGCGTGAGCAAAGTTGCCAAATCCTCGACCAGTTTGCCGAACGAAAAGGTAATAGCGCATGGCAAACTGCTATTACGCTTGAGGGATTAAATACGCTGCGCAGGTTATTGCGCAAAACAGCCCGTCGAAATACCGCGGTGGCGTGTCACTGGATCAAGAAAAATGGTCAAACGGAGCTGTTGTGGATAGTCGGCAATCTGAAACGTTTTAATGCGCAAGGTACAGTTCCCACTCACCGCACATCACACGATATTCTGCGTAATCATCATGAATCTCGTTGGCCTGCCACCGAAGCGATTGCCTTGCTGGCGGCTATTGCAGGTTTGTTTCATGACTTTGGTAAAGCGAGTGCCCTTTTCCAGGAGGGTCTTAAAGGCAACAAAACCAAACATCGCTACCAGCCGTTTCGCCATGAGTGGATCTCCGTACGCTTGTTTCAGGCTTTTGTCGCTGAACAAACAGACCGACAATGGGTTGCATCGCTTGGCATATTGTCTGCAAAAGACGAATCGCTGTGGCTTGAACGTGTAAAAAAAGATACTCAGCTCAGGAGTTGCAGCCCGTTTACCGCGCTACCCCCTTTGGCCCAGGTTGTCGCCTGGCTTATCCTTTCCCATCATCGTTTACCACAGTATCTGGGCAAAAATCCTCCCGACCTTTCTGGTAGCGAAACCTGGTTGACGAATCAACTGAATGTTGCCTGGAATGCCCTTAATCATGAAAACAGCGACTGGAGTGAGGCAGACTTTCAGCGCTGCTGGGCCTTCCCGGCAGGATTGCCGCTACGCAGCCATACGTGGCAAGAGAAAGCCCGACAACTGGCAAAGCGGGCGTCTCATGCGGTGTCTTTAGACGGTTTTGGCAGAATGAATCAGCCGTTTACGCTGCACCTGGCGCGGCTGGCGCTGATGCTTGCGGATCACCATTACTCTTCACATGAGCCGGTAACCGCCTGGCAGGATGCTGACTACAGTGTCTGGGCCAATACCGATCGTCAAACCGGTCAGTTAAAGCAAAAGCTGGATGAACATACGGCAGGCGTCAGTCATCATGCGTTACTGCTTGGCCGTTCATTGCCTTCGCTACGCCGCCAGCTACCAGCAATTACCCGGCATAAAGGATTTCGCGAGCGGGCAAAAGATGAACGCTACCGCTGGCAAAATAAAGCCTGGGACGTAGCAGAGAGCCTGGGCGAACACTCCCGGAAACAGGGCTTTTTTGGGATAAATATGGCCTCCACGGGCTGCGGAAAGACGTTTGCCAATGCGCGGATTATGTATGCCCTCGCAGAGGAAGACGAAGGTTGTCGTTTTACTGTTGCGCTGGGGTTACGCACTCTGACGCTGCAAACCGGAGAAGCATTGCGCAGCCGCCTTGGGTTAGGAGAAGACGATCTGGCAGTGCTGGTGGGTTCTCGGGCGGTAAAGGAGCTTCATCAAAAAGAGCACGAACCGGACGAAAGTAGCCTATCTGAAGAGGCATTCTTCGAGTCCCATCAATATGTTCATTACGATGGGATTCCGAATAACGGACCGCTGCGTCAGTGGCTTGAAAAAGAGACCCAATTACGGCAGCTGGTTGATGCGCCGGTGCTGATAACCACCATCGATCACCTGATGCCTGCAACTGAAGGCGTGCGCGGCGGCAAGCAGATTGCACCGATGCTGCGGTTACTGACCAGCGATTTGGTGCTGGATGAGCCGGACGATTTCGATATTGCTGACCAGCATGCGCTATGCCGCTTGGTTAACTGGGCTGGCATGCTGGGGAGTCGGGTTCTGCTTTCATCTGCAACGTTACCACCTGCTTTCGTTCTGGCGCTCCATACGGCGTATTGTTCCGGACGCAAAGCCTGGCAGCAGGCCTGCGGCGAGCCGGGGATGCCGCTTGAGGTGTGTTGTGCCTGGTTTGATGAAGACAATGCTCAGGAAAAAGTCTGCACGACAGCGGAGGATTTCTGGCATGCCCATTGCGCCTTTGCGGAAAACCGTGCAAAACGCCTGCCGAAAAAAGCCGTGTTGCGTATCACCGATATTGTCAATGTGACGACCTCTTCATCGCGACCCGCAGAGGTGATATCCGGACTTGCGGACACACTCCATGAAGAAATTCTGAAGCTGCATGTGGCACACCAACAGCCCGCTGAAAAGGGCAAAACAGTCTCTTTAGGGCTGGTGCGAATGGCGAATATTAACCCGCTAATCGCCACTGCGCAGGCGCTGATGCGTATACCGTCCCCGGAAGGGTACTGCATCCATTATTGTGTTTACCACAGTCAGCATCCTCTTGCCGTCCGCTCGTATATCGAAACGCAGCTCGATAGCGCCTTTATCCGGGATGCGACGAAACCCCATCAGTTACACCCGCATATTCATCAGGCGATACAAGAACATACAGCAAAGCACCATATTTTTGTCGTGCTTGGCACATCGGTCATCGAAGTGGGGCGTGACTGGGATGCCGACTGGGGGATTATCGAGCCGAGTTCTATGCGCTCGCTGATTCAGTTTGCCGGGCGTATCCAGCGTCATCGCCAGATTGCGCCTTCGACCTCCAATATGCTGATCCTCAATAAAAACGTTCGCGCGCTGTGCTCAATAAAAGCGGATTCCCCGGCTTACTGCAGGCCTGGGTTTGAAACACACGATTTTATGCTGAGTAGCCATGACGTGCGGGAACTGCTGCACGCTGAACAATATCGGTTCATCAATGCTGCGCCGCGAATCCTGGCGACGACGTTCAAACATGCTAAAGGCAAGCGTTACGACAATCTCAGCACCCTGGAACATGGACGTTCTGCGGAAGAACTGTTAGGGAAAAAACGTACGCACCCGGTGGCTGCCGACTGGTGGCGGGCAAAAGTCACCTGGAGCGGTGAGCTTCAGCGTCGTACACCCTTTCGGCGCTCGCAGCCTGAAGCGCAGTTTTTCCTGCGGATGGAAGATGAGTTCGACGCGCCCCGTTTTATGGCCCGTGACGATGGCGCAACGAGCTGGAAAGACCCCGGATTATTTACCCGGCAGCCAACAGACATGGCCGAAGGCGTCAGGGCATGGATCAACACCGATTACGCGGCAGTGTTGATGGGGCTGGCGGAGGCTTTCGATCTGGAGTTAGCACAGGTTTGTGAGAGGTTCGGAGAGATTAATTTACGGGCCAGCAAGGATGGCGATGCCGAAGACTGGCTGTGGCATCCGTTGCTGGGTGTTTTCAGGGATCTTTAATTCAGGAGTCAGGATATGTCACAAAAGGGGCTGGTAACATTTATCGTCGATTACATTGCCGGGCGACGGCAAACAAAACTTGATGTATTTGATAAGGACATGGTGAAAAGGCGGGCTACCGGAGAGCAAGAGACTGACTTGCTGAACGAGCGTCGGGAGCTTGAGTTGCGCTACGACACGCGAGCGTGGTTAACGGATGCCGCCAGCCGCGCCGGACAAATCAGTCTGGTGACCCATGCAGCCAAGTACACCCATGGCGATGCCAAAAATAGCAGTATTTTTACGGAAATAACTGCGTATGAAGGCTACCTCTCTACGGCTACGCTAACAAAACCCGCAGCGGACGCCGTGGGTAATGCCGCTGCTCTGGATGTCGCCCGACTGCTACAAACCGAAACGGAAGGGGATTCGCTGCTTGCCAGCCTGCAACGTAAAGACAGTTCTGCGCTCGCGGAATTAGCGGAAAACGAGGAACAGCTGGCTACGTGGATAGCAGGATTTTCCCGCGCCTTAACCACAAAGCAACCCACTTCCCACAAGCTTGCTAAGCAGGTCTATTTCCCCGTTGGTGATGGCTATCACTTACTGAATCCTCTCTTTTCTTCATCTCTGGCACAGGCATTACATCAGCGCATGACCGATCTTCGCTTTAGTGATGAGAGTAAAACCGCCTGGAAAGCACGCCGTGAAAAGAGAGGATATTCAGAGCCGCTGGTTATCTTTCCCAATACCGCGGTAATGAAATTTGGCGGCATAAAACCACTCAATATTTCTTCCCTTAATAGCAGTCGGAGAGGAAGCATCCGGCTTCTGCCATCTTCGGCCCCACAGTGGGAAAGCCAGGCCAAACCGCCGCTGGGCTATAAAACGCTGTTCGCCAAAGGCCCCTTTGAATACGCCACCCGTGGGATCCGCCGTCGTCTTATCAGCCTGCTTGTCGATTCAGGTAAGGATCATAATCAGCGCATTCGCCGGGCACGTGAACGCTATATCGATGAAATTATTGATGTGCTGTTCAACGTGGCGGCGGATATTCAGCGTCAGGACTGGGCTGGCTGGACAACCCACGAAAAATGCGAGCTAAAACCGCATCAACAACTGTGGCTCGATCCGTGGCGTGCAAAAACGGATCAGGCATTTTTCAACGAGCGCGACAAAGACCAATGGCAGGCAGCCGTAGCCGATGATTTTGCCGGATGGTTAAACAGCCACCTTCGTCAGGCTGAGCTGTCTGTGGGGCGGACCGAGAGGCGCGAGTGGAAGACGGCACCGCTGTTTAGCCGCCGACTGCGGGAAATGGAGAAAGCGATCAAGGGATATAGCCATGAGTAATTTAATTATTTTGCCGTGGCTTGAAGTCGAAAATGCTAACGCAGTCGCAGGGTTAACCTGGGGCTTTCCTGCCATTACGCATTTCCTGGGTTATACGCATGCCCTGTCACGCAAACTGCAGGTGACTCATGGATTACGTCTGGAAGGGTGCGGCGTAATCTGCCATCAACACCAGGTTCATGCTTACTCTTCCGGTCGCGATTATCAGTTTGCCTTAACCCGCAATCCGCTTACCAGGGAAGGAAAAACGGCGTCCTTTAATGAAGAAGGGCGCATGCATATGACCGTTTCACTGGTAATGGAATGTCACGGGGAAATTACCAACGGTGATGTGGGGATGCGCGATCTGGCTAATCATCTGCACACGCTTTGTCAGACGCAAAAGCTCGCGGGCGGCTCGATTACGGGGTTACGCAGGGTGCAGGTATTCAGCGCCGCTAATCTCAAAACAAAGCTATATGGCCTGATGCCAGGTTTTGTCTTGCATGACCGCTCACCCTTGCTCGAAGAACATTATCAAACGCTGAAACAGCACAACCCGGATGCCGAAATGATAGATGCGTGGCTCGACTTCGCCGCCCTGAAAATGGCAGCGGAAGCACGCGACGAGTCTGCAGAAAACGTCAACTGGGGATACCTGAAAAAACCACAGACAGGTTATCTGGTGCCGTTAATGGTTGGTTGGCAGCGAATATCACCGCTTTATGAACCGGGGCGGGTGGCTAACGCCCGCGACGATGAATCCCCATTTTGTTTTGCCGAAGCGGTATACGGTGTGGGCGAGTGGCGCGGTGTTCATCACATAAAAATGGCGGATGAGCTGCTCTGGCGCTACCGCACCACCGATACCGGTTACTACTGTTGCGGGCAACCGGCTGACGATGAAGAAGACGACGACTATTTCGATACTGATTATTAAGGGACTAAAAAATGGCTAAAACGACTGTTATCAAAACGGCATCCGTACTTGCCTTTGAACGCAAACTGGCAAATTCAGATGCAGTACTTTTTTCCGGTAACTGGGAGGGCGCCGAGTGGCAGCCCGTTAGCATTCAGGAAAAAGCGGTCCGCGGGACGATTTCCCACCGTTTGAAAAATGCGTTAGCAAGCGATCCTGCGAAGCTGGATGCCGAGATCCAGAAAGCCAACCTGCAATGCGTTGACGTTGCCGCCCTTCCTGCGGATGCCGATACGTTGAAAATGACCTTTTCGCTGCGGGTGCTGGGCAATCTGGCCGTCCCTTCCGTGTGTAACGACAAAATTTATCAGGATGCGCTTCAGGGTGTTATCAACGGGTATATCGCTGAACAGGGTTTTGCTGAGCTGGCCTTGCGATACGCGACTAACCTCGCTAATGCCCGCTTCCTCTGGCGTAACCGCGTGGGTGCTGAGCATATCCGTGTGGTGGTTAAAGGCAGTAAAAACTGGACGTTCAACGCGCATGACTATTCTCTGCGGGACTTTACCCACCGTGACAGCGCCGTGCAGGAACTGGCGGATGAAATTGAGCGCGGCCTGAAGGGGGATACTTTTGTTTTGCTCAACGTAGAGGCATTTGTCCGTCTTGGACAGGGCCAGGAAGTATTCCCTTCTCAGGAACTGGTGCTGGACAGCAACAGTACCAAGAGCAAGGTGCTCTATCAGGTGAACAATGTAGCGGCGTTGCACTCGCAAAAAGTGGGTAACGCATTGCGCACCATTGATACCTGGCATCCACAGGTTGATGCGCTGGGCGCGATTGCCATTGAACCTTACGGTTCTGTGACCAGTCGCGGTATTGCCTGCCGACAGCCAAAAGAGAAAATGGATTTTTACACGTTACTGGATAACTGGGTAACAAAGGGTGATAAGCCTGCAGCAGATCAACAGCACTATGTGATGGCCGTGCTTATTCGCGGTGGCGTATTTGGCGAAAAATCAGAATAAGGAGGCGCGGATGGAAAGCTATCAGGAAATCCGGGTGCTACCCGATCCTGAGTTTACCGAGGAGACGCTGATGGCTGCACTGTTTGCCAAACTGCATCGGGCGTTAGGGGTATATGGAAAGGGAGATATTGGCATCAGTTTTCCGGAACATGCCCAAAAGCTGGGGAGCGTCATTCGCCTGCACGGTAGCCAGGCTGCGCTCAGCAAACTGGAGGAGAGCCGGTGGCGAGCGGGTCTGAATGACTATTGTAGTGCGACGGCGATCCTGGCGGTACCAGACGTTACCGGCTGGTGCATTGTCAGCCGCGTGCAGGTCAAGAGCAGCGTTGAACGACTCGTTCGTCGTTCATTACGAAAGGGGTGGATAACCGAGGATCAGGCGCAGCAGCGAATAGCGGAAGGAAAAGACAGACGTAGTCATTTGCCTTTCTTGCATCTTAAAAGCTTGTCTACCGGGCAATGTTTTAGGTTATTTATCCGCCATAGTGAATTACAAACGATGCCTGTCAGTGGTTTGTTTAGTAGTTATGGTCTGAGCGACACGGCAACAGTACCCTGGTTTTGACCCTTTTTTCTCGTAAGGCGATAACCTATTGATTTCAAATGAGTGGTAGTGATGGGAATAAAAAAGGGTTTAACGTAGAGAAAGTGGGTTTATTTAACAGTAACAAAGGGATAGTGGTTTTAGGTTCCAGTTCACTGCCGGACAGGCAGCTTAGAAACCTCTATAAACTTCTCAACGGTCATTTGACCGGTTCACTGCCGGACAGGCAGCTTAGAAAAGGAAGACGTATCACGCTACATCACCCCGCCGGTTCACTGCCGGACAGGCAGCTTAGAAAAATCAGGAGACATTGCTCTGTCTGGGTTTCCTGTTCACTGCCGGACAGGCAGCTTAGAAATTTATGACTGCCAACCGCAATAATTTTACCCATGTTCACTGCCGGACAGGCAGCTTAGAAAGGACTCCAGCGTGGCTGAAAGTATTGGGTTAGGTTCACTGCCGGACAGGCAGCTTAGAAATGGCTGAAAAAGGCGAAGCGGCAGATTTTTACGTTCACTGCCGGACAGGCAGCTTAGAAAGTTTATCGTGAAGTGCAACCACACCACGACGAGTTCACTGCCGGACAGGCAGCTTAGAAATCCACCCAGACCTTCACGCCTTCCACCCGCACGTTCACTGCCGGACAGGCAGCTTAGAAACTGCACCAGCTGGCTGACCGGTTCGATCACCGCGTTCACTGCCGGACAGGCAGCTTAGAAATATATGTAAGGAAAATGTCACGTCATTCACGTGTTCACTGCCGGATAGGCAGCTTAGAAAAAAATGCCGATTCTGTAAACCAGAACGAGCCAGTTCACTGCCGGACAGGCAGCTTAGAAATGAATATGAAACTTGCTCCTGGATCATCAGGAGTTCACTGCCGGACAGGCAGCTTAGAAATGAATAGCCGAAGTCCATTCCACCCAGCACAGGTTCACTGCCGAACAGGCAGCTTAGAAATCTTTGTGGGTCAGGTACTGCGTTGACGTGGTGTTCACTGCCGGACAGGCAGCTTAGAAAAATGACCATCAACAAACAGGCGCTGCGCCAAAGTTCACTGCCGGACAGGCAGCTTAGAAAATGCAATCAGCTGTTGTCAGCGCGCACTCGCGGTTCACTGCCGGACAGGCAGCTTAGAAATGCAATCCAGCTCACCATCTTCTGGCTCGCGGGTTCACTGCCGGACAGGCAGCTTAGAAATCTATCGCTTCACCATCATCCGTGATTAATGCGTTCACTGCCGTACAGGCAGCTTAGAAATACTGTTTGAGGGCGCGAAGTTTAGCCCTGGCGTTCACTGCCGTACAGGCAGCTTAGAAAGCAGGGCGTTAGTTAAAAGGAATTCCCATGAAGTCCACTGCCGTACAGGCAGCTTAGAAATGAACGATTTTACTGAGAGGGACTGTAGTCATGTTCACTGCCGTACAGGCAGCTTAGAAATCACCCCTTTGTTTATTCACCGCAGGCCACTCGTTCACTGCCGTACAGGCAGCTTACAAAGTGGAACGTCTGTTAGTGGGTTTAATAATCAAGTTCACTGCCGTGCAGGCAGCTTAGAAATTCGCTGCGTCTGCCATCATGTAACCCCGATTGTTCACTGCCGCACCGGCAGCTCTAAAAACCTGTTTGCCCCGGTATCAACAAGCATGGGTTCGCTAACTTATCCCTTTTGTCAGTTCGGTGCAGGCACCCGTTTTTTTGCCCCGTCTGGTGATGAACCGGACGGGGCATTTTTACGTCCTGACCCTGGCAACCGTCTCCTGCCAGGCCTGCCAGCGGGTCTGCAACCGGGCGTGACGCGCCATATCCGGGCTAAAAGTGACATGTTCCGGCAGATACTGGCGCAGCTGCGCGGTGGTCAGATTGAACAGCGCCTTACGCGCCAGCAGCGCTGCCCCCATCGCGGAAAGTTCAGCGATGTCGCTGCGCATCACCGGGCAGCCAAGGAGGTCCGCCTGATACTGCATCAGCCAGTCGTTTTTCGTCGGCCCGCCGTCGACCATCAGCGCGTTCAGGGTAAAGCCTGGATGGACGCGCATCGCCTGCACCACGTCAGCAATCTGGTAGGCGATCGATTCCAGCGCCGCGCGGATCAGGTGCGCTCGCTTCACCCCCCGGCTCAGGCCGTGGATCATGCCGCGGGCGTTTTCATCCCACCAGGGTGCGCCGAGGCCGGTAAGGGCGGGAACAAAATAGACCCCGAGGGTCGAGTCCACCGAGCGGGGCAGGGTGTTCAGCTCATGGGCCAGCTCCGCCTGCGACAGCTCGCTTAACCCGGTGCTGTCCGCCATCCACGCCACCGCAT
>Ga0308165_1006191_pt1 | contig 10684 bp, 9 predicted proteins | sample PhyWR2_FD_201032 | JGI IMG/M metagenome (GOLD analysis project Ga0308165, IMG submission 201032) | Phyllosphere microbial communities from UC Gill Tract Community Farm, Albany, California, United States - DLSLW.R2 | ecosystem: Host-associated > Plants > Phyllosphere > Unclassified | place: USA... | reverse complement strand
GGTTATCCGGGTCGTGATAGAGCGTCAGCGGTGCGCCGACCTGCTCAATGCGGCCCTGACGCAGCACGACGATGCGGTCAGCCAGCGTCATCGCCTCCAGCTGATCGTGGGTGACATAAATCATGGTATTGCCGAGCGAGGCGTGCAGCCGGGCAATCTCAATCCGCATCTGCAAACGCAGCTCGGCATCAAGGTTAGAGAGCGGCTCATCGAACAGGAAAATACGCGGATGACGGATAATTGCCCGGCCAATCGCCACGCGCTGCCGTTGTCCGCCAGAGAGCGCGCGCGGCAGGCGGTCGAGCAGTTCGGTGAGATGCAGGCGGGCGGCCGTCCGGGCAATCGCCTCGTTGATCTCCGCTTTGGACTTTTTCATTACCTCAAGCGGATAGGCCAGGTTGCCGCGCACCGTCATGTTGGGGTAGAGCGCATAAGACTGAAACACCATAGCAATGCCGCGCTCGGTGGCGGGCTGCTGTGTCATGTCCTGCTCCTCAATCAGCAACTGCCCGCTGCTGATCTCCTCCAGCCCGGCGATCATCCGCAGCAGCGTCGATTTGCCGCAGCCGGATGGCCCGACAAACACCACAAATTCGCCGCTGTTGATCGTCAGATCGATGCCATGAATGACATTAACGTGTTCATAAGACTTCTTCACATTCTGCAAGCGCAGGCTGGTCATCGGCTACCTCACTCAGAGTAACTGGCCCATGTAGATGGCATTGCTGCGCAGGATTGGGGTGAACCCCATGCGCTGATAAAAGGCGCAGACCTGCTCATTCTGCAGGCTGACGCCAAGATGAACACCACTGACACCGGCAGTGCGCAGTGCCGCCAGTTCATGCTCAATCATCCGGCGACCCCAGCCGCCTTTCTGTGCCGGGGGTAGCAGGTTGATATGCAGATGAGCGGGCCACTGCGTCACCAGCGTGTCAGCGGCCTGGTCAGGATGGCGTATTGCGTCGAGCACTTTGCTGTCGAGCGGCGCGCTGGCGCTGCGATCACGATATTTCTCCTGCAGCTGCGGCCACCATGCGGCCTGTAGCTGCGCTTCAAACGCGCGGGTATCGGGCGCGGCGACCACATAACCCTGCACCTCACCGTCCCGCTCCAGCACAAAAGCAAAGTCAGGCGCGAAACGCGCATAAGGCACAGCAAAACGCTGGCCGGGATAGTCAGGATCGGAATAGAGCGCGCGGGCATCGCCACCTGCATCGGCTGTTTCCAGGCAGATGCGGTAGAGCGCCGGGTAGTCCGCCGGGGTGGCCGGACGAATGACACCTTGATTCGCCATGGTGAATTCTCGTGAGTGAGTGAATCGGTCAGGGATTGAACAGATCCGCAGATAAAAGTTACGTTAATGAAAGTGGACTTAGTTTTCAAGATAGAATAATTACCTTATCTCACTAACACGGGCGCTTCGGCAATGTTTACCGGCATCGGGATGCACAACTGTGATCGCCAACACGCCCGGATTGTGGCGGCTGGCAGCAGATTCACGGCCAGTGAAAGGGGAAAAGTGTGAGCGTGATAGGATTTTCGTATGTTTTATCAGGACGTTATTTTGCAATGATTGCACTGGCATCTCCTGCTGCAGAAAAAGTGGCTGGCGACGCACCGCCACGGTTAATCGCGTAAATGCCAGCGCAGTGTGCTGAATTTCACGCCATGTCGCTGTTTATTTGCGCGTGCTCACAGCGTTGCAATTCCCCGCGCAGGCTGTTTGACTTTATTTTTTTATTAAAGTAAGTATGAGTGAGTGCGTTTGTGTGCGGCTGCAGCCTGCAGGATGTCAGGCGGTGAGATGAAAGGATGCCGATCCTGGTCTGAAGAAGGTGAGCATAATGTCTGTTTCCTCCGTTCGTTCGTTCCGAATTCGCAATGTGGGTCGGCTGCTGGCAGCGGGCCTGCTGGCGGGCAGCGTCTCGCATGCCGCCCACGCCGCCGTTACCCTGAATGAGTGGGATATCTACAACTACCCGGAGCAGACTGCCGCGGTGGATGAAGGGATTAAAGAGTTTTCCCAGCAGAATCCCGGCATTGTGATTAACCGCTCGGTTCACTCCTTTGAAGATACCCGTATTCCCCTGAAGCTGGCGCTGACCGCCGGTGATGGCCCACAGATCGCTCAGGTCAACCAGGGCGGCGGTGATATGGGCTCGCTGGTTAAAGATAAGCTGCTGCTGCCGCTCGACAGCTACGCCGCCAGCAACGGCTGGACTACCCGCTTCCCGGACTCGATTCTGAAACGTAACCGCTGGTCAGACAGCGGCGAGTTCGGCAGCGGCAAACTCTACGGCGTCGCCAGCCTGGGCGAGATGGTCGGACTCTATTACAACAAAGCGCTGCTGGATAAAGCGGGCATTGCCGTGCCGAAAACGTTGGCTGAGCTGGAAAGCGCGATGGCGAAACTGAAGCAGCAGGGCACCGCGCCGATGATGCTCGGCCTGCTGGATGGCAACATGGGCCAGCAGCTGCTCAGCACCCTGTGGCAGGCGCAGATTGAGAGCCACGACCGCAAGACGCTGGATAATCTGATTTACGATGTGGGCGGCACCTTTAAAGACAGCAAGCTGGTCAATGCCGCCTCTATGATGAAGAGCTGGACCGACAAAGGGTACTTCTTCCCTGGCTTCCAGGGCATCGGTCACGACGATGCGGCGACGCTGTTCCAGAACGGCCAGGCCGCGTTCCTGGTCAGCGGCACCTGGTATCTCGGCCAGTTTAAAGACAACAAAGATATTCACTTTGCCGCGATGCCTGCCGGTGAAGGCGTGAAGCAGCCGCTGATGGTGGGCGGTACCGATCTGGCGTTCTCCATCACCAGCACTGCCAAAGGCAAAGACCAGCAGGAGGGGGCGGCGAAGTTCATCAACTATATGGTCTCTGATGCCATGGCGAACCGCTGGCTGAAGGTGGGCTTCCTGCCTGCCAGCACCAACAAAGCGGCCAAAATGCCAGCGGACAACCCGCTGCTGGCCGAGGCGTATCAGGTCTGGCTGACGCTCAATGATTACGACGGTTTAGGGCACTATGTGGACTGGGCGACACCCACCATGAACGCTGAGCTGAATCAGAACGTTCAGCTGCTGCTGGCGGGCCGTCAGACACCCGATCAGATGGTAGTTAATTTTGACAACAACTATCAGCGTTACCTGAAAACGCTGAAGCATTAAGCCGGAGGCCCGGCGAACAGCCGGGCCTGAGCCTCGTTCTGAACCACGAGTAGAGTTATGTTGAATTTAAGTGGCTGGCGTAATTTTCTCTATGTTCTGCCTGCGGTGCTGGTCTATGCGGTGTTTCTGCTGTTCCCGCTACTGGCCTCGCTGGGCATCAGTTTTACCGAATGGGACGGCACCTCGCTGCCGGTGTTTAGCGGCGTCAGCAACTATCTGCGGATGTTCAGCGATCCGGTGTTCTGGATTGCGCTGGGCAATAACGCCATCCTGATGCTGTTCTATACCCTGTTGCCGATTGGCGTCGGCCTGCTGCTCTGCAGCTTTCTATATGACACGCGCAACAACAGCGAACGCAGCGTGTTGCGCATTCTCTTTTTCCTGCCCTACATCATGCCGATGGCGGTGCTGGGCGTGGTGTGGCGCTGGCTCTATAACCCGGCGTTTGGCCCGATCGACCAGATATTACGCGCAATCGGATTGCCCCAGCTGGCGCTCTCCTGGCTGGGTGATTTTACCTGGGCGCTGCCCGCCGTGGGTCTGGTCGCCACCTGGTACTTCTTCGGCTTCTGTCTGGTGCTGTTTATGGCGGGCCTGCAGCGCATGGATCCCTCACTGCTGGAAGCGGCCGACCTCGATGGTTCGTCGCGTCGCCAGAAGTTTATGCGCATTACGCTGCCTGGCCTGCGGCCCGAACTGCGGATTGCACTGCTGCTGACGGTGATCGCCAGCCTGAAAGCCTTTGACCTGGTCTATGTGATGACGCAGGGCGGCCCTGGCACCTCCACCATGGTCACCAACATCTTTATGTATAAGCAGGGCTTTGATCTGCACTACTTTGGCTACGCCTCGTCGGTAGCGGTGTTCAGCATGGTCATTGTTTTAGGGATTAACTATCTGATCCATCTGGCCTTGAAGGAGCGTTACTGATGCGAAGCACGCCGGTGATTTCACGCGCGCTGATCTGGATCGTGGCGCTGATGACGATTCTGCCGTTCCTGATGGCGCTGATGACGTCGTTTAAAACCCAGATGGAGCTGTTTCAGGGGGTCTTCACGCTGCCCGCCTCGCTGAATTTCAAAAACTACCTGACCGCGTGGCAGCAGGGGCACTTCAACGTCTACTTCCTCAACTCGGTGCTGGTGGTGATTCCGGTGGTGCTGTTCAGCGTGCTGCTGGGCATTCTGGCCGGGTTCGGTTTCGCGTGGCTGAAAATCCCCGGTAAAAAAGTCATCGGAGCGATGCTGGCGCTGGGGATGGTGTTGCCGAGTGAAGCCTTTATCATTCCGCTCTATCACGAGCTGCGCTGGATGGGTCTGACCAACACCTATCTGGCGCTGATCCTGCCGCAAATCGCCCTGTCGCTGCCCTTTACCACGCTGATGATCGCCAGCGCTTTTCAGCAGGTGCCGAAAGAGCTGGTGGAAGCGGCGGTAATGGATGGGGCATCGCGGGTCAAAATTTTGTGGGGCATTCTGGTGCCCGCTATCTGGCCGACCCTCTCAACGCTGGGGCTGCTGCTGTTTATCTGGACCTGGAATGAGTTCCTGATCCCGCTGATTCTGGTCAACAAGGATGAGTTACGCACACTGCCAATTGGCATGATGTTTTTCCAGAACAAAAACACCATCGACATTCCGGTGCTGATGGCGGGCGCGATGATTGTGATTATGCCGCTGATCGTGGTGTTCCTGATTTTCCAGCGCAAGTTCATCAGCGGCGTCACCGAAGGGGCCGTGAAGTAATCTGTGATAGCCCGCACGAAACGGCGCACTGGCGGCCAGACAAAGGTTTGCCGCGCCGTATCGTGCTGCAATTCCTCCTCCTCAATCCTGCGGGAGACGCATGATGCACCTTTCCCTTGCTGATTTTCACCCTGTCGCCGATGGCGAAACCCCAGACACGGCCGTGCTGCAACGCGCTATGGATCAGATTGCGGCGGCGGGCGGTGGCCGTCTGACCCTGCCTGCCGGGCGTTATTGCAGCGGCTGCCTGAATCTGCCCTCTGATTTTGAACTCCATCTTGAAGCGGGCGCGGTGCTGATCGCCAGTCAGCGGCTGGCTGATTACCAGGCGGTACAGGCGCTGAGCTGTGCTGAGAAGTCCCACAATGTGCTGCTCTATGCGCTGGGCCAGCGCAATATCACCATCAGCGGCACCGGCCGTATAGACGGTGACGGTGAAGCCTGGTTTGCCGCTGAGCGTGACGAGCAGGGCTATCGCCTGCCGCGCGCGGACCGGCCGCGGATCATTGTGTTTGAAGATTGCGAGCAGGTGACGCTGACCGCCTTTACCATCGTGCAGGCGCCGATGTGGACGGTGCATCTGGTGAGCTGTCGCCATGTGCATATCGACCACCTCACCATCGACAATGCCATGACCATGCCGAATACCGATGCGCTCGATATCGACAGCTGCGAAGCGGTGTTTGTCAGCAATAGCTATCTCAGTGCCGCCGATGATGCCATCTGCATCAAAACCACCCACAAACCGGCCGCGCTGCGGCGTCCGGCGCGGCAGATTATGATCACCAACTGCCTGCTGCGTAGCTACAGCTGCGCCTTTAAAATCGGCACTGAAACCTGGGATGATGTGGAAGATGTCACGGTGACCGGCTGCACCATTTTTGATTCCAACCGTGGCATCGGCATTCTGTCGCGTGACGGTGGCGCGATGCGGCGTCTGCTGTTCAGTAATCTGACTTTTGCCTGTCACCATGCGCCGCCCTGCCACTGGGGAAAAGCCGATCCGCTGCATATTTCGGTGCGCAGGCGCGATCCCGCCATTACGCCCGGCATCGTAGAGCAGGTGCAGTTCAGTAACGTTACGGGCGTGGCGGAAGGGGCGATTAACCTGCATGCGGCAGAACCGGGCTGGATACGCGATGTGGTCATCAGCCAGCTGCAGATGCGGCAGACCGTGGCACCGGTTGCACAGGGACACTATGACGTACGGCCGCCCTGTAACCCGGACTCCCCGACCGGCATGGGGCTGGATAACGCCTACAAACTTGACCCGAAAACCGGCGAAGCTTTTGGCGTAGAGCGCTATCCCGGCGGGCTGCCGGGCCTGTTCGCACGCGGGGTGGAGAACCTGCAATTGCACAGCCTGGCGATAGTACGGCCGGAACCGTTACCGCCAGGCTGGCACCCTGAGTGCGTGGTGCAGCTGCCGGACTAAATCACAGCGCGGCGGCGATGGCCATACCGAGCTGTTCGGTGCTGGCGCTGCCGCCGAGATCGCGCGTCAGGTGCTCGCCAGCGGCCAGCGTGCGTTCAATCGCGTCTAACACCGCATCACCTGCCGCTTTGTAGCCGAGGTGCTCCAGCATCATCGCGCCACACCAGATCTGTCCGATGGGATTGGCGACGCCTTTCCCGGCGATATCGGGCGCAGAACCGTGAACCGGCTCAAACAGGCTGGGGAACAGACCTTCCGGGTTGATATTGGCCGAAGGGGCGATGCCGATGGTGCCGGTACAGGCCGGGCCGAGATCGGAGAGGATATCGCCAAACAGATTGCTGGCGACCACCACATCAAACCAGTCCGGATGCAGCACGAAGTTAGCGGTGAGAATATCGATATGATACTTATCGACGCGAACATCGGGGAACTGACCGGCCATGGCTTCAACGCGACTATCCCAGTAGGGCATGGTGATGGCAATGCCGTTCGATTTGGTGGCGGAGGTCAGGTGTTTCTTCGGCCGACTCTGCGCCAGCTGATAGGCAAACTTCAGGATGCGATCGACGCCGGTGCGCGTCATCACCGTCTCCTGAATCACCACTTCACGTTCGGTGCCGGGGAACATGGTGCCGCCGACGCTGGAGTATTCACCCTCCGTGTTTTCGCGTACCACATAGAAGTCGATATCGCCGGGCTGACGATTCGCCAGCGGCGCTTTGACACCTGGCATCAGTCGCACCGGACGCAGATTCACATATTGATCGAACTCCCGGCGGAACTGCAGCAGCGAGCCCCACAGTGAAACATGGTCGGGTACCACATCGGGCCAGCCGACCGCGCCAAAATAGATTGCATCAAAGGCTTTCAGCTGTGGAAACCAGTCGTCAGGCAACATTTTGCCATGCTGCTGCCAGTAGTCGGCACTGGCGTAATCGAACCACTCCCAGCGCAGCGGAATATTAAATTTCTCTGCTGCCGCATTCATTACACGGACGCCTTCCGGCATTACTTCTTTGCCGATGCCGTCGCCAGGGATTACGGCAATACGGTGGATTTTGTCAGTCACAGGGCACCTTTCCGGTTGATGTTCGAATTGTGTACGCAGTATAACTGTCGCTTCCGGTGAAATAATGAGCCTGAAAGGCAATCCAGTGTTGAATAAAAGTAGAGAATCCCGCACCTCCACCGATGATTTAGCCTTCTTTGTTCGCCTGGCTGCGCTGGATAGCCTGACTGCGGCAGCGCGCGAACTGGGACTGTCACTGGCGGCGGTCAGCAAACGTCTGAGCCAGCTGGAGCAGCGGCTTGGTGTGCAACTCCTGCGCCGCACCACGCGACGACTGGAGCTGACGCCGGAAGGCCGCCGCTATCTGGCGGGCGCGCGTCCGTTGCTGGATCAGCTGGCGGCGCTGGAAGAAGCGGTCAGCGGCGAGACTGCCCAGCTGCGCGGCACACTTAACATCAACGCCTCATTTGGTTTTGGCCGTCGGCATATTGCGCCCTGCGTCTCGGCTTTTGCCGCGCTGCACCCAGAACTCTCGCTGTCGCTGCAGCTCAGCAGCCAGCCGCTTAATTTTCTTGATGCCCACATGGATATTGATATCCGCGTCGGGGAGCCGCCCGACTCACGGCTGGTAGCGCGCAAACTGCGTACCAATCCGCGCATTCTCTGCTGCTCACCTGCCTATGCCGCCCGGCACGGTCTGCCGGAGACCGTTCGCGATCTGGCACAACACAACTGCATTTTACTGCGGCAGCACGACAGCGATTTTACCCTGTGGCGGCTGAGCAGCGGCGAACAGAGCATCAATCAGAAAGTGCGCGGCAGTCTGATCACCAACGATGGCGAAGTGGCGATGCGGCTGGCGATGGATGGGCATGGCATCTTGCTGCGTTCCTGGTGGGACGCGCAGCACAATCTGGCGACGGGCGAACTGCTGCCGGTGTTACCCGACTGGCAGGCACCTGATGGCGATATTTTTGCGGTCTGGCAGGCGCAGCGTCAGCTTCCGGCGCGTATTACCGCATTTGTGGCGTTTTTGCAGAGCAATCTGCAATCGGTTGATTAGTCAGGTTTTTAAATGAATTTCCTGGTGCAATCAGACGCCTGCGGACAATAAATATACCGCATTAAGCTGATTCGGTTGCGTCAGTGTGCCGCTGCGTTTACAGCGTTTTAGCGGCTGCGTATGATTCTTATTCTTTTTATTTCCTGCCTGTCCTCTGCGTTGCGGCCAGCCGGGAGCAGCAGGCAGATAGGGGAGTTAAGTATGAAAGCATTGTTCAGCCCGCGTACAGCGGCACTTACTCTGGCGATGGTGACTACCTTCAGCCTGACGGCGTGCCAGATGCCGGCGAAAAAAGTGGATGCCAGTGCGCCGGTGGTGATGCAGCCCTCCAGCCCTGATAACCTGATTCAGCGCGAGCTGGGTGAAGGTTTGTATGAGATGGCCTATCTGCCAGCAAAAAACGCCCTCTATGTCGCCAGTGCGCAGGGCTTCAAAGATATCAGCGGCGGCATGATCTACCGTCTTGATGCTTCCACGCTGCAGAGCACCGGCGCGGGGCACTTCGACCTGAAAAACTTTGGTCTGATCAGCGCGCCTGACGGCAGCGCACTCTACGCCACCAACACGCTGGATGGCGGTATCTCTAAGATCGATCCTGATAACGGTAAGGTGCTGAAGCGCCTGATGTTTGACGAGAAAAACGAGAAAGGCATGCCCTATGGCACGCGTGAAATCTTTCTGCATGACGGGCTGCTCTATGTCGGCGGCGTGGGCGATCCGGGCGTGATCTGGGTGGTTGATGCCAAAACCCTGACGCTGAAAACCCGGATAAAAAATGCCGGGAAGTGGGTTACAGGCATCATCTTCTCGCCGGTCAGCGACCGGATTTATGCGGCGAACGGCAGCGGGGAAATCCTGGTGATCAATCCGCGCAATGACAAAATCGAGCAGCGCCTGACGGCGGGTGACGGGCAGGAGTATCTGTTCCTGAATATGGCCGAGGATCCGGCAACCGGTCGCCTGTTTGTTACGGATAATTCAAAAGCGAAAAATACGCTGGTATTTGATGAGCGCAGCGGCAAGGTCATTAAGCGTCTGAATCTGGGCGACTCACTGGGGATTAAGTTTAATGGCAAGCGCAATGAGATTTATATCAGCCAGCGCGAATCGAAGAAGGTGCTCCAGCTGGATGGCACCACTTATGAGGTGAAAAACAGCTGGTCATTTGATAGCCACCCCAACAGTCTGCTGGTCTCACCGGACGGGCAGACCCTGTTCGTCACCCTGAAGCAGGGCTTCAATGACGATCACAGCAGTCAGGGGCTGGATGGCGTGGCGCGTATCACACTGCAATAAGAAAAGGCGGCATCGCTGCCGCCTGCATCTTTACTTAGCCACACCTTCTACCAGCACCACGCGATAGTTCGCGCCTTTCAGACGGTGCGCTTTGGCAGCCTGATATTCCGGGCTGTCATACCAGGCATGTGCGGCTTCGCGGCTCGCGAATTCCAGAATCACCACGCCTTCCGCTTCCTGCCCTTCCAGCGTTTCCAGTTCGCCATAAAAGGCGAGAGGATTGATCTGATGATCGCCGCGAGCCTCGCCCGCTTTCCCGGCATAGATCGCCATTTCGTCCTGGTTCAGGGTGTTATCACGAATAAATACAACATATGCACTCACAGATCTCTCCTTAAGCTTTTTTATCCTGGGTTTCGGTATCGAAGTCAGCGGCATCATGACGCTCGTGCAGCTGATCGGCCGGGTCGCCCATGACACGGTTGACCTTGCGACCACGAATCACAGCAGGACGCAGCGCGATCTCTTTCGCCCAGCGCACCACATTTTTATAGGACTGCACATCCAGGAATTCGGCACCGCCATACTGATCATTCAGCACCATGTTGCCGTACCACGGCCAGGTGGCGATATCAGCGATGGTGTAATCATCACCCGCCAGATAGCGGTTATCTGCCAGCTGACGATCCAGCACGTCGAGCTGACGCTTCGCTTCCAGCGTGAAGCGGTTAATGGCGTACTCAATTTTTTCTGGCGCATAGTGATAGAAATGACCGAAACCACCGCCCAGGTAAGGCGCTGAGCCCTGTAGCCAGAAGAGCCAGTTCAGGGTTTCGGTGCGGCCAGCGATATCTTTTGGCAGGAAGTAGCCATACTTCTCCGCCAGGTAAAGCAGGATATTGCCCGATTCAAATACCCGAATCGGCGGCGTTGCTGAGTGGTCGCTCAGCGCCGGGATTTTCGAGTTCGGGTTTATGTCGACAAAACCGCTGGAGAACTGATCGCCTTCGCCGATAC
>Ga0308165_1006190_pt1 | contig 10686 bp, 8 predicted proteins | sample PhyWR2_FD_201032 | JGI IMG/M metagenome (GOLD analysis project Ga0308165, IMG submission 201032) | Phyllosphere microbial communities from UC Gill Tract Community Farm, Albany, California, United States - DLSLW.R2 | ecosystem: Host-associated > Plants > Phyllosphere > Unclassified | place: USA... | reverse complement strand
TATGGACATAGTAACCGTGATGTGAAACTCTCTGGTGAAGCTTACTTTAATGTTGCAAAAAACAAAAAGCTACCTTTTCATGTCGATTCTTATGGTAACCGAATCGAGGTATTAGGGACTCAATTTAATGTCAGAGCATATCCCGAAGAAAAGAGAATGGAAACAGCATTGATTGAAGGGAAGGTCAACTTGCAGATAAAGGACAATGGTAAATTTCGCCACTATATCATGCAGCCTGGAGACAAGATTGAAGTGACCAATATGATGACCAATGCCATGCGGATCAACACAAATCGTCAAAGTGCCTCAACTGAAAATACGAAAGTAATTATTGATATAAAAAAAGCTAACTCTGAAGACGGTGAGCAACTGGATATGCTTTGGACTAAAAATAAGCTTGTTTTTCAAAATGATCCACTAGCGCTTATGACAAAAAAAATGGAACGTTGGTATAATAAAACGATTCTAATCGAAAATGAAAAACTTATGAATGAATCTTTCAGCGGTGTATTTGAGGAAAAAACCTGTAAAGATTTACTTGACCTGTTGATTAAAACAGGTGTTAATTTACATTATACAGAAAAACAAGACAGTATATTAATTTATTAAAACTTAAAATTATGAATCAGAACTTTACAAAAAAGGGTATATCGTAATGATACACCCTTAAAGATGAATGAACAAGCACAAAGCCCTAGGAAAGTAATGTGCTTAATTACTAACTTCTAATATCTAAAATTATGAAAAAAAATTCACATGTCGTCAGTCATGTGCCAATTCTTTATTACCTAAAGTGGCTCTTCATGGTAAAATTTACGCTTTTACTTATTGTAGCTTTTGGCTACAGTAGTTATGCAAATTCGACACTTGCTCAAGGCAACATTACATTAAAAAACAAAAGCATAAAATTTAAAACTTTACTGCAGTTGATCGAAAAACAAACTGATCTGCGATTTATCTACAATGACAATCAGATCGACAAATTTGTGATCAGTGATATCAATGCAATTAGAAAACCATGGTATGAACTATTGGAACCTATTTTACAAAAAACAGGACTAAAAATGCAGGAGATCAATGGTGGTCGCATCATCATTTCACCAATCGTAATACAAGATCCAAAATTTCATGGTAAGGTCACCGATAGCAAAGGCGAGCCTTTAGCTGGCGTATCCATTAAGGAAAAAGGATCTGATAGAAGTACACTTACAAATGAAAAAGGTGAATTTACAATTGCAGTTAAAAACACTCAAAGTACGATCATGATCAGTAGTGTCGGTTTTGTTTCGCGAGAATTATCTTACTCATCGACTTTTCAATCTATCCAATTGGCCGATGATCTTGCTCAACTCGAAGAAGTCGTTGTCGTTGGTTATGGAACGCAAAAACGTGTCAACTTAACAGGTGCTGTTTCCGCTATAAGCGGTCGGGAATTGGAGAATAGACCCGTTGTCAATGCCACACAAAGCTTGCAGGGTGTGGTCCCAGGACTAAATGTGAATGTTGGAGGGAATACCAAGCCTGGTCAAAGTTTCAATCTCAATGTACGTGGAGTAGGAAATATCAGCGGTACCGATGGTCCTTATGTACTTGTCGACGGAATGGAGATGTCACTAGCAGATATCAATCCCAGCGATATTGAAAACATCTCGGTATTAAAAGATGCATCAGCATCTGCGATATATGGATCAAGAGCTGCGTACGGTGTTATTTTGGTAACAACTAAAAAAGGTACCGCAGGAAAAAAAGTAATCAGTTTTACTGGTAATACTGGACTCACATCCCCTGTAAGATTACCCGATATGGCCAATTCGGTAGAGTTTGCCAATTTCTTCAATACAGCAACCTTTAATGCATTGGGTACAAAGCAATATTCGGAAGACAAAATTGCGCTATTGCAACAGTATATTAATGATCCAAGCAGTCTGTCGATCTTTCCAGAAGTCAACACGAACAATTATGCAAGCTGGGAAAACAGTGCCAATGGAATTGCTAATACTAACTGGTTCAATCTGCACTATAAACCTACTGCTCTACGTCAGAATTATACCGTAAACATGAGCGGAGGTAATGCTGGTACTCAATTTTACGTATCGGCAGGTTATTACAACGAAGAAGGAATCTTGCGCTATGCAAATATTGACTATAAACGCTATAATTTCAACAGTTCTATTTCTTCAGATCTGACCTCTTGGTTAAAAGTCAAAGCCAATGTTAAATATACTAAAAACAACAATCAAACACCTTTAGCAGGATACGAAGACATGTTCTTTCACAATTTAGCTCGTATGCGTCCTAATGTATCACCCTATGATTTTTATGGAAACTGGAATGAACAATCCATGGTGCCATATTTACAATCGGGTACAAAAGATGAATTAACAAACAATACATTAGCTATATTAGGTGGTGTAGAAATAAGTCCGCTAAAAAACTGGAAAATATTTGCTGATCTCAATTACAGATTGGATAATGATGCCAATGATATCTTAAAATTACCAGGCACGATCTATGGCATCGATGGAACGTCCTATCTTGTTAACCGTTCTGAGTACAATATACCCTTAGGTGGCAGTTTCGAACGTAAAATGAATACTAACAATTATCTCACACCCAACATCTATACCAATTACAAAGTTTCGGTCGACAAGCACAACTTTGATCTCACAGCGGGTTTTCAGCAAGAGCTAAATCAGTTTAAGGAAATCTATGCATCCGCTAGTGATTTGATTAGTTTTGACCGCCCTGGCATAGACTTATCAACAGGAACCAAATCCAGTAAAGAAGCCCGTAATCATTGGGCAACTCGTGGTTTCTTTGCGCGTTTGAATTACAATTTCGACCAAAAATACCTATTGGAAGTGAATGGACGTTATGATGGTTCTTCACGTTTCGCATCCGACAATCGTTGGGGATTCTTTCCATCGGTATCGGCTGCATACAACATCAGTGAAGAGTCATTCTTTAAAGATGAAGTGAGCTGGGTCAATCAACTGAAAATAAGAGGTTCATACGGATCACTAGGAAATCAGGCTGGAGCAGGACTCTATGCGTACTCGGAAAACATGAGCATCGTCGTACCAGGAGCTAATGGAGCTGGGGGAAGGTATTATTTTGAAAATGGCCGCGAGAGCTACATAAACGCTCCAGGAGCATTCAATCCTTTGATTACTTGGGAAACTGTACGCAGCGCAAATTTCGGTCTTGATTTTACGGCATTCCAATATAGATTGACAGGTGCAATTGATATCTATCAGCGCAATACCAAAGATATGCTCGGTCCATCTCGAGATGTAGCCGATCTTTTCGGTACAGTACCTGCAAAAAGTAATAATGCTGATTTAAGAACACGTGGCTGGGAAGTCAATGTTAAATGGCGTGATCAACTTTCTGACGATTGGAGCTATAACCTAGGCTTAATACTCACAGATTACCAATCAATGGTTACGAAATATCAAAATCCAACCAAATTTGATCCAAGTGGACAATGGTATGAAGGCAAAACCTCTGGTGAAATCTGGGGCTATACCGCCAATCAATTGATCCGTACACAAGCAGAAGCAGATGCTTATAATAAATTGGATCAATCATTTTTGTCCGCTCGTGATTGGATCCCTGGAGATGTCATGTATCTAGATAACAATAATGATGGGAAAATCAATAATGGGACCAACCGATTAGGTGATATGGGCGACATTTCCATCATCGGAAACAACACCCCAAGGTACAACTATAGTTTATCTGGTGGATTAACGTGGAAAAATTTATCGATGAATATGCTGTGGCAAGGTATTGGTAAAAGGGATTTTAGTCCAGCAGTTGCAGATGCTTATTTCTGGGGAGCAGGTGCCTTAGCACAAGTGACCGTTTTCAAACAACATTTAGATTATTTCTCTGAAAGTAATCCTGATGCTTACTATCCAAATCCTTATGCAGCACCTGCAGGTGCCATCAATTCTTATATCAATAAGACACAGCTATCTTCAACCCGTTATTTGCAAAGTGCTGCGTACTTGCGCCTCAAAAACCTAACTATCAGTTATAATATTCCAAAATCATTAATACAGCGCTGGAAATTCGAACGCATCAATCTATTCGTTAGTGGCGAAAACTTATTGACTTTTAGCCCATTGGCGAAAATGTTTGACCCAGAAACCATTAACGGCGGTTCAGGTACTGGGAAGATATATCCCTTGAGCAAAGTGTATTCTTTTGGTCTAAACGTTAATTTTTAATCCGAGCAACATGAAACTATATAATCTATATTTATGCCTACTTGCAGCAAGTATTACGATATTTTCAGCATGCAACAGTAATTTTCTGGATCGGGAACCATTGGATCAGCTATCTACAACAGGGAGTTTATCTTCGACCAATGAGCTTAAATTGTATGTCAATCAATTCTATCAAACCTTACCTGGGCATCCCAATTTTACAGGCGGTGTAGGTCCAGCCTTTGACGATGCACGTACTGACAATATGATTTTTACCAGTGTGGATCCGAGACTTAGCGGACAGTTGACGATCTCCAATGCTTCCAGTATTAGTGAATACACGCAAATAAGATCGATTAATTTTTTTCTAAAGCAATCTAAAAATGCAAAAGGAAATCAAACCGATATCAACAAATATCTCGGCGAAGCATATTTCTTCCGTGCTTGGTATTATTTCGAATTGGTCAAAAAGTATGGCGATGTCACCTGGGTCAATCAATTGTTGAGTTCCGAAGATGAATCCACGTTATTAGCTAGGGATAGTCGTATTATGATCGTAGATTCTATCCTCAACGACCTGAACCGTTCAATCGATCTTTTACCTACAGCATCTAACAATGCGAGTATGCGTGTGCACCGTGATGTGGCTCTGGCATTAAAATCGCGAGTTGGTCTTTATGAAGGAACGTGGCAGCGGTACCATAAATTAAAAGGGACACCATTTGCGAGCACGGAAGCTACAGAAGATAAGATTAAGAGTTATCTGACTCAAGCACGCGATGCCGCCAAGACTATTATAGATGGTAACCGCTGGAAAATATATACCACCGGAAAATTCAATGATGATTATCGCAATATGTTCAATACGGCAAATCTTTCTACAAACAATGAAGTTTTATTATATCGACGCTATAATCCTTCAGAAAATGTCGGACACGGTGTTTCCAAATACCTATCAACAGGAGGAGGAGATATCGGTTTGACCCAGAGTCTCGTGAGTGATTATTTAACAGCAGATGGGAAACCATTTGTAGGTACACTACAGACCGAAGTGCAAAAAACATACAGCCAAGATTTAAGACCTACAGTTCGTGATCCACGATTGGCACAAACAGCAGTAGTGCCACAGGCACCTTTACGACCTGATGCTGTTGCAGCCAATTTTCCACCGATCAATCAAAGTGGATTCAATCGTTCCACCACAGGTTACCCGATGTACAAATATGTGGAATACAACAGTCTTCCTGCGGTATCTGATGATGGCATGAGTGCTGCTCCTGTCATTTATTTTCGTTATGCAGAAGTATTGCTCAACTATGCGGAAGCTATAGCTGAACTTAAAGAAGATCCGAGTAAAATTATTGATGCGATACGACCATTGCGTGCACGCGTTAATATGCCTGACATGGACTTCGACCGAGAATATAATACTTCAGTAAACTATCCTTTTGCACAGCTAGACAAATATATACAAGCAGTGAGAAGAGAAAGACGTGTTGAACTCGTAGCTGAAGGTCTGCGCTTGCAAGATATTTTCCGTTGGGCAGCTGCTGATCAACTGATCGTTGGCAAAAGACCTTTAGGTATCCTTTTTATGGGAAGCAATATTGCGCAAGAAAACAGCAGTGCAGGTTTTTACAAAGACAATCTTTTATACTATGACACAGCACCAACAGGAAAAAATGTCAATTTCTTCCTTTCAGGTAATCCTGGTGATGCTACACGCTACATGGATCCTTACAAAGCAGTATTGCCAAGTGGCTATCGATTTAGAGTCGATCGAGATTACTTACTTCCCATCCAGCAACGGATGATCGAATTGACAAATGGTAAATGGAAACAAAACCCAAACTGGTAAAATCACTATCATGAAGACATTAATTTATAAAAAAGGAAACTCCGGTTTCCTTATACTCCTAATCTTATTATCGTTAATTGCTTGCAAAAAAGAAAACCTTCCTGCTAAACCTGTCTCTGGTCCATTTCAGGTGACCAGTACCGTGACAAACGAAATAGAGAAAATAGCAGGTACTTATACCATAAGTATTGAGGGGACCACCAATGGCTGGTGGGTTACTTTACCGGCAAATGTACAGTGGTACAGTGTGGAACGCAAATTCGGATCTGGTAATGTAACACAAAAGCTGACGATCAAAGCAAATGATTCGGGTCAAGATCGATCAGGCTGGGTCAAAATAAACTCCACTTCAAAAGAAGAATTAACCATCAACTTTAAACAAAAAGGCTCATGAAATTAAGTTTTATTGTAATTCTAGCGCTTGCTTTGACTACAGGAAGACATGCTTACGGACAAAAAAGACCTAATGTCTTGATCATCATTTCCGATGACCATGCCTATCAAACCATAGGAGCATATGGTTCAAAATACGGAAAAACACCCCAGATAGATCGTATCGCCAATGAAGGGGCTATTTTTAAAAATGCTTTTGTCAACAATTCAATATGTGGCCCCAGTAGGGCCACTTTATTGACAGGAAAGTACAGTCACAAAAATGGTTTTAAGGATAACGAGACTTCCGAATTCGATTTCAGTCAAGATTTATTTGTCAAACAGTTCCAGCAGGTCGGTTACAATACCGCCTGGGTCGGTAAAATCCATTTGGGGGATAAATTACAAGGATTCAATTATTTTGACATCTTGGTTGATCAAGGCACCTATTTCAATCCAGATTTTATCAGTAAACAAGGACGTAAACAAAGTGAAGGATATGTTTCAGATATCGTGACCGACAAAGCTTTAAATTGGCTCGATACCATAAATCAAGAACAACCTTTTTGCTTGGTTATCGGTCATAAAGCAACCCATCGTACATGGATGCCCGATCCTGCAGATTTTGGCACTTATGACAGCGTTGATTTTAAATTACCGGAAACCTTTTACGACGACTACGAAAGCCGTAAACCAGCCAAGCTTCAGGAGATGTCTATTGATAAGGATATGCGCATGGGCTACGATCTAAAGATGTTCGAATCTGTTGAAGCGATGATGCAGGATGGTAATTTTAAACGCATGACACCAGCACAGCAAGAAAAATACATCAATTATTACAGACCGATCTATGAAGAACTTAAGCAATCCAATTTGACGGGAAAAGCTTTAGCAGAGTGGAAATTTAAGCGCTATATGACCGATTACCTCAATACTGCACAATCCATGGACAGGAACATCGGAAAAGTATTGGACTATATAGACAGTAAGCAACTCAAGGAAAATACAGTCGTCATCTATCTGTCCGATCAAGGTTTTTATATGGGCGAACATGGTTGGTTTGATAAACGTTGGATGTATGAAGAATCCTTCCGTACACCGATGGTCATGCGCTATCCAGCATTGATAAAACCCCATACTGAAATTAATGCCAAAGTGGTCAATGCCGATATTGCACCGACTCTACTTGAACTTGCATCGGTCAAAAAGCCGAAGGATATCCAAGGTGAATCTTTTGTACATGTGCTCAAAAAACCTAACAAAGAACATAGGAAAGATCTTTTCTATCATTATTTTGAAAATGGGGAGCACGCAGTAAGTCCACATTTTGGAGTGCGTGATGACCGATACAAATTGATCAGATATTACAAACGTCTAGAAACCTGGGAATTATTTGATTTACAAAAAGATCCTCAAGAACTTCATAATGTATATCTTGATCCTGGATATGGCGCTGTGGTCAAGATGATGAAAAAAAAGTTAGTAAAACAAATGCGTCTTTTTGATGATAAAGAAGCAGAAGAAATCTATAAGAAAAATATAGATTAGTATATTTAAAGTAATGCAAAACGCTCATATATATATGGGCGTTTTGTATATATAAAGAGATATCAGGCACCATTATGTTTATCAATTTCTAAGCTGATTTATTTAATACCATTAAATGTGTAGCATAAATATTGTTTTAATCGTTTAGTACGTATGAAAAAGATCGTGATCTTCACCATGCTTGTAGGCTTTCTCTCTAGCTGCTGCAGTATGAAAAATACTGGAGATAAGAGCAATCTTGTTATTACAGGGGAAATAATTCCGTTAGGAATAACTACCTTTCAATATGGAACACACATGATAAATGCAGAGAATAAAAGCTATGCGTTGAAAAGTATTAAAATAAAGTTGGATGATTATATAAATAAATCTGTTATAATTAAAGGTAAAAAGCTCGCAGGCTATCCTTTAGAGGGCGGACCCGAATTGATTGAAGTATCAGATATTTCGCTCAAGTAATGATATTGAGCACAATACAATTTCAGATATGAAAAATGTTCATTAGCATTCCCCTTTCTCAGTAACATGTCATCAATCTAAATACATCCTAAACACAATAATAATTAATTATTAAAATTCAAAAATGTATGATTCGTCACTATTCCTTAATATTATGTATTGCAGCTGTAACGTTAACAGGTTGTCAAAATCAAAAAACGGTAAGCTCGTCCAATGAAGTAAAACAAAATGACTCCGCACTACCCACACTTCAAACACATTTAAGAACAATAGGTAATAATTTCTCAACAGATTCTGTACAATTGTCTTTCACTGTGATCAATCATGCGGATACGGTGCAGCATTTTTGCAAATGGGAAACACCTTTTGAACCATTTTTAGGAAAATACATGGAAGTTCTCGATGAGGAGGGCAACGAAGCACTTTTTACTGGTCCTATGGCTAGAAGAATAATGCCCCCTCCTATAGACAGCTTTATTCATGTGCAACCAGATGATAGCGTGAGCACCATATATAATCTAGCCAAGAATTACACCATTAAGCCGGGAAAGTACACCGTAAAATACACGGGCGGTGGTGTTAGTGGACTTGATAAAGGAAATGAAATCAAAATTGCAATAACTGGAAAATAATTAGTTTAAGCTTACATGATCTGACAAATCATGTAAGCTTATATCCAAAATTCACATTTTTAATAACTAAATTTCTACAGCGATCAAAAAGAAGTGACTAATCCTTTGATTAGAAGTATTTTTTTCTGACAATAATTAATTTCCCCAATTAATTGTTGTCCCAAATCATAATGTAACATGTTTGCTTCAAATTTTATATTGAACATCTTCCCATTAAACCAAAAAAATAATTTTCATAAGATCGATTTTGTTATATTTTCACTAATTTAAAAGTATTAATAATAAAATATAGATTCCGGTCAATATCTCTATAAATTTTAAGGAATTGAATTATTCATCAAGTATAATCATCAATTAGTACATGAGCAACAGTCATATTTATATACTAAGCGGATTGGGCGTAGATCGAAGAGTATTTTCAAAAATAAACTTTGAAGGTATAAATATAGAATACTTAGATTGGATGTCTTCGCTTCCGAGTGAGTCAATGGTATCATATGCTCAAAGGTTATCATTAAAAATAACAGTCAAAAATCCCATCCTAATCGGGCTATCTTTTGGAGGCATGATGGCAATGGAAATAGCAAAGATAATTAAAGTAAAAAAAATAATACTGCTAGCCTCCGCAAAGTGCACTAAGGAAATACCCGTACTTTACAGAATCATAGGAGCGCTAAAACTCAATAATATTATTCTTAATAATTTCCTCAAAAAACATACTATGGTGATGAATTATTTCTTTGGCATAACTTACGAAGAAGACAAATTGATGCTCAAACAGATTTTACGTGATACTGACCCACAATTCTTAGCATGGGCAGTCGATAAAATATTAAACTGGAAAAATAAAATCATTTCAGCTGATCTCATTCATATCCATGGGAGTAAAGATCGTATAATCCCCATTAATAATATCAATACATCTTATGTAATCGATCATGCTGGTCATTTTATGACCATTACCCATGCTAAAGAGGTCGAGCTTTTATTAAGAAAACTTTTAATTTAAACGTGTAGACATTAATCAAATACGGGATTTTCATATAGTTTCCACAGTCCCAACTGATTTGATCGAGCATAATCTTGTCCTTTATTATCTTTTTTTATTACCACTATAATCTACACCTTCACATCTAAGGAATGTATGTGTTGGTACGGTGATAAATTTGAAAAAGTAGACTGCGCTGCTAAAAACCAACCCAATATGGTTATATCACGTGATAAACATAGATTATAAAACTTTTAGAGAATAAAGATACTTTGAGTATGGAAGATATAGGAAAGATATGGTACTCAAAGATTGGAAATGAGGTTGAATTTTTCACGAGTTCAGGAAATCATCCTGTATAAATAATATCAACCAAAATCGGAGAATTACCAAATCATCGTAACGAGCAAATTTGAAGAATCAATCTTAATGTTTTATTCAAATACAAGTCACTCTAAATTCATATACATGATGTATAAAAGCGAAAACAATTACTGCTTCAGCTTCGCTTCAATCTGCAAATTTCTCTTTTCCACCTCCTCGAGCATATACATTGTTTGAATAACAAATGGATGACCTTCAATCGGAGTAATCGGTTTTTGTCCCAATTCAGTA
>Ga0308165_1006188_pt1 | contig 10692 bp, 11 predicted proteins | sample PhyWR2_FD_201032 | JGI IMG/M metagenome (GOLD analysis project Ga0308165, IMG submission 201032) | Phyllosphere microbial communities from UC Gill Tract Community Farm, Albany, California, United States - DLSLW.R2 | ecosystem: Host-associated > Plants > Phyllosphere > Unclassified | place: USA... | reverse complement strand
TGATGATCTGTTGGTCGGAAAAACGCTTCTTCATGGGATGTCCTCATGTGGCTTATGAAGACATTACTAACATCGGGGTGTGTTAATCAACGGGGAGCAGGTCAGCAGGACGATAAAACAAGGACTAAGTCAAAAAAATAGTCATAACTTTATTATATGAATCTTGCTTTTCTTCAACTCAATCAAATTTAAGGATTCAGAATGAAAACTAAACTTCTCGCTATTAGCGTTTTATGCGCGGCTCTTTCTCCAGCATTCGTTTCTGCAGCAACTGTTGTTACACCTGGTGGACAAGTTCATTTCATCGGTGAAGTTGTTAATGGTACCTGTGCTGTTGATGCCGGTTCCGTTGATCAAACAGTTCAGCTTGGTCAGGTAAGAGCGAATGGATTAACCAAAGTTGGAGATTTCAGCCAGAATGTAGGCTTTAATATCGTATTGAAAGATTGTGCACCAGGCGCTGAAGATGGCAACGGTGGTACCTTACCAACAACTGCATCTATTATTTTTAGCGGCGTAACAGCAGGTGCTGCTAATACCAATATCCTGGCATTACAGAGTTCGGCAGCTGGTGGTGCATCTAATGTAGGGGTTCAAGTACTTGACAAAGTAGGACAGCCTGTTGCATTTGATGGCTCAACAGCAAGTGCCTCAACTACACTGACTGATGGTACTAACACAATTCCTTTCCAGGCGCGTTATGCTGCATTTGGTCAGGCGACCGCAGGGACAGCTAATGCTGATGCTACCTTTACGGTGCAATATCAGTAATTGTTGTTTAGGGCAGGGATGCTCTTATTTATATTTTAAAACATGACAACAAGTCATTCTTAATAAAATTATACAGTTACCGTGTTTAAGATGATCCCTTTATGTATCATTTAACATAAATAACATTATGATTTTTATTTTAATGTTATTAAAGATAGAGAGAAATAAAAATGTTGAAAACCACAAAGAATATGTTGAATTATATTATCCCCTTTTTAGCATTTTTATTTTTGCTTTCTTCTACCCAAGCTAATGCTGGAATAGCATTAAGTGCCACTAGAGTAATCTATCCTGCTGGTGGAAAACAGGTTCAACTTTCAGTCATAAACACTGATAATGACAATTCTTTTTTAATTCAGTCATGGGTTGATGATCCTTCAGGAAAAAAAAGTAAAAACTTCCTGATTACCCCGCCACTATTTCTGATGAAGGGTAAGAAAGAGAATATTTTAAGAATTGTTGACACCACTAATGGCACTCTACCTGCCGATAAAGAATCTCTTTTTTGGATCAATGTCAAAGCTATTCCTGCTATCGAAAAAGATAAATTAGCAGAAAATAAACTTCAATTAGCGATTGTTAATCGGATCAAGCTTCTCTATCGACCAAAGAACTTATCTATGTCACCAGAAGAAGCATCAGACAAACTCATCTTTACAAGAGTTAATAATAAGTTAGAAATTAAAAACCCAACACCATACTATCTCACTTTAGCTGAATTCCATCTTGGAAATAATCAACTAGAAGGCGTAATGGTTAAACCTATGGGTTCAGAATTAGTCACTTTACCTAATAATGCCGGAAGCAATGTTAACTACAGAATAATAAATGATTTCGGTGCTTTTACTACAAAAATAGAAAAATCAGTAAAATAATTTTATAGAAATCCTCAGTAGACGATCTGAGTGAAAAGGTAAGACGATGAGAATCAACCGCCCAAAAGAATTAAAAAAAAACACATTACAAAGCAAAAAAAGAAAATTATCACTACTTATAAATGCTTGTCTTTTAATGGGTTTATCCACTCTCTGGGTTGAGTCCGGTTATACTGAAATTTACTTTAACCCTCGCTTTCTCTCTGATGATCCAGCAGCCGTTGCCGATTTATCACGTTTTGAGCAAGGGCAGGAAGTCCTGCCTGGAATCTATCGTGTCGACATTTATCTAAACGATACGTTTTCCTCCACGCGCGATGTTGAATTTGTTAACGCAGATGATAGCAATACCGTATTACCTTGCTTCTCAGAAAAAGAACTCATTCAGATGGGAGTTATCATTCCAGCAGCAGATAACAAACAGGCTGAAAAAATAAAAACAGATGGTGAATGTCAACCTCTGACTCAGCTCGTGGACGGCAGTACATCAGATTATGATGTCAATATTCAGCGTCTGAATATCACAATACCTCAGGCTTTGATGAGCAACTCTGTGCGCGGATATGTTCCTCCGGAGCTTTGGGATGATGGCATTACTTCTGGTTTAATAAATTATAGTTTCAATGCTAATAACTCCAAAGATAAAAAAGGATTTGATAGCCAATATGCCTATTTAAATCTAAACAGTGGAATTAATTTTGGCCCATGGAGATTAAGAGATAATACCGTATGGAATTATTCTGATTTCCAATCATCAAAAAAACAAAATCAATGGCAGCATGTCAACACATGGCTTGAGCGAGATATTCAATCTTTGCAATCTCGTTTAACCCTGGGTGATAGTTTTACTGATGAGCAGCTGTTTGACTCCGTCAACTTTCGTGGTGTCAAAATAGCGTCCGACGAAAATATGTTGCCTGAAAGTCAACGCGGTTTTGCTCCAGTTATCAGAGGCATTGCACGAGGAACAGCACAGGTTTCTATCAAGCAGAATGGATATGAAATCTATAAAACCACAGTGCCACCAGGTCCTTTTATTATAAATGATCTTTATTCATCCAATGGTAGCGGCGACCTCGATGTTACGGTAAAAGAAGCAGATGGCAGCACCCAGGCCTTCACTGTTCCTTTTTCAACTGTTCCCTTTTTACAGCGAGAGGGGCAAACACGGTTTAACCTGACCGCCGGTGAGTACCGGAGCGGTAACTCATCACAAACTAAACCTAAATTTTTACAAGGTAGTCTGTTCCATGGAATGAAAATGGGCTGGACTATTTTTGGCGGAACGCAGCTTTCATCTAAGTACCGGGCACTAGATATCGGTCTGGCTAAAAACATGGGGCTTCTGGGTGCTGTATCCTTAGACTTATCTCAGGCTTACTCTACTCTTGTGGATGAAAGTAAACATAAGGGTCAGTCGTTACGACTGACCTATAACAAATCGTTTATCGAGACCGGTACCAGTATTCGATTCTCAGCCTATCGCTATTCAACCAGTGGCTATTATAATTTTACCGATACCACGTATTCTAATTTAGCCGGTTACTTTTATTCTGACGACCCATCAGATGATAATCATATTATTTCTGCTTATAACCTCCGACATAATAAAAGAGGTAAATTTCAGATAACTGCAACCCAGCAGCTGGGTCAGAGTGCCTCATTATATATTGGTGGTACGCACCAGACGTACTGGGGGACTGACGGGACAGAAAAACAATTGTTGGCGGGGCTGAATACCACCGTGAGTGATATTTCGTTATCATTAAACTACAGCCTTAATAAAAATTACTGGATGCCTAAGAGCGACTCTATTTTTTCAGCAAATATCAGCGTTCCATTTAGTCACTGGACCCGTTCAGACAGTACTTCACAATGGCGTAATGCAAGTGCGAGATACAGTATGTCGAGTGATCTGAAAGGCCGGACGACTAACCAAGCTGGCCTGTATGGTACTTTGCTGGAAGACAGGAATTTAAACTACAACGTGCAAAGTGGTTATACTACTGGTTCTGATGATAATAATGAAAGTGGTTATGCTGCACTTAATTACCGAGGGGGCTACGGTAATGCGAATGTAGGTTATAGCTATAATGGTAATTATCAACAACTTTACTACGGTCTGAGTGGCGGAGTTATTGCTCATTCTAATGGCGTCACTCTCGGACAATATCTGAGTGATACGGTAGTGCTGGTTAAAGCACCTGGTGCAGCAAACGTCGATATTCAAAATCAGACCGGTGTTAAGACCGATGCACGTGGCTATGCCATTGTTCCTTATGCCATTGCTTATCGTGAAAATCGCATTGCTCTGAATCCCAACACACTGGCAAATAATGTTGAAGTAGATGATGCCATTGTGAATGTGGTTCCGACACAGGGTGCGATAGTCCGCGCCGATTTTGTCATTCATACTGGACTGAAAATTTTAATGACCTTAATCCATAACGGTAAACCAGTACCGTTTGGCGCCATCATATCTTCGGGCAGCAGTTCCAGTATTGTTACTGATGAGGGGCAAGCTTATCTCACCGGCATGCCACCCTCCGGAACGGTGAAAGTACAGTGGGGAAATAGTACGGAAAGCCAGTGTACAGGGCAGTATGCCATTTCCGAATCATCAGAGAAAAACGATATTTTCAACGTGCTGACCGTAGAGTGTCGATAAGGAGTCATAATGAGTTTTACTCATCGTTTCATTTTTTTTAGTGTTCTTTCTTTTATGACTCTATCTGCCAGTGCGGCGAATGATAAAACAGCCATAAGTATTAAAGGTTATATCTTTGATAATACTTGTGCAGTTTCTGCGGACTCAGTCAATCTCCCTGTTGATTTGCAAACAAACAACGCTAAAGATTTCTTTCGTATTGGATATACCGCACCGGCACAGTCATTTTCAATTGTGTTATCCCCGTGTGGGAGACACGTTACCGGAATAAAAGTCAAGTTTACGGGGGTTGCCGATGACCGTAACACAGCGTTGCTCAAACTCGACAGTGGAACGGGAATGGCTGCAGGTTTAGGTATTCAGTTACTTGATAAACTTCAGCTGCCACTGCCGATTAACGCTGACTTTTCCTCTTTAACCGCGGTAAGTTTAGTCCCTGGCGCCACAAATACCCTAACCTACTATGCAAGATTAATGTCTACTCAATTCCCCGTAGGTGCAGGAATGGTGAGTTCAACTGCTGCATTTACCTTAGAGTATCAATAAGGAAAAAACATGAATATTTATCCATTGATACGTGCAGTTTCGCTATTTTGCGTGCTTTTCACCTCTTTAGCTCAGGCCTCTGATGTGACTATCACTGTCAACGGTCGCGTTATCGCTAAACCTTGTACCGTTTCAACGACCGATGTCCTGGTCAACTTTGGTAATCTTTCTGCTTCCGATTTTATTGCACCGCAATCCAGCTCAGCGTGGGAATCCTTTAACTTACAGCTCATAAATTGTCCAGTTGGAACTTCACGGATTATGGCAACATTTAGTGGAATACCAGATAACATAAATTATTATGCTAATTTGGCCACAACTGATGCAGCAAGTAATATTCAAATTGAATTGCAAGACTCAAAAAATACTGTTTTAAGAAATGGTTCAAGTGAATATTTAACAATAGATAACAATAGCAAAAGTATCGATATTCCAATGCGTGTTAGGTTAGTTAGTCTCAATGGTGGAGCCACTCAAGGAGCCATTCAGAGTGAGATAACAGTCACTTACCAGTATCAATAATTCAGGCCTAAAATATGAAAAATAACTATTTATCTCTCTTATTACTGACCCTGGTATTTGCATCGATAAAATCCTATGCTTTCACCTGCCAGGCACTAGGTAAATCAATAAACTCTTCCGGAACAGTGAGTGTGTTTGTTGATCTTGAACCCTCAATACAAGCTGGCTCCAATTTGGTGGTTGATCTTGGAAAATCTATTCAATGTAAAAATGATTTGCCTTCAGTGTACAAAGACCCGGTACGTGTGGCTTCAGGATCTACTTTTTTAAACGACCTGAGTACGTATAAAGGCTCACTTACTTATTTTGGCTCCAGATACAATTTTCCTATGAGTAGCTCGACCAAACTCGTTAATCATACATGGGACACTTACAGACCTTGGGAGACCGTCCTCTATTTATCACCTCTTTCTGCAGCTGGCGGTATTTTTATTCAAAAAGGAACATTATTTGCTCAACTCGTTTTGGAGAAAGTAGATAGTTTAAATAACCAGGTTCAGGTAATCGTCTGGAATATCTATGCAAATAACACAGTTGTAGTCCCCACTGGTGGATGCGATGTTTCATCGCGAAATGTCAATGTTGATCTTCCAGATTATGACTCTGGCGTATCAAAGGCTGTACCACTTACCGTTCATTGTCCTCAACAAAATCATAATTTATCATTCACCCTTACAGGTACAACCGATGTTAATAGTTCTACTTTTCAGAATATTGCTCCCAATGGAGCCAAGGGTATAGGTATTCAGCTTTTGCGTAATAATGTTCCAGTTGCTGCTGGCAGCAGCAATCGCTTAGGCAATGTTGGGGCGACTCCTGTCAACTTAGGACTTAGTGCTAAATATGCTTTAACCTCCGGTCAGGTGACCGCTGGATTGGTTAAATCTGTGATTGACGTGACGTTTACCTATGAATAAACCAGTAGAGTTACTTGTTAACCAATTATCTGTTTATGGTAAAAATAATTCGAGTTGCTTGTCAGCGCAAAGCGACGATGAGCATAGACGGGCTATGTGATTCGACAATCTGAGTGCATACAATACACAAGCAACTTGAAGTATGATGGGCATATACCCGTCATATTTTAGAAGGAGAGATATAACCCGCGCTTATCAGGGCGGGCAGCGCCTTTTCATCGACATGCACCATCGCTGTCAGCAAGGGATGAAAACCGTGGCGCTGATAAAAATCCATTTTCTCGGGTACAGAATAGATAAACACTTTTCCCAGTGGAGCAAGATCCTGCATCGCTCGCTCCATCAGAACTCTGCCCCATCCACGCCCCTGATAGTTCGGATGAACGGCGACATCACACAAATAAGAAGCATAAGTCAGATCGCTGATAGCCCGGGCGGTCGCAACCAGCTCACCATCATAATACCCCAGGTAACGAAACTGACTCTGCTCAAATGCTCGCTGCAAAACTTCTGGTGGACGTTTATTTAAACCACATAATTCTAATAGTCTGGACAGTTGCTGCCAGTCTACGCGGGTTATTTCATCATTACTGACAAGGGTGAATGTCTCCATGGTATGTTCCTGTAAGTCGATTAATGGGTTACACACTCAATCGTTTGATAGTACTGCAAACGTAATACTCATGCTCAATGAAAGTACCGATGAGACTATTGTATGCGTGGAGTGATTTAAGATACAAAACATATAATCCTGCTTTTACATATATCCCTTTTATTAAGAAGGTTATTTTAAAACCCTATCGAATATATGGACTAAACAAACACCTTCTGATATTTCAACCCCCTAACCTAAATTAAAAGAACAATCAACTAAACCACTGAATTTACTAATTTTCACAACCATTCAGCTATAGATTTCAATGCACCAGCCATGATACAACCTATTGCATAAAATTGACGTTCATTCATAAATACTTTGTAAGTTACGGTACAGTAACAACTGGGGACGATAGTGATTAAAGTTATTCGTAATATATTTCTCCTGACTTCTTTATTCACTAGTAGTATGGGAATGGCGAATTCAACCGGGATGATTACTTTTCGTGGGGCAATTGTTGAAGGCAGTTGTGAGGTAATACAGTCAGAAAATAAACTCACTGGCAATTGTAGCGGAACTGATAACCCTGAAAAGTTAGTTCATTATAATGATATTAATAAGTTGGGTATCAGGAAGCCCCACCCACTCCCTGATGACAAAGGATATATGTACATAGATTCCCTTGATAAAAAAAATAAAATTGGTTTTTTGTATGTGGTATACAAATAAGCCTGTTTTTATTTTATAGAAAGCCGGGATTTTACAACACACCGGATAAAAGAATCAGTGGCAGATCTGCACTAAATCGTCAGCAGTCAGGCCGGTTAGTTTTATGATGGTGTCGTGCTCAAGACCGTTCTCTAGCATGGTTCTGGCAACTTCAAGCTTGCCTTTCTCTATACCACGCTGTTCGCCGATCTGAATACCTTTCTCGATGCCTTTCTCGATGCCTTTCTCGATGCCTTTCTGTTCAAGTTGTTGAGCGATGGTCATCAATTTGTCCTCATGCTGTGGCACACGCTGTGCCAGTTCACGTACAAAGGCTTCTGCATCTAAAGTTTCGCCAGCCTGTACCAGATAGTTTATCAGTGAACCCAGCTGCTGTCCTGTCATCTGTTCTGTTAACAGCAGAGTGACCAGGTTATCCAGCAAACCTGCCAGATCCCGCCTGTGAATATGTTTCTGTAACAGAGTAAGTGCTGCCATGCTACGGTGACTCATGATTTCGTCATCAGGTATAACGGTAACATCGACCAGTGGAAAATCACCGCTGTAGAGTTTTTCAGCCACTTCAGGATCGTTAAATTCGTCCAACCATCGGGTCGAGTACGGATATGGGCTACGTTTACCGGTATAAAATAGAATCGGTATGACCAACGGCAATTTTTTGTGCCCTGTATCCAAATGACGCTGCATCGCTGCGACAGCATAACGAAGCAACCGGAACGCCATGTGCTTGTCGGGTGAAGACTGGTGCTCAATAAGCACATGAATATAAGCATTATTATCGGTAACAGTTTGCAGACTATAAAGCACGTCGCTGAAATAGGGGCGCAGATCTTCCTCAACAAAGTTGCCAGATTCCAGTTTCAGCGTATTGAAGTCACAGATGGACTGTAGTTCTGCCGGCAAATGCAGTTGCATAAAATCCCGGGCTGTATTGGTGTGGGTCAGAAACTGTTTAAAAACGAGGTCATGCGGAGTTGGGGTACCCTTTGCGCCGCTCTTTGATTTTCTGGCTGACATATCCTTCTCCATGGCTACAGCAGTTCTGGCTTAGAATCACTGTATTAATGCCCGCGAGTAGGGTTTCCGGTTGCGGCCATCTCCTTATCAGGTAATAAATTGTCTCTCGCCTGAATATTGAAATATATCAAAAAACCAGTTTTTAAATCTCAATATCGTTATCTTATCCAACAATAGAAAAAAGTATCCGCTCAGTGAGCGGTACATCAGAAAAAAGAACATCCATTAAAAACTTAAAATAAACAGCCCATCTATTATGGGCTGTTTATAATAATAAATATTAGAGCAGGTTATCTCGCTGCGCCAGCGGCATAATACGCCACTCTTCTGGGATTTTTCCGGGCAAAATCCACATCGGTTCGACATTACCAATACGGTTACCGTAAGGCGTTCCAAAAGCGTAATAGTTCAGTACACGGAAAACACCTGAATGGGCGACAATTAACGGACACTCAAACTCACTTAATAGCGAATTAACCCCTGCTGTCACTCTGCCAAGAAAGGTATCCCAGCTTTCGCCTCCCGGAGGTGTCTCTTCATAGGGCGTAATTGCCTCTCCTGGCAGACCTTCTAAGTCGCCCCAGTCACGCTCACGTAATCCATCGAGGGTGGTATAAATACCGCCAGGTACCGCCAGTTGGGCAGTTTGCTGAGCACGCAGTAATGGGCTAACGCCGATAGCACTCCACTGAAAACGAGCCAGTAAAGGTTGGGCTATTTCAGCCTGTCGTCTACCAGTATCCGTCAGCGGAACATCGGTACTTCCACCAATCAACTTATCACGATTCAGGGGGGTCTCGCCGTGACGCACAAAAACAAAAGGCTTACAAATTATTGACATAATTCCATTTCAATCGTCGAAGAAGTGATAATTTCACATTGTAATTCCTGCTGCCATTGCGCCGGACAATCCAGAGGCGTAAACAGCGGAGCGAAGTACTGACATGACAGCATGGTCGCCAGTTTTTTTAAGCAGCTCAGCGTAGGATGGACATTCCAGCGACAAAAATCGACGTCTCCTGCCAGCCATTGCTGATGAGAAAGCTGATTAAGATGGCCGGTAAATAAAGTACGGTGATGGAAATCATGCCGTTCCCGTAGCATCCCCGCCATGCCACTCATGCCATCAGGATCAGAAGCCAGAACCAAAGAAGCCTCGGTAGAAAATAGCGGCAATACTTGCGCCAGAGCTTGCAGCTCAGCCGCTACATTCGCCCGCAGGCTACCGTCATTCTGACAGGCCATTTGCTCCATCATATTCCGGCAGCTCTCATCCATCGCGATATTCGGCTGATTGTCCCGCGCCCTCAGCAAAGCCAGCTCAACCGCACGACCTGAAGGTGGAACCGGGCATAAACGGGGTTGCAATAAATAGTGCCGCAGCTTATCCAATTGCTGCTGCTGAGGAACATCGTACAGACCATAAGAAGCATCGACCAGGGCAATACGGGCGCGGGGTGGCGGGTCAAAATGAAACAGCGCCGACTCCATGCTGATATCACCGCTATAAAATACTCCGCCATCAATATCAAGATGAAACCAGACGCCGCCATAGGCATGGCCACAACTTCCGGTCGTCACCGTTATCTTACCAATCCGGAAGGTCCCTCTGACATCAATACAGCGAACATTGTGACCTGCAGGTAATGCTTGTGCTGTCACCTTGCTGCAATAAACCGGCACCTCACGCGGTAAACGATTGAGTCCGGCAATATGATCGGCATGATCATGGCTGAGTAATACCGCATCGATATTCGCCGGAACTTGCCATAATGCTTCATCGGGTTCCAGCGCCCCACCCGCATCCAGCAAGATACGCTGGCCTTCAGCACACAGTAAAATGGCTGCAGGTGCTTTACGATTCAGACCGCTGATAATCTCTATTTTCATGCGGCCTCCAGGCGCCAGCCCTGATGTAAGCACACACAAACATTCTGCTGTTGTTGCAAAGAGGCATGGTGGAAAGCAGTCAGTTGCTGGCCATCAGACAGGCGCAAATCAACCAGATAGCGCTCCCCCTGATAAATACACCCTTCAACTCTGGCACTC
>Ga0308165_1006186_pt1 | contig 10696 bp, 11 predicted proteins | sample PhyWR2_FD_201032 | JGI IMG/M metagenome (GOLD analysis project Ga0308165, IMG submission 201032) | Phyllosphere microbial communities from UC Gill Tract Community Farm, Albany, California, United States - DLSLW.R2 | ecosystem: Host-associated > Plants > Phyllosphere > Unclassified | place: USA... | reverse complement strand
AAAAATCGACGATCTCTGGAAACTGTTTCTGCAGAATCGGCACCAGAACTTCATTGAGGGCGACGCCCAGAACCGCAGGTTCATCAGGCGGACGTCCAGTATAGGTGGAGTGATAAATCGCATCATGTCGCTGGGTAATATGCGTTACGGTAAACACAGGGAAATTATCGATTTCATTATAATAACCGGTGTGATCACCATAAGGCCCTTCAGGCGCAAGTTCACCGGGCTCAATGTAACCTTCAAGAATAATTTCAGCGCTGGCAGGTACTTCCAAGTCACTGGTAATACATTTGACCACTTCCGTTTTAGTACCACGTAGCAGGCCAGCAAAAGCATATTCTGACAAGGTATCTGGAACCGGTGTCACCGCGCCCAGAATGGTAGCCGGGTCTGCACCCAGAGCAACAGCGACCGGGAAGCGCTCACCCGGATGAGCAGCACACCACTCCTGGAAGTCCAGGGCACCACCACGATGGGACAACCAGCGCATAATAAGTTTATTTTTACCGATCAGCTGCTGGCGATAAATCCCTAAGTTCTGTCTTTCTTTATGTGGCCCGCGGGTAACCGTAAGACCCCAGGTTATCAGGGGGGCTGCATCATCAGGCCAGCAAGTCATAATAGGTAGGCGAGTTAAATCAACCTCATCACCTTCTCGTATCACTTCCTGACAAGGCGCATCACGCAGACGCTTGGTCGGCATATTGAGCACTTGTTTAAACTGAGGGAGCTTATCGAAAAGATCACGGAATCCTTTCGGTGGCTCTGGCTCTTTCAAAAATGCGAGCAGTTTACCGACTTCGCGTAATGCAGAGACATCCTCCTGCCCCATGCCCATTGCGACACGCTTTGGCGTACCAAACAGGTTACACAGAACAGGCATATCAAAGCCTTTAGGATTTTCAAACAGCAGCGCAGGCCCACCAGCACGTAAAGTACGATCGGCAATTTCAGTCATTTCCAGATTTGGATCGACAGGCAATTTGATACGTTTTAGTTCGCCTTGCTGCTCAAGCAACTCAAGGAAGTCGCGCAGGTCATCGTATTTCATGTGATTTATTAAGATGTGGGTGTTGCGGCTATTATACGGACTTCACTGGCATTTTTGTGAAATTTGTATAAATACTCATCTTGAAGACAACTCACCCCATTAATTAAATGAATTATTCTGTATTATTCGTCTGATGACCTGATGAGTCGAAAAGAGAATTTATGGAATCCTGGTATCTTCTGTACTGCAAACGCGGTCAGCTATTACGCGCGAAGGAGCATCTTGAACGGCAAACTGTAAAATGCCTCACTCCCTTTATTTCTATTGAAAAAGTGGTACAGGGCAAAAGAACAGTAGTCAGTGAGCCGCTCTTTCCTAACTATATGTTTGTTGCATTCGATCCCGAGTCGATTCACACGACAACGATCAATGCGACCCGAGGTGTCAGCCACTTTGTCCGTTTCGGCACGCTACCCGCGATTGTGCCAGAGAACGTTATTGACGAATTACTGCTGACAGAAAACGATATCCATATCGACCCCGAGACTCCCTACCCTGGAGATACGGTGTTGATTACAGAAGGGCCATTCGAAGGAATACAGGCTATTTTTGCTGAAACCGACGGCGAAACACGTTCGATGTTATTGCTTAATCTGCTGAATAAACAAATACGTCAGAGTATTAAAAACGATAATTTCCAGAAGCTGTAATTAAAAAAGCCTGAAATCATCTGTGGATGATTTCAGGCTCTGTGTAGATTTTCAGATAAATAACTAAGGTTGCATCTTTTCATCATGCAGCCACTGAGCCACACGTTTTGAAAAATAGGTCAGCACGCCATCTGCTCCGGCACGTTTAAAGCACAATAATGATTCCATTACCGCCGGTTTTTCTGCTAACCAGCCATTCTGAATAGCAGCCATATGCATGGCGTATTCGCCAGAAACTTGGTAGGCAAAAGTCGGGACACCAAAAGTGTCTTTAACCTGGCGAACGACATCAAGATAAGGCATGCCTGGCTTGACCATCACCATATCAGCGCCTTCCTGAAGATCCTGAGCCACCTCTTGCAGGGCTTCATCACTATTAGCAGGGTCCATCTGGTAGTTCTTTTTATTGCCGCCTTTCAAATTACCCGCAGAGCCAATCGCATCACGGAATGGACCGTAATAACAGGAAGCATATTTCGCCGCATAGGACATGATTTGAGTATTGACTAAACCTTCAGCTTCTAACTGCTGGCGGATAGCACCAATACGCCCATCCATCATGTCACTCGGGGCAACAATTTCTGCTCCCGCTTCAGCATGTGAGAGCGCCTGACGTACCAGAATATCGCGGGTCACATCGTTGATGACATAACCGGTATCATCAATGATGCCATCCTGGCCATGAGTGGTATAAGGGTCGAGCGCCACATCGGTTAACAGACCCAACTCAGGTACGGCATCTTTTAATGCACGAACAGCGCGTTGCACCAGACCATTCGGATTATAGGCCTCTTCGGCATGCAACGATTTACCGTCACTTTCAATGACCGGAAAGAGAGAAAGTACCGGAACACCCAGTTTCGCTACCGTCTCTGCTTCTTTAATTAACAAATCCAGGGTTAAGCGATAAACCCCCGGCATCGACGCTATTTCCTGCTGTCGATTATGTCCTTCCATGACGAACACCGGATAGATAAGATCGTTAACCGTGAGCTGGTTTTCAGCAACAAGACGACGGCTAAAATCATGACGGCGTACCCGGCGCATGCGGCGGCCGGGGAAAGTACCGGGAAATGCATAACTCATTTAACTCTCTCCTGGTTAAAAGCCCAGTCTGAATAAACGACGGGCATTTTCTTCTGTTACTTGCGCAAGCCAGGCAGGGTCTTCACCACGCCACTGTGCGACTTTATTCACAATATGAGGCAGATAGCAGGGTTCATTACGGTGAGATGCCGGTTTAAGATCCAGATCCCGAGGTAACAAAAAGGGTGCATCCGTTTCCAGTAGTAGTTGTTGCGCTGGAATTTGTGGCAACAGTCCACGTAGCTCTAAACCACGACGTTCGTCACAGACCCATCCCGTAATACCTATCAGAAAACCGCGACGCAAGTAATCATGTAATTCAGACTCGGTACCGGTGAAGCAATGCACGACTACGCCTGGCAGCCATTCAAGCCACGGGTCCAGCAAAGCCAGAAAACGAGAGTGGGCATCGCGGCAGTGCAAAAATACCGGCATCATTAAATCAGTCGCAAGCGCCAGCTGCTCGGTAAATGCGTGCTCTTGCTCTGCAGGGGTTGAAAAATTACGATTAAAATCAAGACCACATTCACCAACAGCGACGACTTGTGGCGCATTCGCCATATGACGAATAGCCTCGGCAGTACCTTCGTTCCAGCTACTGGCTTCATGAGGATGAATGCCCGCAGTAGACCAGCAGTTCTCGTACTGTTGCGCTAAAGCTAACGAGTGAGCACTGTCTTGCAGGCTGGTCCCCGTTAATATCATGCCGTTGACACCGGCCTGCTGCGCACGTGCGATGACGTCTGGAATGTCTTTCTCAAACTGGGAGTGGGTAAGGTTGATACCGATATCAAACATGGAATTCTCCAAACGACAACCATCCCGGTGGATAGTGTCGGTCTGTTGACAACGTATTGAACGATAAACGACCTCTTTCAACACGAATAAAGCGGATTAGCCGCCACGGGGCCGGATACTAAAGCCTGACCCCGAAGCCGTCTTTAATAGGGTTATTTTGCGTCGTCTGCGTGAGGCTCTGCTGTCTCTTCATCCGTTTTAATCCGTCCTTTACCGACATAAAACCGTGAGAACAGAATGCCAACTTCAAACAGACAATACATAGGGATAGCAAGCAATGTTTGTGAAAAAACATCCGGTGGTGTGAGTAGCATACCGACAACAAACGCACCAACCAGCATATATGGACGTTTCTGTTTTAGTGACTCAGGGGTTGTCACCCCCATCCAGCATAACAAAATAATCGCTATCGGTACCTCAAATGCCACGCCGAACGCCATAAATAGCGTCATCACAAAATCGAGGTATTTAGCGATATCTGTAGACACCACTACGCCGACAGGTGCCGTTTTGGTTAGAAAGCCAAAGGCCAGTGGAAACACCACAAAATAGGCAAAAGCAATACCGACATAGAACAGCATTGTGCTTGAAAAAAGCAATGGCATTAATAATTTACGTTCATGACGATATAACGCGGGTGCCACAAAAGCCCAGACCTGATACAGGATAACGGGCGCTGCCAGAAAAACCGAAACGTAGATAGTCAGTTTTATCGGCGTAAAAAACGGTGAAGCCACATCGGTGGCTATCATCGTGGAACCCAGCGGCATTTGCGCAATCAGTGGGGCAGCCACTAACTGATAGATATCATTGGCAAAATAGACCAGTGCCAAAAAAATAACCAGAACGGCAATAATACTGTTTAACAGGCGTTTGCGTAGCTCTATCAGATGGCTGATAAGCGGCTGAGTATCTTCGACGGCCATGGTTACGGTTTTTCACTCGGTGGTTGTATTGGCTCAGGGCCTTTTGTTGCCTCAGATGTAGAGATGCCCGTCGATGCTTCCTTCAATACTGGCGGGGTATCACTGACAGGTGAAGTGACTTGCTCCTGAACAACGGGCTGCGAAGCACTTTTAGTGTCAGTTGCCGTCGAAGTCATATCTTCAGGCTTCTTCTGGGCCTTCGCGGGGTCATGGATGGTATGCACTTCATCGCTCTCCTTTTCAGGATCATTCGGCGAATAGGTACGCTTCATAGACTCCGCAGCCTCACGGAGCTCATCCATTGATGCTTTTAATTCCGGCGTCAGATTGTTCAGGCTGGCCTTCTCAACCTTTTTCAGACTGTCTTGTAACTCCTGAAGTTTCAGTTCATGAGCCAGCTCACTCTGTACGCTACTCGCCAGAGAACGCAGGGCACGGATCCAGCCAACCACTGTTTTAACAGCCACAGGTAGCCGTTGTGGACCCAGAACAATCAAGCCCAGCACAAAGATAACTAACAGTTCGCCAAAACTAATATCGAACACAGTTTATACCTGTTCTTTACTGTTCTTAGCGTCGTCTTTTTTCACGTCGCCTGGTTTTTCAGATAACGATTTAGCAGCAAAATCAGCATCAGGGGCAGATTTGTCTTTTGCCTCATCTTTATCTTTTGTGTCGTCTTCACTCATTGCTTTTTTAAAGCCTTTAATCGATGCACCTAAATCGGAACCAATGGATCCCAGTCTCTTGGTACCAAACAACAGCACAACAATAACGGCAATAATAACCAGCTGCCAAATACCGATACTACCCATAGTGTTGCCTCAAATTGACATAAAGGAGAAAGAGTTGACGCAGCTACTATACGATAACACTGCGTCAGTATGCTCGAAATTCAGACTGTTCGCTTCCAGCCTAGCAACCATATACCGACTCCAGCAACCATTAGCCAGGCGGGCATCATATTCCATTCAGGTTTATTGATAAGCAATAAGACTCCACTAAGAATCAATGTTGCGCCCATTCCTAAGAGGTACCGTGACTGCCCTTGCCGGACATGATGACGCTGTAGATCCTGCTGAATTTTATCAATACTGTGCTTTAAATGCTTGCTCTGACTCAAGCTGTTATAAACAAGTTCCGGCAATTCAGGCATTTTTTCTACCCAGAAGGGTGCTTTTTCTTTAAAAGCACGTATCAGAGAAGGAATACCTACCTGATCTTTGATCCAATTTTCCAGAAAAGGTTTCGCCGTTTTCCACAAATCGAGCTGTGGATAGAGCTGTCTGCCGACACCTTCAACATAGAGCAGGGTCTTTTGTAACAGCACTAACTGAGGCTGAACTTCCATATTGAAACGACGAGCAGTATTAAACAAGTTCAGTAGCACATGACCAAACGAAATTTCTGCCAGTGGCTTTTCAAAAATAGGTTCACAGACCGTACGAATAGCAAACTCAAACTCTTCAACATTGGTATCAGGCGGTACCCAACCAGAGTCAACGTGCAGTTCAGCAACTTTACGGTAGTCCCGGTTAAAAAAGGCAATAAAGTTTTCTGCCAGATAGCGTTTATCTTCCCGATTCAGTGAACCCACAATGCCGCAGTCGATACCAATATACTGTGGATCTTCAGGATGCTCATAGCTGACAAAAATATTTCCCGGGTGCATATCAGCATGGAAGAAACTATCCCGAAAGACTTGAGTAAAGAAGACCTGAACGCCGCGTTCTGCCAGCAGCTTCATATTGGTACCCTGTGCATTCAGAGCCACTGTATCAGACACCGGAATGCCATAGATACGCTCCAGTACCATCATATTCTCACTGCAATAGTCAGAATAGACTTCAGGGATATACAACAGCGGGCTATTCTCAAAGTTACGTCGCAGCTGAATGGCATTAGCCGCTTCACGCAGTAAATTCAGCTCGTCGATCAGTGTCTTTTCATATTCACGGACCACTTCTACTGGCCGTAAACGGCGGCCATCAGGCAGCAAACGCGGCACCCAGCGAGCCAGACGATACATCAGTTTCATATCCGCTTTAATCACCGGAAGAATATCCGGGCGGATAACCTTAATCACGATCTCTTTACCATTCTTTTTCAGGCGCGCAGTGTGCACCTGAGCAATAGAAGCAGAGGCTAAAGGCTCAATCTCAAAATCATCAAACCAGGTTTCAACCGGGATATTGCCCATTGACTGTTCTATCTGTTTTTTTGCAAGCGCGCCATCAAACGGAGCCACCCGGTCCTGAAGCATCGCCAGCTGATCGGCAATCAAGGGGGGGAACAAATCACGACGGGTAGAAAGCATCTGGCCAAGTTTAATCCAGACCGGTCCCAGTTCCTGTAAAGCCAGACGTAAGCGTTCACCCAAGGGCTTCTCATGATGGCGATTCGGGATCCAAAACCAGCAACGCAACCACAGACGTAAGGGTAATGTGAGGCGAGTTTTGGGAATTAACTCTTCAAGACCATAATTCAGGAAGGTGCGGATAATAAAATAAAACCGCCGAAATTCTCCAGGCGTCATTTGCCCTCCAGTTTATCCAGTCTTGCATCAAGTGCTGCTGTCGCACGGGCTAATGCTGTTGTTTCTTCTGTAAACCAGGCGGCTTCCAAAGAGCCGGGCGCCAGGCGCCATTCTTCTACGACCGCCTCAGAAAGATAACGCTGATGTCTACCAAAGGTATTTTTCAGCAATTGAGCGCTGCCCTGAACTGCCTTATTCACACTTTCAGCCACCAGATCCCCGACATACGGAGCCAGCAAGTCGGCAGGAGAAAATTCCGCCAGAGCAGTCAGTGACACCAGGTTTTGCACCAGCGAAAGGTCGCCTTGAACTTCCAGTTCACCTTTACGGATCAGCGCCATCAGTTGCTGACGATCGCGCAGTTCAGGTATCACGCCGAGACGGGTAATAACGCAACAATCGGCCTCACCTTCCCACTGGCTTAAAATATCAATTTGCTGCTCACTAAACACCAGCACCAGAGGGGTTGAAAACTCTTTTATCTCAATGCGTAACACTTTTCCGTACAACCGCTGGCGGGCAGATTTCAGGGCGCTATCCTGCCAGAGGATAGTATTAAGCGCGCCTTCAAGACTGGCGCTAACAAGCGATAGAAATGGCATCAGTGCTTCCCGGGCTAGAATTTATAACCACGATGGAGTGCAACAATACCCCCAGTCAGATTGTAATAGGTGGTGTTTTCAAACCCAGCATCTTCCATCATCGCTTTCAGCGTTTCCTGATCAGGATGCATACGAATAGATTCCGCCAGATAGCGATAGCTTTCGGCATCGCCGGCTATCATTTGCCCCATACGTGGCAGGATATGGAAGGAGTAGGCATCGTAGACTTTGTTCAGTGGTTTGAGTACCGGTTTAGAGAACTCCAGCACCAGCAGGCGTCCGCCTGGCTTCAGCACACGATACATTGAACGCAAGGCTTTATCTTTATCGGTGACGTTACGTAGACCAAAAGCAATGGTAATACAGTCAAAGCTGTTATCCGGGAACGGCAGCGCTTCGGCATTCGCCTGAACATAACTGACGTTACCGATAATGCCAATATTACGCAGCTTTTCACGTCCCATTTTCAGCATGGAGTCGTTGATATCAGCCAGCACCACTTCACCCGAGTCGCCGACCAGACGTGAGAACTTAGCGGTTAAATCACCGGTTCCACCTGCCAAATCCAGCACCCGCTGTCCACGGCGCACGCCGCTACAATTAATGGTAAAACGCTTCCATAGCCGGTGAATACCGAGCGACATGACATCATTCATCACATCATATTTTGCCGCAACCGAGTGGAATACTCCGGCAACCATATCGGCTTTTTCGTCTTTATCTACCGTGCTATAGCCAAAATGCGTTGTATCTTTGGATTTATCAACCATCTCAGTGCCTGTTTAATCAAAAAATGTCGGTAAAGTGTAACAGAATCGATGCTGATGCTCTATTTTTCAACAGCAACATCACAGCCTGTCGTGTAATAATCTGTTACCCGTAAGGGCGAAATATCTTCTGGCGCTACTTTAACATATCTTCGTTTTCAGACTTGGCTAACAGGGGATTTTCTAGAGCATCTGATTGGGCCTGCTCCATCAATTCAGGGTTAATTTCGCGTTTAACCTCTACGCCCAGATTACGTAGTGACTCAGCCTGTACCAGCACATTACCCCGTCCTGAAGCCAGTTTTTTCATGGCCTGGCGATAGTTATCCTGGGCTTTATCCAGACTCTGGCCGAGGGCTGACATTTCATCCACAAATAATCTGACTTTGTCATATAAGCGCCCGGCACGTTCGGCAATATGTTGGGCATTCCGGCTTTGGTGTTCATAGCGCCACAGGTTAGCAATGGTACGCAGAGCCACCAGCAAGGTGGTCGGACTCACCAGCATAATATTACTTTTCAGTGCCTCGCTGATTAATTCTGGCTGCCTGTCGATAGCCAATAAAAAGGCGGGCTCAACCGGAATAAACATCAGCACATAATCCAGGGAACGCAGGCCAGGCAGTTGCTGATAGTCTTTACGACTCAACAGACGAATATGATTACGAATAGCGACAATATGTTCATTGAGTGCGTTTTCACGAACCGTATCATCCTCGGCATTAAAGTAACGCTCGTAGGCAACCAGCGTCATTTTGGCATCAATCACCACGTCCTTGCCTTGTGGCAGGCGAATGATGACATCGGGCTGCATACGGCTATTGTTTTCCAGCTGAATATTGACCTGAGTTTGATATTCATGCCCTTCGCGTAAACCAGACGCCTCGAGCACACGTGTGAGTATCACCTCGCCCCAGTTACCCTGAGTTTTATTATCTCCTTTCAAGGCTTTTGTCAGGTTCAGCGCCTCTTGTGCCATTTGCGCGTTGAGTTGCTGGAGATTACGGATTTCATGCGTCAAAGTATGACGTTCACGCGCCTCCTGACCAAAACTCTCCTGCACCTGACGGCGAAAGCCATCAAGTTGTTCGCGCAGGGGTGATAACAGGACATTCAGACTTTGACGATTTTGCTCTTCAACCTTGCGCCCGCTGTGCTCAAAAATACGATTAGCCAGATTTTCAAATTGTTCACTTAGTCGCTGTTCGCTATTAAGCATCTGTCGCTGTTTATCATCAGCATTTAGCCGCGTCTGTTCCAGCAGGGTTGTCAGTTCGCGAATATCCGCTTCCTGCCCGCTATTGATTTCAAGCTGAGTACGTAACTCGCGATTCAGCTGCTCGCACTCATCCCGCCAGTGCTGGTTTAGCTGTAACTCTTGCCTTGCCGCGGTCAGTTCGCCGTAAAGTTCTCGTTGTTCTTCTTGCAGTAAAGCCTGACGTTGTGTGGCTCGTAAACTGGCAGCGAGCCAGCCCATCAATGCAGCCAGCAGAGCAATACCCACACCTGATAACACCCATATATCCATGCAACCTCCTGTCATCTCTGACTCACTACTTGAGCTAAAATTTTGCGGGACTCTGAGCGGGATGAAAAGACGTATCTTAACAAGCAGGGGGTCTATCCCAAATAATTTGATCGACGGTTCTCACATAAGAGATATTATCTCAAATGTGAAAAATAAAATGATAGATCAAAATCAAGCCCTTGCCGGGCATTTGCGTAAGTTGCGAACCGATCGTGGGTTGAGATTACAGGATCTCGCTGACAATAGCGGCGTTAGTCGAGCGACACTCTCGCGGATTGAAAATGGTGACGTCAGTCCAACGGCTGAAACATTAGGACGTCTGGCATCAGCCCTGGCGTTGCCTCCGTCACAGCTACTGGCACCGCTCGATCCTGACTTTCCCCCGCTGATCCGCCATGCCGACCAAAGTATCTGGACAGATCCGACCCACGGATTCTCGCGACGTACGATCTCGCCTCCCAGTGGGCAACTAAAACTTGAAATGATTGAATGTACTATCGAGCCTCATCAGCATATTGCCTACAGCAGCCCGGCTCTGCCTAACCACGAACATCATTTGATACTTCTTTCAGGCGTACTCTCCATCACGGTTGATGACATTAAGTACTCTCTGAACGCAGGCGACTGTCTGCGCTATCGACTACGCGGCGCATCGTCATTCGAAACGGGCTCACAGCCCGCACACTACATCATCGCAATGGCTTGAGGCATAAGACTATGGAAATACAGATTATTGAACTTGATACCAC
>Ga0308165_1006184_pt1 | contig 10706 bp, 7 predicted proteins | sample PhyWR2_FD_201032 | JGI IMG/M metagenome (GOLD analysis project Ga0308165, IMG submission 201032) | Phyllosphere microbial communities from UC Gill Tract Community Farm, Albany, California, United States - DLSLW.R2 | ecosystem: Host-associated > Plants > Phyllosphere > Unclassified | place: USA... | reverse complement strand
AATTCCTATCGCCAAAACCAATGCAAATAAGGTCAACAGATTGATGGAGAAACCGAGCATCTGCATACAAAATAGTGCGCCAATCAAACACACGGGCACGGCCAAAATAGGGATAATTGTCGCTCTAAAATCTTGCAAAAAGATAAATACCACAATAAAAACCAAAAGGAATGCCTCTAATAAGGTTTTGATAACAGAGGATATTGAAGCATCCAAAAACCGCGACACATCATATCCCATCGTATAGGTCATGCCCGTCGGGAACTGGGTCTGTTTCAGCTCTGCCATCCGATCCTTGACACGCTGAATAACCTCCTGCGCGTTTGATCCAGGCAATTGCTTCAACATGATGGAAGCCGAGGGCCGACCATCGGTCTTGGACACCATTTCGTAATCTAATGAGCCAAATTCAACATCGGCAACGTCTTTTATACGAATAATAGAGCCATTTGCCGTGGCGCGAATAGGAACGTTAGCATATTCCTCAATTTCAGTGAATTTACCCGGATAACGCAAAACATATTGTTGCATATTACGCATTTTATCCGAGCTGATACCTGTTTGACCTGGCGCCGCCTCTATATTCTGTTTCCGCAATGCAGCAACCACATCCTCAGCAGAAATATTATAAGCTGCCATACGGTCAGGCTTCACCCAAACACGCATCGCATAGTCGCGCATCCCCATAATCTGAGCAAGTCCAACCCCCTCAATACGTTTAAGTTCCTTTAGAATGTTAATGTCCGCGAAGTTGTAAATGAATCTTTCATCTGCCGTTTCATCGTCCGTAAAAACATTCAGATACATCAACATCGAATTGACCTCTTTCTCTGTAGTAACCCCTGCTTTAATTACTTCCTCGGGTAGTTCATCCAATACTGTTGTAACGCGATTTTGTACGTTTACAGCAGCGATATCTGGATCCGTGCCGACTTCGAAAAAGATCTGAATCACTGTGCTCCCGTTATTGGTAGACACCGAGTTCATGTAAGTCATCCCTGCAACACCGTTAATTGCCTTTTCTAAAGGAATAGCAACTGCATTTGTACTCACTTCGGCGTTAGCTCCTGTGTAATTGGCATTGACGACTACCGAAGGTGGAACAATATCCGGAAATTGTGTAATGGGCAATGTAAATAAGGCCAACAGACCCAAAAGTGTAATAAACACCGAAATAACCAACGACAGTATAGGCCGTTTTATAAATGTTTCAAACATAATCTATCCTCCGCTACAATTTCCTCATTTTTGGATTAATCTTCATTCCACTCCGCAGTCCTTGCACTCCTTCATAAACAACTTTGGCATTGGAATCCAAACCTCCGTCCACAATGTAATAATGGCCCACACGGGGGCCTGCACTAAAAGGTGTCATTTTAACGGTACTATCTGCCTGTAGTGTATACACATAGGTCTTATCCTGAATCTCAAATACTGATTTTTGATGTACAAAAGTGTGCTCCCCTGTCTCCATAGGTACCGCGATCTTACCAGTTGCACCGTGTTTTAGGATATGTTCGGCATTTGGGAATTGGACCCGGAGGGCAATCGACCCTGTATTGGCTTCAAACTCACTTTCAACAAGATGCGCAATTCCTTCATGTGGATAAAGCTCACCATTGGCTAAAATTAATTTCACCGACTTTTGCGTTTCTTTGCCATTCAGCTTATCGCGCATAAGTGCTAGATACTCCCGTTCAGAAATATCAAAATAAACATTCACTTTGCTGAGGTCAGAGATTGTTGTAATCAAACTTCCTTCGGTCAAAAGAGAGCCCTCGCGCAATAAAATACGGTCTATACGGCCGTCAAAAGGGGCCCGTATAACCGTATAATCCAATCTTGTCTGTGCCTGATTAACCAACGCACGAGCTTCCTCTATTTTAGAATTGGACGCTTTTAGCTGAATCTTTAATAGATTATATTCCGAAGGACTCACAATATTCTTGTCAACCAATTTTTGAGTTCGTTCCATCTCCAGTTTTATCTTTTGAGATTCGGCAATAGCATTATCATACTGTGCTTTGGCTTTGGCTAATTCTGAACGGTATTCCTCATTATTATATTTAAATAATAGCTGTCCTTTCTTTACCCAGACGCCTTCATCGACATAGATTTTATCCAAAAAACCATTCAGTTTAGAGCGAATCTCGACGTTTTTTAAGGCTTGAACATCAGCAATATACTCCTGGTAAACAGTGGTGTCCATCACCATCAAAGATGCAACAGGGATATTTTTGAGTTCTTCTTTCTGATCAGCGTTAGCATTAGAGGAGCGGCATGATGCCAGCATCCCAACCGCACCAAGTAAAAGGCACAGTATCCGTAATTTGTTCATAGGGAAATAATCTTCTTTTTAGTGGTCACTATGGAATACCCAATTAATTTTCATCCATGTAGGCGTTAACCAGACATGGGTATTTCATAAACGATAATAAAATGTAAAATGTTAAATTCTCTTGCTAGCCATTAAATTTCAATGACTGAAGGGATCATGTAAGCAAAGGGACTACGATAACTTCATCAAGTCTGAGTTGTACGCTATAACCTCAGTCGTATGACGCACAAAAACTGTCATACTTTTCAACTTTAATGAAATGTAGCTTTGAATGAAAAGATAAATAGAAAATAGTTAGAACGGTCGAAACCGGTATAGGAACCGATAGTAACCCGGCCGACAGATGGTTTTAGAACGGTAAAAAGGATGTTCGTCATCCTTTGCAAAGCATAAAGCGGTAAAAACAATACCGAAAACAAAAATGAATATTGGTAACACTTGACTATTGACGGCAAATATGCGATAATCATCCTGCAACAGCACTTTTTCCTCATGGGAAGATTGAATAGGATCCAAATCCAATACATCATCTAAAAAATACTCCACAATAGTCTCACCCGCATGCACAACCTGTCCCGTTGCTGACGAGAAAGAATCATACGTCAACAAATTAAGGTATGCAAAGAGTATTAACAAATGAAATATTTTACCTAACATATTCTAATTAAGAACCACAAAGGTATGATTTTAAATACCCAAGATTATTGTATTCATGTAAAAAAACCATGACAGCCTCAAAATTAACTATCATGGTTTTCAAATACAACTCAATTTTCATCGATTGTTAAGAACTTTTAACGTTCAATGAAGTCGCCGGATCTTCGTATAGATTAGAGCGCACGGAACTTATTGCTGTAGTAATTTTATTTCTTATCTATGTTTTCACGACTAAAGGAATACGGAGCGTCCTCTTTTTTTGTACCTCTATTTTTATTTGGGGCATCGCTCATTTTGAACTGAAGGTTGGCACCCTGCAGTAAGTCTTTATAACGGATATAATTCCTGTCATAAGGTTTTCCATTCCAGGAAAGTTGGTCCACATAAACCTGATTTCCCTCCTTTTGCTTAGCTTCAATCAGCACTTTTTTACCGTTTTCAAGACTTAGGGTCACCTTATCAAATTGTGGAGAACCGATCACATATTCTCCTGATCCGGGTGAAACGGGATAAAATCCCAATGAAGAAAAAACATACCACGCCGAGGTCTGCCCATTGTCTTCGTCTCCACAATAGCCATCCGGTGTGGGCAAATAGAGTTTATCCATTATTTTACGTACCCAATATTGTGCTTTCCATGGCTCTGCAGCATAATTATAGAGGTAGGGCATATGTTGAATCGGCTGATTACCATGCGCATACTGCCCCATATTCATCACCTGCATCTCACGCATTTCGTGTATCATACCGCGACTCTTCATCCCCTCATAACTCGGAATAACAAATACGGTATCCAACATGGATACAAATGACTTATTACCACCCATTAAATCAATTAAACCTTGAGGATCGTGGAATACACAAAAACTCCAATGCCAAGCATTTCCTTCCGTATATTCTCTTGACCAAGCACTCGGGTCAAAATTGGGAACGAATGAACCGTCGGCATTTTTTCCGCGCATCAGTTTAGTACTTGGATCAAACAGATTTCTATAGTTCATTGCCCGTTTGGCATAAATAGCTGTTTCCGCCTGGGGTTTACCCAACATTTTACCAAACTCATAGATACACCAGTCGTTATAAGCATACTCCAGTGAACGCGCTACATTTTGGTCGACCTTTACATCGGCGGGGATATAGCCTAATTTGTTATAGTATTCATAACCAAAACGGCCAGTAGATGTGTGTTTGGGATAGGCATTATTGGCACCATGTTTCAATGCTTCCCACAATAACTCTTTATCATATCCCTTCCGACCAGTAATTAACGCATCCGCGACAATAGACGCAGAATTGTTTCCAATCATCGATGCGCGGTGTCCTGGCGAAGCCCACTCAGGAAGATAACCGCTCTCTTTATAAGCATTTACCAAGCCTTCTTGCATGCGATCGTTCATAGAAGGGTATAATAAATTCAATAGTGGAAATAAACTGCGGAATGTGTCCCAAAAACCTGTATCTGTAAACATTTCTCCAGGTAACACCTGGCCATTGTAGGGGCTATAGTGAATACGGTTACCCCTTGCGTCGATCTCCGAAAAATCTCTAGGGAAAAGTGTTGATCGGTACAGACAGGAATAAAATGTACGCAGCCTGTCAATATTATGGTCTTCAACTTGTACACGTCCCAGAACGTCATTCCACTGTGCTTTACCTTCGTCAATAACCTGTTGAAATGTCTTCGACTCAACTTCTTTCAAATTAATTTCTGCCTGTTCAAAACTTATAAAAGAGGAAGCGATCCGAGCAATGACTTTCTCGCCTCTCTTCAGGGAAGGGAAGCCAACGACTGCTCCGGCGTGATTATCCTGAATTTCCAATTCATCTGTTCTTATCGCGCCGCTTTTAACAGCAGCTTTGTAGGAAAAAGGTTTATCAAAAGTAACGACGAAATAATTTTTAAAATTATCCGGAACGCCGCCGCTATTCTTTGTTGAATAACCGATGATCTTATTTTCCTGAGGAATTACTTTAATATAAGAGCCCTTATCAAAGGCATCGACGATAACGTAAGCACTATCTGTTTTAGGAAAGGTAAACTGGAAGATTGCCGCTCGTTGCGACGGAGACAATTCAGTTGTTACATCGTGATCTGCGAGATAAACACTATAATAGTAAGGTTTTGCAATTTCGGCTTTATGTGAAAACCAGCTTGCTCGTTTCTCCTGATCAAATTGCGGAGTTCCCGTGACAGGCATGATTGAAAACTGCCCATAATCATTATTCCAAGGGCTTGGTTGATGGGTTTGCTTGAACCCTTTGATTTTATCTGCAGTGTAAGTATATACCCAGCCGTCTCCCATCTTGCCCGTCTGTGGTGTCCAGAAATTCATACCCCATGGCCTTGCGATCGCAGGATAGGTATTCCCGTTAGACAATTCATACTTCGATTCGGTACCGATCAGAGGATTCACAAAATCAACCGGTGAGGGCTGCTGCGCCATAGCTGCATGAATAGCGCATAGAAAAAGAATGCTACCTGTAAGTTTTTTAATATTAAACATATTTATGCTTTTGGGTTGAACGTCATTAAGAAAAAAGCTAAAACGTATTAGTAAATATAGGGAAGAAATTTAAATATAACGGATTGACCAGCTGTTTTTCACAAGATGGTTACAAAAAAAAAGCGAATAGACCTCATCGCTCCCAAATAAAATTAGCCATAAGGTATTGTCTCTTTCAAGCCAATAACCTTACGGCTAATTTTCAAACCAGAGAGTCTCTTGTCGCTAACAACCTCAACGAACTGTTGTCAATTTTTTGTGTTTACTGTGGTAGTTCCAAAAGCCTAAATTCACTTATTTGGAAATTTGATCCAGAGGATACCGCTTTTAAAACATACCTATAATAGCTATAGGGTTTTGCGTTCGTAAAAGAGAAATTAACCGACTTTCTTCTATCTGCTGAAGTAGTACCAAAGCTATAGCCTGTGACCGTGCTTAATGTTACCCAAGTTTCTCCATTGTCGGATGCCTGTATTTCCCAATCTTTCGGATCTCTTTCCGGAGCATCATTTCCGGTTGTTATGGTATAACCATTGATCGTTTGGGGTTGATAGAATGCAAACTGCCAATACATACCGGGCTGATATCCACCGATAAAAAGTTTTGTCGTAATGTTGTTGTCGATTAATTTTTTCGAACCTTCGCCAGCATCAGGACCACTGGAATTGTCCTGAGAGATTCGAAAAGTATTGTCAATATTTGTCCAGTCTTTTACAATTCCCAGATCTGTCAGCATCTTGGTAATAACGATCTGCGAACCTTTCGGAGTTTTAACACGAAGTTGATAGGTCTCGAATTTACCGACTTCAATAGAAATATCTGCTTTTGCCTTATCGGAAACTTGCTCATACTTATCTTTATCCGTCATCTTTGACCAAGTGACTGCCTGTACTGCAATGTCGCTGTCGTATGCCAAAATCAGTTTACCAGTTCCATTCTTTGTCGCATTGAAACGAATTAATTTTTCAGCATCAATTTTGATAACTTCTTCACGTTGCGCCCAATCTCCATTCTCGTTGAGGACTTTAAGTTTGACGGTAAAATTACCCGTATTTAAAAAGGTATGTTGTGGCGAAACGTTTGACGAGGTGCTGTCATCGCCAAAACTCCAGCGCGTTTCGCTATAATCCGTTGACTGATTTGTAAATTCAAAAGTAAAAGGATCATCCTTGGCAACCTGTTTTGTAGAGAAAGCTGACACCGGATTGGGTAGCTGAGGTTTTTCAACTACTACTACTTCCTTTTCTTTACTGCAACCTAGACAGGTAAACAGTAAAAGAATATAAAAACTGTATTTTACTAATTTCATCTTCATAAATTCATCGTTGTAATACCATGTGTTGCCTTCCATCTATAAAAATTCAATCATCCTCCATTCAGAACATTGAAATAAGCTACTTCCAACATTTTCTGTAATATTTAGACGATAAAATTTGTAAATACCCGGCTTTTGGACATTAAATCTTCGTGTCTGAATTCTATTCGGGAAACTCTCATTTGTTCGTGTGTCAATCGTAACCCAGTTCTTACCATCTAACGATCCCTCAAGAAACCAGCTTTTTGGGTCACGCTCGATCGCATCATTTCCGGATGTAAGTGTATATGCCCCAATTTTCAGCGTTCGCGTGAACGTCAGTGTACACTGCAGATCGCCCGTAAATGCACTTTGCAAAAATTTGGTACTCGTGAGGTCGTCCACAAATTTTAAGCTACCTTCACCCGCACTTGCACCACCATTATTATCCCGGTTTACCGATAGTGTTGCTTCTCCCGTTACATCAAATTCAACGACTTTTGCGCAATCAATTAAAATCGTGGTATAATTCTTCTGAGGATTGATTACATGCAAGGACGGATCCTTTAAATAGATCGTTACAGCGAGAAACTTCTCTTTATTTTTGGTAATAACATCCCAAGGAACCGATATATTGAATGCCGCTGCAGACTTATTACCTAATACTTGCACGCGTGAAGGAAGCGCATACTCATTATTCTGCAAACCGATCGTATTCTCGGGTACTTTCTTATTCGTTATCCAAGTTGCAATTGAATCAGTTGTACCCCGCACTTCAACATAAAAAAATTTACTTGGAAAGGATGCTAACGAAACGCCGATTGGTATCTCGATTCCTGAAGGTGTAGTATTGTAATTGTTATGATCGCTTGCTAAAATAATATTGCCAGGTGAATTTGTTATCGAAAGATAATGGATATCTGTTGCTGTCAGCAGATTCTTTGAGTCCATCGTTACAATTACGCTACTGGGATTTCCCAGCTGATTACCTTTTCCAGGATTGGATAATTTATAGGACAACGCAAACTTTTTACCGTAAACACGTTCGATCTCTGTTCGCGAAATCGTTAATAAAAAAGAGGTGGTATCTGCACCATATTGAAATTTCACAATATTCGGAAAAGAAAATGCCGAATTGGGGAGTGTAACCACCTCTTTTAGTGTTCCTGATTGGATTAATTTATTCACCGTATCGGTATTCAATTGAAGTTCAACATCAAAGGTCTTTGACGCAGGACTACTCAATTTTACTTTCATCGGAACCTGTACATAATCATTTGTTTTGATCAGATCATTGCCTCCACCTTCAGCGATAACTTGAGCGGGAGCACCCTCCCGTAAATTAAATACCTCTAAATTATCTTTTGAACAAGCCAACAATTGACTTAAGAACAAAATGATCGTTATATAATAAAATAGTCTTTTCATAATTCGCTTTTTTAAGATTATTTATCAACCCAAACTCGTCCATCTAACTGCCAATTCTCCTGTCGCGCAATTTGCAACCAGCTAAATATCTGGGCGGTTATATCAGTGTTTTTCGGTACTAACGTACTTATTGTTTCAACAGACGGAGCGCAAAGAAAATCATTCAGCTTAGAAATTTCATACGTGGAATTGCCCATCTTTAAGGTATTTCCATAAGGCCCATCGTCATAAAGTACACCATCAGTAACCGTTCCCACAATAGGCCAATTGGCCGCAAGATTCGGATAATAGGGATGTTCTTCACTTACTCCAACCTGACAATTATACTGCGTAATGACGGCCAAAGGCAAGGCTACTTTCCAAAATCGTACATCAGCCAGGTAGTAATCACCTTGGTTCCAACTGCTTCCGCCGTTTAAAAGCCCCAGCCTAAATTTAGCTGGACTACTAATCGTTCCCCACGAACTTATGTCCATCTCATTTCCCGGGAGACCGTTTGTATAGGTTTTCACAATGCGTTTACCTTCACTTGTCAGGGCTCCGACTATAGTCACATTATTCCAAGTTGCGTTGTTCAATTTAGGACCATTTACCTCACCACTTCCGTTCGGACCGCGCCCGTTGAACATCCAATAATCATCTTTAAAAGCCATGATCCATCCATTTGTTGGTGCACCTGATTCCCATTTCTCGCGTTTGCCGATAAAAGATGGATAATTGGGAAATTTGTATGTATTATTTGGCCCTTTATTCTTCTTAACTTTTAATTCAATGGTAAATTCTTCCTTATCACCAAGATCGAAAACAGGATTATCACCTTCGGTTAACTCGGCGTAGACACCGCCTTTAAATCTTAGAAAATCTCCCGAAAAGCGACTGCCCAAGTAAGGTTTATTGATATACCTTGAATTATATTTAGGTGAGTAAAAGATAGTGAAGGTATTCACATTTGGATTACTAAAAATTGTATTGTCATTCTGCGCAGGAGGAATTTCAAAAGGTCCTCCTTTACTCGAAGTAATGATAACCAGCCAGTTCTCTTTTTTAAAAGCTGGGCGTTGCACCAAGGCCTGAATAACTTCCCCTACCTGCTTATCGAAATTTTCTATGGCGGATTTATAAACAGCGCTGCTATTGTCATAGGCGCTGGCCTTTCCGGCCTTATCAACCGCTGTGAAATGGGCAGTCAACAAGGTTAATTCCGGTTGCTTTAACCCTTCCTTAACACTATTGACAACCTCCTCGTCGGTACTCTCCAACTTAGCTACCGCAACAGGAGCAAGATTTTCAACAAATAGTTTAGAACTGCTATAGACTTTGAATTCAGGGTTCTTCATATTTGCAGCGACCCTTGTATAGACTGTTGGAAAGGTCTGAAAATTATTGTTCTTAAAATTATCACCAATGACCAAATGTTTATTTTGGTTCACCCCAGTGATAATACTGGCTAGATCGGCGCCCATAGCAGTTGCATCGTCATGCTCCTCGCTTAACGAAACCCAGGAATAAATCGAATGGTTGAGCAATCCATTCATCGTTGGAATATTTGCCGTCCGGACAGACTCTCCCCTTGCTCCGTCCACGATGAGCATGAGTACTTTTGGCTTGCCATATACTAGGTCAACGGTATCTTGTTGCCCCTCATTATCAGGCAACAGGCGTCCGAATTCATCATTACAGGATATGGAAATTGATAATATAATCAAAGACATTAGCCAGCGGCCTATATTTTTAAAATTAGCTTGAGATCTCATCAGTTTAAAATTTAAGTTACTGTTCCAATTTAATCCGAATCAGATTATGTACTTCTTCATTATTAAACCGGCTAAAAAAGCCCATTAAAAGTAATGCGCGTTTACCATCCTCTGTTTTTGTCTCAACAACTTTATTGATATAACCAGAGAAATAACCAGAAGTATTATAATCTCCATTCAATTCACCGTTCGGATTCAGGATCATAAAACCATTTCGGGCAATATTACTATAACGCGAAAAATCTCCAGAAACTACGATTAAACCGTCATTCAATTGCATCGCATAGAAAGGGTTTCCACCATCAAAGGTCTTCGCCTGAAACGTTGGGTCCACTGTTCCATTTGGATTCAACATGATAACTTTTATTGCCGATACTCCGTTATATTTACTGAAGTTTCCAACGACTATGTATTTATTTGTTACACTATTGTAAGTAACCGAGGAGACATTGTAGTCGGCTCCAACACCACCGGGGTTAAATGTGGCGTCCAATGTTCCATCAGCATTCAATCGGGTGATATATCCTTTGGGTTGTCCGTCGAACCTGTTGAAAGAACCATACACTAGAATTTTGCCTTTCAAGGGGCCATTCGTATGAAAGACCGTGGCTACGGTCCCATTTCCACCAGCCATTGCTTTGCCGTCTGACCCAAATCTAAAGGACTTATCCAACGAGCCGTCTAAATTCAACCGGGCGATATGTCTGATTTCTGTACTATCCAAGATAATT
>Ga0308165_1006182_pt1 | contig 10712 bp, 7 predicted proteins | sample PhyWR2_FD_201032 | JGI IMG/M metagenome (GOLD analysis project Ga0308165, IMG submission 201032) | Phyllosphere microbial communities from UC Gill Tract Community Farm, Albany, California, United States - DLSLW.R2 | ecosystem: Host-associated > Plants > Phyllosphere > Unclassified | place: USA... | reverse complement strand
AGCGCGCGCTCGAACAGTATCTTGGCGTCCCGTACATCTCGCTGACGTCGAACGGCACGACGGCCCTGTGGCTGGCCCTGCAGGCGATGAAGGTCGGCGGAGAGGTCATCACCACGCCGTTCACGTTCGTCGCCACCGCCCATGCGCTGCGCCTGGTGGGAGCGACGCCGGTCTTCGTCGACATCGACGAGGAAGACTGCAACCTCGCGCCCGCCGGGATCGAGGCCGCCGTTACTGACCGGACCAGCGCGATCCTGCCGGTCCATTGCTTCGGCCACCCTTGCGATACGGCGGCGATCTCGCGCATCGCAGACGTCTACGAACTCAAGGTCATCTACGACGCGGCCCATGCCTTCGGCGTTCAGACCGGCGGGCAGAGCGTCCTGCGCCAGGGCGACCTTTCCGTCCTCAGCTTCCACGCGACCAAGGTGTTCAACACTTTCGAGGGCGGGGCGATCGTTTCGCCGGATCAGCGCACCAAATCGAAGATCGACCGGCTGCGCAATTTCGGCTTCATCGACGATACGGTGATGGCGCGCGCCTCGATCAACGGCAAGCTGAACGAATTGCAGTCCGCTTTCGGCCTGCTCCAGCTGCGCTATATCGATGATCTGATCGCCCGGCGCGGCGAAATCAGCGCCCGCTACCACGCAGCTCTGGCGGACATCGACGGCATCGCACCATTCAGCATCGGCGGCGGGGCCACGCTCAACCATTCCTACTTCCCGATCCTGGTATCCGAAGACTATCCGGTCGACGCCGATGCCCTGTGCCGCCGCCTGCAGGCTGCCGGCATCCTGGCGCGGCGGTACTTCCATCCGCTGATCTGCGACATGCCCGGCTACCGGGACCTGCCTTCGGCGCGTCAGCCGCTGCCGGTAGCACGACGCATCGCCCGGCAGATCCTGTGTCTGCCGATCCATCCCAATCTCAGCGATAGCCTTGTCGATCGAACCATCGACATTCTCAGCCATGGCTGAAGCGCCCTTGCGTTCGGCAATGAAATGGGCGCGTGACCTGCCGGCACGAACGGCGCTGCGCTGCGCCAATTCGGCCATGCTCAATCCCCTGCTGATGCAGGGTCACGAAAACGCGCTGGCGCGGCATCAGCCCCTTTCGCCAAGCCTATCCGGCGCGGACTTTCGCATCGTCGAAGACCTGCACCGCGACGGCATCCACATCACCAGCCTAGACGCTCTTGGCCTTCCGGGATCGGACGAGATGATGGCGGCGGCGCGGAGCCTGTCTCGCGATTTCGCCCCGGAAGCGCGCCGGCTCGCGGCAGAGGGGCGGGAATTCATCATCGTCCCGCCTTCCGACATAGCCTCTCGCCCAGAAATCTTCCGATGGGGCCTTCACGAGAGGCTGCTTGATATCGTGGAAAGCTACCTCGGCCTGCCCGCCGCCTATGATGGCTTGCAGCTCATCTACACCGTCGCCGATGGCAAGGAAGCGGGCCCGCGCCGCTGGCACCGCGACTGGGAGGACCGGCGCACGATCAAAGTAGCCGTCTACTGCAACGATGTCGTTGCCGGCGGCGGCCCCTTCCAGATGATCCGACGCCGCGATCCCGGGCAGGGGGGTGTCAACGGCTACCGCTACATGCTGGCGGACGACGCAGCGCTCACCGAAAGGCTGGGGCGAGGGTACGAAACGGACATGGTCAGCTGCGAAGGACCTGCCGGCACCGTCATCTTTTGCGAGACAGCAGAACATTTCCACCGCGGCCAGCCCGCCCATACGGTGGACCGTACAGCCCTGTTCCACAGCTACTTCGCCCGGCAACCGCGCCATCCCTTCTATTGCGAACGCTCGGGCATCAGCCGCAGACAGATCGCCGACCTTGCCCGGCCGTTGAATGCGCGCCAGCAGGCCTGCGCGCTCTGGCGGCGCGAACTGCCGCTCCCGGTCCGACTGATCCCGCCCGCCGGGCTCTAGGGCGTAAACTCATAAACGACGCCATCGAGGTTTGAAGTAAAATGGCTCAGCACAAGGAGGCAGGGCAAAGGAATATGTCGATATTTCAAGACCTGCCGACGCTGGGCTGGGCCATTTTGGTCAAATCCCTTCGGGACGTCGGAATGGCTTCCATCTCGGGCCGAAGGGACCTTGGAAGGGCAACCAGCCCTCCCGGCGGTCCCTTCGGCCCGAGCTGTTCGCCATTCCGGCGCCTCGATGGCGTCGTTTATGAGTTTACGCCCTAGCGCCAGACAAACCATCCGCATTGCGCTGCGCGGCGCGGATCGGCACAAGGCCTCGCGTGAACACCGACTATCTTCTTGCCGGCGCGGGCCTGCTGGCGGGCGCGATGAACGCGCTTGCCGGGGGCGGTTCCTTCGTGACCTTGCCGGCCCTGATGGCAACGGGTGTACCGCCGGTAGTCGCCAATGCCTCGAGCAGCGTCGCCCTCTATCCCGGCGGCGCCGCCAGCGCCTGGGTCTACCGCAAGGACATCGGCGCCGTGGCGGGCGTGTCGTTGACGCGGCTTGCGGTGATTTCGCTGCTCGGCGGGGCGATCGGCAGTGTGCTCCTGCTGGCAACCCCGTCCACCCTGTTCAACCGCGTCCTGCCATGGCTGCTACTCGTCGCCACGCTTGCACTGGCATTCGGCAAGCGCATCGCCACGCGCCTTCACGGGGAAGGGGGCGAAAAGGGCGCCGGGCCGAAAATCATCCAGTCGGGCCAGTTCCTGCTCGGTATCTACGGTGGTTATTTCGGCGGCGCTGTCGGCATCATGATGATGGCGTTCTGGAGCGTGACTACCTCTACCGGCCTCAATCGTCTTCAGGGCCCGCGCACGGTGCTGGTGACTGCGGCCAACACCGCCGCCATCGCGATTTTCGCCGTGATGAACGCCGTACGCTGGCACGACGTACTTTTATTGGCGCCCTCTGCAATAGCCGGCGGCTATCTTGGGGCATTGCTGGGAACCCGTCTGCCTCGCCGCGTTGTCGAGGCTGTCACGGTCGCTCTCGCGGGCATCGTGACCGTGGCCTTTTTCGCCAAGGCCTATTTCTAAAACCTCGGGCCGGTTATAACTACAGCCTGCACCTTGTTGATTTATCGGGCATTGCATCGAACGGCCATCGCCTGCATGAAGAGCCATCGAGGTCGAAGGGGAAGTCGATGCGCGCGATTTGGGCAGGTTGGGCAGTTCTGGCAATGCCCGCTTCACTGGCTGCGCAGGAGGCCCCGCCGCTGCCCGGCGGCGCCAGCGCACAGAGTGATCTCTCGGTAACGATTTATAACAACGACCTCGCGCTGGTGCAGGATGTGCGCCCGCTGGACCTCGGCAAGGGCCGGGTGCGGCAGAGCTTTCCCGATGTCAGCGCCCAGATCAGGCCTGAAACGGTATCGCTCACTGTGGCCGACGCCGCGATCGTCGAACAGAATTTCGACTACGACCTGCTGAGCCCGTCCAGCCTGATGGAAAAAGCCGTGGGCGAGACGATCACGCTGATCCGCACAAATCCGGCAACCGGTGCCGAAACGCGGGAGCGGGCTAAAGTCCTGGCCGTGAACGGCGGCGTGGTCCTGGAAATAAACGGCCACGTCGAAGTCCTGCGCGATGACGGATTGCCGGTGCGCGCCATGTTCGACCGTGTACCGGAATCGCTGCGCGCCCGTCCGACGCTGTCCGTCACACTGGCGAGCAATCGCGCCGGCAATCGCCCCGCAACGCTCTCCTACCTCTCCAGCGGCCTTGGCTGGAGCGCCGACTACGTCGCCCTGTTCGACGACAAGAGCGGCACCGTCGACGTGCAGGGCTGGGTGACGCTGCGCAATACCAGCGGCACAACCTTCAACGCCGCCAGAACACTGCTGGTAGCCGGTGACGTAGGCAGTTCGGATGGCTCAAATCAGTATGCCCCGTCCTACCCTTCACGCCGGGCAACCCGCGTCCAGCCCGGCACCGAAAGCGCGGCCCGCGAACAGCTCGGCGATTTCTATCTCTACCCGCTGGCAGAGCGCACGACGATCGCCGACAAGCAGACCAAGCAGGTCAGCTTCCTTGACGCCAAGGGCGTATCCGCCAGTTCGGGCTATCGGTTCGAGAACCCCTGGCTGGGCACCGCGAATGAGCCGCGCAGCGCCGCAAGCGTGCTGCGTTTCGCCAATTCGGGCGCTGCCGGACTAGGTGATGCTCTGCCTGCCGGGACAGTGCGCGTCTATGTCCGCGACGCGCGCGGCCAACCGCAGTTCACCGGCGAAAACCAGATCGACCACACCCCGCAAGGTTCCTCCATCGCTTTGCCGACCGGCGATGCTTTCGACGTCAAGGTCCAGCCAACCACCGTCTTACGCACGCGTCTTGGCGACAACCGCTGGCGCACGCAGATGCGCTACCGTCTGACCAATGCCCGTTCACGCGCGGCGACGGTGGAACTGGTGCAGAGCGGGCTCGACTGGGGTGATACCCGTATCATTGACGAAAACCGCAAAAGCGAACGGCGCGATGCAGGTTCGGCGGTGTGGCAGGTGCCGGTGCCGGCCAATGGGGAGGCGGTGGTCACCGCGACGTTCGACACCCGCTACTAATGACTGCGCGGCCATCCTTTTCGGTGCGGGCTATGGCCATGCTGCTGGCCCTCGCCGCCGGCTGGCCGGCGGATGCGAGGGAAGGGGCGCGCGGCGAGGGGGGCGAAAAGGCCGTGACTTCGCCCGGACCCGGTAGTGTGGAGTTGACCGTTTACCGCGCTCCCTATGGCGGCGGCGCGCTCGACTTGCGCAGTCTTGGCGGCTTCGCGATGGTCACGGAGACGCGCAAGGTGCGCCTGCCGCGCGGCCGCGCCGTCCTGCGCTTCGAAGGCGTGGCCGAAGGGATCATCCCGGTCAGCGCCGTGATCGAGGGGCTGCCTGGTGGCACAGTCGAGAAGAACCGCGATGCGCGCCTGCTGTCGCCCGCTTCGCTCGTCGATGGCACGCTGGGGCGGCAGGTCACTGTCACCCGCACCGACAAGGCAACCGGACGCAAGGTCAGCGAAGAAGCCACGATCGTCGCGGGTCCGCAACCAGGCGTAGTTTTGCGCACCGCGAACGGTGTGGAGACATTGCGCTGCTCGGGCCTGCCGGAGCGGTTGGAATTTGCCGGTGTGCCTGCCGGGCTGTCCAGCAAGCCGGTACTCAGCGTGGTTACCGACAGCCCCTCGGCCCGCACCGTTTCTGTCCGGTTGAGCTATATTGCATCCGGTTTCGACTGGCGTGCAAGCTATGTCGCCACGCAGGCGAGCGATGGCCGGTCCCTCGACCTGTTCGCGTGGTTGAGCCTTGGCAACGGCAATCCTCAGGTGTTCGCCGATGCTCAAGTCAATGCGGTGGCAGGCAAGGTCAACCGGGTAGGCACGCCTGTGTTGCGCGCGGCGGTGAGCGCATTGAGACTGCAATGCTACCCACTGGGCACCACTACTTCTGATCTGCGACAACAAGATATCGTTGTGACGGCCTCACGCAGCTTCGAACCCTCACCGCCCATGGTGATGGCTCCAATGTCGGCCCCGCCGCCTCCGCCGCCGCCGCCGCCACCTCCGCCGCCGGAAGACCTTGGCGACCTCAAACTCTACCGCGTGCCTGAGCGCGTGACGGTAAGTGCGCGCGGCCAGAAGCAGGTGGCGTTGCTGGCGCGGGAACAAGTGCCTTTCGAGCGCCGCTATCGCCGTTCCGTCTATCCGGGCCAGCGGATAGACGCGGCCGCCACAACGGTTGTGCTGGTCCTGCGAAACAAGAGCGAGGCTGGACTCGGCCTGGCGCTGCCTTCGGGAAGCACCGCTTTATACGCCAATAGGCAGGGCGGTGAACGACTGCTGCCGGGCCTCGGCACGCTAACAGATCGCGCGGAGGGAGAAACGTTCCGGCTCGCAGCGGGAATCAGCACGCAAGTCCTCGTCACGCAGGAAAGCGGCGGTTCCAAGCAATCGGTGGTTACCGCCAGTAATGCCAACCCGTTTTCGGTCGTGCTGGAGGTGCCTATCGGCAGCGCCGGTCAAAAGATCAAGGTCGATGGCGCCGCGCTTGGCACGATCGACGGCATCGCAACCTGGTCTTTGACTTTGCCGCCGAGAGGCACCGCGCAATTGCGCTACCGGTTCTGAGGGCTCGGCACAGGTCGCCGCCTGGCTCACTTGTTCCGGTTAGAACCTGCCCAACTCCACACGGTACAACTGATAATAATGATTATGTTAAAAATCAGAGCGGTGGTCAGCCGTCCGTTTTGCTGCTCCTAAACTTGATGCTCTTTCGCACAAGCATCACGGCGATCCCTAGGATCGCTGCGGCCGCAAGCGCAAAGCCGACAAGATGTTCGGCTGATTTGATACGTCCGAACTCTGCTTCGATTGCCTGCCCGAACCAGTGTCCAATGGTGACAAAGATAAGCGCCCAGACGATGGCTGCTGCGGCGTTGATCGCTAGAAACTTTCGCGCGGAAAGCCGTGTCGTGCCGATCGCTAACGGACTGACCGTGCGCAGTCCGTAGAGGAAGCGGAAGGCAAATACGAACGATACGGGATACTTGTCGAATGCGGTCAAAGCGCGGGCAAAGGCCGGTCTTTGTTGAAATCGGCGCACGAAACGATGTTCGCGAAAACGTCGCCCGAGCAGGAAGAATACTTGGTCAGCAAGAAAAGAGCCCAACGCAGCCGCTGCGACAGCGGGCCAGAACGGCAGGATGCCTCGATGCGTCATCAGCCCGCCGATGACTACCACCGTTTCCCCCTCCAACCCGGCTCCCAGAGCCAGGCCGACCAAGCCATATTCACTGATGACCTGCTCCAATGACATACCAACCGTGTCCACCCTCAGCTTGCCGACCGATGAAAGGTTTCAAAACTTACGTGCCTATCGTTCGGTTGCCATCATCGAGTTATCGCCTCCCACTTGTCCGAGACGAAAGATAGTGTGCAAAATGTGCACTTGTGTTGCGCTGCAACATCGCGGAAACAAATCTCGCCTTTCAGGCATCCTCTCCCAAACCTTTTCAAGCCGGCCCCATGTGGCCGGCTTTTTTTTGGCAAGACAGGAATGATCTCCCCCCTGCTCGCTAGCCCAATGCTGCGTCATCGCGATCCGCGAAGACGTTGCAGCGGCGTTCTGAAGGCTGCCGACAACGGTTCTGTGCCGCCCGGGCGGTGTCGCCTAGACTTCGGCAGCTTCCCGCATGGCAGCTACCAGCGCGCCATCGGGATGGCCGGCGAGTATCTGCGCGAAAGCCTCAGGCCGCTCGTCCTGGCCGAGCTTGAACGTGGCCTCGCAGGAGCGCACGGTAGCGCGGAAGGCGATGATGCGGGTGAGCATCGGTTCATAGCGCTCCCCCATCGCCGCAGCGGTCCAGCGGTCCGGGCGGTCCGGGCGGTCCGGGCGGTCCGGGCGGTCGCCTTCCATGTGCTCGATCAGCCGGTCGAGCGCGTCGTGGTTCTCTTCCGGCAGGAAGGTGATATCAGCCTTGAAGCGAGCGACGGCATAATTCCACGTTGGCGCCCATTGCTCCTGCGTCACCAGTTCGGGCGAGATATAGCCCTGCCCACCTTGAAACAGTATGAGTGCGCCAGGATCCACGCGAAGCGCTTCAACTTGCGGATTGCGCAAAGCGAAATGGCCGATCAGGGCAACAACCGTGCCTTCTCCGTCCAGTTCCGCGATCAAGGGTAACGGCGTCGCGTGAAAAGCAGGGCCGCTCGAGATTACCCAGGCCAGCGGATGGCGCGAGACAAGCGCGGCGATGTCTGCCGGGCTGCGGGGCGAAAAAACACTCATGCTGCTGCTCCGGTATAGCGTTCGCGCCCGCCGACGATAGTGCGTAGGACTTCGGTCTGGGGCAATGTTTCAGGGTCTATCGCGGTGGGATCGCGGTCCAGTACGACCACGTCGGCCAGGAAACCGGGGGCAATCCGTCCGGCGCGGTCATCCTGGAAACCGGCAAAAGCGTTATTGACGGTGTAGGCGATCAGCGACTGCTCGACCGTCACTTTCTGCTCGGGCAGCCAGCCTTTGGGGTTCTTGTCGTCGATCGTTTCGCGCATGACTGCCGCATAGATGCCCTCCATCGCATTCAAGGGGGCGACAGGCCAGTCGGACCCGAAAGTGACGGTGGCGCCGCTCTTCATCAGCGAGGCGAAGGCATAAGTGCCGTTCAACCGCTTCTCGCCGATGCGCTGCACGGCCCAGCGCCCATCGTCGATGGCGTGGTAGGGTTGGACCGAGGCGATCACCTGTTGGCGCGCGAAGCGAGGGATCGTGGCGGGTGCGATGTGCTGGGCGTGCTCGATCCGAAAGCGCCGGTCGCGCGGGCCGTTCTTCGCTACGGTTTCAGCATAGATGTCGAGAATGTCGTCGTTCGCTTCGTCGCCGATGGCGTGGACGGTGACATGCAGACCAGCGCGGTCGGATGCCAGCACGGCCTCGCGCAGTTCATCCAGCGGCATGATCCGCACGCCGCGCGTATCGTGAGCGTCGGTGTAGGGTTCGCGAAACAGCGCAGTGCGCGATCCGAGGGAGCCGTCGACCAGAGCTTTCACGCCGCCCCAGCGCACCCAGTCGTCGCCGCGGCCTTCGGCCTTCACGAGGTCGGCCATGCGCTGCCAGTCGTGCATGGGCACGAAGTTGTAGAAGCGCATATCGGTCTCGCCTAGGCCATGCAAACGGCGCAGCGCGTCGAAGCAGTCCCAGTCGAACGGGTCTGGGACGTGGACCTGCGCAAAGCCATGTTTCAGGCCGTGGGCGATGCCCGCCCGCAGTGCCGTTTCCGCCTGCTCGGGTGCAAGCGGCGGGATCACCCGCTCGATCAGCGCCTTGGCGTTGTCCTTGACCACGCCCGTCGGCTCTCCGCTGGCATCGCGCACGATCACGCCGCCTGCCGGATCGGGCGTATCGCGTGTGATGCCCGCCAGCTTGAGCGCCACCGAATTGCACAAGTACATATGCAAGTCGGTGCGCGGCACCGCGACCGGAGTGTCCGGCGTGACTGCGTCGATCCACTCTCGGGTAGGCAGTTGGCCGCCCAGCCTCTGCTCGTCCCAGGCACCGCCCAGCAGCCATTGGCCCGGCTCGGCCTTCACGGCAGCGGCAATGCGCGCGACGAATTCGCCCCGGTCCTTGACGTCCAGCAGGTTCGGGCGAGCTAAGGCCAAGGAACCCATAAGGAAGTGGGTGTGATTGTCGGTGAAAGCGGGCATCGCGAAGGCGCCTTTCAGGTCGACCACCCGCGTTGTGCGCGCCATGCGCGCCTTCACCGCAGCCGCCCCTACCGCCACGATGCGGTCGCCGACGATGCCAAGCGCATCGGCCCGTCCGCCCGGTGCACCTGTCCAGATGCTACCGCCAACCAGCGCGCAATCGAGCGGTACGTCCGCCGCGAAGGCCCGGCCGGCGAAAGCCAGCGCGGCGCCCGATAGCAGGGATTGGCCCATAAACTGGCGGCGGTCGACCATGGCGCTCCTTTCCTCATGCAATGTTGCGAGGACCGTCATTGCGCGTAGGCAAGGCTACGCCAACATCCAATATCGTACCGCAGCACGGGACCAAGATCGTTCCTTGCCGAACCGTCACCGATCAGTCACATAAGGCAGCTACCCGGCTCCCGATCTTAAAACAGGGCGCTTGCATCATGAACCGTAGCTCATCCTCCCGTCGCCTGCGCGCCGTGTACGCCGCTTGCGCCGCCGCCTCGCTGCTTTACGGCTCGGCTGCCGCTTCCGCCGCGCCCGCGAAGGGGGAGATGGCGGTCGAGCGTGTGGTAATGCTGATGCGGCACGGGGTGCGTCCCTCTACCAAGTTTCCCGCCACGCCGGTGGGCACGACAAAGGACGAATGGCCGACCTGGAACACCCCCGCCGGCGATCTCACCGACCACGGCGCGGACGGCATCCGGCGTCTGGCGGATTACGACCGCCTCCTGTTTGCCAGTGCCGGCCTGCTCCCGGCTTCGGGCTGCGCGGTCCCCGGAACGATCAGCGCCTGGGCGAGTGGCAGTTCGCGCGCCATCAAAACCGGGAAAGCATTCCTCGGGGCGTTGCAGCCGGGCTGCCATGTTGAACTTGTCCACCCGGCCGATGAGGATGCCGAGGACCAGTTCCATCCGACCGGCGCCGAGTCTGCCATCGATGGCGACAAGGCGCTGGCAGCCTCGCAGGCGCAGTTTCCCAAAGGCGGCCTCCCCGCTGTCATCGCCGCGCGCCGTGCCGATTTCGCGGCCTTGCAGCGTATCGTCGGCGTGCCGGTCGCCTCTGCCTCTACGCTCATGGCGACGCCGGGTGACAAGCCCGACATGAAAGGCGGCCTGTCGTTCGGCTCCACAGCGGGCCAGACCCTGCTGCTGGAGTATCTGGAGGGGATGCCGATGAGCCAGGTCGGCTGGGGCCGTGCCAGCAAGGCCGACATCCGCGCGATCTTGCGCTTCCATCCTGTCAAGTTCCAGTACGAGACGCGGCCTGCCTACGTCGCCCAACGCTTGGCCGCGCCGATCATCACCCGCATGATCGACGCGCTTTCCGGCACTGGCGGCAAAGTCACCCTGCTGTTCGGCCATGACACCAACATTGCCGCGTTCGGCGGTTTCTACGATCTGCACTGGACGATGGCCGACTATCCGCGCGACGACATAGCCCCGGGCGGCGCGATCGGTTTCGAACTCCTTCGTGACAAGGCCGGTCGCCGGTTCGTGCGCGCATTCCAGCAGGCCCAGACGATGGACCAACTGCGCGCCCTCACCCCGCTGACCC
>Ga0308165_1006181_pt1 | contig 10712 bp, 8 predicted proteins | sample PhyWR2_FD_201032 | JGI IMG/M metagenome (GOLD analysis project Ga0308165, IMG submission 201032) | Phyllosphere microbial communities from UC Gill Tract Community Farm, Albany, California, United States - DLSLW.R2 | ecosystem: Host-associated > Plants > Phyllosphere > Unclassified | place: USA... | reverse complement strand
TAACTGTCTAACATCATGATGACCAACGCATAGAATACCGGAGCATTAAAAATAAGACTATCAATACGATCCAATAGTCCACCATGTCCAGGGATCAATGTGCCTGTATCCTTTACGCCAGCTTTTCGTTTCAAATAAGAAAAAAGGACATCTCCACAGAATCCCAAAATGCCAAATAGCAAACCGTACAATGAAAAGTATAGAAAATTTTGAAAAGGCAAAAGGAAATATCCCAATAAATTACTCAATATGATCGTTAAGCAGATACCGCCAACACATCCTGCGATTGTTTTGTTGGGACTAATCCGAGGCACGATTTTCTTCCGTCCAAAAAACTTGCCCATCAGATACTGAAATACGTCATTCAGTTCTGTTAAAACAACAATATATCCAATAAGTTTTAACCCTAGCAGGGCATCATTATCTACTTTTATTGCCCGGATAAAAGCCAAATGACTAAATGCAAGCAGACAAGCAACTGCACCAAAAGTCATCCCGAAAACTACCTCTTTCTTTAATTTCAAACCAAAATTAAGAAACAAAGCAATCCCCAAACATAAGATACTGGCCCATAATAAATAATTGTAATAGGAACAAAGATACAGAAGCAATAGTTGCGATAACCCCATGAAGAGGAAAACGATTGGGGCCGCCTTAAACTGAGGAACAAACATACGTGAAAATTCCCGCATACCTTGATAAGTTATCCAAGCAACAAATGCGAGAGATAGTGCTGACGGAACGAAAGCAACCGCCAATACGAGGACTATATAACCCCAGCTCCGGACACGAACAGGCACATCGGCAAACTTACCATCGGTTTTCGAAACTTCATTCATGTATTACCAATGCCTTTCTCAATCGCGTTACGGAGCTCAACATCAACAACAGGCATAAAATACCAAAAATATAGCCTGAAATAGCAACGATGGAAATATGCAATAACGATAAAATTCCATATACCCCCAACAGCAGTGCACGATCACTTTTGCCCATAGGCCCATCGTAGCGGCGATCGTTGGCAATCACCTTGCCTATTAATCCACAAAATTCATTGATAACACTTAAAACAATAAAACTCACAATGAGATAAATATGCTCAGGATGAAATTTCAATAAAGGAAAAAAAATCGTTACATCAGAAACAATGTCCCCCACTTCATTTAGAACCTCTCCTGTTCTGCTTGTTTGGTTAAAAAGACGTGCCATCATGCCGTCCAGAGCATTCAACGCCATCCTCAACAATAGTCCGATGGGCAACGCCAAAAAGAAAATCGGGAAACGATCAGTATACCAGAACAATAGCGCTATGATCATAGACAATACGATCGATCCTATCGTAATCTGGTTTGCAGTTACCTTTTTTCGATACAAAAAGTTCAAAATTGGCATCAGCAACTGCTGAAATTTTGGTTTTAGTTTATAAACAGAGATCATATTATGCTAGCTGTAGTGCTCTTTCTTATTTTTTTTAAAAAAAATTTGCATAGTGTATAAAATACACTTACATTTGTATCATCATAATTTAGGTTTATAATTGGTTATTTAAGGTTTTCATTCTCCCCGTTTGAAAACCTTTTTTTTGTTCCTAAATTATGGATTACCATCGTCCACCCGCACCACCGCCACCAGAAGATCCACCTCCAAAGCTACCGCCGCCGCTACTACTGGATCCACCACCACCAGACCTGCTCGATGAAGACCGCACTTTAACAGGTATAGTATGCTCACCATGAGATACACGATGGCCACAGTTCTTACATTTATCAAAACGTTCCTCCAAGCCCTGCGAACTGTATGTTGCAGATCGGATCGTATGTGAAAGTCCTGTTTCAAACGTACGATAATGACATTGAGGACAATCAATGTACCCCGCGTTTTCATCCCAGGGAACCACCTTGGTTTCATTGTTTGTCTGATCTACCCAGATCTCGTATGACCGGCTGCCAATTTTTTCCTCCAACAGTTGCCCCTTGTCCAGGTATGCATTTTCTCGTGTAGATGCATCATCCTTATTCATGCGCAACCAACGCCCCGAACTATCCGGTGGAGTCAATCGAAGTTCATTTTTTCGAATCCGTTTATTTATTCCAAAGAGATCAAACAGTGCTAAAGGACTTAACAGTAAAGGAACAAGTCCCCAAATCCGAAATTTACGCAGAGCTTGCTGGATATTCTCCTCATCGCGATAAGAATTGACAATCTGCGTACGACTCGCATTATATTTCATCGCCAATGTGATACTGCCAAATATAAAAATAAAGTAAGGAAGGTTCTTCCATTGATAGACGACTTCGAAGTTATTCAACGCAAAAGCACATATAAATACACTGGCAAACATCAATATTCCCATACAACCGCAGCCGCTGACCAATGGCGGAAAATACTTGCTTTTTTTGGTCAGTTGTCCCTTTATCGCGCGGGTCACCTCACCTAGCCAGATATAACAGATGGCAAATAAGCCGAGTACCAATAATGAATTTCGTAGAATAGGACTCTTAAAACTCCAGACCGGTGTTGCCTCTGGCATTAAGCGTTCCAGTTCGGCTTTGCTATCGGGTGACATTAGGATGGTGTTGATAAACTGCGAAGCCTCCAGAACGCCCTGGTCATAATTTCCGTCTCTAAAATTAGGTACCAAATACTTCTCGCCGATCCGCTTTAAATAGGCATCAGGCAAGGTACTTTCCATTCCATAACCCGTTATAAAACGATATTCCCGGCGGTCTTTAGCGATAAATAGTAGAAGCCCATTGTTACTTTCTTTCTTACCAATACCCCATGTATTGAATAATTTCAACGCAAATTCGAAATCACTGTCACCAACATAATCATTGACGACAACAATCGCAAATTCGCTTTTCGTAGCGGCCTCAATCTGTGTGGATAAGCCGTCCAGCTCAGCGACCGTACCTGAAGATAAAATTCCATCGGGATTGGACACAAAATAATTCTGTCCCTTTATTTTCGGACTTGGCAAATTATCGACTGTAAAAGCAATAGATTGTCCAAAGGATGGTAGCCCCATCAGGAAACCTCCCATCCAGACCACAAAAAAAATATAAAAACGATGTAATCTCTGCATAGTTTTAGAACGACAAAATTTGGTTCATTGTCACGATATTAAGAAAAAAAAATCAAACAAAGGTTTCCGTCAAAAAAAAGCCCATAATCAACCGATTATGGGCCTGTATAATTCAATATTCGTTTAAGACTCCCTGTCCTATTAATCTATCCTAGCAATTACTTTCTATAATGGTTTTGTCGAGCTACAGTCCAGTACGCGGTCCTGTGTATGTTGTTTATAAAGAAGCAATGCTTAGAAAGGCGAGATTATTAACTAAAGCTGTATGGCAATATGAAACTTTCTCATGCGCTGTCAATGACCAAGCCAGTGTAAAATCAAGACACCGATCAATCCAATAACAGAAACGAGCGTTTCCATCACCGTCCATGAGCGAAACGTATCCTTCATGCTCACTCCAAAATAAGATTTAAACATCCAAAAGCCCGGATCGTTGACGTGTGAGAACATAAGACTGCCCGCTCCCGTCGCTAGCACCATTAATTCAGGAGTAACATTTCCCGCCTGCACAATGGGAAGCATAATGCCCGCTGCCGTGAGCCCAGCAACACTTGCCGAACCGATAACTAGACGAATGATACCGGCGATTAACCATGCAAGCACAAGAGGCGACAAGCTCAAGTCTGCGGTTAGGTCAGCTATGTAGTTCGCTACACCACTATCTACCAAAATTTGCTTGAAGGCGCCTGATGCTGCAATGATAAAAAGGATCATCATTATCCCGCGGATTGCTTCTTCCACACTTTCTGACTGCTCCCGCAAACTTTTACCTTGGCGGATACCCATCGTATACATCGCCAATAGAGATGCAAGCATTAAGGCCATCACCGGGTCACCCAAGAAACGTAGTGCCGTCAGCCATGAGGAGCCTTCTGGGAATATTAGATGTGCAAATGAACCAAAACCAATTAAAATTATTGGAAACAGTCCCGTAAATATACTAATTGCAAATCCTGGAAGTTCTTTCTTATCTGCCTGATTGTGCTCAGGGAAAAACTCGGCCGGTGGGTTGGTCGGAATACGCTTAAGCATCCTGCCAAAGAGTGGTCCACCGATAATTATGGCAGGAATTGCCACAACAATGCCATAGGCCATTGTTAAACCTATATCCGCATTGTAGATAAGCGCTATGGCTGTAGCTCCCGGATGTGGTGGCAAATAACCGTGCGTTACGGACAGCGCTGCCAGCAACGGAATGGCTACGTAAAGCAAGGGCATTTTATTGGAAGCACATACCATGAAAACGAATGGTACTAAGACGATAAAACCGACATTGTAAAATAAGGGAATTCCTACTAAAAAGCCCGTGAGAACCATTGCCCAAGGTAAGTTCTTTCTGCCAAATACCTCCGTTAGTACCGTTGTAATCTTTTCTGCAGCACCACCCTCCGCCATCAATTTACCCAGTAAAGAGCCGAATGCCAACAAAAGTGCCAACTGGCCCATAGTACTACTCACTCCGGTTTCAACAGATTTAAGGATATCCATGGCATTCATATTCATAGCAAAACCGACCGCAACAGAGGTTATCAGTAATGAAAAGATCGTGTTTAACCTGACGACAGTGACTAAAAGAAGTAGTAAAGCTACTCCCAAGATAACGATGATAAGAGGCATAATAATTTACATCTAGTTAAAACTCACCTTCCAATATGTGGTACAGGCGTTCAAATTTCTGGAAGTTTTTAATATATACAGCGTGATTCTCCTCACTCGGTTTGTAATAGTGCTCGGTATCTTGTGTTCCCTCAGCTTGCTCGTTGTTTACGGTAGGCTCATCCCCTTGTATCCCCAATCCCAATGCTTCCAAGCCTATCAATGCTGCTCCCCATGCAGAGCTTTCTACCGTATTTTTGGTGAATACAGGCTTATTGAAAATGTCTGCAAGCATTTGCACCAACAACGATGAACGCGCTAAGCCGCCGCTTGCAAAGATCGTATGAATGGGGCCAGTGTTCTCCTCTAATGCGATTCCTACACTGTAAATTGCAAACAACATCCCTTCCATCATAGCCCGTGCAAAGTGCGCCCTGCCATGATGCAACTGAATTCCAAAATAAACACCCTTTGCATTGGAATTCCAATGTGGTGCCCGTTCACCCGTTAGATAAGGCAAGAATATCAAGCCCTCTGCCCCGGGGGCGACGGAATCGACCAAAGCATTTAACGAGGCAGAAGAATCTCCATCCGTTTCCATTTGGGTAAATTCATGCAAAAAGTTATCTCGAAACCAGTTGCGTAACACACCGCCATTGTTAACGGCACCGCCAATTATATATTCATTTGGTCTCAGTAGGTATGTAAATAGTCTTTGCTTTTTTTCTTGATTTGCCTGCGAACTTGCTACGCGAATAGCTCCACTGGTACCGATAGTTACCGAAGCCACCCCAGGACTTATAGCCCCTACCCCGAGATTAGCCAAACAACCATCGCTACCACCTATAACAAAAGGAGTGTCTTCAGGGATGTGCATCAAGGCCGCAATTTCCCGGCTAGGCATATTTAAAACATAATCGACCGGAACTGGCGATGCTAGTCGCTCTTCCGATATGCCCGTCAATCTTAACGCCTGTTCAGACCATATTCGGTGATGTATGTCGAAAAGCCCTGTTGCAGATGCAATGGAATGATCGACCACATAAACTCCAAAGAGCCGGTAAAAAAGAAATTCTTTGATACCAATAAACTTGTGCGACTGCGCAAATAATTTTTGATCGTTAGACTTTATCCACATTAATTTGCAAAGCAAAGACATGGGATGTATTGGTGTACCCGTCTGTTGATAAAGTAGCCTGCCCACCTCACTTGCCTCCAAGGCAACCGCAATATCCTCACTTCTGCGATCTGCCCATATAATGCAATTGCTAAGTGGCGCTCCCGCCGAGTCAACAGCGATCAGTCCGTGCATAGCACTGCTCACCGAAATACATACAGGTTTCGGTATCTCGGCACTAGATTGCTTTAAGCCAATCATTACATGCGCAATAGACGCAATACATGCGCCATAAACAATCTCCGGATCTTGCTCATACCAGCCTTCCGACGGGTTTAATATGGGATAAGGTATACTATGCTGCGACAAGATGTTACCTTCGTAGTCAAATGCAACAGCTTTCGCAGATGATGTACCAATATCTAATCCAATGATCATAAATAAAATTGATGTTTAGGAGAGTTCAATATACGGATTATCTGTGGGTTTACAACAAAAGGTTCAATGCCAGCGAAGTAATTGAAGCGAGAAAAGCGTCTCATACTGATCTGCTGATAATTGTCTTTCAGAGTACCAACAAAAATGGTAAATTTCAACTTAGAAAATCGATATTAAACGATGAGTATAGATAAAATGAATAACTACGATTTTGGAATTGTTGGACTCGGCGTAATGGGACGTAATTTATTGCTGAACATCGCCGACAACGGTTTCGCGGTAGCAGGATTAGACCTTGATCCACAAAAAGCTGAGTCATTGGAAGCTGAAGCAAGTGAAGGACATTGCATCAAAGTAACGACCCAAGTAAAAGAGTTTATAGGGGCTTTGCAACAACCCAGAGCAATTATGCTGTTGGTGCCGGCCGGAAAGCCGGTTGATGCTCGGATACGCAAACGCACTCTCTTATTTTGATGCTTACCGATCAGGAAAATTACCTACAAATATTATACAAGCACAACGAGACTATTTTGGCGCACATACCTATGAACGTATTGATCAGGAAGGTATCTTTCATACACTTTGGGATTAAGGAAAAAAAGCTTGAAAATTCGATTTAATCTTCGTTTAAAATAAAAAAAAGCGACTTTCTTAAATAAAGCCGCTTTTTATAACTGAGCCTCCTATCGAGATGAACCAATGACCTACTTGTTACAAGTCAGTTGCTCTACCAGCTTAGCTCAGGAGGCATCGTTTACAGATAAAGTTTCTGATTTCTGTGCTGCAAATATCGGGATTTGAACAAAAACTTGTAGCGTATGATTATATGAGATAGACTAACGGAATACATTTACACTCCGTTGATTCAGATGCTATCGCTCAATATCTTTCAAACTATTCATTTTTTTATATTCCAGGAATCCTTTGATATCCTCAAAATGCTCACGGACACGTTTATTGCCAAATTCGAATACTTTCTCCGCTAAACCGTCCAAAAAGTCACGGTCGTGTGAAACAAGGATCAAGGTACCATCAAAATCTTTTAAGGCATCCTTTATAATATCCTTGGTTTTCATATCCAAATGGTTTGTAGGCTCATCGAGGATCAATACATTCACTGGTTCCAATAACAGTTTTATCATCGCCAGACGTGTTCTTTCTCCACCTGAAAGCACTTTAACTTTTTTGGTCGTATCATCGCCACTAAACATGAATGCCCCCAAAAGATCTTTCATCTTAACGCGTACTTCCCCAACAGCAATCTGATCGATTGTATCAAAAACGGTTAATTCGCCATCCAATAAAGCAGCTTGATTTTGAGCAAAATAACCAATTTTCGCATTGTGACCTACTTTCAGTGTTCCTTCAAAATCGACCTCTCCCATAATCGCTTTGATCATGGTTGATTTACCTTCACCGTTCTTTCCAACAAAAGCAACCTTTTCACCACGTTCAATAACCATATTTGCTTTTTGGAAAACAACATGTTCATCGTAAACTTTGGTCAGATCCTCAACAATAACGGGATATTGACCCGATCGAGGGGAAGGTGGAAATTTCAGGCGTAAGGCCGAAGTATCTACTTCGTCAATCTCGATGACTTCCAGCTTCTCCAACATCTTCACACGTGACTGCACCTGCAGGGTTTTTGAATATGTACCTCTGAAACGATCAATGAATTCTTGATTGTCAGCAATAAAACGTTGTTGCTCCTCATAAGCTTTCAATTGATGTTGACGTCTTTCCTGACGCAACTCCAAATAATGGCTATACTTGGCTCTATAATCATAGATACGGCCCATTGTTACCTCGATGGTACGGTTGGTGATATTATCAACAAAGGCTCTATCGTGTGAAATTACGATAACTGCCTTCGCGGAATTAACAAGGAAATCCTCTAGCCATTGGATACTCTCGATATCCATGTGATTGGTGGGCTCATCCAACAAAATCAGATCCGGCTTCTTCAATAGTATTTTGGCAAGCTCGATACGCATACGCCAGCCCCCGGAAAACTCCGACGTCTGTCTGGTAAAATCCGAGCGCTCAAAACCAAGTCCCTTCAATACCTTCTCAACCTCCGCATCATAATTGACTTCCTCAATCGAATAGAACTTTTCACTTAATTCGGACACGCGTTCGATCAATTGCATATAGTCGTCAGACTCGTAGTCTGTACGGATATTTAACTGCTCATTCAGGTTTTCCAGCTCATCACGCATACCATACACTTCCTCGAAAGCTTTCGATGTTTCTTCAAAAACAGTCACATTGTCTTCTGTGAGCAAATGCTGCGGTAAGTACGCTATGACAGCATCTTTGGGGCCAGCAACATTCCCAGTCGTAGGCTTGCCCACACCCGCGATAATTTTCAACAGGGTAGATTTACCAGCACCGTTTTTACCCATCAATGCAATCTTATCATTCTCATTGATGGAGAATGATACATCTGAAAAAAGAGTTGTTCCCCCGAAGGAAACAGAAATATTATTTACATCAATCACTGTATATTCACTTAATTTGGCACAAAGATAAGCGAATCAATCTTATAAATAGACAATGGTGCATTTTTGTGTATCTTTGCGCCATGCGTTTTGATATTATTACGGTCTTACCCGACCTCTTGGAAAGCCCATTTGCGCACTCTATCTTGCAACGAGCAAAGAATAAAGGCTTGGCTGAAATACATGTTCACAATTTAAGAGACTATTCAACCAATAAACACAAAAGTGTTGATGATTATCCTTACGGAGGCGGATCGGGCATGGTCCTGCAAATCGAACCTTTTGCCAAGTGCATTGAGCAATTACAATCCGAACGGCAATACGATGAGATCATCTATATGACGCCCGATGGTGAGACGTTCAATCAGGATATTGCAAACGGACTATCTACAAAAGGCAATATGATGATTCTCTGTGGACACTACAAGGGAATAGACCAACGTATCCGTGATATTTATGTAACAAAGGAGATTTCTGTTGGTGATTATGTATTATCTGGAGGCGAGCTTCCAGCAGCGATTGTTACAGACGCAATTATTCGATTGATTCCCGGAGTTTTATCGGACGAGACCTCTGCCCTGTCAGATTCTTTTCAGGATGGATTGCTCGACGCTCCTATCTATACACGCCCTGCAGACTGGAAAGGCCACAAAGTACCCGATATTCTTTTAAGCGGACATGAGGCTAAAATCGCTGCATGGAAGGATGAACAACAGTTAAAAAGAACGCAAGAAAGACGTCCTGATTTATTAAATGATTAAGAAATAAGGGGAATTTTTGTTTTTTTATCACAAAAAGTTTGCTTATTTATTTTTTTTTATAAATTTGTGTAATAATGACACGAAGATATACAAATACAAATTGGTGGTGGCCTGAAGCAATAAGCATCGGGAATCAATTGGTATTGTCATAATATTTCATAATCAACCAAAACCATTTATGGAAATTCCAAACCCGATGCTAACCAGTATCGGGTTTTTTTATGTATTAAAATTACAACAAGAAGATAAGAAAAAAAATGAAGTATACATTCAAAACACACAGCAGAAAGTTGCTCGCGGACACAACTACGCCAGTGAGCATTTATCTTCGGCTAAGAGACATTTTTCCAAACTCATTGTTATTGGAAAGTTCCGACTACCATAGTCGCGACAACAACATCAGCTATATTTGCTGTCAGCCTATTGCAGGTATTCAGCTCGATGAAAAAGAGCTAACTTTAACTTATCCAGGCAGAGAGCGTATCGTAAAAAATGCGCAGGAAATCGAATTACGTCAGGAAGTTTCTGATTTCAGAAACTCCTTTGAAGACTCGACAGTTGCTGAGCTCAATTTGATATCGAATGGCCTTTTTGGTTATTTCACTTTCGATTGTATTGAACATTTTGAGGATATTAAATTAACAACAGCAGTAGATCCAGCACGGAAAATACCATTTATGCAATATCATGTCTACAAATATGTCATTGCTATCGACCACTTCCGCAACCAGCTTTACATCTTTGAGCACCTACTGGAAGACGAAGAATCGGAACTTGAAAGACTCCAATTCCTTATTCAGAATAAAAATTTCCCAGAATATACCTTCAAATTAGCCGGGGAAGAAAGCTCCAATCGTACTGATGAGGAGCACCGCCAGTTGGTTAAAAAGATGAAAGAACATATCCAGCGTGGCGATGTTTTCCAAATCGTACCATCAAGAGGGTTCAAAACACCTTTCTCTGGTGATGAATTTAATGTCTATCGTGCTTTACGTTCGATTAATCCATCGCCTTACCTTTTTTACTTTGATTACGGTGATTTTAAATTATTCGGTTCATCGCCCGAGGCTCAATTGCGTATACATGGAAAACAGGCAGCGATCTTCCCTATCGCCGGAACATTCAAACGGACAGGTGATATGGATGAAGATCAGAAGATTGCCTCTAGGCTCAAACAGGATCCCAAGGAAACATCAGAACATGTGATGCTT
>Ga0308165_1006180_pt1 | contig 10715 bp, 6 predicted proteins | sample PhyWR2_FD_201032 | JGI IMG/M metagenome (GOLD analysis project Ga0308165, IMG submission 201032) | Phyllosphere microbial communities from UC Gill Tract Community Farm, Albany, California, United States - DLSLW.R2 | ecosystem: Host-associated > Plants > Phyllosphere > Unclassified | place: USA... | reverse complement strand
GACCGACTTCCATTGGTCAGCTGAGCCAGTTTTCCATTACGCATATAATTCCCATTGGGATCTTTAAAGGGCATCATGGGCCACATTCTCTCTATATCATGATACAGCAATCCGCCCATATCGCTGTAGTACGGATTATCCAATTTGGTTCTTGTAAAACGAGAAGTAACATTGATATCTACAAAAGGATTAAGCTTGGCATTGATCTTAGCCATGGTGTTGAATCGCTTATAATTGTCTTCGCCATATCTTAGATTTCCATTTTGATTCAGATAATTTCCTGATGCATAGTACTGTATTTTTTCAGAACCGCCATTAAAATTGATATTATTTTCTTGTGACCAGGCTCTTTTATAGTGCACGTCATACCAGTTAACATTATCGTTGGCCTTTTCATGAAATTGCCAATTTCCATTGCCTTCATTTGGAATCGTGGTGGTGGTAATTTCACCCTTTATAAACTGTTGTATACGCTCGATGGTATTGGCATCGAAAATGGCTTGTCCACCTCCATTGACCGAAGCTTCGTTAAAATAGTTTGCAAAATCATAGGAATTGAGTAGAGTGGGCATATTGATCGGTCCGGAATTTCGGAAATTATTGGTATAGCTGATCGTGGAGTGACCTGCCTTACCTTTTTTTGTGGTGATCAAGATGACTCCAAAAGCAGCGCGAGAACCGTACACGGATGCTGCTGATGCATCTTTCAAAACAGAGATACTTTCGACGTCATCTGCATTAAGATTATTGATATTGCCTTCAATTCCATCAATCAATATAAGTGCGGAGGCTGAAGATCCAGTTCCTATGGTGCCTGCTCCTCTGATATTTACATTCATCGTTTGTCCTAGCTGCCCACCTAATGCATTACTGGTGATATTTAGACCGGGAACGGTACCTTGTAAGGCTTGACTTAGATTGGTAACAGGCCTGTTTTCGAGAACTTTGGTGTCTACAGTGCCAACAGCACCGGTGAGATTACGTTTCTTTTGTGTTCCAAAACCGACAACAACAACTTCGTCTACGGTAAATACATTGTCCAGTAGCGTAAGTGTTAAGATGCTGTTTTCGGACAATTTAACGCTCGTAGGTTGATATCCTAATGATCGAATCAGAATTTCGTCGCCAAGCGAAGCCATAATCGTGAAATGACCATCTTTATCGGATTGTGTCGACGAATTTTTGTCTTTGATCTGAATAGTTGCCCCTTCAATTCCTTTTCCTGCCGCATCAAGGAGTTTGCCTTTAAAAATACGCTGCAAAAAGCTATTTACGTGATCGGCACTATTGCTTGCCTGTGACGGTATTGTTTTTTTAGCAACTTCTTTTTTAACAATGATAGCCTTATTTTCTATAACATAGTCTAAATGGTGCAATTTTAGAACTTGATCTAATACATTTTTTAGATTTTCTGCTTTGAAGTTGACGCTTAACTTCATGTGATTGATGATGGAGGTCTGTGAAATGACGTCATACCCGGTTTGTTTCTTGATTTCAAGAAAGAGGTCGGTCATTTTTATTTCCTTTTTGTTCAAAGTGATCTGCTGACTATGAACTTCTGCGTAGGTATTCATGAAGAATACGAGCATCAAAATAGGGATTAATTTCATTGATAATATCAATTTGTTAGATGGACGTAGGAGAGACTTCCACCTAAAATAATTAGGTTTTTTCATTATATTTGATTGGTTATTAATGTTTACATGGACTTTTGATGACTATTTGCCGGAGAATTGCCGTTCTCCGGTTATTTTTTTAAGTACATTTATTTTCGAATCTGTAACCTCCTTCCTGTTAAATCAAAATGTGCAGCCCCAGTTTTTTCGAAGATATCTAACACTTCATGAATAGATCTATATCGCGAAACGGTGGCCCAGATGTTAACGTCTTGTACCGGGTCGATGAACTCGATCTGTATATCATACCAATCGGCTATCTTACTCATGACTTCACTAAGGGGATCATTATTAAAAAAGAAATAACCATCTTTCCATGCTAAAAAGGGTTCCACATCGACGTACTTTACCTTTTGATTAACGCGATTGGCGGTCGTGAGCTGCTGTCCCGGAGCTAGAATAATACGGTCATTGTTGATGGATACTTTCCCTTCTAATAAGGTGGTCTGACCGGATTGATGAGAAGCTCTGACATTGAATTTTGTGCCCAGTACTTTTATTTCTTGTTGTTCGGTATGTATTTTGAAAGGTTTCATTTTATCATGTGCTACTTCAAAATAGGCCTCGCCTTGTAGCCATACTTTTCGTTCCTTGCCGGTGCTATTGGCAAAAAATCGTAATGAGGAGTTGCTGTTGAGCCATACCTTGGTGCCGTCGACAAGTACCATTTTATATTCACCACCGCGAGGAGTACTGAGGGTATTGTATACGGGCTTCTCATTTTCTGTGTGTTGAGCAGTATAGGTTAAAAACCCATCCATTGATTTGCTGATCTGTACACCTTGGATGGAAATATGATCATTGGCTTTCATTTGTTCGAGATCTAGTTTTTCACCTGTTGAAAAAGTAAGATGAGCTTTCGATGATCCGATGGCGACCGGTTGACTGTTGTTTGTGGAAGCCATATACCAACTCCCGATGATGAGCAGTAAAATTGCAGCAGCTATAGCCGTATATTTCACCCGGGCTCTTATCGGTCTGATGGTATCTTTTATCTGGAAATTGCTCATTTCCTGGAGATGCTCATAGGTCTTATTTTCAATGTTTTCTGGCAATAGGGTGTCTTTGGACTCCTGAATATACCAAGTGTCGAGGAGCTTTTTTTCCGCAATGGAAATCGTTCCATTGCGGAGTTTTTCGAATAGTTCAAAAAGTTTATTATTCATAATTGCAAATGACCTATATCCAAGGACGGGATCAGGTTAAAAAAGAATGACAAGAGTATTAAAAAAATAAATGCGTAAACTTAAATCTGATTTTTTTTAACGCTCTGCCTATATGTGTTTTGACCGTATTAATGGAGATGTGGAGTTCTTCTGCTATTTGAGCATTTGATTTTTCTTGAAGATGACTCATCTCAAATATTTTTCTCATCTGTTCCGGTAGAAGGGATATTTCTTTTTCTACCTGTGCCAATAGGAGATCTGCATCATCCTGTTCTTGATGATCGATGTAAAAATCGGAAGGGATCGTGTGTTGAAACTTACGAACAACGACCTGATGGGCATAGATATCCAATATCTTATTTTTTACGGCTTGTACTAAATAGGATCTGGGGTTGGTTAGTTTGGTTAATTGATCTCTTTTTGACCATAAATGGGTAAAAATGTCTTGAACAACATCTTTAGCAAGATCTCCGTCTCCCAACATCTTGAATGCATGTAAGTAGAGCATAGCATAATTGGACTGATAGAGTTTGTTAAAATGGGCTCCATCATCCCGTTCTGGCGCATCATATTTATTCATGTTGTTTATTACTGATTAGGTAGCAGTTGTTCGTGAAAAACAGTACAATATTACAAATTATTTTAAAATGCACGTAAAATAAAAAATGTTGAGCTGTCATTCTATTGGATACCCTTGCCGTCTTACTTACATAATCGATATCAATTTTATGAGTTACCGTATGATGAGATCATTTTTTATTTTTCTATTCACATTCGTGCTTTTTGGTCAGTCTACCCGCTGTGGTGCACAAGAAATAATCACGCCTAATGAGCGGCAATTAAAATGGCAGGAGGCTGAATTGGGTGCAATTTTTCATTACGACTTGCATGTTTTTGATGGCAAAAAGTATAATCAAGCGCGCAATAGACTGGTTCCTGTGCCCGATATCCAAATTTTTAATCCCAGTCAGCTGGATGTGGAGCAGTGGGTATTGTCTGCCAAGGCCATGGGTGCAAAATTTGCGTTAATAACCGCAACACATGAAACGGGATTTGCGTTATTTCCTTCTCAATATAATCCCTATAATGTCAGTCAATTAAATTTTAAAGAAGGTAAGGCCGATCTTGTTAAAGATTTTGTCGACGCCTGCCGCAAACATGGTATTAAACCGGGTGTCTATCTGGGGATTCGTTGGAACAGCTTTTTTGGGGTACATGATTTTGTTGTGGATGGCACGGGCGAGTTTCAGTTAGGGCGTCAGCAGTATTATAATAAGATGGTCGAAGGGATGGTGCAGGAAATCTGTACGAACTATGGTGAACTCTTCGAAATCTGGTTTGATGGGGGGGCGAGCTCCCCGGCTAAAGGTGCGCCGGATGTGCTGCCTATTGTCAAAAAACTCCAACCTAACTGTCTCTTTTATCATAATGATGAGCTTGCTGAAGCCAGGTGGGGCGGTTCTGAATCGGGGACAGTGGGTTATCCGAATTGGTCTACTTTTACATTTCACTATACCGGAAGTGGTGAATCTGCTCCAGCAGCAATTGCGGCAAATCATTATCAGCTCCTTAAGCAGGGTGATCGTGAGGGCAAATATTTTATGCCAGCGATGGCGGATGCTCCTCTTCGGGGAGCTCAGGGTCGCCATGAATGGTTCTGGGAACCTGGTGATGAGCACACGATTTATCCGCTGCAAGATCTGCTGAATATGTACTATAAATCTGTTGGAAGAAATGCTACTTTGATACTGGGGATAACACCAGATACAAGCGGATTAGTTCCGAAAGGAGATTTCGATAGGTTGAAAGCATTTGGCGATGCGGTCAATAAACGTTTTTCTACGCCATTAGCAAGAACACATGGTACAGAAAAAATAATTCATATCACACTTCCTAAAATACAGCATGTGAATCAATTGGTGATACAGGAAGATATTAAATATGGACATCGGGTATTGTCTTTTGTGGTTGAAGCTAAAATTGGAAGCGGTTGGAAAGTAATAGACCAGGGCACCGCAATAGGGAATAAATACATGAAGTTGCTTGCAGAACCTGTCCATGCAAAATCTTTTAGGCTTCGTCTAGTGGAAACGAAAGCTACCCCTTTCATTAAAGATTTTTCAATTTATGATGTCAACTAAACGCAAAGAAATGAATAGAATAACATTACGGGATTTTTTAATTGGAGTATGTTGTATACCTCTGTTGGGACAAGCACAGCAACGTCCTAATGTCATTGTATTTATGGTTGATGATATGGGCTGGCAAGATACTTCTTATCCTTTTTATAAGGAGGTAACGGCATTCAATACCTATTATGAAACACCCCATATGGTGCAATTAGCAAAAGAGGGAGTTGCCTTTACCGATGCTTATGCTACTCCTGTCTGCACGCCATCGCGCGCTAGTCTGATGAGTGGTATGAATGCCAGCAGACATGGTATCACCAATTGGACCTCTCCATTTAAAGACCGTCCAACAGATGCCGCTGATCTTACTTTTAATAGACCCGAATGGAATTATAATGGATTAAGCCCCGTTAAAAATATAAATAATACAGCTGTTGCTACCACTTTGCCTCAATTACTTAAAGATAACGGCTACTTCACGATCCATGTGGGTAAAGCCCACTGGGCATCAGCCGGTACTCCGGGTTCAAACCCTTATTCTATGGGTTTTGTTGTGAACGTTTCTGGTACATCTACAGGTAGACCTGCAAGTTATCATGGTCGGGATAACTTCGGAAGGTTAACGACAGATTATCACGGTACTGAAAATCTTCAGGAATATTTTGGTCAAGATATCTTCCTGACAGAGGCCATTACGCAGGAAGCGTTGAAAACACTTGATTTCCCCATTGCACAAAAACAACCTTTTTTTCTGAATCTGTGCCACTATGCCCTTCATGATCCGTTGATGCCCGACCCTCGTTTTTATCAAAAATATGTAGATAAAGGTCTTTCAGAACAAGAGGCGAAATATGCCTCGATGATTGAAGGGATGGATAAAAGTTTGGGTGATGTGATGACGTATCTGGACAAAAAAGGGGTCGCAAATAATACGTATATCATCTTTATAAGCGATAATGGTGGCTTGACACTCCCGCCTTCTAGAGGAGGGAAAGCATATACCCATAATAAACCGCTCCGGTCTGGTAAAGGTTCTATTTATGAGGGTGGGATCCGTGTGCCTTTAATCATTAAGGGACCGCATGTCCAGCAGGTTGGTCGAAGGGTCGGTGAGCCTGTAATAATCGAAGATCTATTTCCTACTATACTGGAAATGACACAAACAACAGGTGAAATACAGCAGATTGTGGACGGTGAAAGTATGGTACCTTTATTGAAAAATAGAAAAACGGTTGATCAGAATCGATCCTTAATTTTTCACATCCCGAATAAATGGACGGCAAATGATGGTGACGGATTTAATTTTAGATCGGCCATTAGAAAGGGAGATTTCAAATTGGTGAAAAATATACGAGATCAGTCATTAGAACTCTATCATCTTGCAGATGATATCGGAGAACGTAATAATTTAATTGACAATAGGAAATACAACAAGATCAAACAAGAACTGATAAGTGAACTAGAGGATATATTGACCAACAATAGCGCGCCAATGCCGGTTCGTAAATAAATATTTTGAGTAGCACGTTCGCCGGCATAGTTTTCATCCAATTCGGGATAGACGCGGTTCCAGTCTAGCTATGGAGCAGGTGTTTGGAAGCCCAATAGGAAAAAATAAGAAGGCTTCAACTATTTAACAAAAGAATGCTTGTTCACTGCTTATGGTAAAGATACGATTTGCAAATTTCCGGATTAACATGTTTCAAATGGGTTCAATTTGACCGTATTGGAACCACGACATAGAAAAATAAGGAGCATAAGTTTTTAAATATCAGATAGCGAAAGTCGTTGGGTCAATATCGGGGCTTTTGACGCTACCGAAATCGTGATCATTATGATCATGTCTGTGGTTGATAAGTTGATCAAAAGCCTCGAAAGCTATAACGATATGATTGCTTCGCTCATGAAATTAAATAAAGTAACCGGACTGTTGTAAGAGCCCAATGTAGAAATCATACTAGAGGGACAAAGCAGTGGCCTTGAGCTGTTGTTTAAAGGTGTCAGTTTAAATTTCGGCGACAGCAGACCCATCTTTACAGATCACAATTTTTATGTACCACCCAATAGTCTCGCTGTCAGATCAGGAAAGGCGGGAGCAGGTAAAGTTAAGAGATCGCTATTACAGTCTATTTGAAAGCTTTTACGTGTTAGGAGGCTTTTCAATTTCAATTTTAATGTTTGTCACCCTTATCTTCACGAAGCTGAGACTGAACACGCTTTTTTTATTTGGCACCTGTACAGTAATCGCGATTATCATATTTTACTTTTCGTCCTATACAGGTCTATTGTCAGGTATGATTGATTTCTAAATATATGAAATAGTGATTACATAACAAGATGTTGCGTTTTATGTATAGTCTTAATAGCTTATTTCACTATCATCAGTCGAGCGGGTTTGGGTAACAAGCCAATAATTGGACCATCGACATTTCCGTAAAATTGTTCGGATCCCTGATTCCGATAAAAATACAAATCATCAATTTTTGACATGCTGAGTGGAGCTCATACGGACAAAACATGCAAATTATTTCAAAATGGCGTTGCCGCAGTTGCAGCCGTTATGGCCCTATTCGTCTTGATATACCGTTTTATACATAGATTATGAGTGATATTAAGTTTTTGATAGTCAAAGTTATAGCGTGATCAAAATCTTGCTTCGCGCGAAGGTGTTGTTACAATAGGATGCTGTTAGTGCTGCGTGTTTCTGCCGACTTCAAGTTGTGTGCATAAATTTAGATTAAACTGGTTTTACTAAGCCTCAAGTGAAAAAACTTGCTATTTTCAACAGAAACTTTTGAAAATGGCAAGTGTGATTTCTCGCGAAATTGTCGCTAAGCAGCTACAAATTTAGACAATAATAAGTCTTTCTACCTTTAAAATTATAATTATTACTCTTTTTGTAATGATAAGTTGACCTGAAATGAAAAATAGTACTATAACATAACGCTTGGTTGTTTATAAAATAACTTTTCTTTTAAGCGTGGGTCTCAAATGTATCTTACTTAATAATTATGGAAATTATTCTATTGTTTATAGTTGTTTTTTTTATAAATGTATATGGTATATACTATAATCTGCAATTCAAGAATAATACCTTGAATCGATTCGTCCTATTCATTTTATTGGTGGTTTTTTTGCGCATCGTGATCGGATTATTGATCCGCATTAGTTTTCCTGCAGTCATCAATTTATTTCTCGCTTTCCCTTTTAGTCTAATTTTTGGACCTGTCGTTTTGCTTTTATATAATCAATATAGGGAGGGTAAATGGCCCCAAAACTACTACCTACATTTCGTCCCTTTTGTTTTGCTTGTGTGTTGTTTCATGGTGCTGACCTACAATGCCCCATGGCGATATCTATATTATGATCAGTTCTTTATCACATCCAATATATTATCGGTTATCATCTATTTATCGTATTTATTATGGATTGCACTAAGATTGGAGTGTCATCAAGAGTTAACATGGCTCCAGTTCTTGAAGGTTTCGAAAAAAGTAGTAATTTTTTCATTTATAACCCTCGGTTTTCTATTTTCCATGGTTATTTTTAAAATAGAAGTAGGAAGTTTCAGTGAATATCAATTCTTCAACCTTTTCTTCTTATTTTTCTTTTTAAGTCGTGTACTGCATTTTTCAATTTTAAAAGAAACCCCTGCCATAACAGCATCAACAGAATCACTTGATGATGTAAAGGAAGATCAAGTACCAATAAAGCAGTCTAATACTGTCGAAAGGGCACCTATTGAATTGCCTAAGGAAATCGAGGATTTGTATAGACAAAAGATTGATGTGTTTATTTTGACTAAAGGCTATCTGGACATTGATCTAAATAGGGAACAATTTTGTGAACAATTGGGTATCAAAAAAAATTATCTTGGTCCTTTTCTCAAGAAGCACTATAAGAAAAATTTTAATGGTTTTGTTAATCAGTTAAGGCTACATTATGCAGGAAAACTACTCCTGCAAGAGGAATTGTTGTACACGATTGATGACCTTAGTTTTGTTTGTGGATTCAATTCAAGAGCTTCTTTCTACCGTAATTTTATATCCGAATTTGGTTGTCCTCCACATGAGTATAGAGCTAAAATGCAGCAATCATTAAAACTGCAGGCATAATCTTGCGGATTCAATTGTTATTTTACGTGTTATCATGCTCCTTTTTGCCCTCTTGCAGTACCTGCTGTGGTTTAATTTGTCTTTCCTATTTGTTGTGGCTTGTATCGAAATGAAACGATCCAGTAGCGGTGCATACCGGGTATCGGATACCGCCTTCTTTTTTAATACTACACCGCTAAGTTCAGAACCAGATGTCTTGCTTGCCCGGGTGTGCATCAATAAAAATACTTTAATGTAGTCAAATGTGGTATTTTGTGACTGAAATCCACTTTTATCCCGCTTAAAGTGCATAAAATGCAAAAAGTGGACACGAGGTGGACATCGCTTATTTGCCCCTATTTTATGTCTCATTTTACTGCTTAAAAGGTATTTGTCAATAGGAAATAATGTTATTTTAACGAAAAAAACAATAATATCAGCATAGGGATAATTATTTAAAAACCTGTTTTTCAGTTTATTATATTTTTATTGTGTTTATTTAACGGGTAGGTGTCGTACGTGATTGCAAATGAGACATTATTCTCCAATACAATAGCAATCTTTGTTCCATAATAAAACAAAGAACTGTGTCGATAACCAGCGTTTATGCTCGAAGATACGGAACAATTATAATTTATGTAAAGCAGAGCAAGTGGCTCTACGAACCATTGAATATTAAAATAAGACTAAAAATTTTTATTATGTATTATGACTATTATGTATACTACCTGAGCTATTTGAGTTCGCTGTACAATGGATATCCGGTTATCGTAAGGATTACGGTTGTGATGGTAGTACTTTTTGCATTAATTGCACTTTTTGGTATGTGTAGGCTGCTCTTTACGGGATACAGGCTCAACAAAGCTGCTCGTAGAAAAGATGAGATGATGAAGGAGTATGCGGATAAACTGAGATTCATCATGAATAGTGCTATCAATTATGATGTGGAAGAGCTGGAAGAGCTTTTGGAAGTTGATCAAATCAAGAATAGATCCTGGACGTTTGACCTTTTTACAGATCTTATTCTAGAGGTACGCGATGCCCTAGAGCAGAAACAAGCACTCAACCTCATTAATTATAAAAACTGCTTAGAAGCCATGAAATTAATGCCTTTTTGGGAGAAAAGATTGCGCACCTCAGTTATTATGGTACGTAAGAATGCGTTACAGACAATTGGTTTATTGAACAATGGGTTAAACACCGGACTGATCTCCAAATCCGTCTTTCATAAGAATAAACACTTGCGTAAGGCGGCTCGAAATGTGCATACCGATCTGGATTCATACAACCCATTCCGCTTTATGGAGGATAATTTTGATGAATCGTTTACGCAATTGGATAAAATTCGTCTTCATGCCACATTGGTAAAACGGTACAATGAAGGTAAGTTGCCCAATTTGTTGCGCTGGATAAATAATTCTAAAAATAGTAATTATATCAGTTTTATCATTCATGAGATCGGCTTTTTTGATCAGTATGAAGCTTATGCAACACTTTTGGAAATGCTTGATAAACAGGAGAATCGCGATGTGCGCATGCAGCTTATAAAGACATTGGGCACTTTGGGAATTACCGATTCGATTCCATATCTGACAGCGCGCTATGCCCTGGAATCAACTGCAATTCGAGAAACGATTATAAAGACTTTAG
>Ga0308165_1006179_pt1 | contig 10715 bp, 9 predicted proteins | sample PhyWR2_FD_201032 | JGI IMG/M metagenome (GOLD analysis project Ga0308165, IMG submission 201032) | Phyllosphere microbial communities from UC Gill Tract Community Farm, Albany, California, United States - DLSLW.R2 | ecosystem: Host-associated > Plants > Phyllosphere > Unclassified | place: USA... | reverse complement strand
GCCATGGTAAATTCCGGTACGAACAACAGCTCTGATTGCGGCATTCATTCCTGGGGCATCGCCTCCAGAAGTTAGTACAGCTATATTTTTTATATTTGGCTCCATCTTTATAATACGAATATAGTGTGTATTTTTTACACTAAGTAATTTATTTTATTTTTTTTACTTAATATTGAAAGTCATACCTTTATCTGCTTAAAATAACTAAATTTTACTTTGGAACAAATTTTACCCCACTTAGATTCTGTATTCTCTATAGATTGCGTTTTGTTTGGATTTGATGGTAAGGAATTAAAAATCTTGCTCATTGAAAGGAATGAAGAACCGTTTAAAGATTGGTGGGCACTGCCCGGTAATATAGTTGGTCCTGATGAGAGTTTAGATCAGTCTGCCTCACGCATTTTATACGAACTTACCGGCTTACGCGGTATTTACATGGAGCAATATTACGCTTTTGGCGATCCGCACAGGCACCCTCAGGGTAGGGTAATTACTTTGGCTTACTATGCTTTGATCCGTTTAGGTGGTGATAAGGAACTACGCCCGATTAGTACTTATGCAAAACGTGCCAATTGGCTGCCTATAACCGATCTGCCTAAACTGGCTTTCGATCACCAGAAAATTTACGATAAAGGTTTAGAAAAAATCAAAAGGCGGATTAAACATCAGCCCATCGCTTTTGAACTTCTGCCAGAAAAGTTTACCTTGACCCAATTGCAGCATGTATATGAATTGGTACTTGGTAAAAAACTTGATAAAAGAAATTTCAGAAAGAAGATTGTAAGTTTTGGCGTATTAAAAGAGCTGGATGAAAAACAGAAAGGGGTTTCTTATCGTGCCGCTACTTTGTACCGCTTTGATAAACGTAAATACGCAAAGCTTTTTGGTAAGGAAATTTCGTTTTAGCGGGCTGAGAAGTGAGATCTGTGAACTGGGATTTGAAATCGCAGTGCAATGAAAGACCAAGCAAACGGCCTTTTACAAATATAAAAATCCCCGGGTTTAAATTAAAAACCGGGGATTTTTTTGTGTAATCTGAGTTCAGATCAATTAGGGATTCAGTACTGGAAACTCCAAACTGAAACTATGCCTTAGGCGCTAGCTCAAGATGATAATGAACCAGATCATCTATAGGTGAGCGGATAATTTTACCCACACCCATTTCGTAACGGTCGGCAACAATACTTAAAATATCACGGAAACTATAACCTACAGAACCCACACAGTTTAATTTATGGTCTTTGTAGTTTGGATAGTGGATTACCAGGGCTTCGAAAAATGCAGTAAAGGCATAATCAATGGTTGCAAAAGCATAATCTTCGTAGTTATCTTTAAAGTCGTATAAGAATTTACTAAAGCTCGCGCAGAAACGGTTCGGCAATGGCTTGTTGTAAATGTTATCGAAAATATCCTCGTTGGTTAAAGCGTAATTGTCGTAAAAAGCCTCACGTAAACCTTTTGGCATGTAACCTTTCATGTAATCGCTTAAAATACGTTTACCGATATACGAACCGCTACCTTCATCACCCAGGAAGTAACCCAATGAATCGATGTTCATGGTAATTTCAGATCCGTCGTACAAACATGAATTGGTTCCTGTACCTAATATAGCAGCAAATCCTGGCTCGTTTCCAAGAAGTGCCCTAGAAGAGGCAAGTAAATCATGACCTACAAATATGGTTGCATTGGTAAAAATCTGTTGCATGGCATCAGCCACAATTTTTACGTTTGCAGGTGTAGAACAACCGGCGCCGTAGTAATAAACTGCTGTTAATTTCTCTCTTTCCAAGTGGTCTGGAAGAGTCTCATTCAAAGACTTTACAATGTACTCTCCTTTTGAAAAATATGGATTGTAACCTTCGGTGTTAAAGTAAATTTTTCTGCCGGCCTCGTTAATCAAACACCAATTTGTTTTGGTAGATCCACCGTCTGCAATTACTATCATTTTATTTATTTTTGGTTTTAGCACGATAAAAGTATAAAAACTCTTATATTTTGTATCCTTTTTTTTAATAATTTTTTAACAATTTGTTGTTGTGGGATTTTAAGTGTGTAAAAAATACACTATATAGGGTGTTTAATCCGCGAAAAACCTTAAAATTATACCAGAAAAGGCATTGGTCTTTTTTTTAAACGTCAGCAATATTTTACAACAAGATAGCATAATGAACAACAGATTTTTAGATTTCAGGAGTGATACGGTAACCAGGCCAACCGCCGGAATGTTGGAGGCAATGATGAATGCAAAAGTGGGAGATGATGTTTTTGGGGAAGACGAAACCGTGCATGCATTGGAAACAAAACTCGCTGCTACCTTTAATATGGAAGCCGGATTATTTTGTCCTTCCGGAACGATGACCAACCAGATTGCCATTAAGTGTTTTACCCAGCCGATGGATGAGGTAATCTGCGATCAGACTGCCCACGTTTACCGTTACGAAATCGGAGGTATTGCCTATCACTCGGCAGCATCGGTTAGGCTGTTGCATGGCGAACGCGGTATCTTAACTCCTGAGCTGATTGAGCCTGAAATTAATGAAGACAATATTCATTACCCTAATTCCAGTTTGGTAGTTTTAGAAAACACAGTAAATAAGGGTGGCGGAAGCTGTTATACATTGGCTCAGATTGCGCCCATTCATCATTTATGTAATATAAAGGGATTAAAGCTACACCTAGATGGTGCACGCATTTTTAATGCTTTAGTTGCAACCGGAGATCAGGCCTTTGAATATGGAAAGTATTTTAATGGTATTTCAGTTTGTTTATCTAAAGGACTGGGCGCCCCGGTAGGATCAGTTTTACTTGGTAGTAAGGAAATGATCCACAAAGCGCGGAAAATCAGGAAAGCCTTTGGTGGCGGAATGCGCCAGGCAGGGTTTTTAGCAGCTGCAGGCATTTATGCGCTCGATAATCATGTAGCGCGTTTAAAGGATGATCATACCCATGCAAAAGCCTTGGCCAATGTATTAAGCTCGGCAAAATATGTAAAATCGGTAATGTCTGTAGAAACCAATATTGTCATTTTTGAAGTGGAAAAAGGTTCAGCAGAAAAAATTGTACACCAGTTGAAAGAGAAGGGCCTGCATTGCAATACCACGAGTGCCAGTACCGTCCGCCTGGTAACACACCTGGATCTCAGTCCCGAAATGATCGATCAGGCTATTGAAATAATATTACATTTGTAGGTGCAGTCGGAAGCCGGCAAACGGGAGTCCGATTTTTATTCAATAGTTTTATAGTTTATGGTCAATAGTCAGATGGCTCATCGCTCAATCTGAATATATATAAAGTCTAACCAAAATGCCTGATTCCTCCAAACCTCTAGCTCCAATCTCAAAACTGCTCATCGCTAACCGTGGTGAAATTGCTTTGCGCATTATGCGTTCTGCAAAGGAAATGGGAATAAAAACCGTAGCTGTTTTTTCTGAAGCCGACCGGAATGCACTTCATGTTCGTTATGCGGATGAAGCAGTTTTTATCGGACCAGCACCTTCCAATCAAAGTTATCTGGTTGGTGAAAAAATTATCGATGCCTGCAAACTAACAGGTGCCCAAGCCATTCACCCAGGTTATGGTTTTTTATCTGAAAATGCCGGTTTTGCACAAAAGGTTGCTGATGCAGGGTTGATTTTGGTCGGTCCATCTCCGCAGGCCATGGAAACGATGGGTAATAAATTATCTGCAAAGGCTGCGGCATTAAAATATAATATTCCCATGGTGCCTGGAACGGAAGAGGCCATTGAGGATGTTAATGAAGCAAAACAACGCGCTATCGAAGTTGGCTTTCCCATTTTAATTAAAGCTGCTGCTGGCGGTGGTGGCAAGGGGATGCGTATAGTAGAGCGGGCGGAAGATTTTGAAGAGCAGATGCAGCTTGCCGTTAGTGAGGCTACTTCAGCCTTTGGTGATGGCGCGGTTTTTATCGAACGCTATGTTACCTCGCCAAGGCACATCGAAATACAGGTATTGGGCGATACCCATGGCAATATTGTTCATCTTTTTGAACGGGAATGTTCCGTGCAACGCCGTCATCAGAAAGTGGTGGAAGAAGCACCCTCATCTGTTTTAACTGAAGAAATAAGGCAGGAGATGGGTAAGTGTGCTGTAGATGTGGCCCGTTCGGTAAATTACACCGGGGCAGGTACAGTAGAATTCATTCTGGATGAAAACCTGGATTTCTTTTTCCTGGAAATGAATACCCGCTTACAGGTGGAGCACCCGGTAACGGAGCTGATTACAGGTATTGATCTGGTAAAAGAGCAGATTAAAATCGCTTCGGGCGAAAAATTGAGTTTTTCTCAGGAAGATTTAAAAATAAGTGGTCATGCGGTTGAACTCAGGGTTTATGCAGAAGATCCGGCGAATAATTTCCTTCCCGATATCGGTACCCTGCAAACCTATAATACACCTAAAGGCAATGGCGTAAGGGTTGATGATGGCTTTGAGCAGGGCATGGAAATTCCGATTTATTATGATCCGATGATCGCCAAACTGATTACTTATGGTAAAAGCAGGGAAGAGGCCATTGACCGTATGGTTAGGGCCATTGAAGAATATGATATTACCGGGATAGAAACTACCTTGGGTTTTGGTAAATTTGTAATGCAGCACGAAGCATTTAAAGGTGGCAACTTTGATACCCATTTTGTAGGGAAATACTTTAAAGCTGAAAATTTGAAGGTACAGGATGAAACAGAAGCACTGATCGCTGCGTTGATCGCTGCACAACTTTTTAGTAAACAAGCGGTTACGGTAGGAGGTGACGTGGTTAAAAAAACTTCAGACTGGAGAAAAAATAGATTGAAATATTAACAAATAGATTTAGCGCGATCGTCATTATCAACTTGATTGCGAATCGCAATACCTCGGTAGGATTTGTATTGAGGATTAAGATTCCCGCCTGCGCGGGAATGACGATGAAAAAAAATACATTATAAATGTTCACAGGAATTATAGAAACACTTGGCGAGGTTACCGCCATTAAAAACGATCACACAAACATTCATTTTACCATTTCATCATCCATCAGCCATGAGCTGAAAATAGACCAGAGCGTTGCGCACAACGGAGTTTGTTTAACTGTTGTGGCATTAAATGATGGAACACATACTGTTACGGCAATAGATGAAACGCTAAACAAAACCAATCTTGATGTTTTAAAAGTAGGCAGCAAGGTTAATTTGGAGCGCTGTATGCAGATGAATGCACGCTTGGACGGGCACATTGTGCAGGGCCATGTAGACCAGACTGCGGTTTGTATCAAACGCGAAGAACTGGATGGAAGCTGGGAATACCGTTTTAAATACGATGCTTCTGCCGGAAATGTAACCGTGGAGAAAGGATCGGCCTGCGTAAACGGAATCAGCCTAACGGTTGTAAATTCGGCAGATGATGAATTTTCAGTATTCATTATTCCTTATACTTTCGAACATACCAATTTACAGGAAGTTGAAGTTGGCGATACTGTAAATTTAGAGTTCGATATCATTGGAAAATATGTAGCCCGTTTAATGAACCGCTAACATTAATTTTAATTAATTTTTTATTTAATAATTAACTCTTAATTAGTTTTTTATGTGCTTATTGGCGTAGATGTAACGCTTAATTTTTCATGACAGTGCAGGATGGTTGAGCGGATAATATTTCTCAATATCGTAGTGTTAAGACTAAAAATTAACGCTAACCATTTATGAACAAGATTTTCCGTCACTCATTTGCAGTGCTAAACACTGTATTTTTGTTGTTATTTACCCCACAAATATTTGCGCAGAAAATTTCAGTAAGAGATTTAACTGTTGAGCATTTAGTAAATCCTTTTAGTATTGATAATCCAAAACCCAGATTTAGCTGGAAGATCAACTCGGATATCAAAAATACCAAACAGAATAATTACGAAATAAGACTGGGTACCTCAGCAAAAATTGATCGGGTTTTATGGAAAGCAGCCGTTAATAACGATCAATCCGTGCTTGTTGCCTACAATGGCCCTGCACTTTCCTCAAAAACCAGGTATTATTGGCAGGTAAGAGTAAAAGATAATCATGGAAATACATCTGCATGGTCTCCGGTTCAGTATTTTCAAACAGGCTTAAAACCTGAAGACTGGAGCGCAAAATGGATTTCGGTAGAAGGAAAGGATACTGCTGTGGCCAGTCCGCTTTTTAGAAAAGAAATTACGCTCAAAAAAGAAGTTAAATCTGCAATGGCATATATTACTGCAAAAGGTTTATATGAGGCCCACATCAATGGCGCGCGTGTGGGAAATGCATATTTTGCACCAGGATGGACGAGTTATAAAGACCACATTCAGTACCAGGTTTACGATATTAAAAAATCATTGAAAAAAGGTGGGAACGTAATTGGTGTTTCGCTTGGCGATGGATGGTACAAAGGCCGGATCGGTTTTGCCAACCAAAAACAGTTTTATGGCGATACCAGGGCTTTATTGTTACAGCTTGAAGTAGAATATAACGACGGAAGCAAAGAGACCTTTATCACCGATAAAAGTTGGAAAACCGCTTACGGGCCAATACGTTCATCAAACATATATGATGGAGAAACCTATGATGCAAGATTGGAAATTGCGGGTTGGAATACTTACGGTTTCAAAGAAAATGCCAGCTGGAAACCAGTTCAGGAAATAGCCAGCGGACCGGAGAAACTGATCGGAATGAGTGGGCCGCAAGTAAGTAAACATGAAGAATTTAAGGCCTTGAAAATATTCAAAACCCCACTTGGAGAAACTGTTGTTGATTTTGGGCAGAATTTGGTAGGCTGGGTGATGTTGAAAGCAAAAGGTGCTGCCGGGACAAAAATTTCCATCAGTCATGCAGAAGTATTAACCAAAGAAGGCAATTTTTACACCACCAACCTCAGATCGGCCAAACAGCAGAATAACTATATTTTAAAGGGTGAAACCGAACAGGTATTCGAGCCACATTTTTCATTTCAGGGATTTAGGTATGTTAAAATTGAAGGCTATCCGGGCGAACTTAAACTCGAAAACCTCACCGCTGTGGCTGTTTATTCTGATATGAAAACCAGCGGAAAATTTAGCACTTCCAATGCACTTTTAAACCAGCTGCAACACAACATTTCATGGGGGCAGAAGGGTAATTTTGTAGATGTACCAACAGATTGCCCTCAAAGGGACGAACGTTTGGGCTGGACGGGTGATGCGCAGGCCTTTGCAACAACGGCCGCTTACAATATGGATGTATCGGGCTTTTTTACCAAATGGTTGAAAGATGTTTCTGCGGATCAGCTTCCTAGCGGGAGTGTACCTTTTGTGGTACCCAATGTGCTAAATCAAAGTGATGCCGGATCGGCCGGCTGGGCAGATGTAGCCACGATTATCCCCTGGGATATGTATATAGCTTATGGTGATAAAGGCATACTGGAAACGCAATATGGCAGCATGAAAAAGTGGGTCGATTATATCACATCAGTATCAAAAAACAACCTTTGGAATACAGGATCCCACTTTGGAGACTGGTTGTTTTACCGCCCTAATGATGATAACGACGGCCGTGCTGCTGTTACCGATAAATACATGATCGCTCAAACTTTTTATGCACACTCTACACAATTGTTGCTAAATGCTGCAAAAGTTTTGGGCAAAGCTGATGATGTGGCCAAATACACTACACTGCTCGAACAGATAAAAGCCGCTTATATCAAAGAAAATATGACCCCGAGCGGTAAATTGATTTCGAATACGCAAACGGCCTATGTTTTAGCTTTACAGTTTGATATGCTGCCCGAAAATCTGCGTGCGCAGGCTGCTCAAAGGTTGGTAGATAACGTGAGAGATTACGGAAACCACTTAACAACAGGTTTTTTGGGCACCCCATACCTATGCCATGTATTAAGCCGCTTCGGGCATGAAAGTGTTGCATATGATCTTTTAATGCAGGAAAGTTACCCTTCATGGCTTTACCCTGTAAAAATGGGGGCCACCACCATTTGGGAACGATGGGATGGCATCAAACAAGATGGATCTTTTCAGACGGCAGATATGAATAGTTTTAACCACTATGCATATGGTGCTATTGGCGATTGGATGTATAAAAATATTGCCGGCATTAATCCCGTAGCAGATCAACCGGGCTATAAATCGGTTGTTATTGCGCCCCGGCCAGGTGGAAAATTAACAGCTGCATCTGCCGAACTGGAAACTGTTTATGGTACTGTTAAATCATCATGGACAATTGCCGAAGGCCTTTTTAAGCTTGATGTAACGATTCCGCCTAATGCCTCCGCAACCGTAGTTTTGCCAAAAAGCGATAAAAAAGAACAGATTGGCTCTGGCAGCTATCATTTTGAATATAAATATTAATCGCTTAATATTGCGGCTTCACAGAAAGTTGTATCAACATATAAATTTGTCTCCTTTAGCCTGTCGAAGGACTTGCTTAAATGCATGATCAGGCGTTCCGACAGGCTAAAGGGGAGACAGATTAATTGAATTGTGATGCACTTTCCATCAGATGCAGTAAAAATTAAATGTACAGTAAAGAAGAATCAGCCCGTTTACGTCAACAATTTTGGATCAGTTTCGGACAATACATGAAACCTGTTCCTTCTGCAAGTGGTTCTACTGTAAATTGGACAAATTACAAAACAGGGGTGAAGAACATCTTTTTTAAAATGGATGTCGACAATAAAAAGGCTTTTATCAGCATTCAACTTTCGCATTCAGATGCCGATATCAGGCACCTCATATTTGAACAGTTCGAAGAATTTAAACTACTGTTTACCAATACGGTTGGCGAAGAATGGGATTGGATAAGAGATGCCGACGATGATTTTGGTAAAACAGTATCTCAGATTTCCATCAGCATTACCGGGGTGAGCATATTTAACCAACAGCACTGGCCGCAACTGATTTCCTTTTTTAAGCCCAGGATGATTGCACTTGATGAATTTTGGGATAATGTGAAACCTGTTTTCGAGGATCTGGTTTAATCAGTCAGGTTTAATTGTGCTATCCTATCTTTGGTAAACTTGATTTCTTCCTTATCATCCGTTAAACTCGGTTTGCTTTTTAAATAAAGATTATAATATTTAAGGGCGTTTTTACCTTGTTTTAACCGGGTATCGTAAAATACTGCAAGGCGGTAATATAAGGTAGCGTTCACTTTAAATTGCAGCCCTTTTTTATAAGCTCCGTTTGCGAGCGTCAGTTGATTGTTTTCTTCATAAACCAGCCCTAAAAGTGAATAGTAACTGGAGGTATTTGGCGAAATAGCCTCATCAATTGTTTTTTTGGTATAATTAGCTGCCAGAGGATAATTTTTTATTGCCCGGTAACTGAGTGAGGTATAATATAAAGTGGCCTCATTTTGCATAGCGGTTGCTTCCAGTAATTTAAACAGATCAATTGCCTTCTGATATTGTTTGGTGTAATAATAAGCCTTTGCTACATCTTTTATTACCCCCGCATCGGCACCATCTTTTAATAATTTTTCTCCTGCGGCTATTACCTCAGCGTATTTTTTTAACTGATTGGCAATGGGCAGTTTTGTACGTTGCAATACCAGGTTATCGCTGTCTCCCTTAATGGCAATATCAAGTACACTGTAAGCCTTTTCATATTCCTGATAGTTGGAAAGTACCTCTGCAAGGTCGGTTGCCACATCACCTTCAATTGGATTGATCTGGTTTGCTTTTAAAAGATATATGCGTTTTATCGAATCATCTTTTGGCGAACTGTACAGATTGGCCATTAGTTTGTGTACATTAAAGTTATTGGTATCAATTTTCAGAATTTCTCCATAATAGCGCCTGGCCTTTTCGGTATTTCCCCTCTTTGTACTGATGTTGCCGAGACTGAAAAGAACGGGAAGATTTTGTGATTGAAGTGTATAGGCCCTGGTGTAAAATTTTTCTGCCTCAACAGTGTTACCTCCCATTAAAAAGCAATACCCCATCTGATTAAGGATTTTGATATCAGTTATATTTTCACCATAAATCTCTTTTAGATACTGCCCAGCTTCGGCATAACGTTGATTTTGATAAAATTCAAATAGTTTTTCCTTATCTACCACAGCGGCCGTTTGTGCGAAAGTTACTTGATGCAAGCAAACAAAAATCAATAAATAGCAAAGTCTTTTCATCATAATTAATTATTAAACTAATTTATTAGTTGTTTTTGGCAATTCCAAATCTATCTGTTAAAAAAATGCGGTGTAAAACAAAATGAGTGGCTGTGGGTTTATAAGAAATAGTTGAACTAAAAAATAAGACCTATGAACACTTTAAAGAAGTTTGAATTAATGGAGAAGATTGTGCGTGAATTGGAAGATTTACAAAACTCTCAACAGGCACTTATTCAGAAAATTGGAAAAATCGAAGTTGATAATATTGAACTTGGTGATGGCCGTTTAGAAAAAGACCTACCAGATATACATCAAAATTTAGCTGATAACTTAGATACTATTTCAGGAATTTTAGATTACTTTGCAGGTAAAACACAAAACTTTGGTGATAAAAACAATGTTGACGCCTTAAAAGAACAGGAAGCGATCAACAATGCCACCAGCTAAAATTAAACGCATATGAAATTTTTATCTTTAACCGTTGCCTTTTTGCTTGTTGGCCTATTTGCCAGCGCACAGGTATTGCCATCATTCCAGCTGGGCATTAAAGCTGGTGCAAATTTTTCGAAATTTGATAGTGAAAACACTTTTAACAGTAACAACCGTACAGGT
>Ga0308165_1006178_pt1 | contig 10715 bp, 8 predicted proteins | sample PhyWR2_FD_201032 | JGI IMG/M metagenome (GOLD analysis project Ga0308165, IMG submission 201032) | Phyllosphere microbial communities from UC Gill Tract Community Farm, Albany, California, United States - DLSLW.R2 | ecosystem: Host-associated > Plants > Phyllosphere > Unclassified | place: USA... | reverse complement strand
TCTGCGAATCTTTGCGGCGTTGACCACGGCAAACCCATATTGCCGTCTACGAAATCCTTCATTTGGCGATCTTTATCGCTGAAATAAGCACTTACATGGCGACATTACATGATTCGCGGCGACCGAAATCTGTCGTCAGCCTACCGATTGCCGCAAAGCCCAGCGGCCCTGGACGCCCGTTGGCGGAAGTCTCCGTCGAGCAGATGAATCGCCTGATGCTGGTTGCGTTCAGGCACTTCCTGGAGTTCGGTCCGAATCGTGCGAGCGTACAGGCCATTGCCACTGAGGTCGGACTCACTCGACAGACGATCTATTTGCGGTTCGGATCGAAGGAGGATTTCTTTTCTGCGATCATTCACAGCCGAGAGATTAAGTTCTTCGAATCCTTGCCATTCGACTTCGCGACTGATGACCGGGCACCCGACGTCGTGTTGGAAGAATACGCGAGAATCACCGTTGACCATCTGCTCTCGCCCGATCGCATCGCGTTAGGCAGAGCGATGTATGGCGGTCTGCACCGGCACCCTCATCTCGTCCAGCAAGAGCGCAAGACTTACGAGCGAACTTTTTCTATCTTGGCCGGCTACTTCCAACGCATTGCCGCAGAGCGTGGCATCGATCTCGATGGTTTCGCAGTCGCCCAGAACTTCACTGCCCAATTGGTTGGCATTCAACTGCCAGTCATTCTGGGCACTGGCACTTTGCCGAGCATGGCCAAACGAACTGTGCGCATTGCCGAGATCGTGCGGGCGACTTTGAGGGGGTATGCATTTGGTGAAGGCTGACGGCGTGACGTTTTCGCCGCCAATCGAAGTTCATAGTCCGGTGATATCGACGACTGCGACGGAACCATCGCCTGGCTGTCGCCCAACGCTGATGTCGGTGACGAGCAATGCGGGCTCGCCGTTCAACACGCGCGGGTAGCAGACGTTGAAGTCAGCAGGCATACGAACGATCTTCTGATCGCCAGAGATCCGCAGAACAATATGTCGTCCATCGAGCGTGAACGCATGGACTTCGCCTGTCACGGGCGTCGAGGCCAGAACGGTTCCCCGTTCCGTGACACCGACTCCGTCCACGATTCCGAGGCCAGTAATGATCGGGGCAGGCTGCACACCTGCGACAAAGTCTTCTCGACTGACTTGGTAGATTCCTCCCTTGACCGTATCGTGCAGCGAGCAACTGACTGCCCAGCATGTATCGTCGGCCTTGGACAACGTGATGCCGTTCACCCATCCGGGCATTACTACACGTTGCACCTGGTCTGCCGAACCGGGTTCACCTGCGGCGAAAGCATCGATCGCTTCGTAGGGAATACGGTATACAGCGGATGGAACTGGGGACGGCAACTGGGCGACAGGATTGCCGTTGGGGATGTCGCCCACGTAGATGTCGCCATTGCGAGCAATACCAAGCCCATTCGGTTGATCCAAACCGTTATATCGTCGGGCGAGGTCGCTTTTCGGTCCGAGTGGCAAATGGCCCAGCAGTTTGCCCTGGTATGGATCGAATGCCACGATACGGGGAGTGGTTTCGTGCCGATCCGTGATTGACTGCCGATCGGCCCGGGTGACGGGATTGCCACCCTCATCCATGAAGACTGTTCCCCCGGGAAACCGAGGGGTTCCTCGGCGCAGGATATCGCATCCTAGGGTTGCCGTCAGCCCCTGCAGCAGACGACGCTCCTCGAGTTCGACCCGATCCCGCGCGGTGATCCGCGCACGGCTGATGAACGCCTCGCCTGGCAAGTAAACAATGCCCTTGCCTTCCCGGTATGCGGTGTGACCAACCATTAAGGCGCAATTGCCGAAGACGATGGTTTCGCCATCGTCGAGAAGCTCAGCGCTCTCGGGGTTTGTGCACCCCTCAATGCGCCCGATGAGACGCGCAAGAAAGACGTCCGGTCGTTCGGAAGGCGTGGATCGATACATCGTGTTTTACCTCATCGTTACGGTTGCAGCTCTCAAGAGCCGACCATCGTCATGCCGCCATCAACAGCAAATACCTGGCCGGTCATATAGCGACCGCCTTTGCTGGCAAGAAGCAGCATGAGGGGCACTAAGTCTGTTTTGGGATCTCCAAGTCGGCCGCGCAGAGGTACCTGCACTCGCAGTCGCTCTTCGAACGCAGCGCGGGTTGACGCATCAAGCTTCTCAAGGTATCGGACGGCGACCTCGGTTTCCATCAGCGGTGCGATCGCATTCACTGTCACATCGTGCTCCGCCCATGCTAATGCTGCTGAGCGCGTCCACGCCAATACCGCTCCTTTGGCCGCAGCGTAGGGTGCCCGCTCAGCATAGCCTCTGATGCCAGCATACGAAGCAAAGTTGACGATGGCACCGCCGTGCCCCTGTTGCCTCATGTGGCGAAAGGCCGCTTGGTTGCATAGGAATGTGCCTCGGGCGTTGACGGCCATGACGCGCTCCCATACCTGCACAGGGACGTCTTCCGCGGCATGCCCGGGTACGTCCAGGCCTGCGACTGCGGCGAGCACGTCAATTCGCCCCATCGTCTCATGTGCGGTGACGAACGCGCTTTCGACGTCCGTGGCAATACTCACATCGCAGTGGATGAACTGGCACGCATCTCCCAGTGCAGATGCGGTGGCCGCGCCTTCGCGGTCGCGTACGTCGAGGATTGTCACTTTCATGCCGGCCTCGGCGTATCCCTTTGCAATGGCGGCGCCGAGGCCCCGAGCACCGCCGGTAATTACTGCGCAGAAATCCGTATGCATGTTAATGAGAGTCTTTGTCGGATTGAGAGTCTTTGTCGGATAGGTCTCTATTAGGGAACAGGGACGGTAGGTGCGGCCGTCAAGCTACTGTGGGGGACGCATCCATCTTGAACTATACCGTGGTTTAGTGGAAAAATTTAAGTAAACAGGCACCTCAAAAAGCAGTGTAAACCCTATCTAGACAGATATATGGGTAATTTGATTAAATTCAGGCAACCCAATTCAGTAAAGCCAATTGAGAGAATCTGCAATGCGTCCTTACAACCTCAACGATCCCCAAAAGCGTCTGATCGGACGCGTCATGCGTGAACAGGCTACCCTGCTCGGGGATCGGACCTGGCTGATGTCAGGTAACCGCACGCTGACCTTCGCGCAGGCGAACGAGCTGACAAATCGGTACGCCAATGGTCTGGCACATCTGGGCGTTAAAAAGGGCTCGGTGATCGCGATGGTGATGGAGCCATCCATAGAGGTCGTTCTGCTCGCCGTCGCCGTTGCGAAGTTGGGCGCGGTCTTCACCACCATTTCGACAGACTTCACTGGCAAGTTTCTGGAAGACGCGATTCGCGCCGCGAGCCCACTCGTGTTGGTCCTTGATGAGGATATCCAGTCGAGGCTAAATGGACTAGAGGGGGCCGGTGGAGCACAGTCAGTGCTTATCAACGGCAAACTTGGTAGCGGAGGCGCATGGACTTTGGGAGATTTTCTCGAGTTCTCGCCCGCGGAACCGCCGGAGGTTGGGCACTGGCTGGATCCGGTGCAGGTATGGTGGTCGTCAGGAACGACGGGCAAGCCTAAGGGTGTGGCACACAGCCACAGTTCCCTGCTCATGCAGACCGTCAGCCATGACCGGGACATCCGTGAGGGAGACACGCTGTACGCCTGCACGCCGGTTTACCTGGGAAGCGCGTGGACCGGAACCATCTGGCCATCCCTGGTGATGGGGGTGCGCGGCGCCATCGATTCGAAGTTTTCTGTCAGCCGCTTCTGGAATTCGGTCAACCACTACCAGGCTACCCATGCCTTCACGCTCGGTGCCATGCACATGCATCTCTGGAAGGCGGCACCGACGGCCACGGACCGCGACAACACCTTGCGGCGGTACCTGGCAATTCCGATGCCCCTAGACCTGATCCCCGCATTCAAGGAACGCTTCGGCATCGAGAGCATGCCGCAGGGTTATGGCACGAGCGAGAGCTTCCGGGTGTTCGACCTGCCGGAAGACGGTGTCAATCGCGACGGTGCAATTCTCGGTCGGGCAGTGCATCACCTCGAAGTGGTATTGCTCGACGAGGACGACTTGCCTGTCCCCGAGGGCACCGCAGGTGAGATATGCATACGCCCACGGCAACCCGGCCTCATTTTCTGCGGCTACTTCAACGACTCTGGACGGACCCTGGAAGCCTGGCGTTCGATGTGGCATCACACCGGCGATATGGCTTACCAAGGCGCCGATGGCCTGTTTCGTTTCGCGGACCGAAAGAAAGACTACATCCGCTACAAGGGGCGCAACATCTCGATGTTCGAAGTCGAGGCCGTTGTCGCCGCACACGAGTGTGTCAAGGACGTTGCTGCCTATGGGCTGACATCGCCCGAACTGGAATCCGAATCCGAGCTGATGGTGGCTGTCGTGCTCAAGCCGGGCGCGACGATGACGCATGAAGAGGCCGCGCGGTATGTCAACGCAAATGCGCCTCACTACTTCGTGCCGAGGTACATCGATTTCGTCGAAAGCCTGCCTCGCAACGATCACGGCCGACTGGTGAAAAACGAACTGCGCGATCGCGGCGTGACGGCCACAACCTGGGATCGTGAGGCTTCCGGCTTTAAGGTTGTACGACCCTGACAAAACTCTGCCACTTTTCCTATAACACGGCCCACTCGAATTCCAAACCCACCATGACTACGCTGCACCTTGTTGATGATCAGCTCGCGCCTGCGGTAACGGCGTTGCCAACGCTCCAACTAAATGCTCTCAGCCTGCCAAAGATACGAGCCGCGCTAGCCGCCCGGCCTACGCCAGTACAACCGCCAATCCAGGGGGTCAGAGTCATCGAGCAACGAGCGCCGGGGGTTGCAGGAGCGCCTGATGTGCGCGTCAGCGTATATGAAGCGGTCGATCGTCAAGAGACCACGGGCGCGCTGCTTTGGATGCATGCTGGCGGCTTCGTGCTGGGCAGCGCGGACGCCGACGATGCGTACTGCCGCAGGCTCGCCTTGGAGGCTGAATGTGTCGTCGTGAACGTAGATTATCGGTTGGCGCCTGAGACGACCCATCCGGGTCCCCTCGACGACTGCCACGCGGCCCTGAACTGGCTACGTGGGCAAGCAGCCAGGCTACGCGTGGACCCATCTCGACTTGCCGTGGGTGGGCAGAGCGCAGGCGCTGGTTTGGCTGCCGCGCTAGCGCTGCGTGTCAGGGATCGCAGCGAGCCGCCGCTCGCCTTTCAACTGCTTTTCTATCCCATGCTGGACGACCGTACCGCGGCTGGCCGGCACAGCAACCGCCATACCGGCGAGTTCGTGTGGACGCAGGACAACAACCTTTTCGGTTGGACGGCACTGCTGGGGAATCCACCCGGCGGAGATAACGTTCCTGCAGATGCGGCACCGGCTCGAGCGACTGAACTGCATGGGCTTGCACCTGTGCACCTCGCCGTCGGCGCTTTGGACCTATTTCTTGAGGAGAACTTGGAATATGGAACTCGGCTGCTGTCGGCGGGTGTGACAACTGCGATTCATGTGTACCCAGGGGCTTACCACGGCTTCGACCGAGTCGTCGTGGATGCGAGTGTCTCGGTAAGAGCTCGGCAGGACGCCGTTGCCGCGTTGCGCTGTGCGATTAGAAAACCTATGAGGTCTTGATTTTCCAGGTGCTCAAGCCCGGTCTACAAACCAGCCAATGCGATAAAGCCTGAGTGGCGAAGCCATTGGCATTTACATAAACGAGGCATCAATGATAACTATCAAAAAGCATACGACTCGCTCGCAGTCGCGAAGAACAGCTGTTGCAATGGCAACGACGGTCCTGCTAGGGGTCTACTGCCTGCAGGCGTCCGCAGCCGGTATTGATGTCGGAAACCCCGACTTCTCGGTGCGTCTGGACACGCAGCTGCGATACAACGCCGGCGTTCGAGTCGAGGGGCGCGATACTCGCATTTCAAACAACGCGAACTTCGATGAGGGCGACTACAAGTTCAACCGCGGTAACCTCGTCACCAATCGACTGGATCTACTGAGCGAACTGGAGGTCGATTACAAGCAACTGTACGGATTTAGGGTCTCTGGTACCGCATGGTACGACCAAGCCTATCACAACACCTCGGTGGTCCAGAATCCTGCGCTGGCCAATCTAAGGTCGAGCTACCTGAACAATCAGTACTCTTCGCTCACCCAGCGGTACTACGGTACTTCTGGCGAGTTCCTGGACGCTTTCGTCTATTCGAACTTCGATGTCGGGAGCATGCCAGCCTCCGTGAAGTTCGGTCGTCATTCGTTGTACTGGGGGAATGCGGTCTTCTCCTCTGCAGGCATTTCATACAGCCAACAGCCCACAGACGCCCGAAAGGCCGTCGCGAATCCAGGCGTCGAGACGCGGGAGACATTCCTTCCACTGACGCAGCTCTCAGGTGCAATACAAATTACCGACTCGGTGCAACTCGCGGGGCAGTATTTCTTGGATTGGGATCACCTGCGCTCTCCGGAAGGAGGTACGTACCTGTCAGGGTCCGACGCTACGCTGGAAGGCCCGGATCGTTTTGGTGGCAGCACTCCGTTCACGCGTGGCACGACGCTCGGTCCCGACAAGAAGCGCGGGAACTGGGGGTTGAGCACGAAGATAGCGCCGTACTCATGGAACGGGACGACGCTGGGTCTCTACTACCGTGAATTCGACGAGAAGAACGGCCTGTGGTTGTTACGTGACCCGGCTAACCCGACACAGTACCGGGCCGTCTTCCCACGCAATACCAAGCTGATCGGCGCGAGCGTCGATACCACCGTGGGGCCGGTCGCAGTTGGCGGAGAAGTCGCTGTACGTCAGAACGCAGGCCTCAACTCCGTCAGCCTCAGCAGCGCAAACGAAGGTGCGCGCGGGAACGTGGCGCACATGTCGCTCAATGCAGTGTATGGCCTGACCAAGAACCCGCTCTGGGATTCCGGTAGCCTGACGGCAGAGATAACGTATGACCACCTGATTTCCGTCAAAAACAACCAGCAGCTTTTCAATGGTGAAGACGCTGTCAATCCGGCGACGGGCGCGAAGATCTGCCCGTTGGGCCGGATGTCTGGCTGCGCGACCCGCAACGCCGTTGGCATCGGCGTTCGGTTTGCCCCTAGTTGGAGTCAGGTGTTACCGAGCGTCGACCTGACTATTCCTGTGTCAGTGCTCGCTGGCATCCGGGGCAACACTGCCGACTTCGGCGGAACGAATCAGGGCCAGATATCTTATTCCATCGGTGCTGAGTTTGACATCCGTAAGCAGTGGCTCATCACGCTGACCTATGCCGACCTGAAGGCCAAAATCATACCGAACGGAGCCACCAACGCACTGGGTGCGACCTACACCGGCAATGGTTCGTGGCAGACCAGCGACCGTGGACGACTGACCCTTACCGCCAAGACCACTTTCTAAAGAAATTCAGAGGATATTTATCATGCGAGTGAAATTCATCATTGCCCTTGTGGCAACTCTTTCTTGGGCTCAATCCAATGCCCAGCCCACTGCCGACCAGGTCAAGCAACTCGGCACAACTTTCACGCCCTGGGGGGCAGAGATCGCAGCGAACAAGGACGGTTCAATCCCCGCCTACACCGGCGGCATCTCGAAGCCTCCTGCCGGCTTCAATGCCGCGACGGGAAACTGGATCGATCCGTACGCCGACGACAAGCCGATCGCTCAGATCACCGCGTCGAACATGGCCCAGTACGCCGACAAGCTAACGGACGGCGTCAAGGCGATGCTGACGCGCTGGCCGGACACCATGCGACTAGACGTATACCCAACGCGGCGCAGCTACCCAGCCATGAGCAATGAGCTGGCGCAGGCGGCTATCAAGAACGCCAACAACCCTGAGTGCAAGACCGTGGCCGACGGTGTCGGGGTACGCGGATGCGAGAGCAGCACGCCGTTCCCCGTTCCAAAGTCCGGGGCCGAAGTCATGTGGAACCACCTGATGCGGCAGCGGCCGGCGTTCGCCCTTGTGCGCGCCCAGAACCTCGTGTTCGACAGTACCGGTGTCATGCAGACGCCGCAGCGATACGAAGCCTGGTCGGAGGCGCCGTACTGGGACCCCAAGTCGAAGGCGTACACGGAAGACGGGCAGTACTACTTCCGCGTGCGCTCGAAAACCATCGAGCCCCCGCGAGATGCCGGCTTGACCCAGACAGTTTGGTATCCGCTGCGCATGGACATCGAAGATCAGCGGGCATGGAGCTACACGACCGGACAGCGGCGCGTTCGCTTGGCGCCCGAATTCTCGTACGACACGCCTGTGATCACGCTCGGGGGCGTGATGTTCTATGACGAAACCGGTGGTGGTTTTTCAGGCCGGCTGGACCGCTTCGACTACAAAATCGTTGGCAAGCGAGAGTTCTATGTTCCCTACAACACCTTCAAGGCAATCTTCACCGAACCCGACAAGCTAGTCGTGAAGCGCCATGTGAATCCCGATGCCATGCGCTGGGAATTGCACCGCGCATGGGTGGTTGAAGCCACGGTGAAATCGGGCCAGCGGCATGCGATGGCGAAACGACGCTTCTATGTCGACGAGGACTCCTGGACGCTGTTGAGCTCGGAAGGCTTTGACCAGGCTGGCAAGCTGGCCCGAGTAACGCTAACGCACTTCATGCCCAACTACTCGGGCGTCGGCGGCGGAATCTTAGACTTCCTCTCGGCCTCCCAGAACTACGACATGACAGGCAACAGGTTCGCCATCATCGGCAACTACGGATTCAAAAATGCGTACTACAAATCTGTCTCGCGCACCCAGGATCTGATCAACGAGCTGAATCCCCAGGCGATGGCCCGAACCGGTGTGCGTTGACATGAAGTCTCACATGGTTAGAAGGGTTTTGGTGAGCCTGTCGCTGGCATCGGCACCGTTACTAGCGGCCTCTGTCAACGGAAAGGCTTGGCAGGATCCGCTGGACACGCCCTCCGTGCAGAGTCCATTGGCCGCTTCCACCCAACTCCTGTCCGTCGCCAAGGCGGGCAAGCGGCTGGTGGTGGTGGGCTGGCGTGGCCACATCTTGATTTCGGATGACGACGGGCAACACTGGCATCAGTCCCGCTCCCCTGTGAGCGTGGACCTGACCATGGTCGATTTCACGTCTGATCGGCGTGGCTGGGCGGTTGGACATGGTGGTGTGCTGTTGCGGACGGACGATGCAGGGGCGAGCTGGACAGTCGTTCTCGACGGCCGGTCTTCATCTAAGCCGATACGTACCCATTACAGTGAACTGCTTGCCGCTGATATGCAGGCTGTGAGAGGTCAAGTGCAGGCTGCGCTGGATGCGTTTGGGACCAATGGCGAGCAACCCTGGCTAGGGGTCCGCTTTCTCGACAAGGATAACGGCTGGGTATTTGGACCCTTCGGCTTGCTGATGGAGACGCGCAATGGTGGTGAAACCTGGACGCCAGTCATCGAACTCGTGGATAACCCTGACGGATTGCACCTGACGGGCATGACATTCATCGATGGTGCCGTGTTCATCGCGTCCGAGCAGGGCATCGTGTTCCGCAGGCGATCCGGTGAGAAGCGCTTCACGGCACTTCGCACGGGTTATGCCGGAACGTATTTTGGAGTTCTGGGCGTGCAGCGAGACCTGTATGCGTACGGTCTTCGCGGAACCATATACCGAAGCAAGGATGCTGGCGGTACCTGGCAGAAGGTCCAGAGTGACTCGACGCAATCGATCACTGGCGGCACATCGCTGCCCGACGGGCGGGTCGTTTTTACGACGCAGGCCGGAGAAATCCTTCTTGCACTGCCGGAGGATGATCGTCTCTCACGCATCTCCGGAGCAAGAAGCTTCCCCCTAGCGGGGCTTGTGGCGACCGAATCGGGAGCGATCTTGACGGTTGGCCAAGGAGGCACCGCTATTACATCAGTCCCGGCTCGACGCTCGGTCCCTTAAATTGAATCGGAACGTGATCATGAGCATATCTCCCAAGGCCATCCGCGAGGGAAGCTTGCCGGCCGTGTCGGACGTCAGTCAATTCGACATCCATTCAGGCGGTCGCCTGGAACGCATGATCTTCAATCATCGGCCTCTGGTGCTTCTGATCTGTGCATTCCTGACCATCTTGTTCAGTTGGCGCGCCACAAAGCTCGAGGTCCACGCCGACTTCGACAAGATGGTCCCCCAGGGGCACCCTTACATCCAAAACCTCTTCGAATATAGGGACAGTCTGAAGAGTTTCGGCAACTCCGTGCGCATTGTCATCTCCACACAGAGAAATGACATTTTCGACGCGGATTACCTCGATCTTGTAAAGAATATCAATGACAAAGTCTATCTGATGCCTGGCGTCGATCGCTCCATGGTACGGTCAGTGTGGATGCCCATCGTCCGCTGGGGCGAAGTCACGGAAGATGGTTCGATCGGAGGCCCTGTCATGCCGCCCGACTATGACGGATCGTCGAAGGCGTTGGAGCGGTTTCGTCAGAACTTGGCGAAGGCGGGGATTGTAGGCGACTTGATAGGGCAGGACCTAAAGTCAACCATGATTGTGGTCCCGCTGCTCGATCGGGAGAGCGAATCGGGTCGCCCCATTGACTACCGGTCAATGTCACATGCGCTCGAACAGGAAGTGCGGGACATTGCGCGGGAGCGCAAGGCGCCAGATGGCTCGCAGCCATATGCTGCCCATATCGTCGGCTTCGCCAAGCTGGTTGGGGACCTCATAGATGGCCTGGGCAAGATACTCGGGTTCTTCGCAGCTTCTGCCCTCACCGCGACGGTGCTGATCTACCTGCAC
>Ga0308165_1006177_pt1 | contig 10717 bp, 9 predicted proteins | sample PhyWR2_FD_201032 | JGI IMG/M metagenome (GOLD analysis project Ga0308165, IMG submission 201032) | Phyllosphere microbial communities from UC Gill Tract Community Farm, Albany, California, United States - DLSLW.R2 | ecosystem: Host-associated > Plants > Phyllosphere > Unclassified | place: USA... | reverse complement strand
CTCGCACGGTGTCCTTCGTCCAGCGCAGCGGTCGCCTCAAAGACCGCCAGCAGCGGACCTGGGACGAGCTCGCACCGCGCTTCGTGGTCGAGCCGCCCCGCGCCGTCGGACGGACGTCTGTCGACCCCGACTTCGTGCTCGACCCGGAGGCCGTGTTCGGACGCACGGGCCGGCTCGTCGTCGAGGTCGGGTCTGGCCAGGGCGAGGCTGTCGCGCACGCCGCGGTCGAGTCCCCGGAGACCAGCTTTCTCGCGGTCGAGGTGTACAGGCCAGGTGTCGCGCAGACCTTGCAGCGACTGCGGACCACGGGTTCGACGAACGTCCGCCTCATGCAGGTCGACGCGGCCGTGCTGCTCGGGTCGACGATTGCCCCGGGCACCGTCGACGAGCTCTGGCTGTTCTTCCCCGACCCCTGGCACAAGGCCAAGCACACCAAACGCCGTCTGGTCACCCCAGGCTTCGCCGACCTCGTGGCTCGCGCGCTGCGCCCGGGTGGCGTCTGGCGCCTCGCGACAGACTGGGCGGACTACGCCCGGCAGATGCGTGAGGTGCTCGGAGCGTCCGAGCACTTCGACGTCGACCTCGACGCTCCCCGCTTCGCAGGCCGTCCGGTGACGAGCTTCGAGCGCAAGGGCACCGAGAAGGGCCGGGAGATCGTCGACATCACCGCGGTCCGCCGAGGCTGAGCCCACGGCTTCACCCCGCTGGCTTCCCTGGACTCGCTGGCTTCCCGGGCCTCGCGCACCTCGGCAGCCCCCTGAGGCCTGCGGCGCGGGCCGGTGCGACCCCGTCCAGACGCACGACGACCGGCCCAGGATCTCCTGGACCGGTCGTGGTGTGCCGGCTCACCGCGCACAGCGGTGGGTCGGGTCGCGCTGGGGTCGTCAGACCCGTCTGCTCAGACTGCGGTGCCGCCGCCTGCGCCCTGCGCGGCGATCTGCGAGCGGACCTCGTCCATGTCGAGTGCCTTCACGGCGTCGACGACCTGCGCGAGAGCCGGCGCGGGGAGCGCTCCGGGCTGCGAGAAGACGAGGACACCCTCGCGGAAGGCCATCAGCGTCGGGATCGACGTGATGTTCGCAGCGGCCGCCAGGCTCTGCTGAGCCTCGGTGTCGATCTTGCCGTGCACGATGTCCGTGTTGGTCTCGGAGGAGGCCTCGAAGACTGGGGCGAACTGGCGGCACGGGCCGCACCAGGACGCCCAGAAGTCCACCAGGACGATGTCGTTGTCCTTGATGGTCTGCTCGAACGATTCCTGCGTGAGTTCCTGGGTTGCCATGGGGTTCCTTCCACCGGTCGGTATGCCTCTTAGGACAATAGTGGGGGGCGATCTATTCCCCGCGCGCGTCGAGAGCCCACCACCGTGCCCCTGGGACCGCTGTTCGCCCTCAGACGATCGTCACCTCGGCGCCGTGCGCCCGCTGGCTCTGGGCCGAGGTCGCGGGGTACAACTGCTGGGTGACTGACACCGCGGACTTCCCCCACGACCCGTTCGAACCCGAGGACTCGACGCCGGCCGGCTGGCTGAGCGAGCAGGACCTGACGGGCGCCCGCGCGCACCTGCCCCTGGTCTACGTCGACGCCGTCCCCGTGCGAGTCGACGACTCTGGCGACGTGGTCGCCGTGGGGCTGCTGCTCCGCGTGTCCCGCACCGGTGCGATGACCCGCGCGCTCGTCTCGGGCCGCGTGCTCTACCACGAGAGGCTCCGCGACGCCCTGCTGCGGCACATCGAGAAGGACCTCGGCCCCGTCGCCCTCCCGCAGATCCCTCCGTCGCCGCAGCCCTTCACCGTCGCCGAGTACTTCCCGACCCCCGGCGTGACCGCGTACTACGACGCACGTCAGCACGCCGTGTCGATGGCCTACGTCGTCCCGGTCAACGGCGACTGCCAGCCTCAGCAGCACGCCCTCGACCTCGCCTGGCTCACCCCGGAGCAGGCGTGCAGCGAGGAGGTCCAGGCCGAGATGTACGGCGGCCAGGGCGTCCTGCTCAAGCAGGCCATGGCGCACGTCGGGCGCCTCTCCTAGGGCCCACCACGCAGACCCTGGTCGGCACGGTCCCCTGTGGCACACGACGCCAGGGACAGCTCGACCAGCACCGTCAGAGGTCGAGGCGGGGCCAGTCGTGCAGGTCGTCCTGCATGCGCCTGTCGTGGGTCGCGACGACCACGGCCGCCGAGGTGCTGCGCAGCGCCTGGGTGAGGTCGTCGACGAGGTCGATCGACAGGTGGTTGGTCGGCTCGTCGAGGAGCAGCACGTGCGGAGCGGCGAGCAGCGCGCAGGCCAGGTCGAAGCGGCGGCGCTGCCCGACGGACAGCTCGGAGACGGGCCGGTCCAGGTCCTCCTCCGAGAGCACGCCGAGCATCGCGACAGGGACGACGTAGCTGGGGTCGAGCGCGCCCGTCGCGAGCAGGTCGAGGGCGAGGGCTGCGTACTCGTCGAAGCCCGTCGGCACGTGGCCGTCCTCGGTCGGTGAGCCTGTGCGGTGGACGCCCTCCTGCGAGACGACCCCGAGGCGTGCTCGCGACAGTGCCGTGCGGTAGCCGCGGTCGAGCGGGACGGTCCCGGCGAGCGCTCTGAGGAGCGTGGACTTACCGGCACCGTTCGCACCGGTCACCAGCAGGCGCCCGGCGGCGGGGATGACGATGCGCTGCCCCGGCAGGTCGAGGCGCGGCGGCCTGCCGTCGTCGCCGTCGACCCGCGGGTTGCGCACCTCGACGACGGGGTCGCCAGCCCCCCAGGTGGGCTCCATCGAGGGCAGGTCGGGGAAGTGCAGGGTCGGCGGGGGCGGCGGGATCTCGACGGCCTCGGCCTCGAGCTTCTCGACGAGTCTGTCGGCGGCCTTGACGTGGATCCGTGCCCGGGTGCCTCGCCGGTGCTTGTTGGAGCCCTTGGGCGGGCGCCACTCGTCGGAGAGCCCCTCGTAGGACTGGTCCAGACGCTCGGCGAGCTGCGCGGCGCGCTTGCGCTCGGCCCTGTAGCGCTGGCGCCACCTGTGCAGCGCCTGGTTCTTGGCGAACCTGTAGGACAGGTAGCCGGGCTGACCGTAGAGCACCGGGCGACCGTCGATCGACGGGTCGAGGTCGAGGATCGCTGTCGCGACGTCGTCGAGCAGCTGCCTGTCGTGGGTCACGATGACGACCCCGCCACCCCACTCGGTGAGCTCGCGGGTGAGGAAGGCGATGCCCTCCCGGTCGAGGTGGTTGGTCGGCTCGTCGAGCAGCAGCAGGTCGGCACGTCCCGCGAGCCGGCAGGCCAGCCGCACCCTGAAGCGCTCGCCGACCGACAGGGTCTCGAGAGGTCTGGTCAGGTCGCGGCAGGCGCCCAGACGGGTGAGCGCGACGTCGGCTCGACGTTCGGCGTCCCACGCCGCCAGGTGCTCGACGCGGGCCATGATCTCGGCGAGCTCGCCGAGCCGGGCGCCCTCGTGGTCGAACTCGGCGCTCGCCCGGTCGAGCTCGTCGGCCGTGCGACGGACGTCGGCGAGTGCCTCGTCCACGAGGTCACCGACGGTCTGCCCGGGGAGGACGACGAGCTCCTGCGCCACGACAGCGACGGTCCCGACGCGCCGGACCTCACCGCCGCTCGGGTCGATCTCGCCTGCGAGCAGCCTGAGCAGGGTCGTCTTGCCCGAGCCGTTCTCACCCACCACCGCGAGTCGCTGCCGGGCGCTCACCCGCAGGGAGACGTCAGAGAGGACAGGCCTGCCGGGATAGCCGAACGAGAGGTTGTCGGAGACGAGATGCACCCGGCCACGATACGTCGCGGGTACCGTTCCTCTGTGCTCAATTCCGAGAACGGCCCCGTGACCCGTCCCACGCGAGGGGTCCGCGTGCCCCTCGCCGTCGCTGCGGCGGCCGACGTGCTGTGCATCGTGGTCTTCGCCGCAGGTGGCCGCTCCTCGCACGACGAGCAGGGCGGTCTTGTCGGCCTGCTGACGACGGCCTGGCCCTTCCTCGCCGGGGCGGCGCTCGGCTGGGCGCTCGTCGCGCTCGTGCCGGCGCTGTCAGCACGAGGCGCAGCGCAGGGCTCGGCGGGCGCCCGGCTCGCGGGTGTCTCAGACCTCGCCCCGGCAGGCCTGGTCGTCGCAGGTGCCGCATGGGCAGGCGGCATGCTGCTGCGCCTCGCGACGGGTCAGGGTGTCTCCGGAGCCTTCCCCCTCGTCGCACTCGGCTTCCTGGCGCTCACCTTGCTCGGGTGGCGCGGTGTGGTGGCGCTCGTCAGCCGCGCAGCACGTCGGCGATCGGCGGCGCCAAGGCCCTGAACGCCTGGCCGCGGTGGCTGATGGCGTTCTTCTCCTCGGGGCTGAGCTCGGCACAGGACCTGTCGTAGCCCTCGGGCAGCAGGATCGGGTCGTAGCCAAAACCACCGTCACCACGCGGAGCCGTGAGCAGCGTCCCGACCAGCTCGCCGCGGACCACGTGCTCGACGCCCTCGGGCGTCACGAGCGCTGCCGCGCAGACGAACCGTGCGCGCCTGTGCTCGGGAGCGATGTCTCCCAGCTGGGCCAGCAGCAGGTCGAGGTTGGCGCGGTCGTCACCATGACGGCCGGCCCAGCGCGCCGAGAAGATGCCTGGAGCCCCGCCGAGGACGTCGACCGCAAGACCCGAGTCGTCGGCGACAGAGGGCAGCCCCGACTCGGCGGCGAGTGCCCGGGCCTTGATGAGCGCGTTCGCCTCGAAGGTCACACCGTCTTCGACAGGCTGGACGTCCGTGAAGCGGGCCGCCCCGACCACCTCGTCGGGCAGCAGACCGGGCACGGTCCCGGCGGCGAGCAGGATCGCTCGCAGCTCACCGACCTTGTGGTCGTTGTGCGTGGCGAGGACGAGACGTGGGTCGGTCACGGCGGTGCTCCCTGGGGACGAGGGTGTGGCGGGACGGGCTGCGGGTTGGTGTGCAGGTCGACGGGGCTCCTGCGCGGCCGACGAGGTCGGGCGGTCGGGCGGGCTGTGCGCGGGGACGTGGAGCTCCGGCGCTGGCCGCAAGGCGCCCGAGCGCCCAGGCGCTCAGACCAGGTAGCTCGCCCCGGGTGCGACGACCTCGACGGGTCCGCTGAAGCTGGACCTCGCCTCGGCGACCGTGACCTCGGGGTCGTTCCACGATGGGATGTGGGTGAGCAGGAGACGCGCAGCGCCGGCCTGCGTGGCCGCCTCACCAGCCCGGAGCCCGGTGAGGTGGACGCCGCGGACGCTGTCGCGCCCCTCCACGAAGGCCGCCTCGGCGAGCAGCAGGTCGACCGACCGCGCCAGCTCGACGAGACCGTCGCACGAGTCGGTGTCTCCCGTGTAGGCGAGGGTGGCACGCTCCCCGGGGCGCGTCGAGCTCGGTCCGGTCACCCGGACGCCGTAGGCCGGGATCGGGTGGTCGACCGCGACGGGCTCGATCTCGAAGGGACCGACTGTCGTCGTGGTGCCCGGCTCCCACGCGTGGAAGTCGAGCTGACCGCTCATGGACTCGTGCGCCTCGAGACCGTAGGCCTCGGCGAGCCGCTGCTCGGCCACGGCCGGCGCGTAGACGGGGGTCGCGGGACGCCCGGTCCCCCGCTCCGAACCGCGCACCGGGTGGTACTTGAGGTACACGTAGAAGCCGCAGAGGTCTGCGAAGTGGTCGGGGTGGAGGTGCGAGATCGCGACGGCGTCCACCTCGAAGGGGTTGACCTCACGCTGGAGGGCACCGAGGGCGCCGCTGCCGAGGTCCATGAGCAAGGACCACGTGCGGCCGTCCGCGTCCGTGGTCTGCACCAGGTACGAGGACGCCGGGGACTCCGGCGACGGGAAGGAACCTGCCATCCCGAGGATCGTCAGCTTCATGCGACCGATTCCACCATGACTACCTCAGGACCGAGGAATCGTCGGGCGAGGACCGAGAACGACGTGGTGTCCCCCGTCGACTGGAACCTGTGGGTCGGGGGCCCCGCGTTCTCGTCCCTGGCGAGGTCGTGGGCGACCAGCGTGCGGTAGACGTCCTTGGCCGTCTCCTCGGCACTTGAGACCAACGTCACGTCGTCGCCCATGACGTAGGAGATCGCGCCGGTGAGCAGCGGGTAGTGCGTGCACCCCAGGATCAGGGTGTCGACCCCGGCCTCGCGGACCGGGTCGAGGTACCGGTGCGACACCTCGAGGACCGCCGGGCCCGAGGTCACCCCGGACTCGACGAGGGACACGAAGTCGGGGCAGGCCTGCGGGGTGACTGTGATCCCTGTCGCGACGGCGAGCGCGTCTTCGTAGGCGCGCGACTCGATCGTCGCGCGCGTCCCGATCACCCCGACCCGACCCGTGCGGGTCGCTGCGACCGCGCGTCGCGCCGCGGGCAGGATCACCTCGACCACCGGGATGCCGTGCCGCACCGTGTAGCGCTCGCGCGCGTCCCGCAAGACCGCGGCCGAGGCCGAGTTGCACGCGATGACCAGCATCTTCACGCCCTCGTCGACGAGGCTGTCCATGACGTCGAGGGCGAGCGCCCGGACCGTCGCGAGAGGCTTGGGCCCGTAGGGCGAGTTCCGGGTGTCGCCGATGTAGTGGATGGACTCGTGGGGCAGCTGGTCCAGGATGGAGCGGGCGACCGTCAAGCCCCCCACACCGGAGTCGAAGATCCCGATCGGGGCGTTGTTCACCCCTCGAGGATAGTCCGTCAGGACGCCCGGCCTGCCCGGCGGTGGTGCTCGAGCAGGCAGTCGGTCAAGGACTCCTGCAGGTAGCCGGTCAGCAAGAACACCGACCCGAGGAACAGCTCGGGGCCGCTGAGCGCCTCACCCGCGTGGCCTCGCGCAGACTCCGGCCCGGTCTCGGGCCCGTCGCCCTCGTCCTCTTCCCAGGTCGCCGAGACGGACCTGTACAGCGCGTCGGTGTCGGCGTCGGTCTGCAGCCCGAGCCTCGAGCCGATCACCTGGCGGACGTCGCCGAGCGCACCGGCGATCTCGGCACCCTCCTCCCGACCGACGACCAGGGGCAGCTGCTCGTCCTCGTCAGCCGACGGTGAGGCCTCGAGCAGCAGGTCCGCGAAGAGCAGCAGCCTGTCGACCTTGCGCTGACGCAGGTCGTCGTCGGTCAGGCGGCGGAACTCGTGCGCGACCTCAGGGTCGTCCGAGGCGTCGGGCAGCAGCCTGCGCACCGCAGGGTCCGCCGGCGCGATGACGACGTCGGCGTCGATGCCGTCGAGGATCTGGCGGAGGTGGTCGTCGGGGTCGGCGTCCTGGGCGTCGGCTCCGAGGCTGTCTCCGGCTGTCGCCGGGGTGCGAGCCGAGGCACCCGCGTCGTCCGGCGCGTCATGAGGCGCAGCGCCATCGAGAGGGGCGGCGCCGTCGAGAGGGGCGGCGTCGCTCTCGGTGGCCGGGGAACCCTGACCCAGCGGGGTGGCACCGATCTCCGCGCCGTCCTCGGTCTCCTCACGGTCGACACGGTCGACACGGTCGACGTCGGCCTCGCCGTCGGCGTCGTCGAGGTCGACGTCGGTGTCCTCGCCGCCGAGGAGCTCGACCACGTCGCCGGTCACCTGGGCCAGCACGAGGCGTTCCGGGGTCGACAGCGCGGCGACGTACGCCGTGCCCTCGTCCGAGATCTCAAAAGGCCGCACGGCTACTCCCCGCTCCGCTGCATGGTGGCCCAGAGGCCGAAGGAGTGCATCGCCTGGACGTCCATCTCGACCTTCTCCCGCCCGCCCGTCGACACGACGGCCTTGCCCTCCGAGTGCACCTGCATCATCAGACGGTGCGCCTTGCGCTCGGAGAAGCCGAAATAGCTCTCGAAGACGTAGACGACGTAGTTCATGGTGGTCACCGGGTCGTTCCAGACCAGGGTGACCCAGGGCTCACCGACCGAGGCACCTGTGTCCTGGCGCACTTCCTGGCCGGGGATGGTCTTGACGTTCACGGGTCAACTCTAGGTGCAGGTCCTGAGTCTCGTGCTCAGGTGCGCGTCCGCCCAGGTGACCTACGGTTGTGCCATGGGAACCGCGCTGCTCACCGACCGATACGAGCTCACGATGCTGCAGGGAGCGCTCGCCGACGGGACCGCCGACCGTCGCTGCGTCTTCGAGGTCTTCACCCGGCGGCTGCCGTCCTGGCGCCGCTACGGCGTGCTGGCCGGCACAGGACGCGTGCTCGACGCGATCGAGAAGTTCCGCTTCGACGAGGACGAGCTCGCGTGGCTCGAGCGGGAGTCTGTCGTCGACGCCCGCACCCTCGAGTTCCTCTCGACGTACAGGTTCACCGGAGACGTGCGCGGCTACGCCGAGGGCGAGGTGTTCTTCCCGTCGAGCCCGGTGATGGTCGTCGAGGGCAGCTTCGCCGAGGCTGTCCTGCTCGAGACCGTCATCTTGTCGATCCTCAACTACGACTCGGCCGTCGCGTCGGCAGCCTCGCGCATGACGAGCGCGGCCGTCGGTCGTCCGTGCCTCGAGATGGGCTCGCGCCGCGCGCACGAAGAGGCCGCCGTCGCAGCAGCCCGTGCAGCCGTCGTCGCGGGCTTCGCCGGGACGTCGAACCTCGAGGCGGGCCGCCGCTACGGCGTGAAGACCATCGGCACGGCGGCGCACGCCTTCACCCTGCTGCACGACGACGAAGAAGAGGCCTTCCGGGCGCAGATCGCGTCGTCGGGCACCGGGACCACGCTGCTCGTCGACACCTACGACGTCACCCGCGGCGTCGAGCTCGCCGTCAAGGTCGCGGGCACCGGGCTCGGCGGCGTGCGCCTCGACTCGGGCGACCTCGGGGTGCAGGCCGTCGAGGTGCGCAAGCAGCTCGACGCGCTGGGCGCCACGGGCACGTCGATCACCGTGACCTCGGACCTCGACGAGTACGCGATCGCCTCGCTCGCCGCGGTCCCCGTCGACTCCTACGGGGTCGGGACCAAGCTGGTCGTCGGGTCCGGCGCACCGACCTGCGGCATGGTCTACAAGCTGGTCGCCCGCGAAGACTCCTCAGGGACCCTCGCACCCGTGGCCAAGGCCTCGACGTCGAAGACGAGCGTGGGTGGCCGCAAGACTGCCGCGCGTCAGCTCGACGAGGACGGACGGGCGGTCGCCGAGGTGGTCGTCACCGGCCGGGACGAGGCCGTCGCCGCGTGGGCACCGACGAGCGAGACCATGCGCCCGCTGCTCGTCGACCTCGTGACGGCTGGCGAGGTCCTGCCGGGATGGACCGGCGCCGAGGGCGTCGTCACCGCCGCGGCGCGGCACGAGGCCTCGCGCGACGAGCTGCCGCGCGGAGCCCGCCGCCTGTCGACGGGCGAGGTCGCCGTGCCGACGACCTCGCTCGTGCTCGACTGAGAGGAGCGCCGGGGACGCGCCCAGGCGGCCCGCGCCTCGCACGTCTCGCGCCTCGACGCCCGTGGCGAGCAGCGCTGCGCGGCCTGCCACGCCTCCAGTAGGCCAGCCGCCCGGCCATCCACGCCTTCAGCGGGCCGGTCGCCGGGCTACTTCTTCCCGACGAACCAGCCACGCACGACCTCGACCCGCTGGGTCAGCTGGTCGATCGAGGCGAGCGGCACCTCGGGGCCGCCGCTGCGGCGCCGGAGCTCGTTATGGACCGAGCCGTGCGGCTGCCCCGAGCGCCGGGCCCAGGCGGACACCAGCTGGGAGAGCTCTTTGCGCAGGTCCGCGGCACGACGGTGCTCGAGCTCGCTGCGCTCGGCGGCCTGCTGCGCCGCCTTGCCCTTGCCGCTCAGCTGGCTCGCCTGACGCTGCTTGAGCAGCGTCGTCACCTGGTCGGCGTCGAGCAGACCGGGCAGCCCGAGGAAGTCGAGCTCCTCGTCGGAGCCGACGTCTCCCCCGGTGCCGAACTCGCCGCCGTCGAAGAGCACCCTGTCGAAGGAGGCCTGCGACTCGAGCATCTCGAAGGACCCCTGGTCCGCGAGACCGTCGGAGGCCTTCTCCTCCCGGTTGGCGGCCGCCATGAGGGCGTCCTCCGGGTTGTACATGTCGCCCTGCTCCTCAGACGTGAGGGGCCTGTCGAGGGCGTGGTCCCGCTCGAGCTCGAGGGTGTTCGCGAGGTCGAGCAACGGGCCGACGCTCGGCAAGAACACCGACGCCGTCTCACCGCGGCGCCGGGCTCGCACAAAACGGCCGACGGCCTGGGCGAAGAACAGCGGGGTCGACGTGGACGTCGCGTAGACACCGACGGCCAGGCGCGGCACGTCCACGCCCTCGGAGACCATGCGGACGGCGACCATCCAGCGGTCGTCCCCGTCGGAGAACTCGTCGATGCGCTTGCTGGCGCCGTCGTCGTCGGAGAGCACGACGACCGGAGACTGACCGGTGATCCGCGCGAGGTGCCCGGCGTACGCCCGTGCGTCCGTCTGGTCTGTCGCGATGACCAGACCACCGGCGTCGGGGACGGCCCGACGGACCTCGCTGAGCCGCTTGTCGGCGGCCGCGAGCACCGACGGCACCCACTCGCCGTTCGGGTCGAGGGCACTGCGCCAGGCCTGGGCCGTCATGTCCTTGGTCATCGCCTCGCCGAGACGGGCGCTGACCTCGTCTCCGGCCTTGGTCCGCCAGCGCATCTGCCCGGAGTAGGTGAGGAAGATGACCGGGCGCACGACGCCGTCGCGCAGCGCGTCGCCGTAGCCGTAGGTGTAGTCGGCCGAGGATCGGCGGATGCCGTCCATGCCGCGGTCGTAGACCACGAAGGGGATGGGCGCGGTGTCCGAGCGGAAGGGCGTCCCGGTGAGGGCGAGACGGCGGGTGGCGCCCTCGAAGGCCTCCCGGATGGCCTCGCCCC
>Ga0308165_1006175_pt1 | contig 10721 bp, 10 predicted proteins | sample PhyWR2_FD_201032 | JGI IMG/M metagenome (GOLD analysis project Ga0308165, IMG submission 201032) | Phyllosphere microbial communities from UC Gill Tract Community Farm, Albany, California, United States - DLSLW.R2 | ecosystem: Host-associated > Plants > Phyllosphere > Unclassified | place: USA... | reverse complement strand
TGGTTTCATTGTTTCAGTTACTTTTTTCTGAAATGCCTCAACTGTTGTATTTGCTGATTTTAGTAACTCGTTTGCTGTTGCCGTAGAAATGCTGATTATTGTAAACGGATTTTGCTTCTTCATGCGCTCTACCACTTCTTCAGTTCTCATAACCACCTGACCAGATTCCAAAGATACTTTACGTTCCGGGGAGATATTATCAACAGAAGGATCAATCAAAATCACCGCTTTAGCCTTATTTTGTGCCAAATAACCTAATTTTTTTGATCTGGCCATCATTGCAGCCCGTCGATCAGATGCATCGCCTTCTTTGGATGTCGGGTCTCCGGCAGCAAAAATTACTACTACTTTTCCTTCAACATTGATGCCATCGTATTCGTTAAAGCCATCTTTAGATATACCATAGCCCGCAAAAACAACCTCATCGGCACTAAATGTAAAACCATTTAAACCTACAGCATTGCTGGTGATTAAGTAATCTTTATAAGCTTGTTTAGGTTGACCATTAATGGTTAACATACTCTCGGTAACAGCGTAACTTGCCAGATCAATTTTCTGGAAATAACCACCATCTACCGGGCCTTTTAAGCCGATTGATTTAAAATAATCGCGAATATAATCGGCAGCCATCCAAGCCCCTTTTTTACCTGTTTCGCGACCTTCATATTCATCCGATGCCAAAACAGATAAATGTTTATAGGCACTCTGTGGATTTATCGCCTTGCTAAACTTAATTGCATCGGGGTTAGATTTTATTGGTTTTACCTGCGCAAAACAGCCAAAGGCCATTAACGACGCGAAGCCAAGTGTTAAAAAATTCTTATTCATAATGTAAAGTTAGTTGATTGTAGTTAACAGGAAATCTTATCGATTCTATTTTGATGGCGCCCACCTTCAAATGCCGTATTCAAAAATGTTGTTGCAATTTCTTTCGCTGCTTCAGGAGAAACAAAGCGAGCCGGAATACACAAAACATTGGCATTATTGTGCTTTCTTACCAAAGATGCAATTTCGCTTTCCCAGCACAAACCTGCTCTTATGCCCTGGTGTTTGTTTGCGGTAATTGCAACGCCGTTGGCCGAACCACAAAGCAAAATGCCATAAGCAAATTCCCCGCTTTCAACAGCCGAAGCTACAGGATGTGCAAATTCAGGATAATCTACCGATTGCTCTGAATAGGTACCAAAGTCTTTAACTTCATAATCTGCCAGAAAACCCTTAAGTATTTCTTTGTATTCAAAGCCAGCGTGATCGCTACCGATTGCAATATTGATCTTGATATCAGACATGATTTAAATTTAAACAGAATTCTAAAATCTATTCGTAATGTTTTTGTTAGTTAGCGTAGAAAGCAGCTTCACTTTTTTTCTTTTTTTTCTCAATGTAAGCCGATACGAAAATACTGGCTTCATACAATAAAAACAAAGGAGCAGCCACGGTAAGCATCGTTAAAATATCTGGTGTTGGCGTTACAATTGCCGCAATAATTAATATGATAACAGTTGCATATCTTCTGCTGGAACGCATCAACTTTGGCGTCATTAAACCAAGTTTCGATAATATGAAGATGATGATTGGAAGTTCAAAGATAATCCCCGTTCCTAATGTTAAGGTGGCAATGGAAGAAACATATGAATCGATGGTGAAAGTATTTTTTATTTCTTCACTCACCGTGTAGCCTGTTAAGAAATTAATTGATAATGCACATATGATAAAATAGCCAAATAAAATACCGATGATAAAAAGTATAGATGCAAAAAATACAAAACCGCTTGCAGATTTACGTTCATTTTCATGTAGGGCTGGCTTAATAAAGCGCCAAATTTCCCATAGTAAATATGGAAAACCCACAATAATTCCGCACATAACACAAACATTTAACTGAAGGTTAAATTGTCCCGCCATCTCCGTATTAATGATTTCACCATTAATCTTGGTAATACACATATCAGCTCCAAGCGAAGGGAATTTCTCTACAAGCTTACACATCATTCGGTAAGTCCAAAAATCTGGCTTTTTCGGCCCGAAAATGATTTTATCGAGAATAAATTCGTTAAAGTAGAAAGCGATACCTGTAAAAACACCAATGGCAATTACAGCTCTGATTAAATGTTTACGGAGTACATCAAGATGATCAAAAAAAGACATTTCTGCCTCTAGTGTTGTACTCTTCTGTCCTATAGCTTTTGTAAGGGAGTTTTTTTTAGTGTCGCTCATGTTGAAAACAAAAATACCATTCTAAATGAATAGAATGGTATTTACGTGTTAAATATAAAAATAGTTTATATAATTATGAGAAATGCAGGCAAAATTGAACTTTACATCACCTTACATTTTACAATTCTACGGCAATTAAACTCAATTGTTTCAAATTTGAAGGATTCGTATAATCAAATTGATAAACACCATCTTCTCCGGTAACAATTAACGATTTTGGCCCGGCAATTACATCATAGCTTTTAATAGATTGCAAATGCTGCAACATGTTATTTGCAATGGACTTGTTATCAGCAATGTTAAAGCTTTTAATACCAAAATTACCTTCGCACAAAAATAAATTGTTCCTGTTTACACTTAAGCCATGGGGGTTTTGCATGGGATAAACCGCTATCTGCTTAGGCTTCGCCGGATCTTCAATATCTACAACTTCTAACTGATTACTTGCTTGCCTGCAAAATGTTCCGGTTCTCAACGTAACGTAAGCGTGTTTTCCCTGCACTACCACCGGATCACAGGCAAATACATGACTATAGGTAGATAGCTTTACAGGGTTTGCTGCATCGGCTGCATTAAAAATATGCATACCTGTATTTGTACCAATAAATAATTTATTATCGTACGGAAAAATCGTTTCCACTCCCCAACCTAAATTGATTGATTTGATATAAGATGGACTCGAAGCATTTTTTACATCAAACAGGCCTAGCTCATCCACCCCAACGGTATACAAATAATCATTCATCAAAGTAAATCTGGCCATTGAGCCACCTTGACCTGATGAGCTGCCTTGCGATGACGAACTGGAATAGGATGACATATCATTTATCACACCAGTGTACCGCTCTTTTTTAACAACTGTATCTTTAGTATAGTAAAGATATTTTTGAACACCAGGAGAATATACCTGCCTAAAAACATTATTTACCCGCTTAACCAGCTTAATGCTATTCATATTCGAAATATCAAACGCAAGCAAATCGATAAAGTTATCTGCATAAAGAACATTATTTTGAACAGCAAGATCAACATTTCCGGGGATTTTTAGAAAAGCAATATTTACTGGCGAGGCCGGATTTGTATTATTGTAGATGTGAATCCCCTCATTAGGTTCATTAATGAAAAGATAATTATTGTAAATGTATATTTTGCCAATTTTCTTAGCTTGCGCTGCTTTCGATAAACCTACCGGCAATGCTCTCATTTGATCAACAGTAATCATTTTTGTAATTTTGATTACTTCGTATTCGTCTTTCTTACATTGAGAAAATAACATGCAGGCAAAGAGTAGTAATACTGCGTTAAATAGATTTTTTTTCATGGAAGTTTGAGGGTTTAATTTAGAAACGAGCGTAAAGACTTAAATGCTACAAGTTTAAGTAATTATTAATTTTATTTGATTCAAAAAGATTTCCTTTATCATTTTAAAAATCCAGATAAATAAAAAAGCCAGGTTTCAAAACCTGGCTTTACTTTACTTTAAATATGTACTGTTATTAAGCATCTATAAATTCAAACGTCTCCATAAACTTAGTAGTAAAATTTCCTGCTCTGAAGTTAGGATCTTTCATCAACTGTAAGTGGAAAGGGATAGTAGTTTTAATGCCTTCAATTACAAATTCACTTAAAGCACGTTCCATGGTACAAATGGCTTCCTCACGGGTTTGTGCTACACAAATTAGCTTGGCTATCATCGAATCGTAGTTTGATGGAATTGAATAACCAGCATATACATGTGTATCTACACGTACCCCATGGCCACCTGGTGAATGGAAATTCGTAATTTTACCAGGCGAAGGGCGAAAGTTATTTGCCGGATCTTCAGCGTTAATACGACATTCAATCGCATGCATTTCCGGTGTGTAATTTTTACCGGAAATTGGAATTCCTGCTGCAACTTTAATCTGCTCTTTGATTAAATCGAAATTGATTACTTCTTCGGTAACGGGATGCTCTACTTGAATACGGGTATTCATTTCCATAAAATAGAAGTTACGGTGTTTATCTACCAAAAATTCGATAGTACCAGCACCTTCATAATTAACAGCTTGTGCACCTTTAATTGCAGCCTCACCCATTCTTAAGCGTAATTCTTCCGTCATAAATGGCGATGGAGATTCTTCCACTAATTTTTGGTGACGACGTTGAATAGAACAATCACGCTCTGATAAGTGACAAGCTTTGCCGAATTGATCTCCAATAATCTGGATTTCGATGTGGCGTGGATCTTCGATGTATTTCTCTAAATATAGACCGTCATTACCAAAAGCTGCACCAGATTCCTGACGTGCACTATCCCATGCATTTTCGAAATCTTCATCTTTCCAAACTACACGCATTCCGCGGCCACCACCACCGGCAGTTGCTTTAAGGATTACCGGATAGCCCATTTCATTGGCAATTGCAATACCTTCTTTAACGCTGGTTAACAAACCTTCCGAACCTGGAATAGTAGGTACACCCGCAATTTTCATGGTTTCCTTAGCAGAGGCTTTATCGCCCATACCATTAATCTGCTCAGGCGTTGCACCAATAAACTTGATACCATACTCACGGCAAATGTTAGAGAACTTCGCGTTTTCTGATAAAAAACCATAACCTGGATGTATGGCATCAGCATTAGTTAGCTCTGCAGCTGATATAATATTTGGAATATTTAAATAAGAATCTTTACTTGGAGGAGGACCAATACAAACAGCCTCATCAGCAAAACGTACGTGTAAACTCTCGCGATCTGCAGTAGAATAAACAGCAACAGTTTTGATGCCCATTTCCTTACAGGTACGGATAATGCGCAAAGCGATTTCTCCCCTGTTGGCAATTAGTATTTTTTTAAACATAATTTTTCCTTTTCGTCTCTGTTTTAAAATATTTGTCATGCTGAATTATTTCAGCATCCATTTAAAAAAGAAGACCCTGAAATAAATCCAGGGCGACGGCAATGTTTTACAATTAAATAGGTTCTACTAAGAATAATGGTTGATCGTATTCAACTGGTGATGCGTTATCAACCAAAATTTTAACAATACGGCCAGAAACTTCACTTTCAATTTCGTTGAAAAGTTTCATTGCTTCAATAATACACACCACTTTACCTGTTCCAATTTCATCGCCAACATTTACAAACATTGGTTTATCAGGACTGGATGAACGGTAAAAAGTACCAATCATTGGCGACTTGATAGTAATATATTTAGATGTATCATCTGCTGCCGGTACTGCAGGTGTTGCTGCAACCGGAGCTGTAGGAGCTGTAGCAACTGGTGCAGCAGCCTGTACAAGCGGTGCTTGTGGCACAGAAGCATGCACAACCGTTGGTGCCTGGTTTGTTTTAATCGTAATTTTGAAGTTTTCCTGTTCAATAGCAACTTCGTTCACTCCAGAACGAGAAACAAATTTAATCAGTTCCTGTATTTGTTTGATATCCATTTTTTAATCCTTGTTTTGTAAAAAATAGTGTATAAATGAATTAACTAAGTTATACTTTTTTTTGTTTTAAATTATATAGAAATAGACATTGGAAATAGCCAGTGCTTTATTGAGCATTGTCCATTATCCATTTGTTATTAAAATTTTCTATTTAGTATCGTATGCCCATTTTAAATAAATAGAACCCCATGTAAAGCCACCACCAAAAGCCGCTAATATAATGTTATCGCCTTTTTTTAACTGGCTCTCCCATTCCCATAAACACAATGGAATGGTTCCATTTGTGGTATTGCCGTAACGCTCAATGTTAATCATCACCTTATCGGTAGTTACGCCCATTCTGTTAGCGGTTGCATCAATAATGCGTTTATTGGCCTGGTGCGGCACTAACCACGCAATATCATCAGATGTTAAACTATTACGCTCCATAATTTCAGCAGCAACATCAGCCATATTCGTTACAGCGAATTTGAAAACTGTTGGTCCTTCCTGATGTGCATAATGTAATTTTGCATCAATACTTTCGTGTGTTGCAGGCTGAACAGAACCACCTGCTTTCATGCCTAAGAAGTCTCTTCCCGAACCATCAGTTCTTAAAATAGAGTCCTGCACGCCTAAGCCTTCTTCATTTGGTTCCAGTAATGCACAACCACAGCCATCTCCAAAAATGATGCAAGTAGTGCGGTCTTCGTAATTGATAATTGACGACATTTTATCGCCACCTACTACCAATACCTTTTTGTGACGACCAGATTCTACAAAAGACGCACCGGTTGCTAGACCAAAAATGAAACCAGAACAAGCGGCCTGTAAATCGTAACCCCAGGCATTTATTGCTCCAATCTTATCGGCTAAAACATTAGCCGTTGCCGGAAAAGTAAAATCGGGTGTAGTAGTACAAAAAATAATGAGTTCAATTTCTTTTGCATCAATACCCCTTTTTTTAAGCAAACCATTTACGGCATGAACAGCCATATCTGATGTACCTAAACCTTCTCCTTTTAAAATTCTGCGTTCCTTAATTCCCGTTCTGCTGGTGATCCATTCATCCGAAGTATCAACAATGGTTTCTAACTCTGCATTGGTTAATACATAGTCGGGGACGTAACCATTAACTGCCGTAATAGCAGCGTGAATTTTACTCATTTTAATAAATTATTTAAATGCCATTGTAATTTTTTCTACTAATCCAGTAGTAATCATTTCTCTGGATTGGAGAACCATATTTTTAACAGCTAAAGGACTTGAAATTCCATGTCCGATAACAACGGGAGCATTAACACCTAAAACCGGACTTCCACCGTATTGTTCATAATTGAAACGATCAAAGAATTCATCCTTTAAACCTTTTTTGATGGTGATTACGTAAAATGACTCTGCAAGTTTTAACATTACATTACCTGTAAAACCATCGCAAACGATTACATCCGATTTATCGTTAAATAAATCTCTGCCCTCTACGTTGCCCACAAAATTGAATAAATTTGTTTCTTTCATTAACGGGAAAGTAGACATGCTTAGCATGTTTCCTTTTTCGTCTTCTTCTCCAATATTCATTAAGGCTACGCGGGGTTGCTCAATTTGCAGTAAGTTTTCGGCATAAATACTACCTAAAACGCCAAATTGCAAAAGAATATCGGGCTTGCAGTCTGCATTGGCACCAACATCTAATAATAAACCAGTACCACCTTTTAATTTAGGAAGAATAGAACATAAGCATGGGCGGATAATGCCCGGGATAGTCTTAACGCTAAAAACAGCGCCAACTAGCATTGCTCCAGAGTTACCAGCACTTGCAAACGAATCGATTTTACCCTCCTTTAAAAGATTAAAACCTACCGCGATGCTAGAGTTCGGTTTCTGAACAATGGCTTTGGTGGGATGTTCGCCCATACCAATAACTTCATCAGTATGAACGTATTCAAAATGATCCGGATTAAAACCTTCTTCTGCGAGAATCGGTTTAATCTGTTCGGTATCGCCGATAAGAACTAAGTGCTCTCCAGCGTTTAGCGATTGATGAGCTGCTATTGCTCCCAAAACGATTGCTTTGGGAGCATAGTCTCCGCCCATTATGTCGAGGCCTATTTTCATAGAAAAAATCTGTTTGTGTTAAGCTCAGGTAAACCCTGATTTTTCAGTTGACTAAGGTATGACTAAAGCCGCTGAAAACACAAACAATTTTTTAAGAAAATTACCCGATTTGAGTATTTTCGATAACCAATTTACCGTTATAGTATAGGTTACCATCAACGTTGTATGCACGGTGAGGTACGTGGATAGCACCTGTTGCTGCGCAAGTTGCTAAAGAAGGAAGCTCAGCTTTATAGTGGGTTCTTCTTTTATTTTTTCTCTGTTTCGAGATTTTCCGTTTTGGATGTGCCATTGGTGTATAATCTAATTATTTTTTTAACTTATTAAGGGCTTCCCAACGTGGGTCGCTTGTTTGTTCGTTTTCTTCGGCCTGCTTATCGATAGAGAGTTGCTCTAAACGATCGATCATTTCCTGATCACACGCTTTATCTGCCTGCTCGCAGTTTTTGATATATGGTACGGCTACGTTTATCATTTCGTATAAAGGTGCCGATATATCAATCTCGGTATCTTTACGGTTCAGCGTAATGATTTCTTCATCATCGCTTTCCAGCTCATCTTCTGCAAATTTTACAATTTGCCGCTCATATAAATTTACCGGATAGGCAAATTCAGCTAAGCACTTATCGCAATCTAAATTTACCGTTCCTAAAACTTTAAATTTTAAGATCAACATGGTCTCTTGCTTGTCAAGTTCCAGGTCTACCTTTAAATTTCCACTTTTAATCAACGAATACTCAAACGCGTTAAAAAAGCGGTCATCAAGCTCATAATCAAACTGATGAACTCCCAATTTTAACCCGGTAAACGGTATCGAAAATTGTTTTAATGGCTTCAAAGTACTGTAAAATTTTAGCCTGCAAATGTATGGATAAAATAGTTAGATAAAAAATGTTTTTTAAAAATTGTTGCTCCTGATGTAGCAATAACTTCAAATGATTAAGGATTGTAATTTTTTGGAAATCAGTTTGCTGCTGTTAGGTGAGTTGTAAAACCACAGGCCAAAAGAGAGTAGGCTAACTAATACCAGTGCAAAATCCGGTAAGGGATGCTTTCCTGAAAAGTCGAGACAGGCTGTTCCTCAGCATGGTGCTGTCATCCTGAGTGCCCGTCCGTTCAGGCGGGCAGGCAGTGAAGACCGGAAGCAGCTACGAAGTAAATCCGCAAGCGATGGATCCGATACCTATCGGATGCAAAACGCCAACAAACCACTGGCCAAAAAGGAGAGTGGGTTAACTAAGACCAATGCGAATCGGTAAGAGATGCTTCGTGCCTCAGCATGACACAGCGTTGAATGGGATAAGTTGCCAACGTCATGGTAGTTTTAATATTTACAAAAAAATCAATAGGAGTGACGTTTTTCAGGAGATCGTCATTCCCGCGCAGGCGGGAATCTTAATGCTGAACCAAGGCTTTCGCTTTAGGATTCCCAATTAAATTGGGAATGACGACCGTTCATGGCTGTCGTTAATCGTTTTATTGCTTAAAGTTAGGTGGCTGTAATTAAATAAATACGACATACGTTGTCATCTTTAGCGGAGTCGAAGGACAGACGGTTATCTTCTTGAACCGTTGGGTGGATTGTAAATCGACAGTCTGTGGACCCGAATTGCAAATCTCGACCAACAGTAGTTTCTTTACCCTACACCTTTTACCTTTCTACCCTCTACCTTAAAACCATTTCCTTATTATTTCTGCTCCACTCGCTCCACGAGCCTACATATAGTTTTGGGATCGACAGGCCAGCGTAATCCATTGCCAAAAGCGTATGACAAGCGGTTATTCCCGATCCGCAATGTACAATCACATTTTCAGGCTTAATTTCGCCAAGGGCTGCGATATATTTCTCTTTCAAAAGGTGTGGCGGTAAAAAACGACCATCGGCAGCTAAGTTTTCGGTAAACGGAATGTTAGTTGCACCTGGGATATGGCCAGCAATCGTATCTATGGGTTCTGTTAATCCGGCGAAGCGATTGGCATCACGCACATCGATTACAATATGATCTGCGGTTTGAGCTACATTTTCTACTTCGTCGATAGTAGATAAAGGCAACGCCCAGGCGCTTACTTCGTATTTGCCAACCGACTTTGAAACTTCGACTTTGTTCGTTATAGGGAAGCCAGCCTTAACAGCCGCTTGAAAGCCACCATCAATTACCTGTACTTTTTCATGCCCAATCGCTCGCAACATCCACCAAAGCCGGGCCGCGGCATTGCCACCGTTCTTGTCATCGTAAACAATAACATGGCTTTCTTTAGTAATTCCAAGTTTTTGCAAAACTGTACTAAATTGTTCAGCGGTTGGCAGAGGGTGGCGACCGCCGACGGCAAAATCGCCAATATTCGCCAAATCTTCATTAACATCGGCAAATAAGGCACCGGTTAAGTGCTGCTCATCGTAGCGTGCTTTCGAACCGGCGCTCGCATCGATAAGTACAATTTCTTCATCCTGATTGAGCCAGATTAAATCCTCGGGCTTTATAATTGACGGAAGTTTAAACATAATCAGTCTTTTTGTTTAATAAGGCTAAAATACCCAAAACAGGTCCAACAGCCAAAATCATGTAAATATAATGCGAATTAATCTCTTTGGCTAAAAGATTGATCACCTGGATGCTCACAATGGTAATGGCAAAACCAATACAATTTACAAGGGTTAAAGAGGTTCCCCGTAACGCCTCGGGTGCGTGCCTGGCAACCAGTGATGAAAATAACGGTGAATCTGCCGTTCCTGATAATCCCCATAAAAACAAGAAGGTAAGAAAAAAATAGGCCGAACTGGTAAAGAGAAAGACGGGGGAGAGCAGGCAACACAAGCCTGATAACGAAAGCGCGATGGCAGCAATTTTTTTAGTACCATATTTTTGAGAAAGTAATCCGCCGAGCATACAAGAAAGGCCGCCCGATGCAATAACCAAAAATGAAAACAATGGGATGTTTAATGCTGCTAATGGATGTGTGCTGTTGTAAAAAAGCAGCAT
>Ga0308165_1006173_pt1 | contig 10722 bp, 11 predicted proteins | sample PhyWR2_FD_201032 | JGI IMG/M metagenome (GOLD analysis project Ga0308165, IMG submission 201032) | Phyllosphere microbial communities from UC Gill Tract Community Farm, Albany, California, United States - DLSLW.R2 | ecosystem: Host-associated > Plants > Phyllosphere > Unclassified | place: USA... | reverse complement strand
AAAAGATGGTCATTGCGAGTGCGGCAATCTGTCCTTCAGAGATAGTATTGTCGCGGATGCCATTGATAAAAAAGCGAATTTCTTCATCGCTTAAAACTTTTCCATCACGTTTTTTACGAATGATTTCTTGTGCGAGAAACATCTGAACCTCCTGCAAAAATTCGAGCTAAAAGGCGGTGCTTGTAGCACCGCCTGATAATATTAGTAGCTGCTGGCGCTTTTACCGTCGCCATGGCCCAGCGTTTTTAGCAAGCTGGCCAGTAAGCTAGAGGCACCGAAACGGTAGTGACGTGAGTCAGCCCAGTCAGCACCAAACAAGTTATCGGCAATAGCAAGGAATTGCGCAGCATCTTCTGCAGTGCGAACGCCACCGGCAGGTTTAAAACCGACGGTTTTTTCTACGCCAAGGTCACGAATCACTTCGAGCATAATGCGGGCACTTTCTGGTGTCGCATTTACCGGTACTTTACCGGTAGAGGTTTTAATAAAGTCAGCACCCGCTTTAATAGAGATAGTTGATGCTTTACGAATCAGTTCTTCGGTTTTTAACTCACCGGTTTCAATAATCACTTTCAGCAGAACATTGGCGCTGGCACAGGCTTCTTTACAAGCTTTAACCAAATCAAAACCAACCTGCTCATTACCCGCGATCAGGGCACGATATGGGAATACCACATCCACTTCATCAGCACCGTAAGCAATCGCCGCGCGGGTTTCAGCCAGAGCGATATCAATATCGTCATTACCGTGAGGGAAGTTGGTGACGGTAGCAATGCGAATATCAGGAGTGCCTTGTTCTTTCAGGGCTTTGCGTGCAACCGGGATAAAACGAGGATAGATACAGATAGCAGCAGTATTACCTACTGGAGTTTTGGCCTGATGGCACAGAGCGATGACTTTTTCATCAGTGTCATCTGTATTCAGGGTGGTCAGGTCCATCAGTTTCAGCGCGCGCAGGCTACTGGTGTTTAAATCGGTCATAATTCTCTCCAACAAAAGGGCTAGATGTCTCCGGCCTGAAAACTCAACACGTTGGAGCGGACTTGGTTCCTTGAAGAAGAGAAGCGACTAACACCTCTCACATAAGATCCTTCTTTCCGCCAATTCACTATCAGCTTCAATGTTAGAATTATAACATTCAAAACCAGGTGAATTTGTGCACTGAGTCACAAAAGCCAAAGCTTGAACTGCAATGTTGCACTGATTATATGTGACTTGAGCGACAAAACAAGCGGGAAGATGATTTACTGATAAAGAAAATGGCGAGTGAGTCACTCGCCATTCCGAAGCCACAATGTTAGAATTATAACATTATTCGGCGAATATTAAAGCGCCAAAAATATTCCTGCAATCGTGGCACTCATCAAGTTTGACAATGTTCCCGCAACAACGGCTTTCAAACCAAGCTGGGCAACATCATGACGACGTTTCGGCGCCATACTCCCCAACCCACCAATCAGAATAGCTATAGATGAGAGGTTCGCAAATCCGCACAGCGCAAAAGAGATAATTGCTTTGGTATTGGTCGATAATACCTGCATTCCTGCCGCAGCCACCTCAGCATCTTCTTTCAGATAGGCACCAAAGTTCAGATAGGCAACAAACTCGTTAATAATGAGTTTCTGACCGATAAATGAACCCGCAACCTGCGCTTCGGCCCAAGGTACACCGATTATCCAGGCCAGAGGTGAGAAGACCCAGCCCAGGATGAGTTCCATGGTCAGCTGAGGATAGTCAAACCAACCGCCAATCCCAGACAGGATGCCGTTAAGCAGAGCGATCAGTGCCACAAACGCCAGCAACATCGCCCCCACATTCAGCGCCAGTTGCATACCAGAAGCCGCACCCGAAGCTGCCGCATCAAGGATATTGGTTGGGCGATCGGGATCGTTTTCCATAGATTCAAGATTCGGGGAATCGTTCGGCTTCTCGGTTTCTGGCATCATCAGTTTGGAGAACAGCAGACCACCAGGGGCTGCCATAAAGGAAGCTGCAATCAGATATTCCAGCGGTACGCCCATCTGTGCATATCCCGCCAGTACTGAACCCGCTACAGAAGCCAGACCACCACTCATAACGGTGAAAAGTTCTGAACGCGTCATGGTGGCGATATAAGGACGCACGACCAAAGGCGCTTCGGTTTGACCGACAAAGATGTTAGCGGTAGCAGACAGTGATTCAGTTCGGGAGGTTTTCAGCAATTTATGCAAACCACCACCGAGGATGCGAATCACCCACTGCATAATGCCGATGTAATACAGTACGGCAATCAGTGATGAGAAAAAGACGATAACCGGTAATACCCGGAGGGCGAAAACAAAACCACCGCCCCCGAAGACTTCGAACATTTTGTCCGATACCAGCCCGCCAAACAGAAAGGAGATACCCGCGTTACCGTAACCGATAACGTTAGCAACACCTTCGGACATGGCGAGTAACACTTTACGTCCCACAGGAACATAAAGTACCAGCGCACCAATACCGACCTGAAGAGCCCAGGCTCCAATAACGGTACGGAGATTGATCGCTTTGCGATTTGTGGAAAATAGAATAGCTATCAGCAACAAAACGAGCATGCCGATCAATCCGATGAGAATTTGCATACAGATTCCCTGTGTATTTTGGTTAGAAAACGCGGCCGATTTAGCCAGCGCATAGCACGGGAAATTATAACGTTAGGTTACAATTTTATAGTTAACCTAATCACAGGTATGCAGTAATACATGGAAACATTTACACCTAAAAGTGACACAGATCACACTTTATTAACCAAGTGAGAAGAGCTTTTCGGTATTGTCTTTCAATGTACTGGCGATTTCAGCGGGGGACTCGGGGCGTAATTCACACAATGTCTGATAAACCAGAGCGGCTCGCTCCGGGCGGTTAGGCTGACCTTGCCAGCCATTAAGCGGCATATCAGGCGCATCGGTTTCCAGTACCAGCGAGGAGAGAGGTAGAGTCGCCATCACATCACGCGTTTTGCTGGCGCGTGGATAGGTGATAGTTCCCCCGACACCAATACAATAACCGAGGGCAATAAAACGTTCGGCTTGTTGCAGACTACCTGAAAAACCATGAACCACACCCGTGCGGGGGAGTTGATGACGTTTTAAATGTCCCGCCAGCACGTCATGGGTACGGCGGGAATGAAGAATAACCGGGAGATCATAACGTTTAGCCAGTTTCAGCTGGGCATCCAGCAGCAGCTGCTGTTTATCCAGCTGCGGGGTATCCCTATACAAGTCCAGACCAATCTCACCTATCGCGACCAGTTTACTGTTCTTGTTTTGGAGGTACTGTTCCAGTATTTCCAGATCGGAAAACTCATGTTTCTCAATAACAATGGGATGTAACCCTAAAGCTGCATAGAGAGCAGTATGGTCCTCTGCAAGCTTTGATACCCGCTGAAAATATTGCGCCTCTACCGCAGGCACAATGATCTTCGTTACTCCAGCCTCTGCCGCACGGGCGATACTCTCGCGCTCGTTCCCCAAAAATGGCGGAAAGTCAAAATGACAATGGGTATCGTAAAAGGGCACACTCACGCTAAATCCTTATCCTCATGTACAGCATCATTTGCTGACTCTTTTCTTATCAGCTCAGGGATATCCGGCTGGTTTATCTGCTCTTTCTCTTCCAGGCCGACCAGCGCTTCAACTGCCGCTCTTGAGACCGGACTCGTCGAGGTATAACGCCTGAGAGGGGGGCTATCTACCAGTAAGCGCCCCACGGTAGCGAGGAAATATCGTCCACAAAGCCGGCCCATCTTGTAGTCGATATTGAGTGCTGGTAATCGACTTCCCAGGGCATTACTGAGTAAGGCTCTTGGTGGATGGATTTCAAAAATACGCACGTTATCCGGGGGATTTTCAATAAAATGCTGGGTCTGGCTATAACTTGCCTGATGGTGCTGGGCCATCATCAATAACTGCTGTAAGTGTCCCTCACTCAGCCAGTTTTCCATATGCTTTAACCAGCGAGCGGGATAAATAATTTGTGAGGGAACAGTGCGAATAACCACAACCGTTTCGGCACCACGTCTGACGGCTTCGCGCACCGGAATCGCGTCACTGATCCCCCCATCCAGATAGTTAACCCCCTCAATTTCGACACCATTACGGTAAAAACCAGGAATGGCGCTGGAGGCTTTAAGAATATTAAGCCATGAGTCATGCGTAGGGGAAAAATAGTCCGCCTTGAAATCATCGCTGCGACAAGCGCACATATAAAACTCTTTGCCCTGATCGAACATCGCTTTCGCATGGGCCATCGCCAGAGGTGACTGGCTGGCAGTCGAATCCATAAGCCAGTCGAGATCGATTAAATTTCCACCACGAACAAAGCGTAACGGGTTAAAAAATTCTCGCCGGGTGGTATAGCGGGTAATGACATTACGCGCATAACCACGCTGGTTACAAATATAGGAGGAAAGGTTCTGAGCGCCAGCCGACGTTCCGAGAAGTAAATCAAAGGGATTAAAACCCGCGCGCATGAACTCATCCAGCACACCGGCGGTAAAAATACCGCGCTGCCCTCCCCCTTCGCAAACCAGAGCCACTTTACCGGTATGAAAAGGTGTCAATTCAAGCGGTGCAATATTGCCTATGGTAACCGGTATTCTGTGCCCCACGATGACGCCCTCAATAATTCAATAACCGTATCTATCTAGTCTGGATTTTTAGCACAAAGCGCGGCACGCAGGAAGAAGTTGATTGTGGCAGAAAGTTAAAATGGCTCAGCCAGTCAATTGACTGGCTGAGAAAGTGGTGTCTGCTTGTGTATTGTCGCTATCGTCGACTACGCCCGGTAAACAGGCTGACCAGGAACAGAACCAGACCGACGACAAAGACGACTTTTGCAGCCCATGCCGCGGTACCTGCAAGGCCACCGAAACCTAATGCTGCGGCGATAATTGCAATAACCAGAAAAATAATTCCCCAACGAAACATAAGACTCTCCTTAACCATAGTAAAGCTCATCACCCAGTGGATGGGCAGATAGCACACTGCCCAGCAGGCAACACTTAGTTTTTATCAGGCTCTACTTGTCACTCTACGGGACAGTAGCCGAAGCGTACTTTTCGTTTAACTATTGAACCACTTTCAGATCGTTCTTAACGCTTTTAACACCATCAATCATTTTAGTGATGCTTTCTACCTGTGCCGCCTGGGCATTTGATGTGACATCCCCCGTCAGCTGGACGATGCCATCGGTAGTTTTTACTCCAATATGGCGTGATGCAATATCTTCTTCAGACAGTAATTTTGCTTTCACTTTACTGGTGATCAGAGCATCACCGGTATAATCGCTGACCGTCTCTGTCGCTGATTTACTGCCGTCTGCAGAAACATGAAGCTTGTCGCTTACCGCACTAACGCCTTCAACATTGCTCGCGACAATCATCGCCAGTTCAGCCTGCTCCTGGTTTTCGACAAAACCACTTAAGGTCACGACTTTATTCTCTGTGCTGACAGTAATGTCAGTACTTTTAATACTTTTTTGGTCGATAAGTCCTGCTTTCACTCTCGCAGTAATAGCGCTGTCATCCATAAAATCACCGACCTGCCCCATTGAACTATCGATTTTTTTCCCGATAGATTCAATACCGGACTCCGACTGCTGAGCCGTGGTCTGTTGCGCAAAGGCACCCGCACTTACCAGTGAAGAACCCAACACAACTGCCAGTAGCGTTTTTGAGATAGTTGTCTTAGTCATCGCCTTACTCCTGTGTAGGTTTAATCATCATTGCAGATTAGCTTTTCTGTTGAACGTCACATTCATTAGTGATTAGTATCGTGGCAACCAGAAAACCGAAAATAACACGCTGCAAGTGATATAACTTCCAATCTATTCGACCAACAAATTTGTCATCGACATGTTAAATGTAGCAAAGAATTGTGAAAATTTCTGGAGAAACGCTCAAAAAAAAAACAAAAAGGAGAAATCAGCAGGAAATTAAGAACATTCTGTATCGGATTGAAAGGGCAGAAAAAGCTGAAGAGCGCGGCAAGAACCGCGCTCTGGAAGGATTCTTAGTGTTCGCGAGTTTTACGGAAGTTCACTTCCGGATAACGTTCCTGAGTCAGGTTAAGGTTAACCATTGTAGGGGCAATATAGGTCAGATTATCGCCACCATCCAGCGCGAGTTGCATCTCGTTCTTACGCTGGAACTCATCAAATTTCTTCGCGTTATCGCTCTCTACCCAGCGTGCCGTTGCAACGTTGACCGACTCGTAAATCGCTTCAACATTGTATTCGCTTTTCAGACGCGCTACGACGACGTCAAACTGAAGAACACCGACCGCACCGACGATAAGATCGTTATTCGCGACAGGGCGGAATACCTGAACCGCACCTTCTTCAGATAACTGAACCAGACCTTTCAGTAACTGTTTTTGCTTCAACGGATCGCGCAGACGGATACGGCGGAACAGCTCTGGAGCAAAGTTCGGGATACCGGTGAACTTCATCATTTCGCCCTGAGTAAAGGTATCACCGATCTGGATGGTGCCATGGTTATGCAAACCAATGATATCACCAGGATAAGCTTCCTCTACGTGAGAACGATCGCCAGCCATAAAGGTTAAGGCGTCAGAAATCACGACATCTTTACCCGTACGGACCTGACGCAGTTTCATCCCTTTTTCATACTGACCAGAAACGACGCGCATAAAGGCCACGCGGTCACGGTGTTTAGGATCCATGTTCGCCTGGATCTTAAAGACAAAACCGGTGAATTTTTCTTCTTCTGCAGCAACAATACGGGTGTCAGTTTTACGCGGCATTGGCGCGGGGGCCCATTCCACTAAACCATCCAGCATATGGTCAACGCCAAAGTTACCCAAGGCAGTACCAAAGAATACCGGTGTAATTTCCCCAGCGAGGAACAGTTCGTGGTCAAATTCGTTAGAAGCCCCCTGTACTAGTTCCAGTTCATCACGCAGCTGGGCTGCCAAGTCTTCACCCACAGCACTATCCAGCTCCGGGTTATTCAGCCCCTTAACGATACGCACGTCCTGAATCGTGTGACCTTTACCGGTCTGATAAAGATAGGTTTCATCTTTATAGAGGTGGTAAACCCCTTTGAACAGTTTGCCGCAACCAATAGGCCAGGTAATCGGTGAACAGGCAATTTTCAGCTCATGTTCAACTTCATCCAGCAGCTCCATCGGGTCACGAATATCACGGTCCAGTTTATTCATAAAAGTCAGGATCGGCGTATCACGCAGACGAGTAACTTCCATCAACTTACGGGTACGATCTTCTACACCTTTAGAGGCATCGATAACCATCAGACAGCAGTCAACAGCGGTCAGGGTACGGTAAGTATCTTCAGAGAAGTCTTCGTGCCCGGGGGTATCAAGCAGGTTAACCAGGCTACCATGGTATGGGAACTGCATCACAGAGGTGGTAATCGAGATCCCACGCTGTTTTTCCATTTCCATCCAGTCAGACTTAGCGTGCTGATTGGAACCACGGCCTTTCACCGTACCGGCTGTTTGAATCGCCTGTCCGAACAGCAACACTTTTTCAGTGATGGTAGTTTTACCGGCATCCGGGTGAGAAATGATCGCGAAGGTGCGACGTTTCGACACCTCTTGCAAAAAAGGAGACAAAGTCATGTTGATATCTTCTTTGATATGCGCGCGGACATCATCCACGCGTCGAGTAAACGTTAACTGGGGCTATTTTACCCCGCATTCGGGGTTAAACAATCAACTATCTGTTTTACACAACAGTTGCTCCAATTCACTTAGTGTCGAGACTTGCCAGGTTGGTTGAATACCTTCCGGTAAGCTACGCCCATGCATATTCAACCAGCAGGTTGCAATTCCGGCATTGATCCCCCCCAGGATGTCAGACTCTGGGGTGTCTCCGACCATTAAGATACGAGAGAGTGGAGGATTCCCCATTCTGGCAAACGTATACTCGAAAATCTTCAGGTCCGGTTTGGCAATGCCAACTTCTTCAGAGATAACCAGCAAGTCAAAATGGTCACTCAGGCCAGTACGCTCCAGGCGGGTTTGCTGTAAGGCTGTAAATCCGTTAGTGATAATACCTATCTTCACTTTTCCCTGAAGGGCATTAAGCAAAGAGACTGCGCCGGGTAATGGCGCACAAATATCGGCCATTGCCGATAAAAAAGCATCATTAAGTTCACTGGAGGCGACTGCAAGGCGTTTAGCCCAGCCTTCAAAACGTTGAAGCTGAAGCTGCATCGCAGTGATAACACCATTCTGGTAATCCACCCACAAGGGTTTATTAACCGACTGATACTCCTGGAAATCATCCGCAGTAAAATTCACGTTATAGTTAACAAACATCCGCTGTAAACCCGCGAACGCGTCAAAAGTAAATAACGTTTCATCCGCATCAAATAAAATCCAGTCCCAGTTCATCTAAATACCTTTTTATCGTATTAACCTAACGGTAGTGCCATAACAATTGCATCTTCCCGCCCATCTTTAGCCGGGTAGTAGTTGCGACGGATTGTCGCCTCATTAAAGCCCAAACTTTCATACAGCGCGATAGCAGCCTGGTTAGAGGCCCGAACTTCCAGCCACAGTGTAGCGATGCCGCGGCTCTCAAGTTCGCTGATAATATGCTCAAGCAGAGCACGTCCCAGGCCTTGGCGTTGATAATCAGGACTCACGGCAATATTGAACAAAGTGGCTTCATCCAGTACGACCTGTGTCACGGCAAAAGCAGCCATAGAGCCTTCAACGTCCAGTCGGAGGTTGAAATACCGTTCGCCCTGATTACTGGCAAATGTTTTTTCACTCCAGGGAAAAGCGTGGCTACGTTGCTCGATAGCATACGCGGCCGCCAAGTCACCCGGCTGTAGAGAAGAAATCATGTTCATAGGTGCAAATTTGTTGCCATAACGCGCGTCGTTCCGCGCTATTAAGATAAAGTTCATCTAAGTCGACAGAAAGTAACTTAGCTCCAGAAATCGCTAACGGAACATCTACCCCCAGACACCAGCTGTTACACTGTTTGCCTGCCGGAAGCATCGCTGCACGCTCAGGGGTAACCTGAAGTACTTGGTTTTCATGCAATCCCAGACTACGCAGAACATCCATCACAAAGGGGTCGCTTAATACGCTAACTCTTTCTGTTACCAGCACTAAACGCGTGTCGGGAAGCAGCGTAACCGCAATTTCACCTTGCAACACCGCCGGACGCCGCAACACCCACTGAGTGATGCCCAGCTGCTGTAATCGCAAGTCACGTCGGGAAGGGTGAGTCATGGCAAGCCCTGTCGAGAACAATATTCGGGGCGCAAATATAGCAAATTCATCGAATCCACGCCATTAAACCTCTATACCCTTCATACTTCAAATTGCCTGGGTGTTACTTTCGTTTATTCAACCGAATCACATAGTTTATCTATGCTCATCGTTTGAATAAACTCGGTGTCTGGGAGCAATTCGAATTATTTTGGGTATATACTTGCGTTTCTGATTTTCCAGGAGCTATTTGATGAGTGCGTTAACCCCGGCGAGTGAAGTTCTGCTGCGCCACAGCGATGATTTTACCGAATGCCGTGTGTTGTTTGCCGGTGATCTACAAGACGACCTGCCAGCGCGTTTTGATACCGCCGTCAGTCGCGCCCATACCCAGCAATATCACCACTGGCAGGTATTAAGCGCGCTAATGGGTGACAATGCGCAGTTTAGTCTGGTCGCCACTCCAGAGGTCGTTGCTGATAGCAACACTCTGATTTATTACTGGCCGAAGAATAAACCTGAAGCCCAGTTTCAACTGATGAACATACTGTCCATGATGCCGGTGGGCTCTGATGTCTTTGTGGTTGGCGAAAACCGCAGCGGCGTGCGCAGCGCCGAACAAATGCTTGCTGACATCTGCCCGATGAACAAAATTGACAGCGCGCGCCGCTGTGGTCTCTACCATGGTCGTCTGGAACAACAGCCCGCATTTGATGCAGATAGCGGCTGGGGCGAATATCAAATCGATGGGCTGACAGTGAAGACCTTGCCTGGCGTATTTAGCCGTGATGGTCTGGATACCGGCAGCAAGCTGTTGCTCTCGACTCTGTCTCCGCACAGAAAAGGGAAAGTACTGGATGTGGGTTGTGGAGCCGGTGTGCTTTCTGTCGCACTCGCCACCCAGTCACCGAAAGTTCGCCTGACACTTTGTGATGTTAGCGCAGCGGCAGTTGAGGCCAGCCGTGCAACACTGGCAGCAAACGGTATTGAGGGTGAAGTCTTCGCCAGTAACGTCTATTCCGACGTTCAGGGGCGTTTCGATATGATCCTCTCTAACCCGCCGTTCCATGACGGGATGCAAACCAGTCTGGATGCCGCATCACAGTTGATTCGTGGTGCAGTACGTCATCTGAATATGGGTGGAGAGTTACGCATTGTTGCGAATGCGTTCCTGCCTTATGCAGCGATACTGGATGAAATGTTTGGCGAGCACGAAGTGCTGGCTCAGACAGGACGTTTTAAAGTGTATCGTGCAGTTATGGGACGCGGAGCCAAGAAGCGCTAATCTGTGTCTGGTGCCGTTTTTTGCAGCAATTAGCAAGGCGGCACGAAATTAACTGTTGACGAAGTTGAGAAAACATCTAAAATTCGCCTCCTTGGTTGTGATGCTTCGGCATGACAGGTACGCGATGGTGGCGGAATTGGTAGACGCGCTAGCTTCAGGTGTTAGTGTTCTTACGGACGTGAGGGTTCAAGTCCCTCCCTTCGCACC
>Ga0308165_1006172_pt1 | contig 10723 bp, 6 predicted proteins | sample PhyWR2_FD_201032 | JGI IMG/M metagenome (GOLD analysis project Ga0308165, IMG submission 201032) | Phyllosphere microbial communities from UC Gill Tract Community Farm, Albany, California, United States - DLSLW.R2 | ecosystem: Host-associated > Plants > Phyllosphere > Unclassified | place: USA... | reverse complement strand
ACCACCTGTTCGATTTCCACGGCCACTTCAAGGTTACTGAAGAGGGTGGCCGCCGAATCGGCGCAATTGGACTTCACCGCCATCGACAACAATTGATCACGCAAAGCCGCATCCCTGCCAGTCGCCTCGACCACATTCCACACCCGGCGCGTCATGTCCTCGCGCACGAAGCGACTGTCGGCCGTGCTGCCCGTTTCCGCGAGCAGGCGGAAGAAGCCGTCGGACGCGGGTTGATTCTTCAGGGCCTGCCAGGCGTGGTTACGCCGGGCATAATTGTGCTCGTTGGGTTTGGGCATCCAGAAATCCCTGGCCATTTGCTCGCTGATCACAGCGGCATCATTGTCGAGAAACCCCATGCCCTCGCCTGTGTTGTCGCGATAAGCCTTGAGCCTCGCGGAGCTCTCGCTGGACAGCGGGTTGTGTCGCAAATTAATGGTTCGGGCCAAGCGTCGGGAGCTGTCAAACAGCCAGTCCGGCAACTTGCGAATCTCGTTACCGCGCAAATCGACCATGTCCAGGTAGGGCAAGCGCTCAAGCCCCAGTGGCAGTTCAGTGGCGTGAGTGTGACCGAGGAACAGGCCTTGCAAGTGGAGCATCTTGCGCACATCCAGGGTTGCACCCAGCCGATTGCCGGCCAGCGACAGCGTGTGAAGGCCCCGCATATCGGCCAGTTTGCGCAGGGTTTGCTCGGTTAATATCAGCTGATTGTCGTTCAAGCTCAGGTGTTGCAAGCCCGGCATCTGCGACAGCGCTTCGGGCAAGCGTGTGACTTTGTTGCCGTCCAACTCCAATCGGGTCAGATTCTTGAAAGGTTTGAGGAAGTACGCCAGTTCATCACCGGCGTTCATGTCCCTGACCCGCAGGGTGCGCACATGGGCGACATCCTGTTCGGTGAGCGTGGGCAACGGCCCCACCGGGTTACTCTCCAGCGTCAGGGTGGTATAGGGCTGGTTAACGGGCCAACGCGGTGGCGCCACCCGACGCCAGCAATTTTCAAGAGCATTGGCCACCTGCCGGCGGCTGACCCGGAGGTCATTCAACTGCCCCGGCAGCTTGGCCATCTGTGCAATGTCGTCACGCCAGGCATAGAGGGTCCTGCGAAACACATCCAATTGCTGCTTGAGCTCGCGCAGTCGACTCATCTGCGCCATCGGGGTGCTGCCTGCGTGGTCGAGAAAAGCCACCGCCTGCGCATCTGTGTACAAAGGAAATAACTTGAGGACTTTGCGGATCAGGCTTCTTGCGTGCGCTCTCCCTTCGGGAGGCGCCGCCTGAACGCAGGACAACAGGTGGCTGGCGGTTTTATCACGCTCACCGCGCAACAAACGGCCCGTGCGCGCCGGATCGGCAGTACCCGCCTTGACCAGTCGTGATCGAAGCGACGTCACATCCTGGATATCGTTACCGGTCAAACCCATGCGCGCACGCTGGCGGGCGGGCAAGGCATCAATTATGGCCTGGGCCAACGTATCGCTGGCAGCCGTGGAAGACACATTGCCGGTGACCTGGGTGACCTGGTAGCCCGTGGCGGTTTTCACGATGATACCGCGCGATTGCGCCTGCGCCTCACCCACGCTGTTCAACAGGTCGCCGGTTGGCGATCCCTGCCGTAATTCAAGTCTGCACCCCTCATCCCAACCCTGCACCCGATCCATCAGTGCCAGTGTCAGGCTTTCGGTGTCGGCATTGGCCAGATGCGGCAGATGCAACCCGGCGAGCGCCCGGTCCTGGCGAATGGCGAACTCTGCCTGACGCACCTTGCGCGCCAGATCCGACCCAAGGATCTTGCGATCGAACAGGAAATGGCGGTCTCTGCCCGACGCGCCATCCAGCACTTCCTGCGCAACCCGGCTGGGCAACTGCGGAGCCTGTTCGCGCAGCAAGACGATGTCCTTGTTGGCGGTGTCATCGTAGACCTGGTACAGACGTTCGAACAACGGCTTGCGATTGCCCTTGAGATACCTGGCGATTTTCTCACCCAGCAATCGTGCATTCGATTCTCGGCTGGAATGGCCAACCAAGGCTTTGACTTGCTCAGGGTAAAGGCCGTCGACGATAGTCTGGAGCAACTTCCCGGCGCCGAGTTGCGCCTGGGTCACGTGCACGCAATTGATTTCATCATTTTTCGGCGCCGTTTTCGGGAACCGCGCGATGACGACGTCCTGCTCATCGAGCACTTCGATGAACCGTTCCGCCGGCCAGTCGGGCAGCATGGGCAGCACCTGCAACTGCGCCTGCACATACCGAGTATGGGTGGTTTCTCCACGCTCCATGGCATTGATCAGCTCGCTGATCTGCCGGTCCAGCTTGAAGCGCTGGGCGCTGTCGTTCACGCGTTGGGGCAGTTTCAATCGGCTTTCGTGCAAATGATGCAGCCGACCGGGCGTCATGCCCGTGATGTCGGCCAGCGCCGTCAGGTCGCTGCCGCGCTCGGCCAGGTGGGGATTGCTTCGACCTAATGCGTAACCCGCCTCGGGCCACTCATGGGCATGTTCATAGACATGGCGCCAGCCACCGGCGAGGGTTTGTTCCAATTGAGGCTCAAAGGCATCGGTGCGCGTGGGATGATTGATTTGCCAGGCATTTCCGGCGGCATTGCGTGACACGCGATAGGTGGCTCCATCCATGATGATCGAATGGGCATCACCCTGCGCGTAAACGCCCTGTGAGTCCGGCCGCAAATCAGATGGCACCCCTGAAGACTGCCGATAGGGGGCCAGGTCCGGTTTCCAGAGCATGGCCTTGCCGTCCGCTCGGTTCACCGCCTCGAAACGCTCGAAGTACGCCGCTTGCTCCTTCACGCCTTTGCCGAGCACCTTGCCGACGATTTTGCCGCCGGCCGCGAACGCCGCCATCTGCGCAACGCCTTCGACCACGTTAAGCAAATGCGAGAGTGCTTCGTTGCGTTCACCCTGCGTCCAGTCTTCCACGCCTTCGTAGATTTCGCCGGCCATTTCGACCACAGCGGCGACCAGCATCAACCCTCCCAGTACCGGAACGAAGAAAGCGGCTGCATTGAGTAGCACCATGCCGACTTGCAGCAGGGCCTGGAGCGTTTTCTCGCGCTGCTGCTCGTCGACCACATGGGTCGGCACCGCGAGTATTCGCGCGTCCTCTTCGGCCTTGGTCACAAAGTCGCTGAACAGAAAATCACCCAGACAGGTATCGTCGGGCAGGGCTGACAATTTGCCCACCGTCTTGTCCTGATCGAACCGGCTGAAGAAATCGACGGCATCGTGGCCCGCGAGGTATTGAGTCGCAAACTGCTTGCGGAAACTGTCACTCTTCAAATGAAGCGTCAGATAGGCCTTCAAATCCTCGAGTGAGGCATATTCGTAAAACGGCCGGCGGGGATTGTTGGGCATGTAGACCACACACTTGGCTGTGGGCGCGGTATCGATGGAGACCTTGCTGAACACCAGCACGCCGTACAGGTTGACGTCATGAATCACCAGGCCTTGCCAGAGCACCGGCGCCCCGTCGTACTGAATGTTCCTGGCCTTGGCCGCCGGTAGATCCTGCTCGATGGCCTTCAACAGCATCCGGTAGGCGGCATCGCTGATGTCTTTTTTCAGAAAGGCCGTGTGGGCGGCGACCTGCATGTCCAACAACTTCAATCGCCGAACGTCCACCGAGGCTGGTGTTGCGTTGATGGACGTCGCCGTCAATGAAGTTGCAGGTGGAACCGCGAGCACTTCGTTGATGTGCTTCTGATATTTGCCCCCCAGGTCCAGCTCGCGACACAGCGCAGCGAATTTGGCAGGCGTGATGTCCGGGCCCGAGCGGTCCTTGCCATTGATCCGGACCCTGGAATCCTCAAGAAAACCGTCTGATGCGGCTTCCTCAGCGGTGAAATTGAGCATGGCCGCGTGCAGCAGGCTGCAGGAACTGGCGGTGATTTCTCCCTCGTAACCCAGGGGTAACAACCCGGTGCCGGAAAACTCCATCTTGACCACCTCGAGCGTATCCCGCTCGACATCGACATCGAGTTTCCACTGGCTCTTCAGCGCAGCAGTGAGCCCTTGCTTGCAGAACCCATCCAGCGGTTTGAGCCTTTGCAGGACCTGTGCGGCCCTGGAGTAGACCAGATGCGACTGGTCGAGCGCGGCGTTCAGAGCCTGGACCACACCCAGGTCGGCATTGGCCAGCCAGGCTGGAAGTGACCTGTGCAGCACATCGGCCTTGTCCAGATCACCGGTATGCTCCACCAACGTCGCCAATCGGTGGGCATCGGAGACGGGGGATGAAGCATTCGTGATAGCGGGGGTCAGCATAAGCAATGTCCTTATTGCATTCGGAAGTGCTGAGCCTACGCCCCCCCGCAGGCCGATCCGGCAGCATTATCTACCACCCTGTTCAAGGACGAATCCGCCATACCAGAGGTTCGCCTCTCTGCTGCTTATTACTTATCGATCTAAAACTACTGAAATCTACACGGGTCAGTTTCTGAGTACCCGCCGTTCTGGCCGAGTACCGATTGACCCTCCCCAACGGAAAAACCGGTAAGGATTTTATGTGTGGATTAGCTGGCGAGTTACGCTTTGATCATCAACCTGCGGACCTTGCAGCCGTTGAACGAATCACCCATCACCTGGCCCCTCGCGGCCCCGACGCTTGGGGATTTCACAGTCAGGGGCCGATTGCCCTGGGCCATCGTCGCTTGAAAATCATGGACCTGTCGGACGGCTCGGCGCAGCCGATGATCGACAACCAACTGGGTCTGTCCCTGGCCTTCAATGGCGCGATCTATAACTTCCCCGAACTGCGCGCCGAGCTGGAAAGCCTCGGCTACGCCTTCTATTCCGGCGGCGACACCGAGGTGCTGCTCAAGGGCTATCACGCCTGGGGTGAAGCCCTGCTGCCCAAGCTCAACGGCATGTTCGCGTTTGCCATCTGGGAACGCGACGCCAGGCGCCTGTTCATCGCCCGCGACCGCCTCGGTGTGAAACCGCTGTACCTGTCGCGCACCGGGCAGCGCCTGCGCTTCGCCTCGGCGCTGCCGGCGTTGCTCAAGGGTGGCGACATCAACCCGATCCTCGACCCGGTAGCGCTCAATCATTACCTGAACTTCCATGCGGTAGTCCCGGCGCCGCGTACCTTGCTGGCGGGCGTAGAAAAGCTGCCTCCGGCCACCTGGATGCGTGTCGAAGCCGATGGCCGTACCGAGCAGAAAACCTGGTGGACACTGCCCTACGGCCCACGCGATGACGAGATGAACCTGACGCTCGAAGACTGGCGTGACCGCGTGCTCGACAGCACTCGTGAAGCTGTAGCGATTCGCCAGCGCGCGGCGGTGGATGTCGGGGTCTTGCTCTCCGGCGGCGTCGACTCGAGCATGCTCGTGGGCCTGCTGCGTGAAGTCGGCGTGGACAACCTGTCGACCTTCTCCATCGGCTTCCAGGATGCCGGCGGCGAACGCGGCGATGAGTTCCAGTATTCGGACCTGATCGCCCAACATTTCGGCACCCGGCATCACCAGTTGCGCATCGACGAAAAAGAAATCATCGAGCAACTGCCCGCGGCGTTCCGCGCCATGAGCGAGCCGATGGTCAGTCATGACTGCATCGCCTTCTACCTGTTGTCCCGGGAAGTGGCCAAGCACTGCAAGGTGGTGCAAAGCGGCCAGGGTGCGGACGAATTGTTCGCCGGTTATCACTGGTACCCACAGGTGGATGGTGCCGCCGATCCTTATGCGGCCTATCGCGAGGCGTTTTTTGACCGCAGTTACGACGATTACGCTGCCACGGTACAGCCGAAGTGGCTGACCGCGAATGACGCTGCCGGTGACTTCGTCAAAGAACATTTCGCACAACCCGGTGCTGACGCTGCGGTGGACAAAGCCTTGCGCCTGGACAGCACCGTGATGCTGGTGGATGACCCGGTCAAACGCGTCGACAACATGACCATGGCTTGGGGGCTGGAAGCGCGTACGCCGTTTCTGGACTACCGCCTGGTGGAACTGTCGGCGCGCGTGCCGGGCCAATTCAAGTTGCCCGACGGCGGCAAGCATGTGTTGAAGGAAGCGGCACGCCTGGTGATCCCGAGCGAAGTCATCGACCGCAAGAAAGGTTACTTCCCCGTGCCTGGCCTCAAGCATCTGCAGGGCGACACCCTCAACTGGGTACGCGACCTGCTGCTGGACCCGAGTCAGGATCGCGGCCTGTTCAACCCGGCGATGCTCGACCGCCTGCTCACCGATCCCCAGGGCCAGTTGACCCCGTTGCGCGGCTCGAAGCTGTGGCAACTGGCGGCGCTGAACCTGTGGCTCAGCGAACAAGGAATCTGACTGATGAAACCTCACGCCACGGCGTACAGCCAACGCCTGTTGCGCGGTCAGGCGCCCTCCTACGAACGCTTGCAGGCGCGACTGGCCGAAGACGGCAGCGAGCTGGCCGCCGACCCCATCGCCGTTCATTGCGGCTGGGGCCGGTTGCTGATCGGTCATACCTTTCCGGATCCGGCAAGCCTTGCTCGGGAATTGCTCAACGAGCAGCCCGGCGAACGAGATATTGCCCTGTATGTCGCCGCCCCCCAGCAGGTCTTGGGCCTGGAGCCGGCACAGCTGTTCCTCGACCCTTCCGACACCCTGCGTCTTTGGTTCAGCGATTACCGCCAGGCCACCCGCGTGTTTCGGGGTTTTCGCATTCGCCGCGCCCAGAGCGAGGCGGATTGGCAAGGCATCAACCAGCTCTATCAAGCGCGAGGCATGTTGCCGATCGACCCTGCCCTGCTGACACCTCGTCATCTGGGTGGGCCGGTGTACTGGCTGGCCGAGGACGATGACAGCGGCGCGGTCATCGGCAGCGTCATGGGCCTCAATCACCAGAAGGCCTACAACGACCCGGAACATGGCAGCAGCCTGTGGTGCCTGGCCGTCGACCCGCATTGTTCACGCCCCGGTGTCGGCGAAGTGCTGGTGCGGCATTTGATCGAGCACTTCATGAGCCGCGGCCTGAGCTACCTGGACCTGTCGGTCCTGCATGACAATCGCCTGGCGAAAAACCTTTACGCCAAGCTCGGCTTTCGCAACCTCTCGACCTTCGCGATCAAGCGCAAGAACGGCATCAATCAGCCGCTGTTCCTTGGCCCCGGCCCCGAGGCCGAGTTCAACCCCTACGCGCGGATCATTGTCGACGAAGCGCATCGGCGCGGCATCGAAGTTCAGGTCGATGACGCCGAAGCCGGTCTGTTCACCCTGGTCCATGGCAGCCGACGCGTGCGCTGCCGCGAGTCCCTGAGCGACTTGACCAGTGCCGTCAGCATGACGTTGTGCCAGGACAAAAGCCTGACCCACAAGGTGTTGAAAAACGCCGGCCTGAATCTGCCCGCGCAACAACTCGCCGGGAATGCCGATGACAACCTGGCGTTTCTCGACGAGCACGAGCGGGTGGTGGTCAAGCCGCTGGACGGCGAACAGGGCCAGGGCGTGGCAGTGGACCTGCGCGACATCGAGGAAGTGCAACAGGCTATCGAAGTCGCCCGCCAGTTCGACACCCGCGTACTGCTGGAAAGTTTCCACGAAGGTCTCGACCTGCGCATTCTGGTGATTGGCTTTGAGGTGGTGGCGGCGGCGATTCGCCGACCCGCTGAAGTCATAGGCGATGGACACCATTGCATCCGCGCGTTGATTGAAGCCCAGAGTCGCCGACGCCAGGCAGCCACCAGCGGTGAAAGCAAGATCCCCATGGACCAGGAGACCGAACGCACCCTGCAGGCAGCTGGCTACGAATACAGCAGCATTCTGCCGGCAGGCGAGCACTTGTTCGTACGGCGCGCGGCGAATCTACACACCGGCGGCATTCTCGAGGACGTCACTGCGATCCTGCACCCGACGTTGATCGATGCCGCCGTGCGCGCCGCGCGGGCGCTGGACATCCCGATGGTCGGCCTCGACCTGATGGTGCCAGCGGCAGATCAGCCGGAATATGTGTTTATCGAAGCCAATGAGCGTGCCGGACTGGCCAATCACGAACCGCAGCCTGTGGCTGAGCGGTTTGTCGATTTGCTGTTTCCGCACAGTCAGGCGGTGGTCTGAATAACGCCATCGCGGCCGTGCGATGGCGTCACCCCAGACACCCAACGAGGAGTTTCCATGACCCACAAAACCCCCGAACCGGATCTCAATTACCTGCAAAAAGTCTTGCTGGAAATGCTCGCCATACCGAGCCCGACCGGCTTCACCGACACCATCGTGCGCTACGTTGCCGAGCGCCTCGAAGAACTGGGCATCCCTTTCGAAATGACCCGACGCGGCACCATCCGCGCCACGGTCAAGGGTAAGAAAAACAGTCCCGACCGCGCCGTTTCCGCTCACCTGGACACCATCGGCGCCGCCGTCCGCGCGGTGAAGGACAATGGTCGCCTGACCCTCGCCCCGGTGGGCTGCTGGTCCAGCCGATTCGCCGAGGGCAGCCGCGTCAGCCTGTTTACCGATAACGGCGTGATCCGTGGCAGCGTGTTGCCACTGATGGCGTCGGGGCATGCGTTCAATACGGCCATCGATGAGATGCCGATCAGTTGGGACCACGTTGAACTGCGCCTTGACGCCTACTGCGCGACACGTGCCGACTGCGATTCGCTGGGCATCAGCGTCGGCGATTTCGTGGCGTTCGATCCGCTGCCGGAGTTCACCGAAAGTGGCCACATCAGCGCTCGCCACCTCGATGATAAAGCCGGTGTTGCAGCGTTACTGGCGGCGCTCAAGGCCATCGTCGACAGCGGCGAGGAACCGATGATCGATTGTCATCCGTTGTTCACCATCACTGAGGAAACCGGCAGTGGCGCGGCGGCGGCGTTGCCCTGGGACGTCAGCGAATTCGTCGGGATCGACATCGCGCCGGTCGCCCTGGGCCAGCATTCCAGCGAGCACGCCGTCAGCGTGGCGATGCAGGACTCCGGCGGCCCCTACGATTACCATTTGTCCCGCCACCTGCTACGGCTGGCCAGCGACAACGAATTGCCCGTGCGCCGTGACCTGTTCCGCTATTACTTCAGCGATGCCCACTCGGCGGTCACCGCCGGCCACGACATCCGCACCGCCCTGCTCGCCTTTGGCTGCGACGCGACTCACGGTTACGAACGTACGCACATCGACAGCCTGGCAGCGCTCAGTCGCCTGCTCGGCGCCTACATCCTCAGCCCGCCGGTGTTCGCCAGCGATGCCCAACCGGCCAAGGGCTCGCTGGATCGCTTCAGCCATCAAATCGAACATGACACGCAGATGGAAAGCGATACGCGGGTGCCGTCGGTGGACAGTCTGGTGGGGCAGCGGTCGGAGGGTTGATCTGACATTTGGGTTGCCTGACCTGGCTCTATCGCGGGCAAGCCCGCTCCTACAGGGGTTGCGGTGAACCTGTAGAAGCGGGCTTGCTCGCGATAGCCATTCACCCGGTACCCCATCATCCCGGGCTAGCCGCAACCCGTCATTCACCGTAGCATCGCGCCATTGTTTAGCCGAGGTGCCTATGCTGATCCCCCACGACCAACTCGAAGTCGACACCCTGACCCGCCTGATCGAAGACTTCGTGACCCGCGACGGCACGGACAATGGCGACGACACGCCGCTGGAGACCCGCGTACTGCGAGTTCGCCAGGCGTTGACCAAGGGCCAGGCGCTGATCGTCTTCGATCCGGAAAGCGAGCAATGCCAACTGATGCTCAAGCACGACGTGCCCAAGCATCTGTTCGACTGACAGCGTCAGGTGGCCTCGTTTTTCGCCAGTTTGGCCTGGATACGTCTGTGCACCTCCGCCCGGTGCACGGTGACACTTTTTGGAGCTTCGATGCCAAAACGCACGTTGTTGCCGTTGACGGCTACAACACGCAGGGAGATGGTGTCACCGATAGAAATCATTTCACCCACAACGCGGCTGAGTACAAGCATGGCATTCGTCCTTCAGGGTTATCGAGCCCTGAAGATGCACGGTGCGTAGCGGCCCTTCAATGCAGTGGGGGAAAAACAGTCTCGCCCTACAAGGCTAAACGTACGACTCCCTAGGAAACGTCCGACAAAGCTGGGCGAAACGTCAGGAAGCGGTGAAGCGCGGGCCAAACAGGATGACACTCGCACCGATCACGCACAACGCAACGCCAATCCAGTCCGATCCCAACGGACGAATTCGCTCGACCACCGCCAGCCAGCCAATCGACGCAATGATGTAAATGCCGCCGTAGGCAGCGTAGGCGCGCCCTGCATAGGTTGCTTCGACACGGGTCAGCAACAGCGCGAACAGGGTCAGGCTGAGCAGCGCCGGGACCACCCACCAGACACTCTTGCCCTGGCGCAACCACATCCAGAAAGCAAAGCAGCCGGCGATTTCAAACAGCGCGGCAAGAAAGAACCACAGGTAATTGAGCATGCCAGGTGTCTCGTTAGGTTGACCGATGGCGGCCACCCTAACGACGACGTTTCGTTGGGGCAAGTTCAACCGGCGGTTTGTTTGGCCTTGGCGCGCATTTTATCGGCCATTGCAGTCATTTCATCGTAAAGCAGCTGCGGGTTTTTCTGCTTGAGCGCCCAAGCCATGCGCCCCTGCTCGTGGGGCAGGATCATGAACTCACCCGCCTCAACCTGCCGATAAATGTAATCGGCAATATCCGAAGCGGTAATGGGCGAACTTTCCAACAGTTTGCCGACCTGGGCTTTCATCGCCGGGGTGGGGCCACGGAATGAGTCCAGCAAGTTGGTCTGGAAGAATGAAGGACACACCACATGCACACCGAC
>Ga0308165_1006170_pt1 | contig 10726 bp, 9 predicted proteins | sample PhyWR2_FD_201032 | JGI IMG/M metagenome (GOLD analysis project Ga0308165, IMG submission 201032) | Phyllosphere microbial communities from UC Gill Tract Community Farm, Albany, California, United States - DLSLW.R2 | ecosystem: Host-associated > Plants > Phyllosphere > Unclassified | place: USA... | reverse complement strand
ACCGTGGCAGGCGGACAAATTAGACCGGGCCAATCATTTCAATAACAAGGCCTGACCCTGTGTCCAGTACGTTGCCAGCACATATGCACCCCACCCGTTCCTTTCAGGGTCTGATCCTGACGCTCCACAACTATTGGGCGGAACATGGTTGCGCTATTTTGCAGCCTTACGACATGGAAGTGGGGGCGGGTACCTTTCACCCGGCAACCACACTGCGTTCGCTTGGGCCAAAGCCTTGGAAAGCTGCCTATGTGCAGCCGTCGCGCCGTCCAAAGGATGGCCGCTATGGTGAAAACCCAAACCGCTTGCAGCATTATTATCAGTATCAGGTGATCATCAAGCCATCGCCGCCGAACCTTCAGGATCTTTATCTCGGTTCGCTGCGCGCCATCGGTCTTGATCCGACGCTACATGACGTGCGCTTTGTGGAAGACGACTGGGAAAGCCCAACGCTCGGCGCATGGGGGCTTGGTTGGGAGTGCTGGTGTGACGGCATGGAAGTGTCGCAGTTCACTTATTTCCAGCAGGTTTGCGGCATTGAATGCTCGCCGGTTGCGGGTGAGTTGACCTATGGTCTGGAACGCCTCGCCATGTATGTGCAGGGCGTGGACAATGTTTACGACTTGAACTTCAATGGTCTCGAAGGCGATGAAAAACTCACCTATGGCGATGTTTTCTTGCAGGCTGAGCAGGAATATTCCCGCTACAATTTTGAAATTGCCAATACCGAAATCCTACATCAGCATTTCATTGATGCAGAGCGCGAGTGCGAAGCCATTTTGAAGGCAGGGAGCACTGGCGAAGGCTCACTGCACAAATGCGTTTTCCCGGCCTATGACCAGTGCATCAAGGCATCTCACGTTTTCAACCTGATGGATGCGCGTGGCGTGATCTCGGTCACAGAGCGTCAGAGCTATATTCTGCGCGTGCGCAATCTCGCGCGTCAGTGCGGCGAGGCGTTCCTGTTAACGGATGCCGGTGGTTTTAATCTCAAGCGTGAGGGCGAGTAATTATTATGCCTGATTTATTGCTCGAACTGTTTTCCGAAGAAATCCCGGCACGTATGCAGCGCAAGGCTGCGGGTGATTTCAAGAAGATGATCACCGATGGTTTGGTGGAAGCTGGTCTTACCTATGAGGCGACGACCGCCTATTGGACACCGCGTCGTCTGACGCTCGATATTCGTGGCTTGACTGTACGCTCAAAAGACGTACATGAAGACGTGAAGGGTCCGGCTGTTACTGCACCCGATCAGGCGATTGCAGGCTTCCTGCGCAAGGCTGGCTTGACCGATGTTAGCCAAGCCCATGTGCATTCCGATCCGAAGAAGGGCGATTTCTATGTTGCTCACCTGACAAAGCCGGGCCGTGCTGCGGAAGAAATCATCGCGGAACTCGTGCCGCAGACAATCCGCAATTTCCCATGGCCAAAGTCCATGCGCTGGGGTGCAGCTTCCAATAAGCCGGGTGCGCTACGCTGGGTGCGTCCGCTGCAATCGATCCTCTGCACCTTTGGTCCTGAAACCGAAGAAACGGTTGTGGTCGAGTTTGAGGTTGACGGCATCAAGTCGGGCAATGTCACCTATGGTCATCGTTTCCTAAGCGATGGTCAGGCGATCAAAGTGCGCCGTTTTGAGGATTACGTCGATAAGCTTGAAAAGGCTTTCGTTGTGCTCGATGCCGAGCGCCGCAAGGAGATCATCTCGCAAGACGCACATAATCTCGCCTTCGCTTCCGGTCTTGAACTGGTGGAAGATGCGGGCCTTCTTGAAGAAGTTTCGGGGCTGGTCGAATGGCCGGTTGTGCTGATGGGCGAGTTTGAGGAAGAGTTCCTGGCGATCCCGCCAGAAGTCATTCAGCTCACCATCCGCGTGAACCAGAAATGCTTCGTCACCCGCAAGCAGGGCGAAACGGAAGCGCTGTCGAACAAGTTCATCCTGGTATCGAATATTGCAGCGCGCGATGGCGGCACGGAAATCGCTTATGGCAACGGCAAGGTCGTGCGCGCACGCCTGTCCGATGCGCTTTATTTCTGGCACACAGATCAGCACGATCTGCCTGATCTCGATAAGCTCTCAGTATCGGGTGAGAAATTCGGCCTTGATCTAAAAAAGCCGCTCGATCAGCGCATGGCGCGCCTCGACAGCCTCAATGTGACCTTCCATGCCAAGCTTGGCACACAAGGCGCACGCGTTGAGCGCATTCGCGAACTGGCAAGTCAGATTGCACCGCTGGTCGGTGCTGACCCCAAGCTTGCAGCGCGCGCAGCCGTGCTGGCGAAGGCTGATTTGACTACGGAAGTTGTGGGCGAGTTCCCTGAGCTTCAGGGCGCGATGGGCCGCAAATATGCGCTGCTTCAAGGCGAAGACGAAGCCGTCGCATCTGCTCTTGAAGAGCACTACAAGCCGCAGGGTCCGTCCGATTTTGTACCGAAGAACCCGGTTTCGGTTGCAGTGGCGCTGGCTGATAAGCTCGATACGCTGGTTGGCTTCTGGGCGATTGACGAAAAGCCAACTGGCTCGAAAGACCCGTTTGCGCTGCGTCGTGCAGCGCTCGGTGTGATCCGGCTGATCCTGTCGCAGGACTGGAAATTCCCGCTCTTGCCACTTCTACGCTCGGCTTATGCGTCGCTTAAAGAAGGTCAGGTTCAGCGCAAGCTGCGCGAGTTTGAAACAAAGCTTGTTTCTGAAAAGTCTGGCGATGTGGACGGTGAACAGGACGTCGATAACGCACTGCGCAATCTTGAAACAAAGACGCGTTCGGAAATCGAAGCCAATGCTGAGCCATTGCTGGCTGATCTTCTGTCCTTCCTGCATGACCGCTTCAAGGTTCATCTGAAGGAAGAAGGCGCACGTTATGACGCGATTGATGCGGTTCTGACATCGGATGCCGATAATCTTCTGCTGGTTGCCCGTCGTCTTGAGGCGCTGATCGTCTTCATCAATGAAGAAGACGGCAAGAACCTTCTGGCTGGCACCAAGCGCGCTGCCAATATTCTGGCTGCGGAAGAAAAGAAGGGCACGAAGGTAGCAAGCAGCGTCGATGCGGCTCTGTTGAAGCTTGACGAGGAAAAGGCGCTTTATTCGGCTGTGACCCTCGCATCCACGGAAGCCGAAGAAGCCATTGCCCGCGAAGATTTCGGCGGTGCAATGCTGGCACTCGCCAAGCTGCGTGGTCCTGTCGATACATTCTTTGAAAGCGTCTTGGTCAATGACGAGGACGAAAACGTCCGCGCCAATCGTTTGGCTCTGCTTGAACAAATCCGCACTGCCACAAGTAAAGTGGCCGATTTTTCTAAAATCGCCGGATAAGTTCAAAAGGGCGCTATTAGCGTATCCCGAAAAGTAGGAACCGGTTTTCGGATAAGATGCGCATTAAAAAATGACAAAGCCTCGATTTGGCGAAGCCGGATCGGGGCTTTTTGCCCTTTCTTTTTGTAACTCATTCCGATCTTGCATCAACTGCGCATACGAGTCCCTTGCTCAAAAGCGACGCTTTGTGTAGCTAAAGCGCATCCTGAAAAGTGTGAAACGGTTTTCAGAAAAGATGCGCGTTACTGAGACGGCAGGAGAATGACCTTGGCCGATATTCTGGAATTCGATGACAAAGCTGTTTTACGTGCGGTAGAAGTACTCGCCCGTGGCGGCCTTGTCGCGATTCCGACTGAGACGGTCTATGGTCTTGCCGCGGATGCATCGCATGGCGAAGGCGTGGCCGGTATTTTTGCCGCAAAAGGGCGCCCGCAGTTCAATCCGCTTATTGCGCATGTGAACAGCATAGCTATGGCCGAGCGTTATGTGAGGTTTGATGCTATTTCGCGCAGGCTTGCAGAGAAATTCTGGCCGGGACCACTCACAATTGTTCTGCCGCTCAAAGTAACGCAAGACACGCCACGACCGATCCATCCGCTGGTGACGGCTGGGCTTGATACGCTGGCCATCCGTATGCCAACCGGCCAAGTGCGGGATGTTATAAAGCAACTCGACAGCCCTGTGGCAGCACCGAGCGCTAATACATCGGGTCGTATCAGCCCAACATCAGCCAAAGCCGTGGCCGATGATTTGGGCGGCAAGATAGATCTGATCCTTGATGCCGGTCCTTGCGGTGTGGGTGTTGAATCTACAATCGTCAAAGTCGTTGGAGAGCGCGTGCATCTGCTGCGCCCCGGTGGTTTGGCCGCCGAAGATATTGAAGCTTTTCTTGGCGTGAAGCTTATCCGCGTTGAACATAATGCACCCATTCAGGCGCCCGGCATGATGGAATCGCATTATGCGCCGGATGCTGCGATGCGCCTTGAAGTACATGACGTGAAGCCCGGTGAAGCACTATTGGCATTTGGCCCGACACGCGTTGCTGGTAGCGATGAAGCTATCCAAATTCTTAATCTCAGCGAAAGCGGCGATCTGCGCGAAGCAGCAAGCAATCTGTTTGACTTCATGCGCAAGCTTGATGCGACGGGTGCCGTAACAATCGCTGTTGAACCCATTCCGTTTGATGGTCTCGGTGAGGCCATCAATGATCGTCTTAAACGCGCGGCGGCCCCGCGCTAGTTCCCCAAACATTTAAGAGAAGCACATGCTCGACACTGCCCTGATCGAACGTTTTGCAGCCATCGTTGGCGAAAAGAATGCGCTGACCGCGCCAGAAGACATTGCGCCATTTATGATTGAACAGCGTGATCTCTATCAGGGGCATTCGCCGCTGGTGCTGCGCCCGGCTTCGACGGAAGAAGTTTCTGCAATCATGAAGCTTGCCAATGAAACTAAGACGCCAGTGGTTCCGCAGGGCGGCAATACCGGCCTTGTTGGTGGTCAGACGCCAGATCAGAGCAATACCGCAATCGTTCTGTCGCTTGGTCGCATGAATAAGGTGCGTTCGGTCGATCCGGTCGGCAATCTGGTGACGCTGGAAGCCGGTGTGATCCTGAAAAATCTTCAGGACGAAGCGCAGAAGGTGGGTCGTCTGTTCCCACTGTCGCTCGGTGCGGAAGGTTCTTGTCAGGTTGGCGGTAATCTTGGTTCCAATGCAGGCGGTACTGCCGTTCTCGCCTATGGAAATATGCGCGAGCTTTGCCTTGGCCTAGAAGTGGTTCTGCCAAATGGCGAGATTCTCAACGATCTGCGCTATGTGAAGAAAGACAACACCGGCTACGATCTGAAAGACCTGTTTATCGGTTCTGAAGGCACGCTCGGCATCATCACGGCAGCTGTTTTGAAGATTTACCCGCAGCCAAAGGGCAAGGGCGTGGCCTATGCGGGGCTTCGCAGCCCGGAAGATGTGCTGCGCCTGTTCCAGCTTTCAACCGAACATGCAGGCCCATCGCTAACTGGCTTTGAATTGATGCCGCGCGTCGGTGTTGAGTTTACCGTTGCCCATGTAGATGGTGTTCGTGATCCGTTGGAAAGCCCGCACGACTGGTATGTGCTGGTTGATATTTCCTCATCCCGTTCGGAAGATGATGCACGCACGACGCTTGAAACCATTCTGACCGAAGCGTTTGAGAATGACATCATTCAGGATGCAGCCATTGCTGAAAGTGTAGCGCAGGCGCAGATGTTTTGGAAAATGCGTGAGGAAATGTCCTGGGCGCAGAAGCCAGAGGGTGGCTCGATCAAGCACGACATTTCCGTGCCTGTCGCGAAAATCCCTGAATTCATTGCAGAAGCCAATGCAGCAACGCTGGAAATGATTCCGGGTTCGCGCATCGTTTGCTTCGGCCATATCGGTGACGGCAATCTGCACTATAACGTGTCGCAGCCGATTGGTGCCGACAAGGAAGCTTTCCTTGCACGTTGGCACGAATTAAATCATCGCATTCACACAATTGTTGCGTCTTATACTGGATCGATCTCCGCAGAGCACGGAATTGGCGTGCTGAAACGCGAAGAGCTTGCCTTCTTCAAGCAGGACGTAGCGCTTGAATTGATGCGCTATATTAAGAAATCATTCGATCCCAATGGCATCATGAATCCGGGTAAAGTGCTGTAATTTCAGCAAATATGACGAAAACGAGGCGGGCAGGTAACTGTCCGCCTTTTCATTTATGTAAACGAAAATTAGCAAGAATTACCGAGTTCTTACACATGGTTGTAATCCGGTAACCAAATGAAAAAGCAGGGAAAAGTTAACCTAACGCGTTAAGCGCCTCGGTAATAATCATCGCCTATTCTCTAAATCAACAAGAGCGAACATGCTCACAAAGAGAAGCCGGAATAACTGGCTCTCAACAAAACAGGCAGAGATAGACAGAGGCGTCGAAGATGATGAGCAACGGACAGAAGAAGCCAGAATGGGCAGGTCAGGAACTTCGGCTTGATCCGTTTCACCTTCCGCAGGTTGTGACTTACCCAGCTGAAGATTGTGATGCAGACGTGACATTCACTATCAGCGAACGTGGTGCGGTTATGCGTCAGATACTGCCTTCGAGCGGTCTGCCGATGTCGATTGCGCTGCCGATCAATGCATTTGTCGGTGTGGTTGCCCGTGCTGTTGAAGATGAATTCGGCGAAATCACCGTAACGCTCGAACTGATGCATGAAGATCCACAGCTATCAGTGCCGCTGCTCGTCGCACATGATCTGGCTGATGTTGCCGCCGACTGGCGCGCATGGGCCGCAACTTTCAACCTGCCGATGATGCTGGTTGAAGAAGATGGTGTTGCTCGTCCGCTTTACGAAAGCACCGGCCCGGTTCGCACCGCTGAGCCACAGGCGCGGCGTCAAGGACAGGAACCACGTCGCCGCCGTCCGCGTTTTCTTGCACGTCGCAAGACTGGTTCGCTGGGTGTTCGTATGGTGATCGAAGGTCGTGAGATTATTGCAAGAAACTAGAGCGCATCCCGAAAAGTGTGAAGCGGTTTTCGAAACAAGATGCGCGTAATAACGTATAAATTATCACATTCGCGTGTGAACATGTTCTCGTCTGATTTCTATACTATCTAATGAATAACGCACCGCTTGCTGGTTGTCTGGAAAGACGAAGGACCTTTCCAGATATTAAAGGCCACGATCACGGAGCAACAAATTGGCTGACCTCCAGAAAGCCGCCCGGATGGTAACTCCATCCGGGAATTTTTTTGCCTAGTTATTAAAAATTGTTGATTTTAATAAAAAATAGAAACTATAATAAATGTATTAATTTGTAATATTATTTACTAATTTAGAGGTTGTTTTAAATAAAATGCGGAATTTATTTTACTTTGATAAGTTGATGATTCCATCAATCGTAAAGTTTATTTACTGGATGGGGTTTTTGTTTTTATTTTTTGCCACCCTGGTCGCGCTAATGATGACGCACACGCCTTATGGTGATGCGTTAACAATTCTGGGTGTCGTGTTCGCGTGGTTGTTAAGCTGTCTTTTGTGGCGCGTTGTGTGTGAAATAGTTATATTGCAGTTTAATATTTTCAGTCGTTTGACTGAAATTCGAGATCGCCTTCCTATGACGAATAAGAAGGCAGGTTGATCCTGGCCATTATTTCTTGCGGCTAAGAAATGCCATCACCGCTTCCCGCGCTTCATCTGAAGTTAGTCGTTCGGCAAAGTACTTTGCTTCCCGCGTAATCCTGTTAAAAACGGGTTCAGCGGGGAGCCGCATCAGGCTGCGTGCGATCTGCATGGCTTGAGGGGGCTTTGTGGCGATTTCCTCCGCAGCTTGCATGACGTTTGCTTCAAGGTCGCTGCTTTCGACGATTTTGTAAACAATGCCAGCTTCAAGCGCAGCCTGTGCATCGAAACCATGGCCGAGTGCGAGAAGTGCAAAGGCCTTTTGGTGCCCCATAAGCGGTGGTGCAAGCAAGCTGGATGCTGCTTCCGGTACAAGCCCCAGATCGACAAATGGTGTACGGAACAGTGCGTGGCTGGTGGCGAATGTCAAATCGCAATGGAAGTGTATAGTCGTACCGATGCCGATAGCCAAGCCATCTACGCCGGAGACAATTGGCTTCTTCGCGCTCGATAGAGCGGTGAGGAAGTCGAGGGTTTCTTGTCCAAGGCTTCCGCCTGATGCAGCAGCCATAAAATCCTGCATGTCGTTGCCGGATGAAAATGCTCCCGGCACGCCAAGGAATACATGGACGCGCACCGCGTCATTGGCATCACCATCGACAAGCGCCTTAGCCATGGTGGCATACATGGCGCGGGTGATAGCGTTTTTCTTGTCAGGCCTGTTCAGCCGAATAATCTGCACCGCATCTTTGCGTTCGATCAGAACATCTTCGCTCATATTCACGCCTCCAATGCGGATTTAGCGGCTGCAAGGCTGGATGCGCCTGTGGTGACGGTGTCTTTAAGCGACGAGACTTCCGCCAGCATGTTTTCAGCAAAGAAGCGGGAGAGAGCTGCGCGGCCATTATCATCGCTGGTCAACGCTGCCCGCGCCAGATATGCGCCGCCGGCAGTCAATGACAGTAGCCGCTGATAAGGTGTGGCTCCAGCCAGTGCTTCCTCTGTGCGACCTTCGGCTGCGGCCTTTTGCAGCCATTCGGTTGCTTCGCGGGCTTCACTGATGGCAGTGGAGAGGCGTGCGCCGGTTTCGCCCAGTTCAGGACGGTTTGAGGTGGTGGCCTTGTTCGCTTCGTCCTGCAACTCTGCAAAGAAACCCTTGATATGCTCGCCATTGCCTAGCGGCAATTTGCGTAGCACGAGATCGATAGCCTGAATGCCGTTTGTACCTTCATAAATTGGGGTGATGCGGGCATCGCGCAGCAATTGTGCGGCACCTGTTTCCTCAATGAAGCCCATGCCGCCATGGATCTGCACACCAAGCGAGGCAACATCCACGCCAACATCTGTTGCGAAGCTTTTTGCGAGCGGCGTCAGAAGTCCGGCACGATCCGACCAGAACTGCGCGTCAGTGCCCTCTGTCGCGTGGCTCATATCAATGGCATGGGCGCAGGAATAGGTGATCGCACGTGCAACCTGTGTGAGTGCTTTCATCGTCAGCAGCATGCGCTGCACGTCTGGGTGCTCGATGATCGGGCTCATACCCGCTTTGGGATCGGCACCGATGGCGCGGCCCTGCTTGCGTTCTTTTGCATAGTTCAAAGCTTGCTGATAAGCAGCTTCCGCAACGCCTACGCCCTGAATGCCGACCAGCAGGCGGGCATTGTTCATCATGGTGAACATACAGGCGAGGCCGCGATTTTCTTCGCCAATCAAGTAACCGATAGCCCCCGTTTCCTCGCCTTTCACAAAACCATCGCCATAGATCATGGTGCAGGTGGGGGAGGCGTGGATGCCCATTTTATGTTCAAGGCCAGAGCAGAACACGTCATTGCGACGTCCGAGCGAACCATCCGCATTGACGAGAAATTTAGGGACGAGAAACAGCGATATGCCTTTGGTGCCAGCAGGGGCATCAGGCAGGCGGGCCAGCACGAGATGAACGATGTTGTCGGTCAGGTCATGTTCGCCATAGGTGATAAAAATCTTTTGGCCGAAGATGCGATACGAGCCTTCATCGCTGCGCTCGGCGCGCGTGCGCAACGCTCCGACATCAGAACCCGCTTGCGGCTCGGTCAGGTTCATGGTGCCCATCCATTCGCCGGAGATGAGCTTGTCGAGATAGATATCTTTGAGCTCTTTCGAGGCGTGCTTTTCCAAAGCTTCAACCGCGCCCATCGTGAGCGTGGGAGCAATGGCAAAAGCCAATGTGCCGGAATTCCACATTTCGCCGACAGCAACCGACATCATAGTCGGTAACCCCTGACCGCCATATTCGGGCGTACCGGTCAGTGAGTTCCAGCCGCCGGCAGTCCAGTCGGCATAAAGCTCTTTCCAGCCGGGTGCAGTGGTAACTACGCCATCTTTGACACTCGCGCCGTGTTTGTCGCCGGGAATGCGAAGAGGTTCGACGCGCTCAGCGGCGAACTTGCCCGCTTCTTCCAGAATGGCTTCAGCCAGATCAGAGGAAAACTCGGGAAACCGATTGTCCGCAATTGCCTTTTCAAGGCCAGCGACTTTCATCAGTGTATGCGAAATTTCAGAAACCGGGGCGCGATACATCTTTCCTCCTAAACCTTCTCCTCAAAAGGCTACGAATTACGTTTTTCTCAATGCGCATCATTTCCGAAAGCCGCTTCAAACCTATCGGGATGCGCTTTAATATTCAGCAATTCGATCAGCCTTGGGGCTGGATATGTTTAAGAGCTATCGGCTTATTACGTAAACGTCAATATTCACGCATAGAACTTATTTTGATTTTGGTGACTGGTTCGGAAATTATTCGCTTTGATCGCGCTCGAGGCGAGCGGCACGAAGACGTGCAGTTTTCGCGTCTACAGCATCGCGTTCCGTTTTCATGATCGCTTTAGCCGCTTTGTCGGTCGTGGCGTTTTTCGCTTCGATTCTTGAAGGATTGGGCTTGAAGAGTGTGTCTTTGGTGAGGTTTTCGTTGTCGTTTTCAGACATGGACGGTTCTCCCATCATTGCTGCAGTGCAGCGTCGCACGAGTGTGGTGGATTTGAGGTTCCTACCATTTGTGTTGCATTCACGTTTAGGAACTCCAAAACCGTAAACCACACCAGATTCAAACGTTTACTAGTATGGCTTCGAACCCGAAATTCGCTCCAAGTGCTGCTTCCAAGTGATACGAATTTCAGGTTCGCGATACTCGGTGCGGTCATCACCGTTAAGGTGACAAATAAAAAGGCCGGGCATGGACCCGACCTTCATAAGTCTCAACAATCGATGCCAGTACATCCGTGGTCAAAGATTGGAGACAAATTT
>Ga0308165_1006169_pt1 | contig 10727 bp, 7 predicted proteins | sample PhyWR2_FD_201032 | JGI IMG/M metagenome (GOLD analysis project Ga0308165, IMG submission 201032) | Phyllosphere microbial communities from UC Gill Tract Community Farm, Albany, California, United States - DLSLW.R2 | ecosystem: Host-associated > Plants > Phyllosphere > Unclassified | place: USA... | reverse complement strand
GACTGCGTGCGCTTGGACCGCTCCCTGACACTCACCGACGTAATGGTCGAAGGAGAAACCATTGACTTCAAAAATGCTTGAAGAGGCCCTGGCCTCCTGCGACGCCGTCGCCGCTCAACTGCAACGCCTGGACCCGCTGCTGGAAGAAGTCGCCGGCCGCCTGCGCCGCCAGCCGCCGCAAGTGGCGATGACCATCGCCCGTGGCAGCTCGGACCACGCCGCGAGTTACTTCGCCTACCTGGCCATGCAGCATGTAGGCATTCCGGTGGCGTCGTTGCCGATGTCGGTGGTGACCTTGTTGCAAGCGCCGATGAAAGTCAGCGGCCAAGTCGCGTTTGGCTTCTCCCAGTCGGGCCAGAGCCCGGACCTGGTCAACAGCCTGCGCCTGCTGCGCAAGCGCGGTGCCCTGAGCATTTCGCTGGTCAACGCCGAAGACTCGCCGCTGGAAGCCGCCTGCGAATTCCATGTGCCGCTGTGCGCCGGGCCGGAACAGAGCGTGGCCGCCACCAAAAGCTTTATCGCCACCCTCAGCGCCAGCGCGCAGTTGATCGGCCACTGGAATCAGGAAACCGAGTTGCTGCAAGCGTGCCGCGCCCTGCCCGATGACCTGCGTGCCGCTGCCAAGCAGGATTGGACGGTTGCCATCGAGGCCCTGCGCGACTGCCAGCAACTGATGGTCATCGGCCGTGGCGCCGGTTTTGCCATTGCCCAGGAAGCCGCACTCAAGCTCAAGGAAACCTCGGCGATCCAGGCCGAAGCCTTCAGCAGCGCCGAAGTGCGTCACGGCCCGATGGCCCTGATTGGCGACAACTACCCCCTGCTGGTCTTCGCCCCGCGCGGCGCCGAGCAAGCCGGCCTGCTGAGCCTGGCCGCCGACATGCGTCAACGCGGCGCCCGCGTGCTGCTCGCCGCACCGGATGATATCGCCGAGCGCGACCTGACCCTGAGCCGCGCCGAACACCCGACCCTGGACCCGATCCTGGCGATTCAGAGTTTCTACATCATGGCGGCAGGCCTGGCGGTCGCTCGGGGCATGGACCCCGACCAGCCGCGCCACCTGAGCAAAGTTACCCGCACTCACTGAGTGGCGTTTTCCTGATGAGTACCGTGCCCATGTCCTACAACAATAATGAATTGACCCTCAGCGCACCGTTAAGCGGGCCAGTGCTGACCCTGGGCAACGTTCCCGACGAAGTGTTCGCCAGCGGCGCGATGGGCGATGGTATTGCTATCGACCCCTTGAACGATTGCCTGTACGCGCCCTGTGACGGCGTGATCATCCATGTCGCGCGTACCGGGCACGCCCTGACGATTCGCGCCGAGAACGGTGCCGAGGTGCTGATGCATGTGGGCATCGACACGGTGGAACTGAATGGCGAAGGCTTTGCCTTGCTGGTCAAGGACGGCGCACGGGTGAGCAAGGGCCAGGCGTTGGTGCAGTTTGACCTGGACCGCATTGCGCGTCAGTGCAAGAGCCTGGTCAGCCTGATCATCCTGACCAATGGCGAGCGCTTTGAATTGCGTGCGGTGGCCGGGCAAAAGGTCAAGGTCGGCGAGCCGTTGTTGCAGGTCGTGGCGCGTTCGGCGGCAGCGGTTCAAACCGCTGTGGATAACTCGGAAGCTGACGTCAGCGCCAGCGTACGCATCACGCATCGTGGCGGTTTGCACGCGCGTCCGGCGGCGTTGATTCGCAAGACCGCCCAGGACTTCAGCAGCCAGGCACAGCTGCATTTCGGTGATAAATCGGCGTCCTGTGACAGCCTGATCGGCTTGATGGGCCTGGGTATTGGCGAAGGGGACGAAGTACGCGTGACCTGTCGCGGCAAAGACGCCGAAGCCGCATTGCAGGCATTGGTCGCGGCGTTGTCAGCCGTCATCAAGGAAGAACACCACGTCCCTGTCGTTGCCCCCCCACGCCGAGCGCATACCGAAGCCGGCGTGCTGCAAGGTGTGTGTGCTGCGCCGGGCCTGGTCTGCGGGCCGTTGTTCCGCCTGACCGGCATCGAATTGCCGGCAGACGTCGGCAACCACTCTGCCGACGAACAACTGCAACACCTGGACACCGCCCTGGAGCAAGTACGCAGCGAAATTCGCAGTACTCTGGCGCATGCCCGCCAGCGCAAGAACGTCGAGGAAGAGGACATCTTCGCCGCCCACCTCGCTCTGTTGGAAGACCCGAATCTGCTGGAAGCCGCGACCCGTTCAATTGAACAAGGCAGCGCAGCCACCCATGCCTGGCGCGATGCAATCCAGGCGCAATGCGCGGTGTTGCTGGCCCTGGGCAAACCGTTGTTTGCCGAACGTGCCAACGATCTGCGGGATTTGCAGCAACGCGTATTGCGCGCGCTGCTCGGTGAAGCCTGGCATTTCGAATTGCCCGCCGGATCGATTGTCAGCGCCCATGAACTGACCCCGTCTGACCTGCTGCAATTGAGTGCGCAACACGCCGTCGGCATTTGCATGGCCGAAGGCGGCGCCACATCCCACGTGGCGATTCTGGCCCGCGGTAAAGGCTTGCCCTGTGTGGTGGCGTTGGGCGCCGAAGTTCTCGACGTGCCCCAAGGCCAACGCGTGGTACTCGACGCCGTCAACGGCCGTCTGGAATTGGAGCCCACCGAAGCGCGTCACGCCGAAGTGCACCAGATTCGCGACGCGCAGAAACTGCGGCGCCAGCAGCAACAGGCCCAAGCCCAGGAGCCGGCGCGCACAACGGATGGCGTGAGTATCGAGGTCGCCGCGAATGTCGCCTCCAGCGCCGAAGCCCAGGTGGCGTTTGAAAACGGTGCCGATGGTGTCGGCCTGCTGCGCACCGAGTTTCTCTTCGTCGACCGCCGCACCGCACCGGATGAGCAGGAACAACGTCACGCCTACCAAGCCGTGCTGGATGCCATGGGCGACAAGTCAGTGATCATCCGCACCATCGACGTGGGCGGCGACAAGCAACTCGACTACCTGCCGCTGCCGGTCGAGGCCAACCCGGTGCTGGGCCTGCGCGGTATCCGCATGGCCCAGGTTCGCCCGGAGCTGCTAGACCAGCAACTGCGCGCACTGCTGCAAGTGTCTCCACTGGAGCGTTGCCGCATCCTATTGCCGATGGTCAGCGAAGTGGATGAGCTGCTGCAGATCCGCCAGCGCCTGGATGAGCTGTGCGTGGAGTTGGAGCTGACCCAGCGCCCCGAACTGGGGGTGATGATCGAAGTGCCCGCCGCTGCGCTGATGGCCGAACACTTGGCCAAGCATGCGGACTTCCTGTCCATCGGCACCAATGACCTGTCCCAGTACACCTTGGCCATGGACCGTGACCACGCCGGCCTCGCCGCTCGGGTCGATGCCCTGCACCCGGCGCTGCTGCGGCTGATCGCCCAGACCTGTGCAGGCGCGGCGAAACACGGGCGTTGGGTCGGCGTATGTGGCGCCCTCGCCTCCGACCCGTTGGCTACGCCGGTACTGGTGGGACTGGGGGTCAGCGAGCTGTCGGTGAGCCCGCCGCAGATCGCAGAAATCAAGGACCGCGTCCGCCACCTGGACGCGGCGCAATGCCGGCAACTGAGCCAAGGCCTGCTCGACCTGAGCAATGCCAAGGCCGTTCGCCAAGCCTGTCAACACCACTGGCCGCTGAGCTGACAACAACAAGAAAAAAGGAGTCTCGCCATGTACCAACATTTCATCGAAGGCCTGCAACGCCTGGGCCGTGCACTGATGCTGCCGATCGCGATCCTGCCGATCGCCGGCCTCCTGCTGCGCCTGGGCGACACCGATCTTTTGAACATCGCGGTGATGCACGACGCGGGGCAGGCGATCTTCGCCAACCTGGCGCTGATCTTCGCCATCGGCATCGCGGTGGGTTTTGCCCGTGACAACAACGGCACGGCCGGTTTGGCCGGTGCGATTGGTTACCTGGTGATGGTCTCCACGCTCAAGGTCATGGACACGTCCATCAACATGGGGATGCTCGCCGGTATCGCCAGCGGCCTGATGGCGGGTGGGCTGTACAACCGCTTCAAGGACATCAAGCTGCCGGAGTATCTGGCGTTCTTTGGCGGGCGACGGTTTGTGCCGATTGTCACCGGCTTTTCGGCAGTTGGGCTGGGCGTGATCTTTGGTTTGATCTGGCCGCCGATCCAGCACGGCATCAATAGCTTTGGCGTGTTGCTGATGGAAAGCGGCAGCCTGGGCGCCTTTGTGTTTGGCGTGTTCAACCGCCTGCTGATCGTTACCGGGCTGCACCATATCCTCAACAATATGGCCTGGTTTGTATTCGGCAGCTTCACAGACCCAGTGACCGGCGCGGTAGTGACCGGCGACCTGACCCGCTACTTCGCCGGCGACCCCAAAGGCGGCCAATTCATGACCGGCATGTTCCCGGTGATGCTGTTCGGCCTGCCCGCCGCGTGCCTGGCGATGTACCGCAACGCCTTGCCCGAGCGCCGTAAAGTGATGGGCGGGATTTTCCTGTCCATGGCGTTGACCTCGTTCTTGACCGGGGTGACCGAGCCGATTGAATTTGCGTTCATGTTCCTCGCACCGTTCCTGTACCTGATCCACGCGGTGCTGACGGGCCTGTCGATGGCAGTCACCAATATGTTGAATATCCACCTCGGGTTTACCTTCTCCGGTGGGTTTATCGACATGGTGCTGGGTTGGGGCAAGTCCACCAATGGCTGGCTGGTATTCCCGGTCGGCCTGGCCTATGCGCTGATCTACTACAGCGTGTTCAACTACTGCATCCGTCGTTTCAACCTGAAGACACCGGGCCGGGAAGATACCCAGGTGGTGCAGGCTGAAGCGATGAGTGATAACCAGCGGGCCACGGCTTACATTCAGGCGCTGGGTGGTGCGCAGAATCTGCTGAGCGTCGGCGCCTGCACCACGCGCCTACGGTTGGACATGGTTGATCGTAACAAAGCGGTGGATGCGGAGCTGAAAGCGCTGGGTGCCATGGCAGTCGTTCGACCAGGTAACGGCGGCAGCTTGCAGGTGGTGGTCGGGCCGATGGCGGACAGTATTGCTGATGAGATTCGCTTGGCGATGCCAGGGTTTGTTGCAGCAGCGCCTGTAGTGGTTGCGCCTGTGGAAAAGCCAGTTGCAGTGAATGTTCAGGAGGCCGAGAAATGGCTGAATGCGCTGGGTGGCCGAGAGAATGTGCGCCAGCTGGAAGCGGTGGCGATGACCCGGTTGCGGGTGGAGTTGGGAGATGATTCGGGGTTGTCTGAAGCTGATCTCACCGCACTGGGTTGCCAAGGTGTGAGCCAGCTGGAAAGCGGTGTTTGGCACTTGTTGGTTGGTGACAAGGCCTCTGGCTTGGGTGAGGCGTTGGAGCGGTTGGTCAGTGGCCGTGAGGTCGGCGCCAGGGTTTAGAGAGGTAGTGACTGTTCTGGCCTCATCGGGAGCAAGTCGAATCGTCGCACCACCCCTCCCACATTTTGAATTGTGAATACCTTCAAATGTGGGAGGGGGCTTGCTCCCGATTGGCCCTCACAGGCGCCTGATCACTTCTGCTCAGGCACCTCAACTAAATCCAGCACCCGATCCACCATCAACTGGATGCCCTCAACCATCCGATGAATCCCCAGCACGGCATCACGCTGGGGGCCATCGACATCAAAAGCCAGATTACCCGCCAGTGCCTGTACGGATGCCAGGTCTTGGGAAGCATTGGCGAGCAGGGTTTCGCTGTTCAGGTTGGTTAGGACGGTGAAGATTTGGTCGGTGGGCTGGGAATCAGATGGGGGATTGGGGCTGTCTTTGATCATGGTAAAACTCCTGAAAAATAGGAGCTGCCAGCATCACTTGCAGATGATGGGTGGCAGCTGTGCGGGGGCCTGCAAGACCGAGTCAGAAGCACCTCAGCAGACCCAAAGGTCTCCCGCGCACAGCCACCAGAAAACGATGACCATGAAAAGCGCCACGATTATAGCGGCGCTTCCGAGCTTCTAACACTATTTCGGCGGGCTTGCAGTCCCGGTCACTGAATTGGCAGCGACTCGAGAAGGTTAATTGTGCGAGTTCCGACAGACAACCTGAAAGGCTTGTCGGAAATCTCCGAGAGCTGTAGACATCGCTGACAGCAAAAACCCGGCTAAGCCGGACTCCCCCGATAGCTGTCGATACCTAGGCAGCCGCCGCCCGCTGTTCGGCTGCGTAGTAGCGGGTCTGAAACGGCATTAAGGTCTGAACCTTCAAACCCAGTCCCTCACTCAACCCCCAGGACATTGCCAGTTCGTCACGCCGACTACGCAACGCAACAGAACCTTGTGGTTTCACCTACTGCTTGGACGCTGAAAACAGTTCAAGCGCCTTCAACGCTTCCTTTACCCGACTATCTGTCGCACACGAAAAGCACGTGAATCGCTCAAGCAAATAGCCTGCTCGACGCACTTCCAATTCACTGGAGTACCCTTTCAGAAATATTTTCACTGCACCCACAAGATTCTCGTCGGAGTACCACACCGCTTTCGCCGCACTGATCAGGGCAATGTCGTCCGCATGGTCCAGGGGCTTTTTGACCAAAACCCTCAAGGCGGAGTGAAGGCAGGGAGAGCTATTGAGAAACTTCGCCATTGCCTTTCTCGACTTTAAGATGAGGCAACGAGACTATTGAACTGATTTCCTAACCGCAATCCCGCCATTTAGTCGGAAGACTCGGGAACGATCGCAATCGGACGACCGTGGGTAGGCCAGATTTGATTGATGGACTAGAATGCCAACCAGAACCAGTAGCCCATCGTCCAGACAGGGAAGGCGCTCCAATGGCTACGGCCCAACAAATCATTGCTCTGCTAAGCAGCCATAATCAAGGTGACGAGGAGCAATTCCTATCTATCGCTCTACAGGTTGCTGCTGCAGAGGCGCGCCGTGGACGAAAAGACGTCGCGGACGAGTTGAAAACACTTGTTGATACGGCTCGAAAGCGCAGCCCCGCTAAGGCTGCTCAGTCATTGCAAAACCAGAAGGTAGCGATTCCTATCTCCAAACCGAGGGGAGATCTGGAAAACTTACTGTCAGTAGCTTATCCCAAAGCACAAATTCAGGATTTGATTCTGGATGATCCGAAACGAGCACGCCTCGACCGGCTTATACACCAGCAGCGTCAACGGGACAAACTTCGAAGTCACGGCTTAGTCCCTAGTTCAAAACTACTGCTAGTTGGGCCTCCGGGCTCAGGTAAAACGCTTACTGCATCCGTTTTAGCGGGAGAGTTACGTTTACCATTGTTCACTATCAGATTAGAGTCGGTAATCACCCGATTCATGGGTGAAACCGCGTCAAAGCTTCGGTTGATCTTCGATCATATTGCAACAGTGCGTGCCGTTTACTTATTTGACGAATTTGATGCAATCGGCGGTCGTCGAAATGCTGATAACGATGTTGGAGAGATGCGCAGAGTACTAAACTCTTTTCTACAGTTTCTAGAAGAGTCAAATAGCACTGATAGTTTAGTATTAGCCACAACCAATCACCCAGAGCTACTCGACAAAGCTCTATTTCGTAGATTTGATGACATTATCGAGTATGCGCTACCCAATTCAGATGGTGTTAAAGCAGTTCTCGAAATGCGTATGCACGCTTTTCTACCAAAAAGAATATCATGGACAAAAATCGCATCCGCTGCAGCGGGGCTCAGTCAGGCTGAGTTAAGCCAAGCGGCAGCAGAAGTCATTAAAGATTTGGTTCTTCATGACGCTAAAAATGCGTCTACCGAACAAATATCGAACGCACTACAACAACGCCACACACTTAAGAATACTTTGTCAGGCTTGAGCTCTAGCTAGCAGAAGTAAGCGAGCAGAGCCATGGATTTATGGAAAATTCCAAATGGCGTCGTACGAGCTTCCGCATTTCCGATTTGAAAAATTCCAAAGTGGTCGTCCTTATCAGCGCCCACAGAAAGATATGAGTGGCCTATCTTCAGAGCGCGGGGAGGGTCATGGGAGCCGTCTCAGGGAAAAATTCGAATTAGCAATAACTGCGTTTTCTGGGCAGAACGGGTATTTCAGTTCCGAGATTTGTGAGGGCTCGCCTGGATTGTACCTTGAAGTTTTCTTTGAGTCGGGTAGCGTACCTTCAGACCTTAATTGGAAAACTCAAAACATTAGACTTTCCGCGCTAAGAGTTTCCGAAGATGGCGGCGCCATAGGTGCCTTATACGTCCCAATAGATGCAGTTGATTTCCTAGGTGAAAAACTAAGAGAATATGCAGAGGAAAAGACACCTAAAGGAAACGCAAAAAACGATAGCAAATTCTCATCAGTAAACGAATTTACCCTTGGAAATCTTGAAACTTTATGGACAGACTCGCGCCCCTTTCCAGCCGGGCTTTCTAAACAATTGTGGTGGGAGTGCTGGTGCATCCCTACAAGAGTCGACCAGTTGCGTCGCATCTGCCAAATTCTCAAATTACGCGTAAGTGAAAACCATCTCAGCTTTCCAGACACAGAAGTACTACTTATTTACGCAAACACATTAGAGATGTCACTTCTTACAAATAACTCTGATGGAGTTGAGGAGCTTAGAAGAGCTACTGACAACCCATATTTTTTTACTCGATTACCTCCCAAAGATAAATTTCATTGGACCTCCGATCTCTCAGAACGCATTAAACCTCCAGCAGCTAACAGTCCTTCTGTCTGCATTCTCGATAACGGAGTAAATCACGCACATCCTCTTTTACAACCAGCGATCTCACTTGAAGATTGTCAGTCTGTTAATCTTGACTGGGGCAGCGATGATCACCATGGTCATGGAACCAACATGGCAGGAGCGGTGCTATTTGGGGATCTGACTTACTCGCTTGCGGACCAGAGAAGCATTGACCTAAACGCAAAGATCGAGTCTGTTAAGTTTCTACCTCCACGAGGGTGGGAGCGAAATAGTCCCTCAAGCTACGGAGTGATTACCCAGTCCGCAGTAAGCCTTGCTGAAACCAGAGCACCGACACGGAATCGCGTTTACTGTATGGCAGTATCCAACGAGCATGTTTCAGGTATAAGGCCTACTACATGGAGCTCTTCAATCGACCAAATTTGCTCCGGTTCTATGGTTGGCGATTTTGATGATGATGGAGAATTGGGACCTAGGCGTCTGTTCATTCTCTCGGCAGGAAACATTCCTGACTCTTCAAATCCTGAGGATGTATCAGACCTATACGAATTTCCAATTGAAGATCCCGCGCAAGCTTGGAATGCTTTGGCTGTAGGCGGATTCACAGACAAGGTAGATTTGCAAAGCCAACCCGGATATGAAGATTGGCACCCAGTAGCTAACGTTGGCGACCACAGCCCATATAGCCGTGCCTCAATTGACTGGGAGCACTCCAAAACGCCAATCAAACCGGAAGTAGTTTTTGAAGCGGGAAACAAAGCTATAAGTCCAGATGGACGACAAATAATTTCAGGCATACCTTCCTTATCTATCCTTACTACAGGAAAGGATTTTACTAATAATCCTGTAGAAGAGTTTTGGGCGACTAGCTCAGCTACTGCCCAAGCAGCGGGTCTGGCTGCTGCCATAATGGCCCATCATCCAAAACTCTGGCCGGAGACTATACGAGCGCTAATTATTCACAGCGCTCAATGGACTCCTGTAATGCTTAGCCGACTGAAGGGAAAGAGCAAAAAGGATCGAGTGTTACTCGCCAGGCACTTTGGATACGGCGTTCCACAATTGCAACGCGCCCTTGCCTCTGCGCAAAATGATCTAGCACTAATTTCCGAAACATATATACAACCTTTTATCAGGGATTGTGATGATAATGGTCGAGAAAAGGGTGAGCCACACTTTAACGAAGTCCATTATTACGATCTTCCCTGGCCAAGGGCTGAACTGGAGCGTTTAGAGAATAATGAGGTTCAGCTTAAAATTACATTATCTTACTTTGTAGAGCCGAGCCCAGGAGAGATGGCGCAAGTTGTTCCTGCCAGATATCAATCGTTCGGGCTACGATTCGACTTAAAAAGAAAATCTGAAACCGAGGCAGCCTTCAGGCACCGCATAAATAAGCTGGAGCGCCTAGAGAAAAATCCTCCGCCTGCCGAATCAGACAATAATTGGACCTTTGGTTCAAAACATGTCGCTGCTGGATCGATACATAGCGACGTTTGGACTGGCCCGGCTATTGATTTAGCCGCACGAGACAAAATTGCTATATTTCCCGTAGCTGGCTGGTGGCGTTATAGACCTCATTTAGGGAGGTGTAACAGTCGTAGTCGCTATAGCCTTGTAGTTTCGATTTCATCAACTGAAGAAGACGTACAACTATATACAGAGATTGCCAATCTAATATCCCTCTCCGTCGAACCAGAGGTATCTATTAGTACGGACCAGTAAAAAATCTCACAAAATGAGGCATCTAGAAGCAACAAAAAACCCGCCGGCCAAACTGGCCCAGCGGGTTTCTTGTTTATGCAGCGAGCGAATTAAAAATCCGCCAACTGCCACACCTCATACGCCGGTGTCTCATACGGATGGCTAAGCTTGAGTGCAGCCACGACAGCCACGATCAACTCATCCGCCACCACCAGCTCAACCTTCCACTCTTCAACGCCTTCAACCTGGCCCACCTGCCCGATAAACGGCTGACTGCCGTCCAACGCGCGAAATTGGCCCTGACCCAGCACTTGCCAGGCGCAGCTGTCATAGTTGCCGATGCGCCCACCGCCAGCGGCGAAGACGGCGGTTTTCACCGTCTCCACGTGGCTGTCGGGCACGAAGAAGCTGAGCTTGTACAC
>Ga0308165_1006166_pt1 | contig 10730 bp, 10 predicted proteins | sample PhyWR2_FD_201032 | JGI IMG/M metagenome (GOLD analysis project Ga0308165, IMG submission 201032) | Phyllosphere microbial communities from UC Gill Tract Community Farm, Albany, California, United States - DLSLW.R2 | ecosystem: Host-associated > Plants > Phyllosphere > Unclassified | place: USA... | reverse complement strand
GCCGCCGACCACCGATGCGCTGATCGAATGGTTGGTCGAACCGTACGCTCCCGCAAAGCCGTGGCTGGTCGCCAGTGCAAACACGCCGAGGCCGGCGCTGGCGGTCGCGCCATCGGAATTGGTGACGCCGGCAACCGCGCGGGCGGCCTCCTCGGCTTCCTCGGCCATGGCGCGCAAGGCGGCGGGGGCTGGCTCGGCCGAGTCGATCAGGTCGAGTTCGGGCCAGGGGCCCCGGGTCAGCAGTTCTGCGGGCGCGAAGCCGGCGTAAGCATCCTCGGGCGCGGCGCGAGCCATGTCGATCGCCCGGGCGGCAAGTTCGTCCAACGCGGCGGGCGAGAGGTCGGACGAGCCGATGCTGGCCGAGCGCGTGCCCGAGAACACGCGCAGAGCAATGTGCTCGCTCTCGGAGCGCTCGACATCCTCCAGCTTGCCCAGGCGCACCTGGATGCCTTCGGAGGAACTGGCGCCATAGACGGCGTCGGCGGCATCGGCCCCGGCGCGGCGCGCGCGGTCCACGAGGTCGAGTGCGCGGTCCCTTGCCTGATCCGGGGTGAGCATGGTGGTTGTGAACTCCCGAGTGCCGATAATACGTGGCGCCCGCCCTAGTCGCCGCATGGACGAAGGGCAAACGGGAGTTGCGCGGATTGCCTGGGTGTAGTGCTGCGGGACCTATTTGAAAACGAGGGCCAGACCCTTGAACAGGGCGGTCAGCGCAAATGGCAGGCCGATGGCAAGCGCCCACAGCGCCAGCCGGTCGCGCTTGTAGTAGGGAGCCAGAGACAGGTCATGGGCTTGCTCGTCGGTCAGGCGGTTCCAGCGCGATTCGAAACGGCGGCAGGCCGGAATGATCGCGACGACTAGGATCACCAGCGCGAAGTAGGGCAGCAGCGAACCGCCGTGCGCCTTGAGGGCGCCCACCGTCACGAAAATCTGCAGGGTGGTATAGACGAGGAGGGCATAAGCGATGTGATCGCTCATCTTGCGGCGCCAGTCGATCATTCTTGCGCCACGCCCCTTTGCCTCCGAATCGTGAGGAAAAGCGCCTGCCTGGGGCGTGCCCGATGCGCCTGCGTTGGAACCGGGCGCCAATTGATGCGCTGCATGTTCCGATATCCTGTCCATGAGGGCAATTTTCCTCGTTGGTATATGGGCCACGTCCTTATTCCGAGAGTACATCATCTAATGTCATTCAGGTCAAATTCACTTTCATTTTCTGCAGCTGCGAAGGGCGTGACGCATTGCAGCAAGGCGGGCCTGGTATGAGACATGCACGAAACCTGCCAACCGGCACGACTATGCACAAATGCCTGCTTGCGGAGCCACGCCTGCCTGCGTTAAGTCCCGCGCGATGACTGCCAGCACCGATCTTCCGCAGGACCACGGCGCCGACCACGGCGCTACCGATGCCGCGCTTCTCGCTCAGAACGGCGGGCTCGAGGTTATTTCGATCGCCAAAAGCTACGACAAGCGCACTGTCTTGAGCGACATCTCGCTGTCGGTGGCGAAGGGCGAGGTTCTCGGCCTGCTCGGGCCCAATGGTGCAGGCAAGACCACCTGTTTCTATTCGATCATGGGGCTGGTGCGGCCTGATTCGGGCCGCATCCTGATGGACGGCGTCGATGTGACCCGTCTGCCGATGTACCGCCGCGCGATCCTGGGTCTCGGTTACCTGCCGCAGGAAACCTCGATCTTTCGGGGGCTGACGGTGGAGCAGAACATCGGCGCCGTGCTCGAACTCAACGAGCCGGACAAGGATGTGCGCCAGGCCGAGCTGGACCGGCTGCTGGACGAATTCGGCCTCACCCGCCTGCGCTCCAGCGCGGCGATGGCGCTGTCGGGCGGTGAACGCCGCCGGTGCGAAATTGCCCGCGCATTGGCCGCCAAGCCTTCGATCATGCTGCTGGACGAACCGTTCGCGGGCATCGATCCACTGTCGATCTCGGACATCCGCGACCTTGTGCGCGACCTCAAGACCCGCGGTATCGGCGTGCTCATCACCGACCATAACGTGCGTGAAACGCTCGACATCGTCGACCGTGCCTGCATCATCTATGGCGGGCAGGTCCTCTTCGCGGGTAGCCCAGAGGCGCTGGTGGCGGACGAAAACGTGCGCAGGCTCTATCTGGGCGAAGGCTTTACGCTGTAATGGCTGGCCTGCGCGCCGTGGACACGTTCAGACAGGACGTCTGAGCCATGGCTCTGGGGCCACGCCTGGATATCAGGCAGAGCCAGTCGCTGGTGATGACGCCGCAGCTTCAGCAGGCGATCAAGCTGCTGGCGCTGTCCAATCTCGAAATCGAAACCTTTATCGGCGAGGCGCTCGACGCCAATCCGTTGCTGGACGTAGGCGCGGCGGCATCCGGCGATTCGGTCGAAATGCCGGGCGAGCCGCTGCCGGACGAACGGCGCACTACGCTGGAAGGTTCTTCGGTCGACCAGTTGATCGGTGAAGGCCGCGGTGCCGATGACCGTCCCCTAGACATCGATACCGGCGCGCTCGACCGCGACCGCGACACCGGCGACGGTCAGTTGCGCGCCGATAGCGCCGACTGGGGCGCCGAAGTACGCGGCGGCGGCGGTGATGAAGGCCCGGGAATCGATGATCGCCCTGCACTGGGCGGGACGCTGGTCGAACATCTGGAAGCGCAGGTCGGCGCTGCCGCGCGCGATTCGCTGACCGCCGGGGTCGCGCGTTACATCATCGGGCAGCTTGACGAGGCAGGCTATCTGCCGGTCAGCTTGTCGGAACTGGCGGGCGATCTCGGCCTTGAACTGAACGAGATGGAGGCTGGCCTCGCGCTGGTACAGGCCCTCGATCCCACCGGCGTCGGCGCGCGCACGCTTTCCGAATGTATCGCGCTACAGGCCCGCGAGGCGGACCGCTACGACCCGCTGATGGCCAAGCTGATCGACAACCTCGACCTTCTGGCGCGCGGCGAACTGCCTCGGCTCAAGCGCCTTTGCGGTGTGGACGACGACGACTTCGCCGACATGCTAAGCGAACTGCGGGGTTACGATCCCAAGCCGGGCCTGGGTTTCGGCGGAGTGCCCAGCGCGGCGGTGACGCCCGATATCCTCGTCACGCCCCGCGTCGATGGCGGCTGGGACATCGCGCTCAACCAGGCAACGCTGCCCAGGCTTATCGTCAACCGCGGCTACTATGTCGAACTCAAGGGCAACTGCGCCGACAAGACCTCGCGCGCCTGGCTGTCTGACAAGCTGGCCGATGCCAACTGGCTGATAAAGGCGCTCGACCAGCGGCAGAAGACCATTCTCAAGGTCGCCGCCGAGCTCGTGAAGCAGCAGGAGGGCTTCTTCCGCCACGGCGTCTCGCAGCTCAGGCCGCTGACGCTGCGCACGGTGGCCGAGGCGATCGGCATGCACGAATCGACGGTCAGCCGCGTCACTTCGAACAAGTTCCTCAACTGTCCGCGCGGCACCTATGAGCTGAAATTCTTCTTCAGCTCGGGCGTCGCATCGGCGGACGGGGAGGGCGGGGCTTCGGCGGAAGCGGTCAAGGCTGCCATTCGCCAGCTGATCGACGCCGAGGATGCCAAGGCAATCCTGTCCGACGACGCGCTGGTGGACCTGCTCAAGGCCAAGGGTTTCGAGCTGGCCCGGCGCACGGTTGCCAAGTACCGGGAGGCGATCGGGCTGGGCAGTTCAGTGCAGCGCCGCCGCCATAAAGCTCTTGCCGCAGCCCGATAGTTATCGGGCGAATGCTGCGTCGCAATAGGAAGTAAGCATGGTGATAATAGCTATGCCTAATTAAACACTTGGTATCCTTAGTAAAAAACAATTCCCAAGTAAATTGGTCGTGATATCCTTCTTGCCATGAACGGTGCCGGACCTGCGATGGGTCGCAGAACTTGGGCCGCATGAGGAGAGGATGCCGATGTCATTCAGAGAACCTTATGCTGACGGATATTCCGGTAATCGAAAAAAGGCGCTGACCGGCGGTATCGTGGCCCTGATCCAGGGTGGTCTCGCGGTCGCGCTGGTCAATGGCTTTGCCGTCAACCTGTTCGCGCCCGAACCTCCCAAACACTTGCCCAGCAACCTTTACCCGACGGCTCCCATGCAGCCCCAGCCTACGGAAACGCCCAAGGCCCTGCCTGAGAAGCCGGTGCAGATGGAGACGCCTGTCAGGGCGCCTGAGGCAAGGCTGCCGATCGTCCCCGATACCACGTTGACGGTCCTGCCAATCGGCCCGGTGCAGCCGACGGGCGGTGCGATCGACAAGGGTGAAAGTTTCATCATCACCCCCGTGCCCAGCGATCCGCCTGCCCGCTTCGCACCGAAGACCGCCAAGCCGCGCGGCAACGTGGCCGGGTGGGTGACGACGGAAGACTATCCCACAACCGACATTCGTGCTGGGCATACAGGAACGGTACGCTTTCGCCTCGCCATCGACGGTGCCGGCCGGGTGACCGGCTGCACCATCACCCAGTCGAGCGGCTATACCGGGCTGGATGCCGCTACCTGCCGCAATGTGGCCAAGCGCGCCCGCTTCGATGCGGCCAGCGATGCGATGGGGGACAAGGTTGCCGGTACATACGACGGGACCATCCGCTGGGTGATCCCGCAGGACTGAGGTGTGGTGGCCCTCGGCCCAAACTTTCGCCGTTTCGCGCCCACCCCGGCGCGGCTGAAGAGTCTGTTTGATGAACGCTGACAGGTTCTGACTTGTCCTTCCCGGCCATCACCATCGGCCGGGAAGGACCCTTCGGCATATGCGTAGAGGCGCTTTGGACGGCCTTCACCATGCCGCCCTAGCTTGCTGACCGGCGGCAGTCGGAGGCGCGAGCATGATCCCCAGGACTTTTCACTTCATCTGGGTGGGCGACGAAAGCAGACGCCCCGACAACTGCATCGATACCTGGCGCGCCGCCCACCCTGACTGGCGTTTTCACCTATGGGGTAATGCCGAACTCGACGGTCGGGGCTGGATCAACGCAGACCACATGGCGCAGATGCGCACCCGCGAGTTGAACGGCGTGGCCGACATGATGCGCTGGGAGATACTCCTCGAACATGGCGGCGTGGTCTTCGATGCCGATTCGATCTGCGCCGCGCCTCTCGACGACTGGTTGCTGGACTGCGAGGCTTTCGCCTGCTGGGAAAGCGAGATCGCCCGGCCCGGCCTGATCGCTGCCGGATATTTCGGATGCCAGCCCGGCAACCCCTTCGTCCGGCAAATCATCGAGGATATTGCCGCCTTGCCCAGCGTGACGGATGCAATGGCGTGGCAGACGGTAGGCCCGCAGCGCCTGACCGACAGCTACCGTGAGCATTGCTACACGCCGCTGCGCATCTACCCCAGCCATTACTTCATCCCGCGCCACTTCACCGGGGTGACGTACGAAGGATCGGACAAGGTCTATGCCCACCAGCTCTGGGGCTCGACGTTGGGCAGTTACGAGCGGATGCACGAAGCCGATGTTTCCGCCGTCGCAGCGCCTTTACCTTCGCCGCAGCCGCCGGAACCTGTGACCTCGCCGCTGGAATCGATCCACGCGCCTCACTTCCTCCAGCGGGTGCCGGTGAGCGCGGAACTGGAGGGGCTTGGCCGGCTCGACGTACTGCGGGGCCTGTGCGCCGGGCAGCGGGTGCTCCATGTCGGCTGCGCGGACTGGCCGATCACCGATCCCGCCACTTCGCTGCATGTCGCTCTGGAGCCGCATTGCGCGGCGCTCGACGGTCTCGATCCCCATGCCGAGGCGCTGGAGGCGCTGCGGCCCCATGTCTTGGGTGAACTGTTCACCGACTTCGCCCAGGTCACAGGCAGCTACGATGTCGTGCTGGTGCCCGAGGTGATGGAGCATGTGCCCGATGTCGCCGGCTTTCTGTCGCAGGTAGAGGCGGTCGACGCGGGGCTGTTTCTGATTTCGGTGCCCGATGCCTTTCAGTGCGGGCAGCAGCATTTCGACTATGTGGCTCAGACGGGCACATTTCTGGAGGCAGCCCACCCGGATCACAACCACTGGTATTCGCCCTATACTTTCGCCAACACGCTGGCGAAGTACACAGGGCTGGAACTGCAGCGGCTCTGGTTCTTCAACCGGATTTCGTTGCTCGCGCTGCTCAGCAAGCGGGAGCATTGAGGCTCTAAAGCAGAGACAACTGCCCGTCCGCTGCGGGCCGTGCCTCTTCCTCCTGCTCCAGCGCCGAGAGAGTGAGGCCCATCAGCCGGATCGGTTGGGGCAGGGGCAGCTGGTCTTCCAGCAGGGCATGGCCGATGCCCGAGAACTCAGCCTTGTCGGTGACGAAATGGGTGAGCGAGCGGGCGCGGGTCAGGGTCTGGAAGTCGGCGTAGCGCAATTTCATTGTGACTGTGCGGCCACGTGTTTCGGCGCGTTCGATGCGTTCCCATACCACGTCGATGATATTGTCCATCGTTTCGCGAAGTGCTGCGGGGTCCTCGATGTTCTCGAAGAACGTGCGTTCGGCGCCCAATGACTTGCGGGGGCGATCGGCGCGGACCTGCCGCAGGTCCACGCCCCGCGCCGCGCGGAACAGATACTCGGCGAAGCTGCCGAAGTTGGCGCGCAGGAAGGCAAGGTCCTTGGTAGCAAGGTCTGCGCCGGTCTCGATGCCGAGTCGGGCCATTTTCTCGGCGCCGCGCGGGCCGACACCATGGAAGCGGCGAACCGGCAGGCCCGCGACGAATTGCACGCCCTGCCCGGGGCGGATCACGCACAGCCCGTCGGGCTTGTTCTGGTCGCTCGCCAGCTTGGCGAGAAATTTGTTGTAGGAAACACCGGCGCTGGCGGTCAACTGCGTATCGGCCTTGATACGGCGGCGAATTTCCTGTGCGATGCGGGTGGCCGAGCCAATGCCCTTGAGATCGGCGGTGACGTCGAGATAGGCCTCGTCGAGGGAGAGCGGCTCGACGTGGGGGGTATAGTCCAGGAAAATCGCGCGGATCTGTCGGCTGACTTCGCGGTAGACCTCGAAGCGGGGCTTGCGGAACACGAGTTCGGGGCAAAGCCGCAGGGCGCGGACCGAGGGCATCGCCGAGCGCACGCCGAAGCGGCGCGCTTCATAGCTGGCAGCGGCGACCACCCCGCGTCCCGACGAGCCGCCGACCGCCACCGGCAATCCTCGCAGCGATGGATCGTCTCGCTGTTCGACGCTGGCGTAGAAGGCGTCCATGTCGACGTGGATGATCTTGCGCAGGCCATCTGCTTCTTCTTCGCGATGTTCATCCTGCGGCGCCATATAGCTTCATATAGCTCCGCCTGCCGGTAAAGCGCCATCGGCCTCGTTATTATGGCTGGCTTACTAGCGGCAAGTGCTGCAATGGCCATGCATGCATGCCCCCGATGCCAATCCGCCCCAGTTTCCAATGAAGGAACTGGAATTCGTGGCCATGATGGCTTCGCTCCAGGCTTTGCAGGCATTGGCAATTGACGTCATGTTGCCTGCGCTCGGTGCGATCAGCAAGGACCTCCAGCTTGCGGACCCCAACCAGCGGCAGCTCATCATCGGTGTATTCCTGATCTGCGCGGGGCTGGGTTCGCTGTTTCCCGGTGCCCTGGCCGATCGCTTCGGGCGCCGTCCGGTAGTGCTGGCGGCGATCGCCGCTTACATGCTGCTTTCGCTGCTTTGCGCGATTTCCGGCAGCTTCGAACTGCTACTTGTCGCGCGGGGCGTGATGGGCGCGGTCACTTCGGCGATGATGGTCATGCCGATGACGATCCTTCGCGACCGGTTCGACGGGGACCGCATGGCGCGGACCCAATCCCTGATCGCCATGACCTTCATGGTCGTGCCGATGATTGCGCCGATGATCGGGCAGTCGGTACTGCTGTTCGCCGGGTGGCGCTGGATTTTCGGGATCATGGGCGGGCTTGCCGGCGGCGTCTTCGCCTGGGCCTGGCTGCGTCTGCCCGAAACCCTGCACCCGGAATTCCGCCAGCCGGTGAACCTCAAGGTGATCACCGGCAACATGGGCCTGGCCCTGCGCGAGCGGGCGGCGCTGGGCTATTTCCTCGGCGCGGCGCTGACGCAGGGGGCGATGTTCGGCTATCTCAACAGCGCGCAGCAGTTGGTGGGTGAGCACTTCGGCGCGGGCACCCTGTTTCCCGTGATGTTCGGCGGCATGGCGCTGGTCATGGCCTGCACCAACTTCGCCAATTCGCGCATTGTTGAGCGTTTCGGCGCGCGCCGGGTCAGCCACGCGGCGCTACTGACCTACATCGGACTGGCTGCAGTGCACCTGCTTCTGGCCATCCGGGGCGAGGGGCTGTGGACCTTCCTGATACTGATGACCCTCAGCATGTGCATGATGAGCTTCATGGGCGCCAACTTCCAGGCAATCGCCTTGCAGCCCTTCGCGCGGATCGCGGGCGCGGCGGCATCGGTGATGTCGTTCGTGCGCGTGGTGATCGGGGCGGTTCTGGGTTCGCTGATCGGGCAGGCTTACGACAACAGTGCCAGGCCGATTCTGGCGGCGATGGTGGTCTTCGGCCTCGGTGCGCTGGCGCTGGTGCTCTATTCCGAACACGGCCGGCTGTTCCGCCGCATCAATCCGCCCGGCTACTACAAGAACAAGCCGCCAGTGGAGCACTGATCGGCCGGAGAGCGGCGCACCTTCTCTAAATTGCGATCAAAACGAAACGACCCAGGGCAGCTTAGGCTACGCTGGGTCGTTTCGTTGTATATTAAGGGAATTTCCGCTTTTGAGGTGAGCGCAAGGCCTATACCCCGCGACGACCGCGGAACAGCTGGACCAGACCCACGACGATCGCGATTACCAGCAGCAGGTGGATCAGCGCACCCGATACCTTGAACACGACCAGCCCCAGCAGCCAGAGTACGATCAGAATGGCGGCGATGGTGAACAGCATGGGTGTTTCTCCTGAGAGGTTGTGTGCAGGAGGAACGCACGGAAGCGGGGCTGGCTCCCGGGATTATTTCCAGAATGTGAAGCGGTCGCGGCCCAGGTCGCACAAAGGCAAGGGCTGGGCCGTTTCAGCGCCGGGCCCGCGCCAGTGCGGACAGTTCGCGCCGGGACATGGCGGGCTTGTCCGCCACCGGCGCCGGTCCGCGCGCGGCCATGAACGCACGGGCGACGAAGGCCAGCTTGCGCGCCTTGCCGATGGTGACGCGGTGGTCCCAGGCATGGGCGCCCAGCCGCTTCACCTCACGCGCGATGCCGCCGTAAATGTTTGCAGCCGAAAGTACCGCCCAGCGCTGGCGGAAGGCCAGGCGCGCGGCACCAACGCGGGCAGAGGCCTCGTAATCCTGGGCCATCACGCAGGCCCGCGCCACTTGAGGAACCAGGGCGCGGCGATAGTGAGGCTTGGTCACTTCACCGGGCGGGATGTCCGCTTCGACCAGCCATTCGACGGGCAGGTAACAGCGCCCGTTGGCGTCGTCCTCCCACACGTCGCGCACGATATTGCCGAGTTGGAAGGCGATGCCCAGGTCGCAGGCGCGGTCGAGGGTGTCCTCGTCCTCTGCCGGTACGCCCATCACGGCGGCCATCATCACCCCCACGGCGCCCGCTACGTGGTAGCAGTAGCGCAGCATGTCGGCCTCGCTGCGCGGGCGCCAGTCGGCGGCGTCGAGCGCGAAGCCGGCCAGCACATCCTCGATCATGGCGCGGGTCACCGGGGTTTCGCGCATCAACTGGCCCAGCGCGTCGAAGGCGGATGAGCCGGTTTCTTCGCCCGCCATCGCCAGTTCGGTAAGGGTGCGGATCGTGGCGAGGCGCGATTCGGGGTCGAGCCGGGTGCCCAGCAGAACCGGCGCGGCCGGGTGGCCGTGGTCCTGCTCATCGGCGATGTCGTCGCAGGCGCGGCACCAGGCGTAGAGCAGCCAGACCCGTTCGCGCGTGGTGCGATCGAACAGGCGGCTGGCGGCGGCGAAGCTCTTGGAACCCTTGCGGATGGAATCGTGAGCGGCGGTGACGAGGGCGGCGCGCCGGGCGCGGCCGCCTTCGCGGACGAAGGTTTCGAGAAGGTTCTCAGTCGGCAACTGAAAATCTCACAATGTGCTCGGATCCATGTTGACGATCGGCACGATCGGTTCGTGCGCGCGCATCAGGTTCAGCAGCGGGCCCAGCTCCGTTCCGGCCAGGATGATGCCCTGGTGGGCGGGGCGCACGAAGCCCACTTCGGCCATGTGCCGGTTGAAGGCCAGCAGCCCGTCGTAAAACCCGAAGGCATTGAGCACGCCGACCGGCTTGTTGTGATAGCCCAGCTGCGACCAGCTCACCGCTTCCCACAGCTCGTCCATGGTGCCGACCCCGCCGGGAAGCACGAGGAAACCGTCGGACAAGCGGGTAAAGGCGGCCTTGCGCTCATGCATGTCGGCGACGATGGTCAGTTCGCAGTCGTAATTGGCGACTTCGCCGCCGCGTCCGTTACCGCCCACCAGGGCTTCGGGGATCACGCCGAGGCATTCGCCGCCAGCGGCCAGTGCCGCCCCCGCGACTGCGCCCATCAGGCCCAGGCGTCCGCCGCCGTAAACGACGCCGATGCCCTGCTGGGCCAGAGCGGTGCCCACATCGCGGGCAAGTTCGACGTAACGCGGATCGGCGGGGGTGGCGGAACCGCAGTAGACGGCGAGGCGCTTCATTTCAGTCTTCAACTTTCAGATTGATGTGCGCACCGTCCGGCAGATCGCGTGTCTGCCGGGCGATGTCGCCGGAAAGGTAGATCAGGTCGACGAGGTCGATCCTGATAAGGTTCTCGTGCGCATAGTCCCCGGCGACGAGCGCC
>Ga0308165_1006164_pt1 | contig 10731 bp, 4 predicted proteins | sample PhyWR2_FD_201032 | JGI IMG/M metagenome (GOLD analysis project Ga0308165, IMG submission 201032) | Phyllosphere microbial communities from UC Gill Tract Community Farm, Albany, California, United States - DLSLW.R2 | ecosystem: Host-associated > Plants > Phyllosphere > Unclassified | place: USA... | reverse complement strand
CATTAGCGCTTTTCTTGCAGAATAGATTGCTTCGTGCCTCGCAATGACGACCGCTTTAAAAAACGTCATTCATATTGATCTTTATCCAATAAATTACCCCTCAGGATGACAGCAACAGTCAGCGGTCGTCATTGCGAACGAAGAAATGGGCTTTGCTACGGAGTGAAGCAATTTCTCTCGAATTAGATTGCTTCGACTCGCTCTTTCCAGTCTCGCAATGACGATAAGCCTTACTGCACATCCAAGGCATCAATATACAATCCTTTTGCTGAGGTGGCGATTAAACGCAATTTGTAGCTGCCGGCATTAATCATGCTGCCCGTGTTGGTGCTCAAATAATTCCACTTGCCTTCTTTAGTTGGGGCAAATTCTACTTCCTCTGTCTTCATCAAAGTTCCATCAGCAGCTAAAAATTCGAGTTTCCCCTTTAGCGACTCTTTAAATGGATTATGGTATTTTATGGTAAGCGAATAGGTATCGGCCACACCAACACCAATTGTCCATTCTAAAATACCGCCTTCTGCAGACTTAAAAGCCACTCGTTGCTTGTCCATTAACGCTTCCCTTACAATACTTGTTCCGCGTAATGTGGCATCAACGGCCTTATAAGTCGTTACCGTTTTTAAGTCGTACGCTGGTGCTAAATCGCTCGGCGGGATAACGGCAATTACCGAAATAGGCCCTTTTAAAACCACTTGATCGCTGGCTTTAAATCTTTTCCGGTAAACAGGAAGTTTATCGCCCACGCTGTTTTCTACTGCTGTTTTGGTATCCTCGTAATCGTAAAACGATGTTGCGCTCTTGTCCAACCCTACAAAAACATCGGCATCAGCTTTCAGGGTGAACCTTAGATCAGTCTGTTTATTTTCAGTTTTCTTTTGAATCCATTCGGCACCATATAAATTGGGCGGAAGTGCGGTAAACTCAACTTTCGTAGCCGCGAATTGCTGGTCGCCAATGTCGAGCCAACTGCTTAGCTTGTAATCATTGCTTAAAGCGCCACTGATGATGGAGCTGCTTTCAGCACCAGGTTTAAGCGCTTTATTGAGGCTGGCCACTGCAATGGCCGAAATTACAGCCTGTGCTACCTTAACTTGCGGAAAGGAAATTATGAGCTGCCCGGCTTTGGCGTGTACCCTTATCGTTTTCTTTAAGGCACCGTTTGTTCCGGTCTCGCTCCAGATATCAAGATCGCTCAGCACCGTTTTATCATTAATCGCCACATCAAACAAGCGCATCTTTTTCGCATTCATGCCACCGCCAACGCCCAGCCAGGGCTCATTAAAGTATAGTTCTACTAAATATTCTCCATCTGTAGGAATGGGGAAACTGAATTTCAGCTGATCTCTGCCATATCTAAACGACTGGAAAAGCTTCCAGTCAGCTGTTCCATTTATTGGCGAAAACGTTCTGCGTTGGCTTGCAAAAAAAGCAGGAACCCCCGGAAAAGCAGCAGTCCATGAGGTTGATCCATACGTTTTCGGCTTTTCAGTTAGCTGCTGATCGGCCATCCATGTACTGCCAAACTGATCTTGATACGCCGGACCGCCGCAGTTTAACCGATATAGATAATTGTAGCCTTTTAACGGCTTCGAAATATCGGTTTTACTTGAATAAAGCTTCGCGAAATCTGGCGATTGCGGCAAATTACTTAACACGATCTGATCTTTCGCAACAGCTTTTCCGTTTACATAACCCACCGCATAAAGCACATTGTACCTGATGTTTGGCTTGTTCCACTGAAAATGCGTACCAATTGCGCCACGCTTTTGCTTGCCTAGCGAATGTCCGTCAACATCATTAAAAAGCTCAACTTCATCACAATTGGAATACACCACAATGCTGTCTTTAATACCCGGTTTACTCCAACGACTAGGCCATGTATGCGACATGATATAAACCATCGGCTCGCTCTGCTTTGGGGCATAATTAGCCCTGAACATATAGAAAACATCAGTTGGTTCTTCCCACGGGGTAAACATGCCCTTGTAATTTACGGGGCCAACACGATCAAGATCGCGTAAGCCCTCGCCGCCTTGTACCCTGCCGGGGTTATCATGTGAGCTGTACAGCCAAAAGAAATGCCCGGCCGTTTTATCTCTGACGGTTTCGGCCAAGCGTACCTTGGTTTCCATCAAATCCGTCATTTTATTTTCGGTATAACCTTTTCCATTGGCGTCTACATCGTGCAAATCGATTGTGCGCCAGGCTCCGTATTCGCCTACCAATACCTGCCGCTGCAAATCTTGTGCGTACGTTTGTGGGTTTCCGCCGTAGGTTCCTGTCCAGTTTTGAGGTACATCCCAATCGGTTCCCTTGCCACCGTTGCAGGTGGTTACCTTGCGCTGCGCTGAAGCCGTTGGGTCGAGCTTTCGAATCAATTCGGTGCATTCTCTCGCAAAATCTTCGGGCAAGGTACTTTCATTTTCTAGGCCCCATAAAACCACTGCAGGGCTATTTCTACGTTCTTTTACCCAATCTGTTAAAAGCGCTTTAAAATTTTTTCTAAACTCGGGCGTGTCGTACCAAATGTGTGCAGCCATTTGTGTCCAGCAAAGAATCCCTTCCTTAGCCCAATAATCGGAGTACAATAAATTATGCGGCTGATGTGCATCGCGAAAAGCATTAAACCCCGCGGCTTTGATCTGCCTCACCCTCGACGAGATTTGCTCATCGGTAAAGGCGTGGCTTTGACCAATTAAATGTTCATATTCGGCAATGCCATTAATAAAAACAGGTTTTCCGTTTAGTAAAAATACTTTTTGGTTTGCCTGCTCGCCAATCGGCCAGCTAATCCACCGGATGCCGTAAGGCGTTTTCATTTCGTCGGCTACTTTGCCATTTTCAATTACCGACGTTTTCAAAGTATAGAGATATGGGTTTTCGAGCGACCATAGTTTTGGATTGAACAGTTCACTCATTTTTTGCTGCACATCGATTTCTTTGCCGCCAGCAATGCTTACGTTTTTACTTAATGATTTGATAACTTTACCTTGCGCATCGATCAATTCGTTCAAAATTGATATCGCCTTTGTTTTTGCGCTATAGTTTTTAATGGTTGTTGTCAGATTTAAAACAGCCGATTTCTCGGAAATTTTATCATCGTTCCAAATGTGGATTCCAAATGGTTCAATGCGGGTTTCGTTGGTTGTAATTAAATGAACGGGGCGAAAGATGCCCATCGGCTGCGAACCTTCTGAAAAGCCTCGTTCGGTGGAGCAACCGCCATCAACCCAAGGCAAATCCTGAATATTTGCGGGATGATCGGCCCTGACAGCCAAAATATTTTCCTGATTGTTAAGCTTAATTGCATCGGTTACATCCAGGGTAAATGTTGTGCGCCCACCCGCGTGATAGCCTACTTTTTTGCCATTTAACCAAACTGTAGCGTAAGAACCGACACCTTCAAAATAGAGGAAAAACCTTTTCCCAGCTTTTATTCCGTCTGTTTTAAAGGTTTTGCGATACCAGGCGTAACCGTGCTTATTACCGTGCAATTTGCGTTGATAGCCTTCGTATTGATCCCAATTGTGTGGAACATTTACTTTTTTCCAGTTTAAAGGCCGATAAGTAGCTGATTCGAAACCATCAAACGCATTTATATTGGTTTCATTGGCAATAGTTTCCCAATTTGCATTTAAAGAAATATCTTTCCGAATGCCTTGAGCGTGCACCTTCGAGATTAAAAGCACTAAGAAAATGACTAGGAATGTTTTGTTCATATTAATGCATCATATTTTTTAGAGAAGTCAAGCTTTAAAAGCTTGACTTCTCCGTGGGTTGTTGGCGTTTTGCGTTTCAAACCTTGCTGTCATGCTGAGGCACGAAGCATCTGTTAGTTTTTGTCTACTATCCTTGCCCGCCCAAGCCCCTTTTGTGGCAGTGGGTTAGCGGCGTTTTGCGTTTCAAACCTTGCTGTCATGCTGAGGCGCGAAGCATCTGTTAGTTTTTGTCTACTACCCTTGCCCACTCGCCTCCCTCTTTGGCAGTGAGTCAGCGGCGTTTTGTGTTCCATCGCCTAGAGATTCTTCACTGCGTTCAGAATGACAAATTCGGTAGACCGTCCTTGCCCACTCAATCGCTCTTTGGAAGTGGGTTAGCGACCGTTCTGCATTTCATCGCTTGGGAATTTACTTTGTAGCTGCTTCGCGGTTTTCACTGCCTGCCCATTCGGTTAGGCGGGCGTTCAGAATGACAACGTATTGGTTGTGATCTAATCTAACTTCAAATCGCCATTCATTTTATAACTTCCGCCAGCCTTCGTGTCAAACTCATTCTCCTTTTCCTGATATTTCACCTTACACTTACCGCCAACAGTAGATTTAATCGTTAAAGCGATCAGCTTTCCATTTTTCCAACTTAAATCCAACTCGAAACCTCCCCGGGCTTTAATCCCCTGAACTTTTCCATCAGGAATTGCGGTTGGTAAAGCCGGTAAAATATCGATATATCCCTGATGACTTTGCACAATCATCTCGGCAATTCCAGCTGCGCCGCCGAAGTTGCCATCAATTTGAAATGGCGGGTGCGCATCAAAAAGGTTAACGTACGAACCTGCGCCATTGCGAGCAGGTTTCATCAACATTTTTATAAGTTTCATGGCGTGATCGCCGTCCTTAAACCTCGCCCAAAAGTTTATTTTCCAGGCCAGACTCCATCCTGTAGCTTCGTCGCCGCGATAAATGAGTGATTGCTTTGCGGCATTCATCATTTTTGAGTCGGCATTCCAGGTAATGTCGTTGCCCGGATAAACGCCCCATAAGTGCGAAACGTGTCGATGCTTGTTTGTCGTATCGTCTTTGTCTTCGAGCCATTCCTGCAATTGTCCGTATTTGCCGATTTGATTTGGGGCAATCTGCTTAATTTTTTCCTGCAGCGATTGTTTAAATGCTGCGTCAACGTTTAACACCTCTGCGGCCGCAATGCAATTTCTAAATAACGACCGTATAATTTGATGATCCATTGTAGGGCCTGCAACCAGCCCGCCGTTTTCTGGCGAATTGGACGGTGTACTTATCAACCAACCCGTTTTCGGATCTTTCATCAAGAAATCAGCATAAAATAACGCCGCCTCTTTCATTAAGGGATAAGCCTCGTTTTTTAAGAAGCTGTCGTCTTTACTAAATAAGTAATGTTCCCACAAATGCTGGCTCAACCAACCGCCGCCACTTACCCAAATGCCGTGGTTCGACGCGTTAATCGGCGCTGTTCCGTTCCATAAATCGGTGTTATGGTGCAGCACCCACCCTTTTGCATTATAATAGGCTTTGGCCGTTTCAGTCCCGTTTTTTGCTATTCCTTTTAATTTAGTGAATAAAGGTTCGTTCATGGCTGATAAGTTCAGGATTTCGGTTGGCCAGTAATTCATCTCCATGTTAATGTTAGTGGTGTACTTGCTACCCCACGGAGGCGTGAGCAAGTCGTTCCAAATGCCTTGTAAATTAGCTGGCTGTGTACCCGGACGAGAACTCGAAATCAGTAAGTACCTTCCGTATTGCATATAAAGTGCGGCAAAAGCCGGATCGTTTGATGTGGCAAATTTTTCCAATCGTTCATCCGTCGGCAGGCTTTCATTTTCGGATTTTCCAAAGTCTACCTTAAATGTATTATAATAGGCCTGATATTCTTTGATATGATTTTGTTTAAGCTGAGTAAAGGATTTTCCTTGCAGAGACTTGATTGCGGTAACATTGGCTGTTTCTGGCTTTCCTGAAACGTGATGGGCGTCGATAAAGTTTGTACCCGCGGTTAAATATAAGGTTACTTCGTCGGCCTTATCAATGTTTAGCTTATTGTTGACTACTCTAATCGAGCCCTTTTTTACAATTGCGGTTAACCTACTTTCGCCTTTCAAAACGCCATCTTTTACCTGAACCGAGAGCGAAATGGTATTATTTCCCAAAGCCTTAACGCTCGAGTTTTGATGCAGGCTAGACAATGCGGCATTGAAGCTGATTGAACCCGGCTCATCGGCCGTTAAATGAATGATTACGGCCTGGTTCGGCTGGCTGGCGAAATATTCGCGACTGTAATTGATGCCGCTTACTGTGTAATTGGTTTTGGCCACGGCCGTAGTTAAATCAAGCGACCGTTTATAATTAGTTACTTTCCCTTTATGTGCAAACTCGAGATTAAGGTCGCCAAAGGGCTGATAACTTGCTTGATACTGTCCAATCGCTGGCGGATTTTGATCCTGAATCTTATATTTCCAGTTTTTCACCAATGAAATTCCGGCTTCAACGTTTGAGCCAACGGGGTAAATGCCGATCTTTTTGCTGGTATCTTTGTAACCACCAATCCCTCCCCGATCGTAATAATTCAGCACTTGAATGGCGATTGTATTTATTCCCTTGTGAATGTATTTTGCAGAGATCGTGTACATTCTCGGTTCAGCGCCTTCTGTATTGCCCACCAACTTGCCATTGATGTAGGTAAAATCCTGATCGAAAATCTTGTTCAGTTCTAAAACCAGATCTTTGCCTGTCCAGCTTTCGGGAACATTAAAAGTTGTTCTGAACCAAACTGCGCCGTCTAAATTTTGCAGGCCAACAGTTTCCCATCCCTCATAAGTCGGAACTTGAATTGTTTTCCAAAGGTTATCGTCGTAATTCGGCAATGCAGGATTACCGTTTATTCCCTTACCGGCTTTCATTGCAGTTACCCAGGCATTCCTGTCGCCGGTTTCACTTTTCAGTCCCATAAACTCCTTTTGGGCCAAATCTTCTGCTTCCTTTTGTTTACCTTCTGCCAGTAATTGTCTAATTTGGGGCAAATATTTATAAGCACCTTTCTTGTTAAAATCTCGCGGCTTATCCGTCCATAAAGTTTCCTCGTTAAACTGAATATGGTCGTTCTCTACCCCGGCGAAGATCATTGCGCCTATCCTGCCGTTACCAATAGGCAACGCATCGGTCCATTTTTCGGCGGGCTTATTATACCAAAGGGTTTGGTTGTTATCTTGCGCAACTGCCAAGAAAAAACACAGGTGACAGAGCAGCGCCGTAAATATTAATTTATGCTTCATTATTATTGTCCTTTATCACCCGAAATTATCGATATCGCTATCCCGTTTTCCTTTTTTATGGGTTGGTTAACATTTTTAAAACTGTTATTGCCTAAAATAATGTTTTTAGTTTCGTTTCCGCTAACGTTGAGATAATTTGCTGTGCCAATAATCGGGAATGCGTTGTAAATAAAGGCATTGACTACATTATTGAGGTCGATAACTGCGGAGTTTGCGTGTGGCGTGTAACTCTTAACCCCGTCAATAATCAATTGATCAACTTTATTCGCTTTTATGGCAGCGCCTAATTCTGTATTCACTTCAACGTTGTGAAACTCAATTCGCTTTGCATTTTTGATGTCAAAACCCGTTTTGGCTTCCAGATTAATGTCGTTAAACGTAATATTTTCCACCGGCATTTCTTCCAAACCATTGATATAACCTGCCTGATTTACCTGTCCGGTGATGTTGCTCAAATGAATATTTCTAAATTTGGGTGTACGCTCCGAAACGGGCTCAACTTCGGTTTTGGCGTATTGCATATCCAACACAATGGCCTGTAGGCCAATATTTTTCATAATGATGTTGCTAACGCGAATTTCTTCAACAATGCCGCCCCTTCCCCTTGCCGTTTTAATACGGATTCCGCGATCGGTTCCGTCAAAAACACAATTTGAAATGGTAATTTTACGAACATCGCCACTCATTTCACTGCCAATTACTACACCGCCGTGACCGGATAGCATGGTACAATTGGTGATTACATAGTTTTCGGCAGGAACGCCCATTTTTCGACCGGGTTCATCTTTTCCCGATTTAATGGTAATGCAATCGTCGCCCACGCTGATGTGGCAATCGGAAATATGTACATTTTTGCACGATTCTGGATTGATTCCATCTGTATTTGGCGAATGGGGATTGTTGATGGTAACCGCATGCACTTTCACATTTTCGCAAAATTCCGGATTGACTGTCCAAAAGGGCGAATTTCTGATCGTAATACCCTCAATCAACACATTTTCGCAAAACATCGTCTGTATAAATGGCGGACGCAAAAAGCCCCGTTTCATCTGTTTCGGATCGTCGGGCAGCAGAATATCTTTGTTCAGTTCGTCGAATGTAGTTTGCCATTTAGAGCGTGGCTGGCCTTCTTTATATCCCTCAACAAAATCCCACCACTTTTTGCCATGCCCGTCAATTAAACCACGACCAACTATCGAGATATTTTCAGCCTTGTAGGCATAAAACAAAGGGGAAAAACTCGTTACATCAACGCCTTCATAACGGCTTTTTACCATTGGCAGGTAGTCATCGAAGTTATCACTAAAGTGAAGTTCTGCTCCCGCATCAATAAAAATGGTGATGTTGCTTTTTAAATGGATGGCGCCAGTTAAATATTTACCAGCAGGAAAATAAACCGTACCGCCTCCGGCTTTGGACGCGGCATCGATAGCCTTTTTAATTGCAATTGTAGCCAGCTTGCTGCTATCGTTTTTGGCACCATACTTTAATACGTTGTAAAAACTTTGAGCATTAGCTGTTATTGCAGCGCAAACGATGAAGACAAAAAAGAAGAACTTGAGGGTGTGTTTCATTTGTTTTGTTGTGTTAAAGCCTCACCTCTTGAAAGTTACAGTGGTAAGGCAAATATAGTAACTACCCTCTCCGGGGGAGAGAGTTTTAAAAATAGTGGTTCGAACCCCGTGGTATAAAAAACCTCTCCCCTTTATCCCCTCTCCTTGAAGAGAGGGGGCAAGGAACATAAAAACCCACCGCCTTATACCAGCGGTTCAAACCGCTTTACTTTTGTTGCCCTCTCTTCAAGGAGAGGGATTGCACATTTGTGGCCCTATTACTTACATTGATGGGGAGAGGTTCATCGCCACCTTCACAGGCTTAATTTTGCTCGATCGCGAAACCTCTTTCCCGTTCACAAAAATTATAAATCCTTTGCCTTTGTTATATTTCGTGCCTGTTTTATCCCACAAAATGGTTAGCAGTTTATCGTGATAGCTTAAGTTTTCGAGGATGAACCAATCCCATTCATTTTTTGGAATCAGCGGTTGAATTTCCAGAACATCATCCTGACGGGGCTTTATCCCAATTAAATCATTAATGATTAAATCGTTAAACGTAGAGTGGTTATAAAAACTGCTTCGCGGATTGTCGCCTTTTAGCCATTCGCCAGTTTTCTCATCCTGGTATTCGCCAATATAAGGTTTGCCATTTTTAACATGCGATGCAGCATACTGATGCAATTCATCATAAAAAATCTGGGCGGTCATTTTGCCATGTTTTTTATAGTTGGTGAGTAAATTGGCAAGTCCCTTTAACGTTTGCGAAGTAGCAAAAGGCCATAAAGCGCCGTCCCATTCGCAGCTATGCCCAGTTCCCCTTGTTCTAAATGTTGGCTCTCTGCGCTCGGCGGTAGTTAAGCCCCAGGGGGCTTTAAAGCCGGCGGTATCTAACAATTGATTCCAGGCTTTCGCGTACGTTGCTTTGTCGTCGGGCAGGTTAAAATCCCACGGAATAAAGCCAATAGCCTCACGAACGTTGGCCGAGCCACCCTTGGCTTTTCTTGTTTCAAAAAAACCAGCGTCTTTGTTCCACAAACTGTCTTTTACCAAATTCTTAATGGCAGCGGCCTTTTCGTTGTATTTTGAAACCAGGGCTTGATTTCCGAACATTGCCGCCATTTTACTAAGCGCAACCGCGTTTCCGTACATATAGCTGTTAATGGTTGGCCGTTGGTTTTGGTCTCTCCTCGAGCCACTCACCGATTCTTCCATCCCATCTTTAACGTCATTTTGCCAAAACAGGCCGTTTTTTAATTGCCGTTGCGTTTCCCATTTCGCATAATCTTCATCAAGGGCAGGCAATATCTGCTTCAAAAATTCCTGATCGGGGTTTACCAAATAGTTTTGATACACGGCATCATCAACCCAGCTGCTAAACTGATGAAAGCGTTGCTTGGTTTGCCCAACGTCGGCCTTATAAAGCCAAAATCTAATGTAATCTTGCAGGTAACTGTTGTCTTTTAGCCATCTTCCTTCGTAAATGTGGTGTCCAAGTGCGCAACTAATTGAGTTGTATTTTCCGGCATGCTTTACCGGCTCAATAAACTCTGTAAAAATAAATCCCTCGGGCGATTTAACCAGGTGCTTTCTAAACGTCCACCAGCGATAATAATAGTTTTGTTCCAGCACCGAATCGGGGCATTCGAACATTGGTGCCTGATCTGACAGCCAAGTAAACGCCTCGCTATTTGGAACATAATTCTTTACAGCTTCAGTATCGATCGAATTAAAATACGTTACATACTTTTTTAATTTCGTTGTACCTAAAATTGTTGTCTGCTGTGCAAAGCCAGTAATTGTCAACGCAGACAATGAAACGGCTGCAAAAATTTTTCTTGTATTTATCATCATTCGAATAACCAATCTATATCTTTTCCACGACCATCTAACCCGGCATTAAAAATCCGGAGTTCTTGTTTATCATCAATAAAACCTAAAACCAAACATTCGCCTTTACCCAAATTTAAAGTATGTGTTCCGGCAGGAAACGAATAGGCATGAACGTTTGCAGGCGGAAAGCCATTTAACACAAGTGCGTTAGAAATTTTAATTTCCGACTGGCCATAATTATTGGCGCTTGCATCGGTTTCTAATTGTGGCGGCGCTAAAAATTTCGGGTCTTTTTGATTGAAAAAACCAACCAGTAATTTC
>Ga0308165_1006163_pt1 | contig 10731 bp, 7 predicted proteins | sample PhyWR2_FD_201032 | JGI IMG/M metagenome (GOLD analysis project Ga0308165, IMG submission 201032) | Phyllosphere microbial communities from UC Gill Tract Community Farm, Albany, California, United States - DLSLW.R2 | ecosystem: Host-associated > Plants > Phyllosphere > Unclassified | place: USA... | reverse complement strand
GAAACAGCAGCGCGGTACCGGATGCTGAGATAAGAAAATCCTCTGTCAGAGACTCTTGTGTTAAGAAAATGTAAAGCGCATGGTGATGCCGTTGATAAAAAGGAGAATAATGATGACATCACCGGCTATACAGATCTTTTCTCGTGACGATATCCTCGCCCACCTTCCTCAGTTAGCTGACATCCTGCACAGCTGCGTTACCGGCGGCGCGTCGGTGAGCTTTATGCTGCCTTACAGCCACGAGCAGGCCAGCGCGTTCTGGCGCGGCGTGGCCGACAGCGTCGGGCGCGGGGAGCGTACCGTACTGGTGTCGACTAATGCGGAGGGCCAACTCACCGGCACCGTGCAGCTGATCGTCGATCAGCCCGATAACCAGCCGCACCGGGCGGATGTCGCCAAACTGCTGGTTCACCAGAACGCACGCCGCTGCGGTGATGCCGGGCGATTAATGCAGGCCCTGGAAAGCGTGGCCCGGGACAAGGGTAAAACGGTGCTGGTGCTGGACACGGCAACCGGCAGCGGGGCGGAGACCTTTTATCAGCGGGCGGGCTGGCAGAAAGTGGGGGAGATCCCGCGCTATGCCCTGATGCCGGACGGTGAGATGACGGGCACCTCTGTGTTCTACAAATTCTTATAAATCCTGTCACAATTCACACCGTATTTGATCAAAACAGGGGTTCGTGGTCGTTAAGTTTTGATAAGTTATCGTACCAATCTTATCAGGCTGTATGACTAATCATTACAAGGACCCCATTGTGAACACACTGAACCGTCGTGATTTCCCCGGTGCTCTCTATCCTGAACGTATCATCCAGTTTGGTGAGGGCAACTTCCTGCGCGCGTTTATTGACTGGCAGATCGACCTGCTCAATGAACATACCGACCTGAACGCCGGTATTGCGATTGTCCGCCCGATCAAAAGCGATTTCCCGCCTTCACTGAGCACTCAGGACGGCCTCTACACCACCATTATCCGTGGCCTGAACGAGCAGGGCGAAGCGGTCAGCGACGCACACCTGATCCGCTCCGTTAACCGCGAAATCAGCGTCTACGACCATTACGATGAATTCCTGAAACTGGCTCACAACCCGGAGATGCGCTTTGTCTTCTCTAACACCACGGAAGCGGGGATCAGCTATCACGCCGGGGATAAGTTCGAGGATGCGCCTGCGGTCAGCTATCCGGCGAAACTGACGCGTCTGCTGTTCGAGCGCTTTAGCCATTTCAACGGCGCCGCCGATAAAGGTTGGGTGATCGTCCCCTGCGAACTGATCGACTATAACGGCGATGCCCTGCGCGAACTGGTGCTGCGTTATGCCGAGGAGTGGACGCTGCCAGCGGCCTTTACCCAGTGGCTGAACGACGCCAACAGCTTCTGCTCAACCCTGGTTGACCGTATCGTGACCGGTTATCCACGTGACGAAGTGGCCCAGCTCGAAGCCTCTCTCGGCTATCACGATGCCTTCCTCGATACCGCCGAACACTTCTACCTGTTTGTGATCCAGGGGCCGAAATCCCTGGCGCAGGAGCTGCGTCTCGACAAGCTGGCGCTGAACGTGCTGATTGTTGATGACATCAAGCCGTACAAAGAGCGCAAGGTGGCGATCCTCAACGGGGCGCATACCGCCCTGGTGCCGGTGGCCTTCCAGGCCGGGCTGGATACCGTGGGTGAAGCGATGAACGACACGGAAATCTGTGCGTTTGTTGAAAAAGCCATACATGAAGAGATTATTCCGGTGCTGGATCTGCCGCGTGATGAGCTGGCCTCCTTCGCCAGCGCGGTGACGGGCCGCTTCCGTAACCCGTACATCAAGCATCAGCTGCTGTCGATTGCTCTCAACGGCATGACCAAATACCGCACCCGCATTCTGCCGCAGCTTCTGGCAGGGCAGCAGGCCAGCGGTAAACTCCCGGCGCGTCTGACGTTTGCCCTGGCGGCGCTGATTGCCTTCTACCGCGCGGAGCGTAACGGCGAAAGCTACCCGGTGCAGGACGATGCGCACTGGATCTCCCGCTTCCAGCAGCTGTGGACCCAGCATCATGACCAGCAGATCACCACCCGTGAACTGGTGACGGCGGTGCTGAGCGTCAGCGAGCACTGGGAGCAGGACCTGACCCAGGTCAATGGCCTGGTAGAGCAGGTTGCGCAGGATCTGGATGCGATTCTGCATAAAGGCATGCGCGAAGCGGTTAAACCGCTGTGTTAATCCTTTAAATTTTGCCGGGTGGCGCTGCGCTTACCCGGCCTCCAGGACTGACACCCTCTCCCTTGAGGGAGAGGGTTGGGGTGAGGGGGAGCATACCGCAGATAACTTTGCTTCTTCTTCTCCATATTAGTTACAACATACTTTTACCTCTTCCTGTTACTCCACGCCTTAACGCCGGTGCGGCCTGCTCTAAGCCTCGCAAAAACGTCATCATTTTTTAACATACTTGCAACCGTGACGACGATCACGTTTAATAGTTACCGCTCTTTTTTTCCGATGAAGCTGACTATGATTGTTCGACCTCAACAGCACTGGTTGCGTCTGATTTTTGTCTGGCACGGCTCCGTGCTGACCAAAATCTTTTCCCGCCTGTTTCTAAACTTTTTGCTCTCTATCGTTGTGATCATTATGTTGCCCTGGTACACCTCGCTGGGCATCAGGCTGACGGTGGCGCCGTTCAGCATTCTCGGGGTCGCCATCGCGATCTTCCTCGGGTTCCGCAACAACGCCTGCTACGCGCGCTATGTCGAAGCGCGCCAGCTGTGGGGCCAGCTAATGATTGCCTCGCGATCGCTGTTCCGCGAAGTGAAAAACACGCTGCCGGACGATCCGGCGCTGGGTGAGTTTGTTCGTCTGCAGATTGCCTTTGCCCACTGTCTGCGCATGACCCTACGCCGACAGCCGCAGGCCGACCAGCTGTCGAAGTATCTTTCCGAGGAAAACCTGCGCGTGGCGATGGACTCCAGTTCGCCAGCTAACCGCATCCTGCTGATCATGGGGGAATGGCTGGCGGTCAGACGCCGGAAAGGGGAACTGTCGGATATCCTGTTTCACAGCCTGAACATTCGGCTGAATGATATGTCGACCGTGCTGGCCGGCTGCGAGCGCATCGCCAATACTCCGGTGCCTTTTGCCTACACCCTGATCCTGCACCGCACCGTCTATCTGTTCTGCATCATGCTGCCGTTCGCGCTGGTCAGCGACCTGCACTACATGACGCCGTTCGTGTCGGTGCTGATCTCCTACACCTTTATTTCGCTGGATACCCTGGCCGAGGAGCTCGAAGAGCCGTTCGGCACCGAGAATAACGATTTGCCGCTGGATGCCATCTGCAATGCGATGGAAATTGATTTGCTGCAGATGAACGATGAGCCGGAAATTCCGGCGCGCAAACTGCCGGACAAGTATTACCAGCTGACGTAAGCGTGAAGGGCATCAGCCGCGTTCCGTTGATGCAAATCATTCTTATTTCCTGGTCATTCGCCCCTGCACGGCTGCTATAATTTGAACCTTTCAGAAAGCTATCATTCACCCCACTCCTGAACAGCAGCCTGACATGCGCCGTAGCGGGGGCGACGTGAACTGACGGAGGGGGGGTATGTCCGATTATCTGCAACCGGAGATGATCGATGAGTATTTGTCGAGCCATTTTCCCGAACTTTGGCCATCCGCGTCGGACCGGGTTGTCTACTGCCAGCAGCATACCGGGGGCGCCATTGAACTCTATGGCAATGCGGCCCTCGCGCTATCCGCGCCTCATCAGGCTCTCGCCGCCATCGCCGAACTACAACTCTCTTCCTGGATTAACCTGCTCGATGCCATCGGGCCGCTGAGTGCGATGATTGTTGCCGGGCAGGATCTCTACGCCACGGTAATCGGCTGCACCAGACATCATCACGGGCACCTGAATGTGCTGCGCGTTGTGGAGCAGGGCGACGGTCAGACACCGGCCAGTCTTGGCACCGAGGCCGAACAAAACGCTGCCCTGCGGATACTGGCCACCCGGGACAATACGCAAAACCGGGTGGTGGTGATGGACGTGGCAGGCACCGATCTGGTCTTTGTGCAGGCCAATTTTCCCTGGACGCCCGCCGCCGCCTTCGATCTTAGCCTCTGTCGGCCATTACCTGTACTGTGCAATCTCATCATCCCCCAGCTGGTTGCGCGCAAAGGCATTAGCGAGATTATTTTTGCCGACCAGGCTTCAGCCGATCGCGCGCATGGGATGGAGAATATGGAGCCTTATCAACCCCTGCTGCGCGTGGAGCCGGATCCCGATGCGCTGGCCGTCAGCAACCGCGACATGTTGCAGCAGTTGCTGGCCCATTCGCCCGTCGGCCTGGAAAACATCACCCATAAGGTGGGGGAATGGCTGACCACCGCCCGGGACCGTTTTCGTTTTGCCTCGCACGGTGCAGCTTCGCAAGCCGCCACCGCAGAGAAACTTCGTCTGCTGCGCCTCTTTTTGCAGCTGGTCCATACCCGGGATGTCGAAATAATTCGGGCGCTGAGCGCGGAACTGACGCAAAGTGTCAGTCCTGACGAGTTCACCTCCCGTTTGCGCCGGGCGGCATGGTTAATCGCCCATGCCAGACTGGGTGAGATTACGGCGGCCCACCAGCCCGATATTGATGTCCTGCTGATCACCTCCACGGAAAACGATATCTGGTGGCCGCCAGCGATCGCCGCCTTAACCCAGCACTGGGTGCAATACGGCTTTCCGGACAACTGGCTGGCGCAAATCAACGATCGCGGCACTGCCGCGCTGCTCGACGTCTCCGCTGAGAACCCCACCAGCTATCAAAAAATTCGTACCGAGTGGCTGCGCCTGTTAAACGGCAATGAGCGGGACTTTATCCTGCCCTTTGCCGCCTTTAACGACGAGGTCGATCTCGGCGGCAACTACCGCAAGCTGCAAAGGCTGGTCGATAGTGCGTTAGCGGGTGAGGTGAGTAGTGCTGCTAAACATCCGTCCGGCAAACACAAAGCCTTGCTGGCGGAGAGGGAGAGAACGCAGTTTTATAGGCTGCTCACCTTCGACCGGGAATATTACTCCAGCCTGATGATCCGCCGTCTGCTGGAGAAAGCGAAAACCGCCTGGGGCGCATCGAAAGAACATTTTACCGCGGAGTTTCTGTTCTTATTCAGCCGCGAGCAGGATTTTGCCCAGGCAGAACACTGCGCCGGGGCGTGGATCAGCGCCTTTCCCGAGGATGATAACGCCTGGTTTTATAGCGGAACGCTGAAAAGAGAGGCCGGACAGCCAGAAGAGGCGCGCCGCTGCTTCCTGCACGCCGCGACGCTGACCGACTATAAAAAGCCGGCCTTAGTGGAGGCGGCGCTCTGCTTATGGTCGGCGGATAACATCGAGGGTGCGGAAGCCGAGCTTCAGGCGCTGATCGACCCGGCCGAACCCTATCCGCCTGCCTTTGCCGTGCTGGGGCTGATCGCGATTGTTGCTCATGACTATGCCCGGGCGTTAACGCTGTTTCGCCAGATCACCATCGACGACATCGACGCCAACGGCGTGCTCTATCCCTGGTTGCACTGTCTGCTGTTGCAGGAGGGATGGGAGGCGACAGGCCGCGCCTTTAGCGAGAATGTTGCCCGGATGAGCGATCGGGAATTAGCGCTCTATATCACTGGGGCGACATTGACCCTCAGTGGCTCCGAACAGGGCTGTCAGATTGCCGCCCGGACCTTTGCACCGCTTTTAAAATTTGAAGAGCACTGGAACAGCGCCATCGACAGCGTGATCGCCTGCTGTTTTAAAAGCGGCGACTGGCAAACAGGTCGCGAGCTGGCGTTGCGGGCGTTAGCCAATCCGTGGGGCAGCGAATCGCAGGCCCTGCAGCTGGTGTACTCCTTTTTGTATCAACCTCAGGCGCAGGATTTTCCCAAAGGGTTTGCCCTGGCATCGGGCCTGGTGGCGCGGTTTCCGGACTCGTTTTTGCTGTGTAATCTGGCCGGTGAGCTGGCGGAGGCTAACGGGCTGAGTGGCGAGGACTATTTCCGGCACGTTGCCGCTTTATTAACCCCGCTCCAGCGCGATGAGCGCCAGAATATGAGCCTGGCGCTGGCGCTCTGTAATTTGCACCAGTTCTCCGAGGCTTATCAGACGCTTCCCGAGCAGGTCACCGAGCCTTATCAAATCCTCAGCCGGATCCTGATTGCCTGCGTCGCAGGCCTGAATAACATTGATGAGTTTTATTCTCTGGCCAAAGCGCAACTGGTTTCCGCCGAGTTTCTGGACGTCAAAGAGGCCCTGCATGTTCACCTGACGGATCTGGAACGCTATGGCCAGCGCGGTTTAATCCCCGACTGGCACCTCTACCACGCCATTGCGGCAGCGCTATTTCCGCCGGAGGGGGATGCCGTTACGGATGAGCGTTAACTCAGTTTTCTGCAAGTGTGTATCACAGTGTATCTGCGCCGGATCGCGATACAGCACCTTGCAAAACGGGCAACTTTGTACATATTCGCCATACATCAGGGTGGTGAGATAAGCGGGTGAAATTCATAACCCGGAGATACCACCATGATGAACAAACTGGCTTACTCAACCCTGGCGCTGACCCTCTCTTTCGCGACCGTTTCCGCCTGTCAGGCCGAAGCGGCGGGCACCGACTATGCCGCCGCTTTTAAACAGATCCGCCAGATTGACGCGGGCGATCTGAATATTGGTTATGTCGATATCGGGCCGAAAAACGGCGAACCGGTGATCCTGCTTCACGGCTGGCCGTATGACATTCAAAGTTATGCCCAGGTTGCCCCGGCGCTGGCGGCAAAAGGCTACCGGGTGATTGTGCCGTACAACCGCGGGTTCGGGACGACGCATTTTCTGTCGCCAGCCACGCCGCGCAACGGTCAGCCTGCGGCCATGGCGAAAGACGTTATTAACCTGATGGATGCCCTGAAAATCAAACGTGCGGTCTTCGCCGGTTACGACTGGGGTGCCAGAACGGCGGATATCGTGGCGGCACTGTGGCCGGAACGCGTGAAATCGCTGGTTTCGGTGAGCGGGTATCTGATTGGTAATCAGAAAGCCGGGGAAAAACCGCTGCCGCCGCAGGCCGAGCTGCAGTGGTGGTATCAATTCTACTTTGCCACCGAGCGCGGCGAGAAGGGCTATGCCGCCAACACTCATGACTTTGCGAAACTGATCTGGACTCTCGCATCCCCCGGCTGGAAGTTCAGCGATGCCACCTTCAACGTCAGTGCCAAAGCGCTGGATAACCCGGATCACGTGGCGGTGACCATCAGCAACTACCGCTGGCGTCTGGGGCTGGAAAAAGGTGAGCGCCGCTACGACAGCTATGAACAACGGCTGGCGGCCGCCCCGACCATCAGCGTGCCGACCATCACCATCGAAGGCGACAATAACGGCGCGCCGCACCCGGCGCCTGAGGTGTATGCCGCGAAATTCACCGGCAAATATCAGCATCGCACCTTTACCGGCAACATTGGCCACAATCCGGCGCAGGAAGATCCGCAGGATTTCGTCAAGGCAGTGGTGGATGCGGATAAGCTGTAAGCAATCTATGCTATTTTTGGCGAATCGCTGATTAACAGGAGCTTAGGGTGGAGACAACCGATCACATTCTTGTCGTCGATGACGACCGGGATATCCGCGAGCTGGTCGTCGATTACCTGCTGAAATCGGGCTACCGCGCTACCGGCGCCGCCAACGGCAAAGAGATGCGCGCCGTGCTCGATAAGCAGGCTGTCGATCTGGTGGTGCTGGATATCATGATGCCCGGCGACGACGGACTGACCCTGTGCCGCCAGCTGCGCAGCGGCCAACAAAAAGATCTGCCGATTTTGATGTTGACCGCGCGCCACGACGACATGGATCGCATTCTGGGTCTGGAGATGGGGGCGGACGATTATGTGGTCAAACCCTTTGTGGCGCGTGAGCTGCTGGCGCGGATCAAAGCCATACTGCGCCGCTTTCGCACGCTGCCGCCCAACCTGCAGGTGACCGAAGCCGGGCGGATCATCGCCTTTGGTGACTGGCAGCTCGACACCAGCGCCCGTCATCTGCTGGATGCCACCGGCACCATCGTAGCGCTGAGCGGGGCGGAGTACCGTCTGCTGCGGGTGTTTGTCGACCATCCCCAGCGCGTGTTAACCCGCGATCAGCTGCTGAATTTCACCCAGGGCCGGGACGCGGAGCTGTTCGAGCGCTCAATCGATCTGCTGGTCAGCCGCGTGCGTCAGCGGCTGAATGAGGATGCGCGCACTCCGCTGTATATAAAAACAGTACGCAGCGAAGGCTATGTCTTTTCGATGCCGGTGAGCATTATTGAGGCAAAAGAGTGAGGCTCTGGCCGCGTTCGCTGCATTATCGTCTGCTGCTGATCGTCCTGGTGGGGCTGCTGTTAGCTAACGGTTTGAGCCTGACTCTGGTGATGGCCGAGCGAATGAGCAGCGTGCGCAACGTGATGCTGGGCAATCTGCAGGACGATGTCTCCACCAGCGTGGCGATTCTGGACCGGCTGCCTGCGAATGAGCGGGCGCAGTGGCTTCCACGCCTCGACCGGGATAACTATCACTACGTGCTGGGCCCCGGTGAGCCGGGCGCTCCGCCCGCTGACGCCCGTTCGCGGGATGCGGTCCGTACGATAAAGGAGAGCCTTGAGACCCGGTATCCGCTGCGCTTCACGGCGGTGCCGGGGCCGGTTTCGCATATTCAGGCGCACCTGACGCTGCGCGACGGCTCGCCGCTGACGCTGGATCTCACCCCGCGGATGCCGCCGGTCGCCCGCTGGCTGCCGGTAGTGTTTATTATTCAGCTGCTGCTGGTGGCGATCTGCGCCTGGCTGGCGGTGCGCCAGGTGGTGCGTCCCTTTACCCGCTTTACCCGGGCGGTCGATACCCTCGAACCCGCCAGCCCCAATCCGCTGATCCTCACCGAGCAAGGCCCGCTGGAGGTACAACATGCTGCGCGGGCATTTAACGCCATGCAGGACAGGATCCAGACCTCGCTGAAGGAGAGGGCGCAGATCCTCGCCGCCATCTCCCATGATTTACAGACGCCCATTACCCGAATGCGGCTGCGGGTGGAGATGGCCGACCAGCCGGAGCTGCGCGACAAGCTGACCCAGGATCTGGACAGCATGACCCGGCTGGTACGGGAGGGGATCGACTATGCCCGCTCGTCCGGGGTATCGCCCGAGCCGGTGCGCAACGTCGATCTCTATAACTTTATTGATACCCTGGTCTGTGATTACGCCGATACAGGCAAAAACGTGCAGTTTGTCGCGGCCCGAACCGCTTTGCCCTTTGCTACCCGCCCACAGGCGTTGCACCGGATCCTCACCAATCTGCTGGATAACGCCCTGAAGTTTGGCGATGCCGCAGAGGTGAGGCTGACGGTGCACGACAAAAGGGTGCTGATCGCCGTGGAGGATAACGGCCCGGGTATTCCGGAGAACGAACTGGCGGCGGTGTTGCAGCCGTTTTACCGGGTGGAATCCTCCCGCAACCGGGATACCGGCGGCACCGGGCTGGGGCTGGCGATTGCCGCTCAGCTTACCGCCCAGCTTGATGGCCAGTTGCAGCTGGCGAACCGGCCAGAGGGTGGACTTAGCGCGCGGATTACCTTACCGGTGGTGTGAATTGCCGGGTGGCGGCTGCGCCTTACCCGGCCTACAAAACCCTTCCTTTGACCTTGTAGGCCCGGCAAGCGTAGCGCCGCCGGGCAGTCAGGCCGCACTCAACCCACCATTTGTACCGGACTGTATCCCCACGCTAAACGAATACACCACCTGACAAAACCCTCATTTTCCCACACATGCCAGACACTTCACCACGCTCTAATAGCCTCACTGCAATCGTCGCAGCCAACCGCTTTAGTGAGGTGTGTTATGTTTCTCGTGATCGCATTTTTAGGGGGCATGGTCAGCCTGCTCAGCCCCTGTACGCTTCCCGTCATCCCGCTGCTGTTCGCCGGTTTTCGTGGCCAGAAGCGCCAGCTTATCGCCATGCTGTTCGGGATGGTGATCATGTTTACCCTGGTTGCCAGCCTCATCACCGTCGCCAGCGACTGGGTGGTCAGCGCCACTCTGGTCGGACGCTGGATCGCCCTGGCGCTGTTGAGCCTGGCCGCGCTGGCCCTGATCTTCCCAGCCTTTGCTCAGCGCATCGCCGGGCCCGCATTACGTCTCGGTAACGCGCTCAATACCCGTAGCACCCGTACCGGAGGCCTGGCCTCGGCGCTGCTCGCCGGGCTGGCGGTCGGGCTGCTGTGGTCGCCGTGCGCCGGGCCGGTGTTGGGGGCCATTATCAGTCTGAGTATCGCAGGGCATAATCCGATCGCCACCGGTAGCCTGCTGGCGGCCTACGGCAGCGGCTGTGCGGTAATGCTCGCGCTGCTCGGCTTTAGCGGGCAGGCGCTGATTGCGCGGCTGAAAACCAAATCAGGGCTGATGGACGGGCTGCGCAAAGCGGCGGGTGTGGCGATGCTGATGTCGGTGGCCTTTACCGCGTTTGGTCTGAACAGCGTCTTTCAGGGGGCAAACGGCGTGGCAGACCGCCTGGAGAAGACGCTGCTGCAGCTGGCGCCGGAAAGCCAATCTCAGCCGACCCTCCAGCCGGTCGCGCAACCGGTCACCACCAGCGCCATGCCGTCGCTTGAGGGTGGCACAGGATGGCTGAACGGCGAGCCGGTTACCCCGGCGTCGTTAAAAGGCAAAGTGGTGCTGATCGACTTCTGGACCTGGGACTGCATCAACTGTCAGCA
>Ga0308165_1006162_pt1 | contig 10731 bp, 9 predicted proteins | sample PhyWR2_FD_201032 | JGI IMG/M metagenome (GOLD analysis project Ga0308165, IMG submission 201032) | Phyllosphere microbial communities from UC Gill Tract Community Farm, Albany, California, United States - DLSLW.R2 | ecosystem: Host-associated > Plants > Phyllosphere > Unclassified | place: USA... | reverse complement strand
TGCGGCGCATGATGTTGATGGCCGCGTCATGCCCGTCGAACAGGCTGGCGGCGGTGACAAAGCGCACCTTGTTCGTCGGGCGGTAGCTGGCAAGGACTTGGTAGTCGGCGGACAGGTCGGTCATGGGGTTTGTCTCCTGGGATGACATTCTAGAAACGTCGCGGCCGTAGCACCATGACTTCCTGAGCCACGAATTTGGCGTTTTTTGCCACCCCTCCCCGATAATTTGCGGCATGCAGCCATCTTCGACAAAACGCGACGAGCACATCGAACGCGATACCGTTTCCATGTACTTTGTCAACGCAGCCGTTAGAAGGCTTGACGCGCTGGCGCGCCAGCGCGTTCTGGCCACAGCCTGCATTCCCGAAGCGTTGCTGTTGTCGGCAAATGCCCGAGTGCTAGCGCCATCGTTCTCTGCCTTGTGGCTGGCGGTTGCTCGCGAACTCGATGACGAGTTTTTTGGTCTGGACCAGCGGCGTATGAAGGTTGGCAGCTTCGCGCTGTTGTGCCAGGCGGTGGCTGCCTGCGAGAGGCTAGACCGTGCCCTCAAGCGCATGCTGCGGGGTTTTTCACTATTTCTTGACGACGTGCGGGCAGAGCTGTCGGTTGCGGGCAGCGCCGCGGAACTGCGGGTAATCAATCAGATTGCTGACCCCTTGTCGCGTCAATTTGCCGACGAAACTTTTTTGGTTCTTGTGCATGGCCTCCTGTGCTGGCTAGCAGGCCGACGGGTCGAACTCCATCGCGTCGACTTCGCCTATGAGCGCCCTGCCCATGCGGGCGAGTACACAGTGATGTACTCGCAGCATGTGAAATTCAGTGCGCCATTCACCGCGATGCACTTTGACGCGCAGGTCCTGACCGGCTTGGTCAGCCAGAGCACCTCGACCCTGGCTCAGTTTCTGAGGACCGCTCCGCAGTCAGTGTTCTTGAAATACAAAAACCACGACAGCTGGACGGCCCGCCTGCGCCGGCTGCTGCGCGGCTGCGCGGGAACCGATGTCTGGCCAGTGCTACCGGATCTGGCTGCCGAGCTTGGTACAACGCCCACTACCCTACGGCGCCGTCTTGAGGACGAGGGCACCAGCTATCAGCGCATCAAGGACCAGTTGCGAAATGATCTGGCGATTGATTGCCTGTGCAACAGCACCTTGAGTATTGACGAGATTGGCGCAGAACTGGGTTTTCACGACGCAAGCACATTTCACCGGGCTTTCAAACGTTGGAACGGTCTACAGCCGGGCGAGTATCGCCGACGGCAAGCCGAGACCCATGAGAGATGATTATGCGGCCAGTGAATTATGCACGAGGTGCGGACAAAAATTGGAATGGTTATGCCCTTAGAACCTATTTCGATAGGCGAATTTATTTGCCTGTGCTCAGTCCAAGGAAGTGGAGGTGACTGCCATGCAGAGACGTTGCCAAGATGACGGTTGGCGCTTGCCCGATGCGTTGTGGTTGCGCATGGAGCCATTGTTACTGGCAAGCAAGCCGCACTCCTTGGGTTGTCATCGACCCCGACTTTCGAATCGCTCGGCGATGGATGCCATCTTTGTGCTGCTGAGAACGGGCATGCAGTGCAGGGCGCTGGACGCGACGGGAATCTGTTCTTCGTCGTCGGCCTATCGGCGGTTTCACGAGTGGGCACAAGCGGGCGTTTTTGCTGCCTTTTGGACGCAAGGGCTCCTTCAACGCGAGCAATTGCATCGCATCGATTGGGAGTGGCTGGCCCTGGATGGCACGATGACCAAGGCCCCTTTGGGTGGGAAAAAAAACCGGTCCCAATCCTACCGACCGCGCAAAAAGCGGCGTCAAGCGCAGCTTGCTGACAGATGCAAGGGGCTTGCCTTTGGTCATTGCCGTGGCTGCGGCCAATCGCCACGACGTGATGCTGGTCGCCGATACGCTTTCGCATTTGGCGGTGCGCCCGCCTGGGCAACGAAAACCGCGCCCACGGCTGTGCATGGATTTGGGCTACGACTCAAGCAGAGCGCGATTTTGTGCCCGACTGATGATGTGGGAGCCTTGCCTGCCCCGCAGAAGGCACGGGCAACAAGGCAAAAGGGCCCGGCGCGGGTATACCGGGCGCACCCCCCGCTGGGTAGTTGAACGCTCCCATAGCTGGCTCAACCGCTTTCGCCGGTTGCTTGTGCGATGGGAAAAGCTTGAAGACACTTATCTTGCCATGCTGCACTTCGCATGTGCTGTCATTACTTGGCGGACGGTCCTATCGAAATAGGTTCTAAACGTCAACCGTCCAACATTCGGGAGTCAGTTCACCCAGAACCGCGCCAGCGCAGCTTGACGTACCTCAAAGGGCTGCTCGGAAGCGTGAAGCGCAAGAGCGGGCAGCGGGGCTGGATATTCTCCTGAACTTTCCTACTTTTAGGCAGCTCATGCGTAGTGCGCCGCCCTGCTGAGGCTCTCGTGACTACTTGGGCTGCTCAGTGGGCGCCTCAGCCGTACGCAACGTGGCGTCCAGCGTGCGAACTGCGTAATGTGCAGCGTGCACCGCATCGCCTATGCGGCCAATCGAACGCGCATCACCGATCACGGCATGCGGTACGTTCGCAGCCCGTATGTAGGAAGCGATGTCATGAGCTGGCTCCCTCCCCTGTGCCATCACGAAAGCGCGAGCAAGCACTTGTCGCTCTCCACTCGCGTCCAACGTGAAACGCACAGTGGAGCCTTCAATGCTCGCGAGTTTAGCGAGTGGAACTATTTCGATTGAAGAGTTGCTGTGGAGTCTTAAACGAAGTTGCCGCCGGTAAATCGGTTCTGCCGCACGCGCCAAGTCAGAAACGCGTGAACGCGTGACCAGCATGACCATCCATCCTTCAGCAGCCAAAAACTCGGCAGTTTCGCAGCCCGTCTCACCTCCTCCGTAAACAACCACCAGCCCTGACTTAGCGGAATAAGGCTGTATAGTCACTGAGGCACCGATGGCGACGCGCCGCAGCAATACGTCCGTCGCGTCGAGCAACGGCAAGCTGGCGTTCGGCACCGTCGCGCGCCATGGCCTGGCTTGCGAGCCGGTGGCAATGAGTACCAGCGCGGGCGCCAGTGCTAGCACGTCGGCGGCGCCGGCCAAGTGACTGAGATGAGCCACAACACCGCTGGCGGCGATGCGATGTTGTAAGTGGTCCCGGTACCATAGCAGCGGATCCTTGAACGGTGGCGCAGCGGACACTTCGAGCCCGCCGCCCAAAAATGGCTGCGCTTCAAAAAGATGAGTTCGGTAGCCTAACGCGTCGAGTTCAAGCGCTGCCTCCAGGCCGCCCGGGCCACCGCCGACTACCACGGCCACAGCGCTCCCCGCCGCACGCGGAACCACGGGCGCTTGTGCTTCACGGCCGGTACGCGGATTCTCGGCGCAGCCGATGGCGGCATGCTGCCGCACCCGGTCCATGCACCAGTTGCAACTGGTACAGGGGGTAATGTCCGCCAGCAGGTTCATGCGAGCCTTGCGTGCCCAGTGTGGATCGGCAAGGAGTGGACGGCCAAGCGCAACCAGATCCACGTCGCCGACTGCAAGCGCCTGTTCCGCCGCCGCCGGCCAGCGCACCGGCCCGACCGCCATCACAGCCAGGCCCGAAGCCTCTCGCAATCGCCGCGACAATGGAAAGCGCCAGCCACCAATTGCCGACATGGGATCGACGATCTTGTCGAGCGCTCCTTCTACGGTGCCGGAGGAGACATGCAGCGCGGTGCACCCTGCCTCGGCCAAGCGCGGTGCGATGCGTTCCATATCCTCCAGGGTCAGACCGTTTTCGGCAAACTCCACGGCAGACAGGCGATAAATCAGCGGTTGCCCTTGGTCGAGTACGGTACGCAAGGCGCGTACAACCGCCAAAGGAAAGGCCAGTCGCCGTTCGAAATCGCCACCCCAATCATCTTTCCGCAGATTCTTGCGCGGCGACAAGAAGGCCATAGGTAGATAACCATGAGCACCATGCAGTTCGATGGCTTGGTAGCCAGCCCTCAAAGCACGCCGGGCGGCTGCAGCGAAGCGATCGACGAGGTCCAGAATTTCGGCATCGTCGAGCCCGCGTGCAAGTTGTTGGCCGTCGCGTGCAAACACGTCACACGGTGCGACAGCCATCACTGCGGAACCGGGCTCGCGCACGATGTACTGACCAGGCAGGTGCAATTGCAGGCAAGCGCAGGCACCTACGGAGGTGATGGCTTGCACTAACGCAGCGTGACCTGCAACGTGAGCATCCAAGTCGATGCGCGGCTGGCGAAGCTCACCCAGCCCATAACGCGCATCGACATTGGTAAATTCGACCACGATCATGCCGGTGCCTCCGCGGGCACGCTCCCGCAGGAATGCGATCATCTCCGGGGTGACGAAGCCATCCAGGCTCGCTAGGCTGGAGGACATGGCGGCCATGACCACGCGGTTGGGCAGTAGCAGGTTGCCCAGCTTCAGCGGGCGGAACAGCAACGGGTAAGCCGTGCTGCCAGTGCCGTTCGCGGCAGCACGCAGACTAGGGTAGTGGATAACCGGGGCACCCGACATCTGGACTCGTTAGCGTGTAGGCGCGCGTCCTGGCAGCACCGTGAGAGGATCCAGATGCGACGCATTTAGCGAGGCTTTCAGGTGCTCCCTTATCTGGGTAGTAGAGAAACGCTGCATTACTTCTAGCGCAGCGACGGCAGCTTCGACGTCGCGTTTTTGACAGGCCTCAAAGAGTGCGCGGTTGCGTGAGCGCCACTCCCCGACGTGCGCGGCGAAGAAGGATTCTTCCATGATATAGCGGCCAATGTTGCGACGACACTCATCAACGATGCGCAGGCAGCGCTGCCAGCCAGATGCCACGAGGATCGCGCGATGAAAAGCCACGCTGGTACGGTACCACTCGGCCGGATTCTCCAAGGTGTCAAGCTGCTTGACGATCGCATCCATGGTGGCAATGTCGGTCTCTGTGAGCCGCGGCACGCCCTCGCGAACGGCAAGGGTTTCGAGTGACCAGATGATGCCGTAGAGCTCGTCCAATTCGTCGAGTGAAAGGTGCGCCACAACTGCCCCCCGGTGGGGCTGCACCTCGACCAAGCCTTCGGAGGCGAGCTGTTTTAAACATTCACGGATGGGAACGCGGCTTACCCCGAAAAGTCCCGCCAGGTATTCCTGACCGAGTGGCTGTCCCGGCGCAAGCTTGCCCCGGATGATGGCGTCGCGTAGCGTATTGGTGACATTGGCACCCAGGGTGCGCGCGTCTTTGCCGATCTGAAATTCATCCAGCAACGATGCACCCACTAAAGTATCCGCATCCGCAGCCGTTGTTGAATTCATAGCACTGGCTTTGGACGCAGACTTGCGGGTGCGGTGGCCGAATTTTTCGTTCATAGGAATCGCTCGTGGTTGAGGTTTCTGACGAGCACAAGACTGCAACCGGGCATGGCACCTAGCGCCTAAACGCAAAAGACTCTGATGAATCCTCATGCCCGAACTGAAACACCCTGCCCCGACAGACGGCCCATATGCACCTCACGGTCCCAGGCTTTCTCGTTCCCGCGCAATTTGAGCTTTGGACGCTCCACCTCCTGCTTGGTAGCGGAACGCGGAAAACTGTCAACAAACTCGAAAAAGCGGGGAACCTTGAAGGGGGCCATGCGGCCAATGCACCAGCGCGCCAAATCTTCTTCGCCAGGGCGCTCGTCGGTGGGGATTATCCACGCTTTGACATCCTCCTCCCCCAGTGGGGAGGGCACTCCGGTCACGATACATTCTCGGACTCCCGGACACAGGCTGATGATGGATTCGATCTCGTGCGCAGATATGTTCTCGCCGCGCCGGCGTATCCAGTGCGCTTCCCGACCAACGAAAAACAGGTTACCGTCCGCATCCAGCCGGCCGAGATCACCGGTATGCACCCAAAGATTTCGCCAGATCTCGGCCGTTTTCTTCGGATTGTTGTGGTAACCCAGCATGAACGAAAACGGAATCGTCGGCCGCGCCACGATCTTGCCGACTTCGCCGGCTGGCAGGCGGTTGTCTTGGTCGTCCATGATGGCAATTTCGGACCAGCCATTTGGATGCCCTACTGAGCCTTCGACCCGGGCGAGGTTATAAGTTGCAATGGCGCACCCGCATTCGGTGTTCCCGTAGATGTCAACGATAGGAATGCCGAAACGGCGCGTGAATTCGATCGGTATGGTTGCTGGAATCTGGCCATTGACACCCGTGGTAATGCGCACTTGATGCTGGCGATCGTGGACATCGGAAGGTTGATGCACTAGCGCACTCATCATCGTGCCGATCGGATCGATCACCGTGGCTCCGGTTTCGCGCACGCGGGCCCAGTAACCTGACGCGCTGAAGCGACGGTCGATGGTAGTGGTCATGTCGTTGAGCAACGGCCCGACTACACCCAATTGGATACCGCTGCCATGGAACATCGGCAAGGTGGTGTAGTGGTGGTCGCCCGCCCTGGCCGAAATGGTTTCGCCATAACGCATGCCGACGACGACATTGGCAAAATGCGGCAGCACAATACCTTTGGGCATACCGGTGGTGCCGCCGCTATACAGGATCATGCCGGGCATTCCTGGTGTGAGCTCAACGGCAGGCACCAAGGCGGAGGTCTCGGCCACTAGGCTTTCGAAGCTGGACCAGTTGTGCTGTGCGCACAGAGCGGCGCAATCACGAGCGCCGTCTGGTACGCCATGCGGCGTGGCGACGAACACGCGAACATTAAATAGAGCGTCCGGTGGTAACTCTGCCAGCTTGGGCGCGTTATCGATGTCCACAATCAAGACCGTGACACCGCTATCCTCCAGCGTATAAGCCAAGTCATTGCCGGTGAGACTCGCATTGAAAGGTGCCCAGATCGCGCCAGCACGGTTACTGCCCATCCAGCCCAAAAGCTGCTCGGCGCAATTGAACATCAGGCTACCGACACAGGTGCCGACCTCGACACCAAGCGCAGCGAGATGCGCCGCAACGCGATCGGACAATTGATCGGCTTCAAGGTAGCTCAGGCGACGGCCATCGATCTCACAGAAGACCTTTTCACCGTGCTGCAGTGCCTTGTCGTGCAGCAGCTCACAAGCGGCTGACCAGGTGACGGGGCGTCCCTTGACCACGATGGCGGTCGGCTCGGAAGAGGTAAAAGGCGTGGGCGGTAATGCAGTGGAGGTATGCATGGGATGGGCCGTTGGCAAGGTCATAGCGGATGGGGAGTGTGGCATGGTGAAAGAAGGCAACAAGGCTTTGCAGTGAATCAAGCCTGCCCCAGATAGGCGGCGAGCAGGTTCGGGTCGCGCGCCATTTCCGTCGATGAACCCGACAGCGCGATTCGGCCCTGTGCGAGCACATAGATGCGGTCGGCAAACTGCAGCGCCTGCTGGGCGTTCTGCTCGACGATGAGTACGGTAGGCCCGGTGCGGCTGATGCGGGCCAGGAGCGCCATGAGCTCCAGCGTGATCTTGGGTGAAAGGCCCAGCGAGAGTTCGTCGACCATCAGCAGTTTGGGGCGGCACAACAGGCTGCGCGCGATCGACAACATCTGTTGCTCGCCGCCGGACAACATGCCGGCCAGGCCCGCGCTGCGCGCCTTGAGAATAGGGAACAGGGCGTACACACGGTCCAGTTCCTCGCCACGGCCGCGCCACCCATGCATCACCATGCCAAGGCGAAGGTTTTCCCACACCGTAAGCTCGGGCAACACGCCGCGCCCTTCAGGCACATGCACCAGGCCGCTTCGCGCGATGTGATGCGGGGTGGCGCCGGCCATCGGGTTGCCCGCAAAAGACACGCTGCCCGCATGCGGCGGCAGCAGGCCCGACAGTGCCCGCAGCAGCGTGGTCTTGCCGGCGCCGTTCGCACCGAGAATGGCCACCAACTCACCAGGATGCACCTGCAGGGATACGTCGCGCAGGGTGTCGACATCACCATGGGCCACGCGGATGGATGTCACGTCGAGCAGCGGCGGCAACGGAGCGGTGGACGCCGCGGCCAGACCGGTTGTGCGGCCGATTTCGGGAGAAACCAGGGTGTTCATGCAGCGGTTCCAATGTAGGCTTCGATCACACGTGGGTCGTGGCGCACTGTGTCGGGCGTGCCGGCGGCGATCGTGCGGCCGAGATCGAGCACGGTCACGGCGTCGGCCATGCCAACCAGGAACTCGACATGGTGCGTGATGACCAACACCGTCAAGCCTTCGGCATCACGCACCTGCAGCAAGGTGTCCTTCAATTTTGCGATTTCGGTGCTGTTCAAGCCAGCCGTGGGTTCATCCAGCAGCAGCAGGCGCGGCCTGCCGACGCTGGCGCGCGCCAGTTCCACCATCTTGCGCTGGCCATAACTCAGGCGCGTCACTGGCACGCGTGCCAGATCGGACAGGCCCACCGGCCGCAGGGCCGCAGCCGCGATGTCGCGCGCCTCGCGTTCACGGCGCCGGCCGCGGCGAACGCACACCAATTCGTCGAGCAAGCCACCGGGGCGGTGTGCATGCAAGCCGATCATCACGTTGTCCAGCACGGTGGCGTCGTTGACCAGCGCCAGATTCTGGAACGTGCGGCTGATGCCAACCGCCGACAGCCGGTCCGGCTTCACTGTCAACAGGTCGGAGTTGTCGTACTGCATGGCGCCCGCGCTGGGCGTGACGATGCGGCTGATGACGTTGAGCAGCGTGGTTTTTCCTGCGCCGTTGGGCCCGATCAGGCCGTGGATGTGGCCTGTGTCCACCGACAAGCAGACGCGGTCCAGGGCGTGCACACCGCCGAAACGAACGGAAATGTCCTGCAGGCTCAAAAGAGGCGGCTTGGCAGTCATGCGCCCTCCTCGCCCGTGGCGTTGCCGACGTGCACGCCGGCAGGGGGCGGATTGCCCCGCGCACGGCGCCAAGCGGCTTCGATCATGCCGACAAGGCCGGAGGGGGACAGCGTGACGATGACCAGGAACAGCACGGCATAGATGATCTGCGCCAGGGCCCGGGCGTCCTGCGTGAGCTCAGGGATCGCCACGACGAACGCGGCGCCAAGCAGCGGGCCGAGCAGGCGCCCCTGTCCGCCGATCATCACGGCGGCAAAGATCAGGATGGAGAGATCGGGTCCGAACGTTTCGGGAGCCACCACCCCTGTCACCAACGCATGCAACCCACCTGACAAAGCCCCCAGCAGGGCCGCCAGCGCAAACGCCGCCAACTTGTGGAACGTGACACGGATGCCGAAGCTGCGGGCCACGGTTTCATTGGCGGCAATCATGCGCAGCGCCCGGCCCGTGCGCGACACCATTACGCTGTACGACAGGGCCAAGCCTGCCAGGCACAACAAGGCCGCCACATAAAACAGCACCCGTCCCTGCCACAGTGCCTGCAGGCCAGCCACCTCCAGAAACAGGCCTTGCGGACCGCCGGTATAGGCGGTGCTCTTGACCAGTTGGAACAGCGTGATGCCAAAGGCAAATGTGACGATCGCCAGCGAAAAATGTTTCAGGCGCAGCGCCGGCAGGCCCACCACTACCCCCACTGCCGTCGCCAGGACAGCAGAAGCGACCAGGGCGACCGGCACTGGCAGGCCCCAGCGGCTGAGCCCGACGGCCGTGCCGTAGGCGCCCAGCAGCATGAAGCCACCGTGGCCCAGCGAATAGATCTTGCCGAAACCCAGCACCACATTCAAGCCGATCGCCGACAGGCTGTAGAGCATCCACAAGGTCAACACGTAGCGCGGGTAGTCCCCCGTCAACGAACCCAGCACCAAAACCAGCGCAAAGGCCAGCAGCACCTGGCGCGCAGGGCTCGCACCGCCTGCGGCGCCACGGTGGGGGACGCAAACCAATGGCATGTTCATACCCGCCCCAGATGTTGCTTGCCGAACAAGCCAGCCGGACGGAACAACAGCACCATCAGCAAAATGGCAAAAGTGAAGGGTTCCCGCAGATGGATGGAGATCCAGGTGGAGCCGAAGCTTTCGATGAGCCCCAGCAGGAGCCCGCCCAGGACCACGCCCGGAAAACTGGTTAGCCCGCCGAGCACGGCGGCAGTGAAGGCCTTCAGGATGTAGGGCTGCATCAAGTCAGTGCCTAGGAAGGAAATCGGAGCGATCAACATCGCCACCAGCGCCCCGATAGCTCCCGCAATCAGCCACACGACCAGCGCGATACGATGTACATCGATGCCCAGCAAACTTGCGACTTCGGCGTTCATGGCCACCGAACGCATCGCAAGGCCAACACGGGTGAAACGGAACAACACAAACAGGACCAGACCCAGGCCCGCCGCAATGACCAAGGTGCCGAGTTGGTCGTAGGCCAGCTGGAAACCAGCCACGTCGAAACCACCGGCACTGAACAGCCCCCTGGCGGTGTATGGCTCATGGGCCCCCCACAAATACAGCGTGACCGCGTGGACCAGCGTATACAAAGCCAGCGTGCGCACCGTGAGGTTAAGTGCATCGCCTCCCCGCTGCGCGCGCAGCAGCACACGGTAGACCAAGGCACTGATGCCGGCTGCTATCAAGATGGAAAGCAGCACTTGCAGCACCGGCGATAGCTGGAGCCGAGCGACATAGAGCACCAGCAGGAAGGTCGAAAAAGTGCCGAGCTCGCCTTGTGCAAAGTTGGCCACGGCGGTAGTGCGGTAGATCAACGCAATGGCCAAGCCCAGCAGCGAATAGTAGGCGCCGCTGACAATGCCTGCCACCGCGGTAGAGAGGGCGAGATCAAGATTCATGCGACAGTTCTGGCCGAGCCGGGTTCACCGCGCGGGCTTGAGCGGGCCGCCCAAT